>FSXQ01004920.1_pt1 | contig 15677 bp, 16 predicted proteins | sample 1638011 | NCBI WGS metagenome assembly FSXQ01 (sample SAMEA3914789, study PRJEB12502) | metagenome | biome: forest; material: soil | place: Canada | collected 2011-07-03 | depth 0.3 m | reverse complement strand
GTCGTCGACTTCCCCATGTTCGAGCGCGACGACGAGGAAGGCCGCTGGAACGCCGTGCACCATCCGTTCACGGCGCCCAAGGACGGTCACGAGGACCTGATGGACACCGACCCGGGCGCGTGCATCGCCAAGGCCTACGACATGGTGCTCAACGGCTGGGAACTGGGTGGCGGCTCGGTGCGGATCCACCGCGCCGAAGTGCAGAGCAAGGTGTTCTCCGCGCTGAACATCAACAAGGAAGACGCGCAGGCCAAGTTCGGCTTCCTGCTGGACGCGCTGCAGTACGGCGCGCCCCCGCACGGCGGCCTGGCCTTCGGCCTCGACCGCATCGTGACGATGATGACCGGCGCCGAGTCCATCCGCGACGTGATCGCGTTCCCGAAGACGCAACGTGCGCAGGACCTGCTCACGGGCGCGCCGAGCCTGGTCGAAGAGAAGCAACTGCGCGAGCTGCACATCCGCCTGCGCAACGCCGGCGCGGCCACGCCGAACGCGTGATCGCCTGACCGGCTGCGTGCCGGTTCGCGAAGCCCGCATCGAAGCGATTCGATGCGGGCTTTTTCGTTGGCGACGTCGCGACGCCCGAAGAGGTCAGGACTCTCCTCGACATCGCGCTGCGACGCCAGGGCCGGTCGCGAACGTCGTCACCGTGAATGGAAGAGAGTCCTGACCCCTCGGGCCGTCCACGCTCGCACCATTCCCATGCTCGCCGCGCCGCAGAAGCTCACGTGGCTGATCGCGTCGCATGCCGATCCGGACATCATCGCCTCGCTCGATCGCTGGCTCGCGGCCCCGCCGGCGCGGCTCGTCATCTCGCGCGTGTGGGAGCGCTTCGCGCCGCATTTCGCCAGGAGCGGCAAGACACAGGAGCGCGTGCTGGGCGTGCCCGATTCGGGCGGCCGGCTGCCGCTGGGCGGCTCCGCGCTGTGGCTGCTGCCCGCGCACTTCCTGCACTCGGAAGGCAACTTCCATTTCTACGATCCGGTCAGCCGCATCCTGGTCACCGGCGACCTCGGCGTGTCGATGACCTCGGGCGAGCGCGCGAAGACGGCCGTCGACGATCTCGCGTCGCACATCCCGCTGATGGAAGGCTTCCACCGGCGCTACATGGTGTCCAACAAGGTGCTTCGACTGTGGACGCGGATGGCGCGCCAGCTCGACATCGCGATGCTCGCGCCGCAGCACCGAGCGCGGCCGTGACGTATGTCCTGACCTGACGCAAGAACGGCCGGGCGCGACCGTCGACAATCGGGGCATCCCGATTCGCCCGCTTCGGCGGTGCTTCAATGTCCCGTTCGATCCTCGCCCCCGTGCGCCGCGCCCTGGCCGCCGTCCTGCTCGTCGCCAACACGCTGTGGTGCATCGTGCCCATCCTGTTGCTCACGCTGGTCAAGCTGGCGTTGCCGTTCGCGCCTGTGCGTCGCCTCGTCGACCGCGCGCTCAACGCGGTGGCCACCGGCTGGGTCGCCATCAACAACGCCGTGCTGTGGGACGACCGTCGCACGACGCTGGACGTCGACGGCCTGGCCGCGCTCAGCCTGCGCGACTGGTACATGGTGATCAGCAATCACCGCTCGTGGGTGGACATCCTCGTGCTGCAGCGCGTGCTCAACCGCCGCGTGCCGATGCTGAAGTTCTTCCTCAAGTGGGAGCTGATCTTCGTGCCGGTGATCGGCATCGCGTGGTGGGCGCTCGACTTTCCGTTCATGCGCCGCCACGGCAAGGCCGCGCTGCGCAAGCACCCCGAGCTGCGCGAGAGGGATCGCGACGCCACGCGGCGCGCCTGCGAGAAGTTCTCGCTGGTGCCCACGAGCGTGATGACCTTCCCCGAAGGCACGCGCCTCACGCCTGCCAAGCAGGCGACGCAGGGCATGCCTTATCGCCACTTGCTCAAGCCCAAGGCCGGCAGCCTGGCGATGTCGCTGAACGCGCTGGGCACGCGCTTCCAGTCGCTGCTCGACGTCACCATCGTCTACCCCGACGGCGTGCCCGATTTCTGGGACTTCCTGTGCGGCCGCTGCCCGCGCGTGCTGGTGCGCGTGCACACGCGCGCGATCGCGCCCGCGCTGTGCGTGGGCGACTACACCGTCGACACCGCGCTGCGGCGCGACTTCCATCGCTGGCTGGACGCGATCTGGCGCGAGAAGGACGACGAGATCGAGGCGCTGCTGATCGCCAGCGCGCCGCGTGCGTTGCCGGTCAGCGGCGCGGCCGGGCAGGCGCCGGCCAACGGGGCGACCACGCGCCGCGGCTGAACGTCAGCGCGCGCAGCGTGTGCGCCGCAGCGTCGCGAGCCCTGCCAGCCCGGCCAGCCAGAGCCACGGCGTCGCCGGCTCGGGCACCGGCGCGGCTTCGAAGGCGACGGCCACCTCCTGGCCGGTGCCTTCCGGGTACGGCGCCACCGACAGGTACTCCCACGCCGTCGTCCCGTCCGAGAACGGATTGGCGAAGCTGCCGTCGGCCAGCGCGTAGCCGAAGCCGTTCCAGCTCAGCTGCGGGGCCGACGTGGACACGAGGTCGTCGACGGCGTACGGATCGTTGCCCGGGATCGCGGTGCCTGCGGGCTGCAGGCCAGTGATGGCGACGCCGTTGCGCGAGCCGGTGATGGCCGCGATCGCGTAGAAGCCGTCGGCATCGGGCGTGTCGGCGGTGAGGAAGGTGCCCGACGCGGCGATGCCGGCGGCATCGTAGTGCCAGTGCCAGGTCTCGGCGTGCGCGGCAGAGGCCAGGCACAGGGCAGAGGCCGCGAGGGCGCCGGCGAGGGTGCGAAGGGTCGACATGGATACTCCCGGGGGTTTGTTGTGCGTACCGCCGAATGTAGCGGAGCAAGCCCGGGGGAATGTGTCCGCTTCAGAGGGCGGTCAGCGCACTTCCTGGTCGATCGTGAACTTCACGTTGTTGTACCAGGGCGCCACCGGCGTCGACTGCCCCGTCAGGTCGCCCGGCTTGATGCGCCCGCTACCGCTGCGCGACACGCGCGCCGACACGATCACCTTGTCGGCGTGCAAGAAGCGGTCGGGCGAACCGATCATCTCGCGCTGGCCGATGTTGAAGTCCAGCGGCAGGTTGCTCACCTCCACGCGGATCTGCGCCAGCGGCAGGCCGGTGGGGTCTTCGGGCGTGCGCACGATGATGAAGACGGTGTCGTCGGACTGCACGCGGCCTTCGTATTTCGAGGCCAGCTCGACGTGGCCCGACAGCAGCGGCGCGTTGGCCGCGGCCTGCACCATCGCTGCGACGGCCGACGCGGTGGCGGCCGAACTCGGAACTGCAGCGGACAACGAGACCGACGCCGGGATAGCCGGCACGCTCGAGGCCGTCTCGGAGGGAAACCGGCCGTCCTTGTCGGGCGCCAGCGACTCCCCGCGCCGCAGCCGCTCCAGCCTCTCCTTGCGGTTCTGCGCGTCCTGCGCGGCGGCCACCTTGCCTTGCGCCAGCAGCAGCTCGCTGCGCGCGCGCAGGCCGGCGTGGCCCGACAGCAGGTAGGTCGTCGCGCTGCCCACGAGCACCAGCATCGCGACCAGGCCCCACGCGCGCGTGCGCAGCGGCAGCCGCGGCGCGGGCGTGTCGGGGATCAGCAGCTGCATCAGCTTGTGGCGCAGCGCCACGCGCTGGGCCTCGGCCTCATCGGCACGCAGCAGGCTCTTGCCTTCGTAGTCGTCGATCTGACGCAGCTTGGCCTGGATGGCTTCGACTTGAGGGTTCATGGGGCGGGGGAACGGTGAATCCGCCATTTTCGCAGGTCGGGCGGGCGAGGGCTGCGCGGCGCAGTGCAGAGGGGTCAGGACTCTCCTCGCGATCGCGCCGGGCCGTCGGCGATCGCGACGACGCTGATCGCGATCGCGAGGCGAAGGCCTGACCCCGAACGCGTGTCGAGACAGTTCCCCGAAAGCCGCGTGCCGGGCCCTGCCTTGGCTGGCGATCGGGGTCAGGCCTTCGCCCCGAATCGCGGCTCGACTCCCCGCTGCCGGCCACGCCGCAGCCACGATTCGGGGAGAGTCCTGACCCCTCCGAATGCATTGCGCCCCACGCAACGCGGGTCATTGCAGCGCTGCGTACAATCCTCAATGAGAATGAATCTCATCCGCACCAAGAACATGCCCAGGGCCTCCATGCACCACGCCACCTTCCGCCGCAGCGCGCTGTCCGCCGCCGTCCTCGTCCTCGCCGCCGCGCAGGCGCACGCCCAGGCGCAGGCCGCCGCGGCGCCGGCGTCCGCGGCCAGCGACGTCCAGGAAGTGGTCATCCAGGCCAGCGCCGACGCGTCCAGGAGCGGCCTGAAGGCGCCGTACGCCGGCGGCCAGGTGGCGCGCGGCGGCCGCGTGGGCCTGCTCGGCAGCGAGGACGTGATGGACGCGCCGTTCGCCGTCACCAACTACACGGCCAAGCTGATCCAGGACCAGCAAGCCGCCAGCCTCGCCGACGTGCTGCAGAACGACCCCGCCGTGCGCGTCACGCGCGGCTTCGGCAACTTCCAGCAGGCGTACATGGTGCGCGGCCTGGTCGTCTACTCCGACGACATCTCGTACAACGGCCTGTACGGCCTGCTGCCGCGCCAGTACCTCGCGGCGCAGCTGGTCGAGCGCGTGGAAGTGCTGCGCGGCGCGAGCGCGTTCCTCAACGGCGCGGCACCCGGCGGCAGCGGGCTGGGCGGCGCGATCAACGTGAGCCCGAAGCGCGCGTCCGCCGCGCCGCAGACGGAGGTGACGGTGGGCCTCGACGGCGGCCAGCTGTCCGAGGCCGTCGACGTCGGCCGCCGCTTCGGCGCCGACAAGTCGCTGGGCCTGCGCGCCAACGTCGTCCACAGCGAAGGCGACACGTCCGTGAAGGGCGAGCGCGACAAGCTCGACGCCGCGCTGCTGGGCGCCGACTGGCACGTCGGCGGCTTCCGGGTGTCGGCCGATCTCGGCACGCAGGACAACCACATCCGGGGCGCGACGCCCAACATCAACGTGTTCGGCGGCGTGCCCGTCGCGCCCGACGCCGACAAGCCGATCGCGCAGCCCTGGTCGTACTCGCACGAGCGCGACACCTTCGGCACGCTGCGAGGCGAGGTCGACATCACGTCGACGCTGACCGCCTGGGCCGCCGGCGGCTTCCGCGACGGCCACGAGGACAACCAGCTCGAGGGCGTCACCATCGACGGCGCCACCGGCGCGCAGTCGCTGTACGGCGCCGCCAACGCGCGCAAGGACACGATCAAGACCGGCGAGGTCGGCCTGCGCGGCAGCTTCGCCACCGGCCCGGTCAAGCACACGGTGGTGGGCTCGTTCGGCGCCTACCAGTCGGTGTCGAAGAACGCGTTCGCCTTCTCCGACTTCGGCGGCGTCTCGGCCGGCACGCTGTACGACACCACGGTCATCCCGGTGCCCGACGAAAGCTACTACACCGGCGGCAGCAAGCTGGACAACCCGCTCACTACGCTGCGCGTCGTCACCCGCAGCGAGGCGCTGGCCGACACGCTGTCCTTCGCCGACGACCGCGTGCTGCTGACGCTGGGCGCGCGTCGCCAGCAGGTCGAGGGCACCTCGTTCGACTACGGCAGCGGCAGCGTGCTGACGCCCGCCAGCACCGAGTCGCGCATCACGCCGGTGGCCGGCCTCGTGTTCAAGCTGAACAAGCAGGTCTCGTTCTACGGCACGTACATCGAAGGCCTGGTGGCCGGCGACGTCGCGCCCGCCAACGCCAGCAACGCGGGGCAGGCGTTCAAGCCGTATCCCACGAAGCAGGGCGAGCTCGGCGTGAAGGTGGACACCGGCCGCTACGGCGGCACGGTGAGCGTGTTCACGTCCAGCAAGACCAACTTCGGCTTCGTCGGTTCGCAGTTCGGGCAGATCGACACCCAGCACAACCGCGGCGCCGAGCTGTCGGTCTACGGCGAGGCGCTGCCGGGCGTGCGCGTGCTGGGCGGCGCGAGCCTGCTCGATGCGAAGCTGTCGGGCAAGCAGGTCATCGGCTCGCCGAAGTCGCAGTTCAACCTCGGCTTCGACGTCGACGTGCCGGGCGTGGAAGGGCTGGCCGTCAACGTGCGCGGCGTGCACACCGCGCGCCAGTTCGCCGACGCGGCCAACACCGAGGTCGTGCCGTCGTGGAACCGCTTCGACATCGGCGGCCGCTACGAGTTCGACGTGTCGGGCCACGAGATCACGCTGCGCGCGGGCGTCGACAACGTCGCCAACCGCAACTACTGGGCGTCGGCGGGCGGCTACCCGGGCCAGGGCTACCTGACGCTGGGCACGCCGCGCACGGTGTCGATCTCGGGCACGTTCGCGTACTGACGTGACGGCGCGTTCCTTGCGCGTCTGGTCCTGGCTGCACAAGTGGAGCAGCCTCGTCGCGACCGTGTTCCTGCTGGTGCTGTGCCTCACCGGCCTGCCGCTCGTGTTCCACCACCAGATCGGGCAGTGGCTGGGCACGGAGGTGCGCTCGCCCGCGCTGCCGGCCGACGCGCCGCGCGTCACGCTCGACCAGGTGATGGCGGCGGCGAAGGCGCGCTTTCCTTCGAAGCAGGGCATGTACGTGTCGCAGGAGCCCGATGACGACACGATCTGGTACGTCACGATGGGCGACACGCCGACGTCGACCACCGACCTGAAGCAGGTGGCCGTCGACGCGCGCACCGGCGCGGCGCTGGCCGAGCCCAAGCTCGATCGCGGGTTGATGTTCGTGATCCACACGATCCACGTCGACCTGTTCGCCGGCGAGAAGGGCAAGCTGTTCCTCGGCTTCATGGGGCTGCTGATGCTGGTGGCGATCGTGTCGGGCGTCGTGCTGTACGCGCCGTTCATGCGCAAGCTGCGCTTCGGCGAGGTGCGGCGCGACCGCTCGCCGCGGCTCAAGTGGCTGGATCTGCACAACCTGCTGGGCATCGTCACGCTCACGTGGGCGCTCGTGGTCGGCGCGACGGGCGTCATCAACACGTGGGCCGATCTCGTGATCGAGCATTGGCGCAACGACCAGATGGCCGCTCTGCTTGCGCGCTATCGTGATCAACCGCCGGTGACGCAACTCGGCTCGCTCGAGAAGGCCTTCGCGAACGCGCGCGTTCGCGAGCCGGCGATGAAGATCGCGTTCATCGCGTTCCCCGGCACGGCGTTCAGCAGCGAGCACCACTACGGCGTCTTCCTGCGCGGACGCACCGCGCTCACCGAGCGGCTGGTGAAGCCGGTGCTGGTGGACGCGGTCACGGGCGAGGTGTCGGCCAGCGCGCCGCCGCCGTGGTACATGGACGCGCTGCTGTTGTCGCAGCCGCTGCACTTCGGCGACTACGGCGGCGTGCCGATGCAATGGCTGTGGGCCGCGCTGGACGTGCTGACCATCCTCGTGCTCGGCAGCGGCCTGTGGCTGTGGCTGGACAAGCGCGGCCCCGCGCGCCGCGTGCTGGCGTCCGACCTGCGCAGGGCGGTGCCATGAAGTCCTGGTCGCTGTGGGGGTGGCCGATCGTGATCGCGGTCGTCAGCGCGATCGGCCTGGGCGGCGCGCTGGTGGGCGACGGCGCGTGGGACTGGCTCGGCTGGATCGGGCTGGGCGTGCCGTGCGGGGTGGCCGCGTGGTTCGGACTGCGGTCCTCGCGCGAGCGGGGGCGACCGCGCGTCCCGCGCTAGCATGCGCGCATGAGCCTGTCCGCCGTCGCGCCCGACCACCGTCCGCCGAAGATCCCCGAGTCCGTCCTCGTCGTCATCCACACGCCGCAGCTGGACGTGCTGCTGATCGAGCGCGCCGATGCGCCGGGCTTCTGGCAGAGCGTCACGGGCTCGAAGGACACGGCCGAGGAGTCGCTCGCCGACACCTGCCGGCGCGAGGTCGGCGAGGAGACGGGCATCGTCATCGGCTCGGCCGCGGTGCCGCTCGGCGCGCTGCGCGACTGCGAGCTGGTCAACGTGTACGAGATCTATCCGCGCTGGCGGTCGCGCTACGCGCCGGGCGTCACGCACAACACCGAGCACGTGTTCGCGCTGGAGGTGCCCGCGGGCACGCCGGTGGTGCTGGCGCCGCGCGAGCACGTGGCGCTGCGCTGGCTGCCGTGGCGCGAGGCGGCCGATGCGTGCTTCTCGCCGTCGAATGCGGAGGCGATCCTGCATCTGCCGCGGTGGTTGGGACGGGAGTGACGACGCTGGCAAGTGTTCCGTCATTCTGCGCGGAGCGAAGCGCAGTCGCAGAACCCACGCCAGGGGAAGCGCGTCCCGGCGCGTGGGCCCCGCGACGTCGCGCAGGGTGACAGGCTTTGTGACGCACGCATTCTCTCGACCCGCCAATGCGTCGTCCTTGTCAGCAAATCAGCCACTCGGCAGTGGCATGATCCGCGAGGCATGACACTTGCCTGGAAACCAGCCCGCGACATCGCTTCGCGACCTGTCGTCCAACTCTTCGGCACGCCTTGCCGCGTGAGCTTCCAGCCGTGATGAACCTGACGTCGGAATTCACCGTCCTGCCGCCCCAGACCGCGACCTCCACCACGCGGCTGCGCGTGGCCACGTACAACATCCACAAGGGCGTGCGCGGCATGGGCGCGGCCAAGCGGCTGGAGATCCACAACCTCGTGCTGGGCGTCGAGGCGCTCGACGCCGACCTGGTGTTCCTGCAGGAAGTCCGACTGCACCACACCCGCGACGCCGCGCGCTTCGACCAGACCATCCTCGGCTGGCCCGACCAGGGCCAGGCCGAGTTCCTCGCGCCCGAGGGCTACAACTCGGCCTACCGCTCCAACGCGTTCACCAAGCACGGCGAGCACGGCAACGCGCTGCTGTCGCGCTGGCCGCTGGGCGACGTCGGTCACCACGACGTGTCCGACCACCGCTTCGAGCAGCGCGGCCTGCTGTACGTGCCGGTCAACTGGAACGGCACGACGGTGCATGCCATCGTCGCCCACTTCGGGCTCGTGCACTCCAGCCGCCTGCGCCAGGCCCAGCGGCTGGCCGAGTACATCGCCAAGGAACTGCCGGCCGACGAGCCGGTGCTGGTGGCCGGCGACTTCAACGACTGGGGCGAGCGACTCGACAACCCGATGGCCGCCGCCGGCCTCACGCGAGCGCTGTCCAAGGACCTCCGCGTGCCCAAGCGCCCGACCTTCCCGTCGCGCCTGCCGGTGTTCTCGCTCGACCGCATCTACATGCGCGGCTTCCGCTGCGAGGCCACGATGGTGCCGCGCGGCGGCGGCTGGGCGCGGATGTCCGATCACTTGCCGTACGTGGCCGAGCTTGAGCTAAATTGACGGCTGGCGCGCCCGCGCCGTCGCCGCCGGCCCCCGCGCCGGCGCCCATCCGATCAACGAGGGAGACCGCGATTCCGGCCAGGCGTCAGGAACGGAAGAATGCGCGTGCCAACGCGCGCGCGCCCTGGAGCCTCGGCGTCAAGCCGAAGTTCGAGGGCGGCCACGCCGTCGAGCTGCTGCGCGGCGGCGACGACCTGTTCCCGGCGATGGGAACGGCCATCGCGCAGGCGCGCCACACGATCTGGCTCGCCACGTACATCTTTCACGACGACGCCGTCGCGCAGACGCTGGCGCTGCTGCTGGCCGAGGCCGCGCGGCGCGGCGTGCAGGTGCGCGTGGTGGTCGACGGCTTCGGCTCCAAGGCGACGCTGCTCGCGCTGCGCGAATGGATGGTGCCCGCGGGCGTCGAGCTGGCCGTGTTCCGGCCCATCGACCGCTGGTGGAGCTACCTCCAGCCCGGCCAGGCGCGCCGGCTGCACCAGAAGCTGTGCGTGGTCGACGGCCAGGTGGGCTTCGTGGGCGGCATCAACCTCATCGCCGACCGCAACGACCTGCACCACGGCTGGAGCGACGCGCCCCGCCTCGACTTCGCGTGCCGCGTGCGCGGCACCGCGGTGTCCGGCATGGAAAAAGCGGTGCAGGCGATCTGGACGCGCGCGATGCTGGGCCGCGTCTGGCGCGACGAGCTCGCCGGCCTGATGCGCAGCGCCGCCCCGGTGGCGCGCGTGCGGCGCCTGGCCACGCGGCTGCGCATCGTGCGGCCGCACCGCGCCAACCCGAACGTGGCCCAGCCGCCGGTGAGCCTCGCGTTCGTGGTGCGCGACAACCTGCGCCAGCGCCGCTCGATCGAGCGCACCTACATGGAGGCGATCCAGCGCGCGCGCCACCGCATCGACCTGGTGACGCCGTATTTCTATCCCGACCGCCACTTCCGCGTGGCGCTCGCCAAGGCCGCCGAGCGCGGCGTGAAGGTGCGCCTGCTGCTGCAGGGCAAGATCGACTACCGCATCGCCGGCGTGGCCGCGCGCGTGCTGTACGAAGAGCTGCTCGCGAAAGGCGTGCAGATCTTCGAGTACACGCCGGCGTATCTCCACGCGAAGATGGCCGTGGTCGACGACGAGTGGTCCACGCTGGGCAGTTCCAACATCGACCCGCTGTCGCTGCTGCTGAACCTGGAGGCCAACGTGGTGGTGTGCGATGCGCCGTTCGCGCAGCGGGTGTCCGACGAGCTCGAGATCGCGATCGCCGCGTCCCGCCCGGTGATCGCGCCGCCCTACGCGAAGGGCTGGCTGGCAGTGCTGCGGCGCACGTTCGTGGCCATGGTGGCGCACTGGTTCCTGCGCATGGCCGGCATCAATGGCCGGTACTGATGCGGGCGCGGACCAGCGCCTCGCGCGGGTCGATGCCGAAGCGGTTGGTGCCCTGCGTGCCCGGCACGCTGCCGTCGATGGCGATCAGCAGCATCGAGCCCACGGCGGGCACGAAATGGACGAGCGCCCACCAGGCCGAGAAGTTGAAGTCGTGCTGCCGCTTGGCCGAGATGGCGATCAGCGGCCACAGGAACACGAGGTTGGCGAGCTTGCCGGAGGTGTCCTTGTCGACGTTGGCGATGACCAGCAGCGCGTTGAGCACGATGAACAGCAGCAGCATCGACAGCACGCCGTGCAGCCAGTACGTGCGGCGCGGGATGCGGCCCTTCACGCTCAGATAGAGCTGAACCAGGCTCATGCGCTCCGGGTCGGTGCCCAACGCCAGTGCGGTCAGTTCCTCCAGCGAGAGGCGGGCGGACGGTGCGGCGGGAGCGGGGAACGGCTGCATGCATCGCAGTATTCCATGCGGGTCGCGCCCGCGCGTGACGGCGCGCGCGTTCGCGTGACGCGCGGGATCGCGGCGTTGCTGGCGCGCCGCACCGGGGGCGCGATTGGCCGCGGCTGACCTCGTCGTGCGTCGGCCGCAGGGCCTGTACTGCCCGGCCGGCGACTTCTACGTCGACCCGTGGCGCAAGGTCGAGCGCGCCGTCATCACGCACGCCCACGCCGACCACGCGCGCGCCGGCCATCGCCACTACCTGACCGCGCAGCGCGGCGTGGGCGTGCTGCGCGCGCGGCTGGGGCGCATCGACGTGACCGGCCTGGCCTGGGGCGAGACGGTCGTCATCGGCGACGCGCGCGTCAGCCTGCATCCGGCCGGCCACATCCTGGGCGCGGCGCAGGTGCGCATCGAGGTCGGCGGCCAGGTGTGGGTCGTGGCCGGCGACTACTTCTTCTCGACGCATGGCGAGCTCAACCCGACCTGCGACCCGTTCGAGCCCGTGCCCTGCGACTGCTTCGTCACCGAGGCCACCTTCGGCTCGCCGATCTACCGCTGGCCGCGCCACGCCGACGTGTTCGACGACCTGCGCCGCTGGTGGCAGGTGAACGCGGCCGCCGGCGAGGCGAGCGTGGTCGGCGCCTACAGCCTGGGCAAGACGCAGCACGTGCTGGCGGGCCTCGACATCGAAGGCCCGATCTACGTGCACCCGGCCGCCGAGGCGATCAACGCCGCTCACATCGACGAGGGCGTGCGGTTGCCGCCGATGCGGCCGTGGCGCGAGCTGGAGGACGCCCGCTCGCTGCGCGGCGCACTGGTCGTCGCGCCGCCGAGCGCGCAGTCCCCCTGGCGCTGGCAGCGTGCGGTGCGCGTGCGCGAGTCGTTCGCCAGCGGCTGGATGCAGCAGCACGGCCCGCGCCATCGCGCCGGCCTCGACCGCGGCTTCGTGCTGAGCGACCACGCCGACTGGCCCGGCTTGCTGGCCGCGGTGGACTCGACCGGCTGCTCGCGGGTGATCGTCACGCACGGCGACGAGGCCGTGCTGGTGCGCGCGCTCACCGAAAAAGGCCTGGAGTGCGGCATTTTCCGCACGGCGTACGGCGACGACGCGGCCGAGGCCTGAAGCCGTCCGGTGTGCCTCAGAATACGGGGTGGGGCATCCGCGTCGCTTAGTCAGAGCGCCGATACGGGGTCGCCAAGATAATATTTGGACAAATGCCAAGTAAGGATGAGCCGTTGCGGTCGGATTGGAATGGTCGACAGCGGCAAGGGAGCAAGTTGATTGACGAAGATCCTGGTAGTCGATGACCTGAAGGACATCACCGAGAGCATGGCCGTGCTGTTCGAGGCGCTCGGGCACGAGGCCCGGATGGCCTTCGACGGCAGCCAGGCGGTCGCCATCGCGCCGGCGTTCGAGCCCGAGATCGTGTTCATGGATCTCGACATGCCCGTGCTCAACGGCTACGAGGCCGCCCGGGTGATCCGCGACACGCCGCTGCCGCGCCAGCCGTACCTGATCGCGCTGACGGCGTCGCAGGGCGTGGCGGTCGAGGTGGCGACGCGGGCTTGCGGATTCGATTTCTACCTGCGCAAGCCGGCGGATACGAACGCATTGCTGGCGTTGGTGGACGACTTGTCCACGCGCGCGCGGCCGAGCTGAGGCGCCTGCCGACCGCGTCATTCTGCGCGGAGCGAACCGGAGTCGCACAACCCACGCCTGAGCAAGCGTGACCCGGCGCGTGGGTGCTGCGACTGTGCGCAGCATGACAGGGCAAGGGTCCAAACCGCATATCGATCTGCGCTTCCCGACAAAGGCGACCGCCGGATATCGATAGCCATTTGCATTCGTTCCAGCCGCGCTGTCGCGTCCCTATCGTGGGGGTGTTCAAAACCAGACACCCCACCCCATGGCCATCGTCGCCCTGGCCGGAAGCCCGTCCGCCAATTCCCGTTCCACCGCGCTGCTGCGCCACGTCCTCGCGAGCTTTCCCGATGCCGTGCCGCGCTCCGAGATCGTCCTGCGCGACCTCCCGGCCACGGCGCTCGTGCGCGCCGAATTCGACGACCCCGCCATCCGCCGTGCCCGCGAGCAGGTGGCCGCGGCGCGTCTCGTCATCGTCGCCACGCCCATCTACAAGGCCTCGTACAGCGGCCTGCTGAAAAGCTTCCTCGACCTGCTGCCGCAGGACGCGCTGCGCGGCAAGACCGTGCTCGCGCTGGGCACCGGCGGCAGCACCGCGCACCTGCTGGCGCTGGACTACGCGTTGAAGCCCGTGCTGGCCGCGCTGGGCGCGCGCCACATCCTCGACACCGTCTACGCCGTCGACGCCCAGTTCGTGCCGCACGCGGTGCACGGCCACGTGGCGCACGACGACGTCGTGCAACGCGCCGAACGCGCGCTGGCCGACGGCCCGTTCGCGCTGCGCGCCCCGAACTCGCTGGCGCTCGCCGCCTGACCCTTTCTCGAACAACGATCCCCGGAGGACTGTCCATGATCCGATCCCTCGTCACCGCGCTCGCGGTCTCGCTCGCCGCGGTCGCCGCGCACGCCGATCCCGCCAAGGAACTGCGCATCGGCTTCCAGAAGTCGGCCAGCCTGCTGGTGCTGCAAAAGGCACAGGGCACGTTGGAAAAGCGACTGGCGCCGCAAGGCGTGGCCGTGAAGTGGGTGGAGTTCCCCGCCGGCCCGCAACTGCTCGAAGGCCTGAACGTCGGCGCGGTCGACATCGGCTACGTGGGCGAGGCGCCGCCGATCTTCGCGCAGGCCGCCGGCGCGCGTTTCGTCTACGTCGGCAACGACCCGGCCGCCCCGGCCACCGAGGCGCTGGTCGTGCAGAAGGACTCGCCGCTGAAGTCGGTCGCCGACTTGAAGGGCAAGCGCGTCGCGCTGAACAAGGGCTCCAACGTGCACTACCTGCTCGTGAAGGCGCTCGAGAAGGCCGGCCTGAAGTACACGGACATCACCACCGTGTTCCTGCCGCCCGCCGACGCCCGCGCCGCGTTCGAGAAGGGCGCCGTCGACGCCTGGGTCATCTGGGATCCGTTCCTTGCCGCCGCCGAACACCAACTGGGCGCGCGCCAGCTCACCGACGGCGCCGGCCTGGTCAACAGCTTCAGCTTCTACCTGGCGCAGAGCGACTTCGCGGCGGCCAACCCGGCCGTCGTCAAGGCGCTGTTCGCCAACACCGACGAGGCCGCCAGGTTCGTGCAGGCCGACGTGCCGCGCGCGGCCGCGCTGATCGCGCCGCTGCAGGGCCTCGACCCCGCCGTCGTCGAGACGAGCCTCAAGCGCTACCGCTACGGCGTGCAGCCGCTCACGCCGGCCGTCGCCGCGCAGCAGCAGAAGATCGCCGACACGTTCTACGAGCTCAAGCTGATCCCGAAGCCCGTGCGCATCGCCGACGCGCTGCCGGGCAGTGCCACGGCCGCCGCCGTCGCGTCCAAGTGATGACGTCGTCGTTCAATCGCCGCGACGCGCTCACGCTCCTGGGCGGCGCGCTCGCGCTGCCCCTCGCACGCGCAGATGCGCGCGAGCTGCGCATCGGCTATCAAAAATCCTCGGTCAACCTGATGGTGTCGCGCGAGCGCAAGCTGCTCGACGCCACGCTGCCCGGCGTGCCGGTGAAGTGGGTCGAGTTCCCGGCCGGGCCGCAGATCCTCGAGGCGCTGGCCGTCGGCAGCCTCGACTTCGGCTTCACGGGCGACACCCCGCCCGTGTTCGCGCAGGCCGCGGGCAAGGACATCTGGTACGTCGGCCTCGAGCCGCCGAAGCCCACCAGCTCGGCGATCCTGGTGCCGCAGAACTCGCCCATCCGCACGCTGGCCGACCTCAAGGGCAAGCGCATCGGCTTCCAGAAGGGCTCGAGCTCGCACTACCTCGTGCTGCGCGCGGTGGACAAGGCCGGCCTGCAATGGTCGGACATCACGCCGCTCTACCTTGCGCCGTCCGATGCCCGCGCCGCGTTCGAGAAGGGCTCGCTCGACGCCTGGGGCATCTGGGATCCGTACTACGCCGCGGCCGAGATCGACGGCCATGCGCGCGTGCTCAGCACGGGCCTGGGGCTGTCCAGCAACAACAGCTTCTACCTCGGCTCGCGCGAGCTCACGCGCCAGCCCGCGCTCGTGAAGGGCCTGTTCACCGCGCTGTCGCAGGCCGACGCGTGGACGAAAGCCAACCTGCCGCAGACCGCCAAGTTCCTGTCCGACGCCACCGGCGTGCCGCTGGCCGGCACGATCCGCTTCCTCGATCGCCGCACCTCGGGCCCCGTCACCGTGCTCAAGCCCGCGGACATCGCCGACCAGCAGCGCGTCGCCGACGCGTTCAGCCGCGCCGGCCTGATCCCGAAGCCGCTGAAGGTGGCCGAAGCCGTCTGGCAACCCGGCTCGACCTTCGCCTGATCCCGATACCGCACCCCGTATCCCGTCTCCCGTTGAAAGCCCCGTCATGAAGATCCTCTGGTTCATTCCCACCCACGGCGACTCGCGCTACCTCGGCACCTCGCACGGCGCGCGCCAGACCGACCTCGACTACTTCAAGCAGGTGGCCATCGCCGCCGACACCCTCGGCTACGAAGGCGTGCTGCTGCCCACCGGCCGCTCGTGCGAGGACTCGTGGATGGTCGCGGCCAGCCTGGTCGACGTCACCAGGCGCCTGAAG
>FSXQ01004248.1_pt1 | contig 15768 bp, 17 predicted proteins | sample 1638011 | NCBI WGS metagenome assembly FSXQ01 (sample SAMEA3914789, study PRJEB12502) | metagenome | biome: forest; material: soil | place: Canada | collected 2011-07-03 | depth 0.3 m | reverse complement strand
GCCGAGCTTTCCTTTCGCATACCCGCCACCGGTTCGTCCTATTCGTTTGCCTACGCGTCGCTGGGCGAGATTGCGGCCTTCGCGATGGCCGCTTGCCTGTTGCTCGAGTACGGCCTCGCCGGCAGCGCCACGGCCATTGGCTGGTCGGATTATCTGAATAATTTCCTGCTCAACTCGATTGGCTGGCAGATACCCGCGAAATTTCACTCTCCAATGATAGTCGCGGGCGTCGGTGGTACTGAAGTCCATCTCGACCAGATCAATATTCCACCCATGGTTCTGGTGTTTCTGTGCGGTGTGCTGCTGGTGCGTGGAACAAGGGAGTCCACGGCCGTCAATACGGTCATGGTCTTGTTGAAACTGGGTATCTTGGTATTTTTCGCCGTCGTGGCGTTCTCGGGTTTCGAAGCAAGGAACTTCTCGCCCTTCTTCAATCCTGACAACAGCAAGGGCTACGGTGGAATGGCGGGCGTCACCGCGGCGGCAGGAACCGTCTTTTTTTCCTTCATCGGCCTCGATACGGTGGCCACGGCGGGCGCCGAAGTCAAGAATCCGAAGAGAAGCGTTCCGATCGCGATCCTGGCCGCGCTCGTGATCGTGACGGTCTTCTATCTGCTGGTGGCCGTCGCTGCCGTGGGCGCGCAGCCCGCTTCGAAATTCATGGGACAAGAGGCGGGCCTGTCCGTCATCTTGCAGAACGTCACCGGCAAGACCTGGCCTGCCGTCCTGCTCTCGGCAGGCGCTGTCATCTCCGTCTTCAGTGTCACGCTGGTGACGATCTACGGGCAGACGCGAATCCTGCATGCCATCAGCTGCGACGGCCTGATTCCCATGGTCTTCCAGAGAATCAACGCGCGGACCAAGACCCCCGTCGTCAACACCGTCATCGTTTGCGTCGGAGTCGGACTCGTCGCCGGCGTGGTCGACGCCAATTTCCTTTGGGACATGGTCAGCATGGGGACGCTCACGGCCTTCATCGCCGTGTCGATCGCGGTACCCGTCATGCGAAGAAAGGCTGGCGGCAGCGCGGACACCGACGGGTTCAGGGTGCCATTCGGGCCCTACCTGGTCCCCGTGCTGAGCATCTTGAGCTGCCTCTTCATCATGAAGGACCTGTCGGCCATGACGCTCAAGGTGTTCTGGATCTGGATGGTCGGAGCGATGCTCGTCTATCTCACGTACGGGTTACGGCATTCCAGACTCAACATGCACGTGGGACGAGAGCCGCGGTTGCCGCTTGTCGATCCACGCGGGCTCGAGGTGAAAGATGGCGGCCGACCAGACTGAGGCGGCCCCGGGCCGCCGCCATCGCCGGCACTCCGCCTGCTTCAAGCTGACCGTCGTGCAGGCCTATCTGCGTGGAGAGGGCGGACTGAGCGAGCTCGCCCAGGCTCACGACATCTCCCATGCGCTGCTGCGAATCTGGATCGTCAAGTATCAGGCGGGCGATCTCGCCGAGGACGCAGACCTCATGCGGCGATCAGAAGAGGCGCGCCGGCAGATCGAGTCCCTGCGGCGGACCGTCAAGGGGCTGCGGCGGCAACTGGCCGAACTCGAGCATCGCTCGACGGGCCAGTCGCAAGCACCATCCGTGTGACCCATCGCGTGCCGATGCAGTGGAGCCGCGGCGGCTCCATTCCGCCTTGCGAGTTAAGTCGAGACGATCATCCATGTCAGCGAGTGCAATGCTTCCACCCGGCGTGTCGCGTATCGAGAGTCTTGCCGTTCCGTGGAAGGAGACCTCCATCGGGATCCGGCTCTTGAGTTGCGACGTGCACGCATTCGACCTCGGGGCTTTTGCGGAAGAACGGATCCTGCTGCCGCCGTGGATCGCACGGAGCGCCCACGAACGCCAGGCCGAATTCTTCTTTGGCCGCTATGCCGCCAAGCTCGCCATCCGGGCAGTGGGGGCCCGGTCGCCGATGTCCTGATCGGGGCGGCACGCGAGCCTCTCTGGCCGGCAGGCCTGATTGGAAGCATCACGCACACGACAGATTTCGCGGCGGCATCGGTTGCCCGTAGCGCGAACTGCAATGGTCTGGGCGTCGATATCGACCGCGTGGCCGGCGAGGATGAACTGGTCGCGCTCTGCAGCCTGGTGGTGTCGAACGAAGAACTCCAGCTCGTGGACCGCCTCGTGAGCCGATTCCCGCCAAGCCATCTGCTGACCATGATCTGTTCGGCGAAAGAGCGTCTCTTCAAGGCCGTCTTCGCCGTCGCGAGGCGATTCTTCGACTTTCAGCCGCGCCGACGCTGAATCACACCTTGAGCTTCGGCAAGGAGTTCGCCATTCTCTTGCCCGAAACCGACCTCGCCGCGGCGGTCGCGGCCGGTCGGCGGCTGCAATCTCTTCTTGACCAGGCCGCCATCCCGCATGCCGATTCCAAGGTCGCCGCGCATGTGACCCTGCGCATCGGGGCGGCACAACTCGACGCGGGAATGGACAACGTCGACGCCTTGCTTCGAGGCGCCGATCTCGCGCTCTATCGTGCCAAGGCCGAGGGCCGCAACCGCGTGGCGGCCTGATCCAGGAGACAGACTCACGCGCCGTCGCTTCTCCGTATCCGCCGCAGCGCCGGTGCTGGTGTCCCTCATCGCGCTCGCAGCGGCGCTGGGAGCAGTGAAGCCTGCAATTCGAGCGGTGCACGACGCACGGGAAACGTGCGTCGTGCGCTTGATTTGGGCGCCCTGCCTGAAGCCGGCGACACGCCGGGGATAGGGGCCGTGGGGACAAACTCACGCGTTTCATGATCGTCGCGAACACGCATATCCCGTTGGGAATAAGCGCGTCCGCGCACCCTTCCATTCGCAATGGATCGCCCGCATGCTTGACTCATCTTCAAGAGTCCAGGCGGTAGGCGCGCAATGTCATCTCCCTTCCAAGAGGCGGCGAAAACGACGACATCGGTTCGTCGGTTGATCGATCGTGCAATGCCTGCGAACAGTTGCGCCGGCGACTACGAGGACGAATCGGAGCGCCACGTCACCGCGTTCATCAGCCTTCATGTGGACGCCGGCGCGCGGCGGCGACGCGCGGAAATCGAGACCCGCATCCGCGCCCTGCGCGAGGTGGTCGAGTGCCACGCCGTGTCGGGCGACTTCGACTACATGCTGAAGGTCGTCGCGCCCAGCCTGGCCGGATTGGCCGATTTTCTCAATCGCGGCTTGATGCTGGTACCCGGCATCGCACGCCTTCGCTCCACGATCTGCGTCGCCGAAATCAAGCCGCCGTCTTGCCACGTGCCTCGAGCACCGGTTCGCCTTCGAAGGCTGCGCGGGCTCGAGAAATTGGCCGAGGTCGTCCGATGACATCGATTCGAGACGGTCGCGATCGGCCTGCCGTGCAACGCCTTCGCAGGCTGCTCGCAAGGGACGCGCGAAATGAGCGTCCCGCGTGTCCGCTTCGATGCCTCGCGGGCATCGGCACCCGAATCAGGCCTCGGACTGTTTCATCGACATGGCGACCCGGCGCCGAGCCAGCAAATTTTCCATCCACCATCGATCAGGAGGGACGTCATGTCCAAGAGAATCGCTATCGCCGGCGTCGCGTCCGGCCTGACCTGCCTCATGCCGATCAGCGCGCTCGCACAGGCGGCGGCCGCGGCGGCGTCACCGGCTTCTGCTGCCAGTGCGGCGGCTCCGATCGAAATCGCACGCGTGGTCATCACGGCGCAATATCGAAAGGAAGACATCAAGGATGTGCCCGTCGCCATCTCCGTTCTGAACGCGGAGCAATTGAAGGCGCAACAGATCGTCAACGTCGAGGACGTCACGCGCAATATCCCGAACATCTCATTCAGTGACACTGGCGGCCCTGGCCTGGGCACCGTCGAAATTCGCGGCGTCAGTTCGCAGGCGGGATCGGCGACGGTCAGCGTCTACCTCGACGACGTTTCGCTGGTGACGCGCAATCTCTACAGCCAGGGCACCGCGGAGCCGCGCTTCTTCGACCTGGACAACATCGAGATCCTGCGCGGCCCGCAAGGCACGCTGTATGGCGCGAGCTCGCTGGGCGGCACGATCAAGTTCATCAGCAATCAGCCCGACCTGAAGAATTTCACGGGTTCCACGACCGAGACGGTGTCCGACACCCAGCGCGGTGGTTTGAACTATGAAGCGCAAGGCGTGCTCAACATCCCGATCTCGAAGAACGTGGCCGCGCTGCGCATCGGCGTCGAACATGGTCACGAGAGCGGCTACGTGAATCAGGTCGACCAGAACACCGGGCAAGTCCTCGCCAAGCACATCAACAGCGACAACTACAACGTCGTGAAGATGGCCTTGAAGGCCGATTTCGGGCATGGCTGGAGTCTCACGCCCGCGCTGTTCACGCAAGAGACCAATACCGCCGACACCGACGCCACCTATCTCGACAACCAGAGCGGCGCCTCACTGCCGATCTTCGAGACCAGCAAGACCTTGCGCGAGCCGGGACACGACCTGCTGGTCGTTCCCAGCGCCACCCTGACGGGCATCACTGACCTCGGAACGTTCACGGGCGTGCTGAGCGGCTACAAGCGCCGCTTCAACCGCGTCCAGGACAGTACCGTGATCGACGACGTCAGCTCGCTCCTCGTCGTCCCGAATCCGACTCTGGAGGCCCAGTTGCACGCGCTGTCGACGGCCACGGACCTGCACAACAAGATCGACCAGACCTCGCTCGAGCTGCGGATGACGTCCAAGGACTACGACCCGAAGGGCAGCAACCCGGTGACCTGGGTCGCGGGCTTCTACCTGTCCGACGCGTTGACGCAGGTCTTCGATGATGAACCCATGTTCGGCGTCGACGCGGTCTTCGCCAACGCGGGCGTCAATCCGGGGGACCCCAACCAGCTCATTGGCGGATTCCCCAACGACTTTCCCAACGACAGCTCGTACTACAGCTATCGCCACTACCACGACAAACAAGTCTCGGGCTTCGGTGAGCTGACCTACCACTTGACGCCGAAGTTGGCCGCAACCGTCGGCGTCCGTGAATTGTCCGCGTCGCAGCATTTCACGCGCCAAGGCGGCAACTACTGGAACAGCGCCGACAACAGCGCGATCATCGACTCGTCCTCGTCGGCCACGACGCCCAGCTTCAAGCTCAACTGGGAGCTCGATCCGTCGACGTCGCTCTACGCCAATGCGACCAAGGGCTTCCGCCTCGGCGGCGCAAACCGACCGGTTCCCGACAATGTGGAAGTCGAAGCGAACCTGAAGAAGTTCGGCCTGGTCTACAGCGATATCCCCGCCAGCTACAAGCCCGACTCGCTGTGGAGCTACGAGCTTGGCAGCAAGTCCGACTTCCTCCATCGGACCTTGACGTTGAACCTGTCCGCCTTCTACCTCAAGTGGAAGAACATCCAGCAGGATCTCAACTTGTCCGATGCCGGCTTCGATTTCGAGCTCAATGGCGGCGACGCGACCAGCTACGGCCTGGAGGCCGAACTGAAGGCCCGCGTCACCCAGCAACTGACGCTGTCGGCCTCGGCAGGCATGACCCACGCCACGTTCTCGGCCGCCCAATTGGCGTTCGGTACGGACGCGGATGGCGCCCCCAACGCGCCCAAGGGCACCTTGCTGCCCGGCGTGCCCAAGGGCAGTGCCGCCCTGGGTGCCGACTACCACTGGGAGGTCACCGATTCGATGAACGCGTTCGTGCGGGGCAACGAACAATGGACCGGCTACAGCCATGGCATCGTCTTCGAAAGCTCTGCCGACTACAGGCGCAAGGCCTACTACACCACCGACCTGAGCGGCGGCCTCAACTTCGACAGGTGGGAGTTCACGGCGTTCATCAAGAATGCCAACAACAACCATACGGCGATCCAGCACCCGAACGTTCAGGGCATCGACGAGGCTTACTACCTGCGCCCGCGCACCATCGGCGTATCCGGCAACTACGAGTTCTGAGCATCGACGCCCACGACCGCAGCGATCCCGCAGGCAAGAGCCGACGGGATCGCCAGCGGCGCGCCCTCACCGCACCGGCCTTCGATCGCGATGCGCGCGCATCGTCGATCGAGCCGACTTTCGACTCGTGTCAATGATCAAGCTATCGTTGATCGGCGCGCCGACCGACATCGGCGCAGGCGCCCGCGGCGCCAGCATGGGCCCCGGGGCGACGCTCGACTCGATCGCCCATCTGCGCTCGGTGGCCCCGCTGTCGGACCTCGGCACCCTGCGGATCGATCTCTTGCGCCGGCAGGCGCTGCTGGACGCCGCCGCTGCGGCCCAGCATGGGCTTTCGCCGGCTTCGGCTCAAGGCATGACACTCGAATCGTAGTCGAAGGCGCCCTCCAGCTCCGCGCGCTAGGGATCGGCGAAGTTGCGCACGTAGAGCGACCCGCCGGCGAATTGGCGGCTCGTCGACTGGCCGGCGCGATGGATGCGCGACGGCGGTGTCCGTCCCGGCCGATCGGGCGGGCTGCATGGCGCTCATTGGTCAAGTCTGACATGGCCGCTGCCTCGCGCAGCGATTCCTCGCGCCTCGCCCGAGGTACTGCGACAGCGCCACAGCGCCGCTCACGCCTTTCGTGTGGACGTCCTGCCGCCCCGGGCCCAGGGCGCGGCGGTGAAGCCACCGGCCAGGTGATCAATCAGCAATTGCACGCGCGCCGGACGCGCGCGCTGCGGCGGCGTGACGATGTGCAGCGCGATCGATGGCGCGACCCAGTCGTCCATCACGGCCTCGAGCCTGCCGCTCTGGATGTCTTGCCAGACCAGGAACTCCGGCTGCAGGGCGAGCCCGAGTCCGGACAACAGGGCCGGCGCGAGGGCCTCGGCGTTGTTGACGCGCAGCGGCGCCGGCATGCCGATGGAGAAGTCGCCGTGGCGGCGGTGCACGAAGCGCCAGGCGTCGCCGAGCCGGCTGTTGGTATAGAGCATGCCGCGGTGGTGGGCCAGGTCGCGCGGATGCGTGGGCCGGCCGTGCACCGCCAGGTAGTCGGGCGCGGCGACGAGCAGCAGGCGCACTGTGCACAGGCGGCGCGCCAGCAGCGAGGAATCCGCCAGCGTCGAGATCCGCAGCGCCAGGTCGAAGCCGCCCGCCACGAGATCGACGAGGTGGTCGTTGAAGTCGACCTCTAGCGAGATGTCGGGATAGGCCTCCATGAAGGCGGGCAGCAGCGGCGCCACGTGGCTGATCCCGAACGACATCGGCGAAGCGAGCCGGATGCGCCCGCGCGGGGTCTTGGCCTGCGCGCTGACCTCGGCCTCCACCGCCTCGCCGTCCTCGAGGATGCGCGTCGCGCGCTCCAGCGCCGAGCGCCCGCTCTCGGTGAGCGACATCTTGCGCGAGGTGCGCTGGAACAACGCCGTCTTCAGCCGCTTCTCGAGGCGCGAGATCGCCTTCGAGACGGTGGCCTGCGCCAGTCCCAGTTCGTTCGCCGCGCCAGCGAAGGATCCGGCCTCCGCGACCTTGGCGAACACCGCCCAGGCCTCCAGGTCCGGCAGGCGCTTCATGACGTTTCTGGAAATGATCCCATTCCATTTGCTCCATTTATTTAATGCTGGCTCCAGCTTATCTTACGAGTCATCGGGGCGCGGGCCCTGCTTCTTCCAGCGGAATGCCGGCATGATCGAACGCAGACCTTTCAGCCAACTCGGTGCGGCCAACCACGGCTGGCTCGACGCGAAGCACCACTTCTCGTTCGCCGGCTATCACGACCCGAAGCGCATGGGCTGGGGCTCGATGCGCGTGTGGAACGATGACACCATCGCGCCGCAGTCGGGCTTCCCGACGCACGGGCACGCCGACATGGAGATCATCACGTACGTGCGCCAGGGCGCCATCACGCACCAGGACAGCCTCGGCAACCGCGGACGCACCGAGGCCGGCGACGTGCAGGTGATGAGCGCGGGCACGGGCATCCTGCACGGCGAGTTCAACCTCGAGCCGGGGCCCACGCAGATCTTCCAGATCTGGATCCAGCCGAACCGCCGCGGCGCCCCGCCGACCTGGGGCGCGAAGCCGTTCCCCAAGGGCGAGCGTGCCGGGCGCTTCGTGGCGCTCGCCAGCGGCATGCCGGGCGACGCCGATGCGCTGCCGATCCGGACGGACGCGCGCGTCCTCGGCGCCAGCCTCGAGGCCGGCGAGAGCATCGAGTACGCGCTTGGCGACGCGCGGCTGGGCTACCTCGTTCCGGCGCGCGGGCGCGTCGAGGTGAACGGCGTCACGCTGCAGGAGCGCGACGGCGCGGCGATCAGCGACGAGGCCGTCGTCCGGGTGACGGCGCTCGACGACGCCGAACTCGTCCTCGTCGACTCGGCCGCCTGACGCTGCTGGCAGCAAGTCCAGCCGAAGACCTCAGCTGAGCACCAATCATGAGCGGCACTGCACTCGCAGACGACCCGCAGGTCGCACACGCAGCGTGGGTCGGCGCAGCGCGCGTGCCACCGCGGTCGGCGGCCGCGCCTGCCGAGGCGAGCGTCGACGATCCGTTCCTGGCAGGCCTGGTGCGGCTGATGACGCTCGAGGCCGAATCGTCGGCGGACGGCCCGCGCCGCGGAGTCTGGCAGGCCCTGTCGCAGGCCTGGTGGCTACACCTCAGCTCGGCGGACGATCGCGGTACGGGGCCGTCGTGCCGGCCGGCGGAGCTCGCGCCGTGGCAACGCCGGCGTGCCGAGCAACTGATGCTCGAATGCGGCGGACGCGGTGGCGCCATCGCGGAGATCGCCCGGGCGTGCGGCCTGTCGCGCGGGCACTTCTCCGCGGCGTTTCGCCACAGCACGGGCCAGTCGCCGCACCGCTGGCTGATGGCGCGCCGCATCGAGCGGGCGTGCGCGCTGCTGGCCGAGACGACGCTGCCGCTGACGGAGGTAGCGAGCGACTGCGGCTTCGCCGACCAGAGCCACATGACGCGGTCGTTCTCCAAGGCGACGGGCGTCTCGCCCGCGGTGTGGCGCCGGCAGCGGCGCGATTGAGGCGGCTCGCAAGAACTTCGATGGCCCGGCAGTTCGAAATGGCAAAGCAACCGACAAATCGTCAATACAGGCGCTGCCCGACTGTGCACGATACGGATCCCAACCCCTCCCGCGAACGACTGGAACCGACATGCCCCTGACCGCGACCCCCACCCCCGGCGCCAAGCTGCTGATGCCTGCCGACCACGTACTGCTGATGATCGACTTCCAGTCGCAGATGGCGTTCGCCACGCACTCGATCGACGCCACCACGCTGCGCAACAACGCCGCGCTCGTCGCGCACGCGGCGGCCGGCTTCGGCGTCTCGACCATCCTCACCACCGTCGCCCGCGACACGTTTTCGGGCCCGATGTTTCCCGAGATCGGCGAGGCCTTCCCCGACCAGCCGATGCTCGATCGCACCTCGATGAACACCTGGGAGGACGCCGCCGTCGTGCGGCGCATCAACGAGATCGGCAAGCCGCGCATCGTGCTGAGCGGGTTGTGGACCAGCGTCTGCATCGTGGGCCCGGCGCTGTCGGCGCTGGCCCAGGGCTTCGAGGTCTACGTGATCGCCGATGCCTGCGGCGACGTCTCGGCCGAGGCGCACGACCGCGCGATGGACCGCATGGTGCAGGCCGGTGCGCAGCCGATGACCTCGGTGCAGTACCTGCTGGAACTGCAGCGCGACTGGGCGCGTGCCGGCACCTACGAGATGACGACCGGCGTCGCGCGAAAATACGGCGGGGCGTATGGCCTGGGCCTGATCTACGCGCGCCAGATGTTCGGCGCGCACGAAGGCTGAAGGCGGCTCTCGCGATGAAACCCTACCTCCTGTCGCTCGTCCTCGGATTGCTGGTGGGCGTCATCTACGCCCTGTTCCAGGTGCGCTCGCCGGCGCCCCCCGTCATCGCGCTGGTCGGCCTGCTGGGCATCCTGATCGGCGAGCAGGTGCCGGCGCTGGTCAAGCAGGCCTGGACCCGCGAGACTGCGCAGGTGTCCTGGCTGGACGATCACGTCAAGCCGCATGTCTTCGGGGAACTGCCGCAGTCGACCAGGCCGCAGTCCGTCCCGCCGGTGCCCGACCGGGTCGCCGCCAACACCACCTCGCCGGAGGACCACCAGCCATGAGCAATGCCACCCAAGCCGGGGCGCCCGACCTGATCCTGCATCGGGGCCTGTTCACGACCCTGGATCGCGCCAATCCGACCGCCAACGCCGTCGCCATCAAGGACGGCGTGTTCACGCAGGTGGGGCAGGCGAACGATATCCTGCCGACCGCCGGCCCGGCCACCCGCGTGATCGACCTGAACGGGCGCCGAGTGCTGCCTGGCCTGATCGACAACCACCTGCACATCATCCGCGGCGGCCTCAACTTCAACCTGGAGCTGCGCTGGGACGGCGTGCGCAGCCTGGCCGACGCGATGGACATGCTGCGGCGCCAGGTAGCGATCACGCCCGCGCCGCAATGGGTGCGCGTGGTGGGCGGCTTCACCGAGGTGCAATTCGCAGAAAGGCGGCTGCCGACGCTCGCCGAGCTGAACGCGGTGGCGCCGGACACGCCGGTCTTCATCCTGCACCTGTACGACCGGGCGCTGCTCAATGGCGCGGCACTGCGCGCGGTGGGCTACACCAAGGACACGCCCGAACCGCCGGGCGGACAGATCCTGCGCGACGCCGCCGGCAATCCGACCGGCCTGCTGCTGGCCAAGCCCAACGCGTCCATCCTGTACGCCACGCTCGCCAAGGGGCCGAAGCTGCCGCCGGAATACCAGGCCAATTCGACGCGCCACTTCATGCGCGAGCTGAACCGCTTGGGCGTCACCGGCGCCCTCGACGCGGGCGGCGGCTTCCAGAACTATCCCGAGGACTACCAAGTCATCCAGCAGCTGTCGGACGCCGGCCAGCTGACGATCCGCCTCGCCTACAACCTGTTCACACAGAAGCCCAAGCAGGAGAAGGAAGACTTCCTCGCCTGGACGTCGAGCTCGCACTACAAGCAGGGCACCGACTACTTCCGCCACAACGGCGCCGGCGAGATGCTCGTCTTCTCGGCCGCCGACTTCGAGGACTTCCGCCAGCCGCGCCCGGACATGCCGCCCGAGATGGAGGACGACCTGGAAGACGTGGTGCGCGTGCTGGTGCAGAACCGCTGGCCCTGGCGCATGCACGCCACCTACGACGAGACGATCAGCCGCGCGCTCGACGTCTTCGAGCGCGTGGATCAGGAAACGCCGCTCGCGGGCCTGAACTGGTTCTTCGACCACGCCGAGACGATCTCCGACGAGTCGATCGACCGCATCGCAGCGCTCGGCGGCGGCATCGCGGTGCAGCACCGCATGGCCTACCAGGGCGAGTTCTTCGTGGAGCGCTACGGCCATGGTGCGGCCGAGGCGACGCCGCCGGTGGCGCGCATGCTGGAGCGCGGCGTGAAGGTGTCGGCCGGCACGGACGCCACGCGCGTGTCCTCGTACAACCCGTGGGTGTCGCTGGCGTGGCTCGTCACCGGCCGTACGGTGGGCGGCATGCAGCTCTATCCGCAACGCAACTGCCTGGACCGCGAGGCGGCGCTGCGAATGTGGACCGAGAACGTCACCTGGTTCTCCAACGAGGAAAGCCGCAAGGGGCGTATCGAGGCGGGCCAGTTCGCCGACCTCGTCGTGCCGGATCGCGACTACTTCGCGTGCGCGGAGTCCGAGATCGCCGACACGACGTCACTGCTGACGATGGTGGGCGGCAAGATCGTCTACGCGGCCGACCGCTTCGCGTCGCTCGACGAGGGCGCGCCGCCGCCGGCGATGCCCGACTGGTCGCCCGTGCGCCACTTCGGCGGCTACGGCGCCTGGGGCGATTCGGGCAAGCCGCTGCAGGCCGCCGTGCGCCGCGCCGCGGACTGCGCCTGCAGTCGCAGCTGCGGCGTGCACGGCCACCAGCACGCGACGGCCTGGACGAGCCGGCTACCGACCGCCGACCTGAAGAGCTTCTGGGGCGCGCTCGGCTGCGCCTGCTGGGCGGTCTGAAATGACCGCTCATGGACAAGGCGCACGGTTGGTGCGCTGGCTGGCACTGCTCGGCCTGGTGGCGGCCTACTTGCAGGGTGGCCTCGTCAAGGCCTTCGATTTCCCAGCCGCGATCGGCGAGATGCAGCATTTCGGCCTGGCGCCCGCCGCGCCGCTGGCGGCCGCCACGATCGCGCTGGAATTGGGCGCCTCGGCCCTGATCCTGGCCGGCATCTGGCGATGGGCGGCGGCGCTCGCGCTGGCCGCCTTCACGCTGGCGGCCACCTTCGTGGCGAACCGGTTCTGGACGGCGACGGGCGCCGACCGATTCATGCTGGAGAACGGCTTCTTCGAGCACCTGGGGCTGGTCGGCGGCTTCGTCCTGGTGGCGTGGATGGACTGGCGCGAGTGCGCGACGGCCCGCGCCTGAACGACCGGAAAGGCTCAGCGCCCCGGGCCGCGCGGCGACGACGGGACGCCGCCGCCGAGGTTCGACAGCGTCGCGAAGGCAACCTCGAATTCACGCGTCGCCGCCGCGAAGTGCGCCGGCCCCACATCGAAGCTCCACGCGCGCAGCGCGGGCGGCGTGCCCAGGCCCGCCAGTCGCATGTGATCCGCCAGCGCGAGCGCGGCGATCGCTCCGCGCAGCATCGCGTGCCCCGCCCGCAGGTCGGGCGGCGGCACCAGGCCCGCGTCCAGCATGTTGGGCGCGAACGCCGCGCTCGCCACGCCCAGGCGCAGGGCGTTCGCCATGGCGAGGCCGCAGGCGCGTTCGAGCGTCGTCGCGCCGAACGCATCCGGATCGCCCAGGCCGATCACCAGCACCGCCCGCGCGCGAACGCCGGCGGGCGGCCGCGACACCAGCAACGTGTCGAGCTCACGCGCCGGGAAGCGTCCTTCCGCACGGGTGCGGAACAAGTAGCCGCCGAGCGCCGCATCGAGATGCGCCAGGCCGCCGACCAGGGCCGCGCCACCCGCCTCGTGTTCGAACATGCACGCGACGGAGAGATCGACATCGGCCGCGTCAGGCGCCCAGGCGACGGCGTCGAAGTGCACGCCGAGGTGGTCGCCGATGGACGCGCGTTGCGGTGCCACCGTCGTCGACAAAGAGGGATCGGGTGTGGTCATGGAGAGCTCCGAAGGATTGAGGCAGGACGATGCGCGTGACGCCCCGAAGCTCACGCGTCCGCGGACTCCGGCATCAGCACTGGCGCCAGCGCGAGCAGCGGCGGCACCACGAAGCACCAGGGACCGCACACGGCGAATGCCAGCGCGCCGGCGCCGCAGCCCAGCGCGAACGCCACGACGTTGGCCGTCATCTTCGCCAGGCGCAACCGCGCGCCCGCCGTGGCCTCTTCCGGCACGCCGCGCAGCAGGTCCGCCAGGTCGATCATGATCTGCGTGGTGGTGCCGGTCATCAGCGTGGTCGGCGGCGCGGTGCCGAGATGGATGCGCGACGCGGCGTTCTGGATCGCCATCGCCGCCACGAGTGCCATGCCCGTGGCGATGACCGGCCCCTGGTCGTCGGCGTGGAACGGTCCGTATAGGATCGCCAGCAGCGCGCCGAGCACCAGCAGCGCCAGCTCGAGGCTCAGCATCGTGCGCAGGATCGGCAGGCCCAGGCGCGGCAGCACGACGCTGAACAGGCGCGTGGCCACGATGACGAGACAGAACACCGGCAAGGCCAGCAGTTTGGCGGCGGCGCCCGCGCTGCCGTTGACCAGCGCGGCGCCCAGCGTGACGAAGTTGCCGGTGACATGCGCGGTGAACAAGCCTTGCAGCGCCAGGAAGCCGGCCGTGTCGACGTAGCCGGCGTTCACGCTCATGCAGGCGGGGACGGTGAGTTTCATGGTCGCAGGTCCGGGTGGTTGAAGGAATCGACGGAGGCCGCTTCTGGCCGGCCTCCTGGGTGCATGCTGCGGCCGGCGCTCACCACATCGCCTTCATTTCCACGCCAACGTAGTTGCTGTCGCGCCCATCCGCACTGCGGACCGCGACGCCGGCCCGGTAGCGCACGGCCTCCAGCGCGGCACTCCAATGGCGGTCGACGGCCCAGTCGGCGCGCAGTTGCTCGTACAGGCCAGTCCATCGGCGGCCCTGGCCGGCCGTGCCTGCGATGGGCAGGTTCGGCTGCACATAGACGCTGTCCGCCGTGGTCTGCCGCCACGTCGCGCCGGTGGCGGCCATCAGCGTCAGGTTGGCAGCGGGCTTGACCGTCAGCGACGGCTTGACGTGCAACAGGTTGGCATAGCCGGTGTAGCCCGCCAGCGTGAAGTAGTAGCCGTTCGGAAACAGCGGATTGAACGTGCCCAGGCGGCGATCGCCGGCCGACGCGGTCCTGGTCGGCCGATGACGGCGCGCGCTTGCGGAACGCGCGATCGTCCTCCAGCTGCGCGAACACGCGCAATTGGGAGTCGAGGTGCACGTCGGCATGCAGCTGCAGGCGTTGCAGCAGCCAGGTGTCGTCGGTGCTGCCGCCGGCACCCAGGCCCGCGGCATCGTTGGCCTCGTAGCGCTCGCGCAGCGTGACGCCCAGGCTGAGGTAGCGCTGCGGATCCGACGACGACAGCGACACGTATTTGAGCGCGTCGAGCGGCTCGGTGCGCAGCGCCGGATCGGCGAGCGACGACCAGTCCTCCTGCCAGCGATTGGCCGAGAAAGGCGGAAGCCTGCGCGGCGTCTCGCTGTCCTGCGCGAGCGCGTGCGAGCTGGCCAGCGCGAGCTGCGCAGCGGTCAACATCGGCAGCAGCACCGACCGCCGCGCCGCCGCCGGCGCGCACTCCCTCGCCCGCGCGCGCACCTGGTCAGCGCACGGCGGCGGACGGCGTGTCGACGGCGTCCACGGCGTGCAGCTCCGCGACGTAGCCACCCGGGAATTCGACCATCGCGACATGGCGGCCACCGGACGCGAACGGCGCGACCGGCACCTTCGCGCCGGCGGCCGTCGCCTTGTCCAGCGTCGCCGCGAGATCCGCGACTTCGTAGCCCGTCGTCTCGCGGCCCCAGGGCCACGGCAGATGCCCATCGGTCACGAGCACGGTCATCTTGCCGAAGGCCGATTCGATCCGCAGCCGTCGATAGGTCTCGCCGGCGCGGCCGATCTCGACGCCGGGTCACGGTGACGACCACCTGCTTCGTGCTCTGGCCACCGAAGGTCGCGACGAAGCTCTGCACGAATCGATCGACATCCTCGGGGGCGAGGTAGACGTGCGAGGTGTCGTTCTGCGGCGCTACGGCCACCGGCGCCGCGGCGATGGTGCGGGCCTGCGTGGGCGCGCCCGGCAGCAAGACGAGCGCGGCGACGACGAGCACCCCGCGCGACGCGGCCTGGAAAAGAGAAGCGGATCGGAACAAGGTAGGACGCATGTCGGATGGACCGGAAGCGCCGCGCGCCGTGCGGCAAGTGCGGCCATCATCCGGTCGCTCGGCGGCCGCGTCTTGTCGATTCGTCCTGCAGTTTGACGTTTAGACATTTGTCGACGGAACCAATCCGGCCATGCTCAGCCATGGCGGAATGTCCTTCGGGTGGCTTACTCGAAACCGGAAAGCAGTTGGCCGCCATGCGAACGCTCACAGCAACATTCAGCGCTGCCGTGTAATCAGATTGTTTCCAAAGCAAGTCGATCGGCACATGCGTCGATACGCAATGGATAAAAAATTATCGGGTCGACCCTGCATAGTCGGTTGAAATCAACTCTGATCGGAAATCGAAATGCGGAAACGCCACTGGAGTTCCCTAGCAGGCGCGGGGTGCATGCTTCTCGCGAGCTGCGGCGGCTCGGAATCCTCGTCGTCGGATTCGACGACGACCACAACCACCACGTCGACGAGCACAGGGAGCTGGACGTCCGGAACCTGCGGCTACGGAACGGCGGCCTACTTG
>FSXQ01003197.1_pt1 | contig 15788 bp, 14 predicted proteins | sample 1638011 | NCBI WGS metagenome assembly FSXQ01 (sample SAMEA3914789, study PRJEB12502) | metagenome | biome: forest; material: soil | place: Canada | collected 2011-07-03 | depth 0.3 m | reverse complement strand
GGCGCTGGACGAGCTGACATCCAGCCCGATCATGGGCGGATGCTTGCGGCCGAAAATGCTGTCGAGAATTGACACGAGGACATGCTCCGACAGCGCTCGTATGTGAGCGCCGGGTTGATATTTTGCGGCAATCCTATCAGCAACAACGACAGGAAAACAAAGTTAGTGTGCGGGAATGCCCGTATTTTCAGAGCATTTGGTCACCATAAGAGATGGTTGAAATGCACGGTCGCCGCCATATCCGCGATTTCCTGGACATCGGTCGCGGCATGATCCTCTTAAGCGAGACTTGTCGGTTTCTATAATCGACGCTTACATCCCGGCCCACATTCATGAGCGATCCAGACACCACGCCCGTCAAACTTCCGGCCTCCGCGCCCCGTGGAGGCAGCCCTGGCCATTGGGCGGCGCGTGCCGCTCGACGGGTGGTCCGCGGCCTTATGACATTTGCCGGCGTGGTGTTGGCGTTGTTACTCGGCGTTGCAATCTGCGTGGCGATCGGACTGGCTGTCGCGTACCCAAAGATGCCCGAGCTGAGCGCTTTGACCGATTACCGCCCGAAATTACCGTTACGGGTTTTTTCTTCTGACGGCGCGCTTCTTGGCGAATATGGTGAGGAAAGGAGACAGTTCGTCCCGATCGCCCAGATCCCCAAGGTCATGCGCGACGCCGTACTGGCAATCGAGGATGCGCGTTTCTACCACCACGGGGGCGTCGACTACCTCGGCGTGATCCGCGCCGGCATGGCCAATGTCGGCGAAGCGCGCAGCCAGGGTGCGTCCACCATCACCATGCAGGTGGCGCGCAACTTCTACCTGTCCACCGAAAAGACATTCACCCGCAAGCTGTACGAGATTCTGCTGGCGCTGCGCATCGAGTCGCAATTGAGCAAGGACCAGATTCTGGAGCTGTACATGAACCAGATTTATCTGGGCCAGCGTGCGTACGGCTTCGCTTCAGCCAGCGAAATCTATTTCGGCAAGCCGCTCAAGGACATCACGGTCGGCGAGGCAGCGATGCTCGCGGGGCTGCCCAAGGCGCCCTCCAGCTACAACCCGATCGCGAATCCGCGCCGCGCCACCGTGCGCCAGCAGTACATCATCGACCGGATGTTCGAAAACGGATTCATCACGGAAGACGAGCGCAGGGCCGCCCACGCCCAGGTCTTGATATACCGGGCGCCGAGCGAGTCTCCGATCCACGCGGAATACGTGGCTGAAATGGCCCGCCAGCTCGTCTACGCGCAGTACGGCGACGAGGCCTATACGCGCGGACTGAATGTCACGCTGACGGTCGATTCCACGGACCAGTTGGCCGCTTACCACGCTCTCAGGCGCGGGATCATGGACTTCGAGCGTCGCCAGCAATTCAGGGGCCCGGAGGGCTACGTCGACCTGCCGGCCGACCCGAAGGCCATCGACGCGCGCGTGGCCGAGGCGCTGGCCGACCATCCCGACAACGACGACCTGAAGGCCGCCGTCGTGCTGGAAGCCTCGCCCAAGAAGGTGGTGGCCGCGCTGCAGTCGGGCGACACCATCACCGTCACCGGCGATGGCTTGAAGCCGGTCACGTCGGGCCTGTCGGCCAAGGCCGATCCGAAGGTGCAGATCCGCCCCGGCGCGATCGTGCGCGCCATGAAGACCGACAAGGGCGACTGGACGCTCACGCAGCAACCCGAAGTGGAAGGCGCGTTCGTCTCCACCGAGCCTTCCACCGGCGCCATCCGCGCGCTGGTGGGCGGCTTCGACTACGGCAAGAACAAGTTCAACCACGTGACGCAGGCGTGGCGCCAGCCGGGCTCCAGCTTCAAGCCGTTCATCTACTCGAGCGCGATCGAGAAGGGCTTCAACGGCGCGACGGTGGTCAACGACGCGCCGCTGTTCTTCGACGCCGGCACCACCGGCAGCCAGCCGTGGGAGCCGAAGAACTACGACGGCAAGTTCGAAGGCCCGATGACGCTGCGCAGCGCGCTGGCGAAGTCCAAGAACATGGTGTCGATCCGCATCCTGCAGTCGGTGGGACCGGCGTACGCGCAGCAGTGGATCTCGCGTTTCGGCTTCGACCCCGAGAAGCATCCGCCTTACCTCACGATGGCGCTGGGTTCGGGCTCGGTCACGCCCATCCAGATGTCCACGGCCTACGGCGTCTTCGCCACCGGCGGCTATCGCATCAACCCGATGCTCATCACGAAGGTGACCGATGCGCGCGGCAAGGTGCTGCACGAGGAGCATCCGAAGCCGTTCACCGACGACCAGCGCGTGATCGAGCCGCGCAACGCGTTCATGATCGAGTCGCTGCTCTACACCGTCGCCCACAACGGCACGGCCGCGCGCGCGGGCTCCACGCTCAAGCGCGCCGACGTGTACGGCAAGACCGGCACCACCAACGACTCGATGGACGCCTGGTTCTGCGGCTTCCAGCCCTCGCTCGCGGCGGTGGTCTGGATCGGCTACGACACGCCGCGCAAGCTGGGCGACCGCGAGACCGGCGGCGGCCTCGCGCTGCCGGTGTGGATCGAGTACATGCAGACGGCGCTGAAGGACGTGCCGCAGGTGCCGATGGATCCGCCCGAGGGCGTGATGAACGTCAACGGCGAGTGGTACTACAACGAGTTCGGGCCGGCCAACGGGGTCAGCGGGCTGGGGCTGGACGACAAGGCCGCGCCGCAGTCGACCGACGACGAGAAGAAGAGCATCCTCGATCTCTTCAAGACCGGGAACTGACGCGCATCACGCCGTCGGGCGCGGCGCCTGCAGCATGCCGGCGAGCTCGTGCGCGAACCGGTGCGCGTCGCCGGGCCAGCGCGCCGACAGGTAGCGGCCGTCGCGCACGGTGAAGCCCACGCGCTGCAGCCGATCCGAATCGCGCAGCAGCGCCGGCGGGCCGACCAGGAAGTCGGCGGGCGCGCGCAGCGCCGCGGCCACCTCGTCCTGCACCGTCTGCGGATACGTGCGGTAGTAGTCGCCCAGGCGATGGCGCGTGAGGCGCCAGGCCAGCATCTCGAGCTGCTTCGTGAGGCCCGTGGTGCGGCGGCCGAACAGCACGCTGCGGCCGGCATCGGGCCCGCGCGTCACGCGCGAGCGCGCGGCGAGCACCGTGCCGTGGCAGATGGCCGCCACGGGCAGGTCGCGGTCGAAGAAAGTGGCCACGGCCGATTGCAGCGCTGCCGACTCGAGGTACTCGCGCATGCCCGGCGCGTGGCCACCGGGCAGCAGCAACGCATCGAAACGCGACGCGTCGAACCCTGCCGCGATGTCGGCCCACGCAATGGGCTTCGAGTATTCCGGCGAGCGCGCCATGCGATCGTGGTCGGCCACGGCGTTGCACTGCGCGCGCAGCATCGGCGACAGCAGGCCCAGGTCGGTGCCGTGCAGCATGCGCTGGTCGGCCCGCGCCGGCGCGGCGTCGGGCGTGGCGAAGACGAACGTGTGCCCCGCCTCGGTCAGCACACGCCAGGGCACGCCGGCCTCGGTGGGGTCGAAGTCCTGCCGCGGCAGCGGGACGAGGATCGTGGCCACGCTCAGGCGGCCTGGAACGACAACGCCTTGCCGCCCTGGCGGCCGGCCTCCTCGGACAGTCGCGCGAAGAACTCGACGCCGTCGCGCGTGTCGCGCCACGCGCCGTCCACCAGCTTGAAGTGGAAGCCGCCGTTGCGCGCCGCCAGCCAGACCTCGTGCAGCGGCGGCTGCTTGTTGACGACGATCTTGCTGCCGTTCGGGAACTCCAGTTCGACCAGGCTGCCGGCGCGGTTGGTGTCGATGTCGATGGTGCCGTCCTGCAGCCAGTCGTCGCATTGGCGCTCGATGGCGGCCAGCAGGCGCTCGGCGGCGGCCTGGTACTCGGTGTCGGGCAGCGTCGGGGTCGACATGGTCGATAGAATCCGTGGATGAATGAAAGCCAGGGATCGAGTTTAGCGGCGCAGCGCCGCCCTGCCGCGCACGCAGTCTTGGGTGCGCTCTCGATCACGCTCGCGCTGGCCGCGGCGCTCTCGGGGTGCGGCCAGAAGGGCCCGCTGTTCCTGCCGGCCCAGGCGGGCAAGGCCGCGACGCCGGCAGCCAGCATGCCGAGCGCGCCGGCGGCGAAGTAGGGCGGGTTAGCCGCAGGCGTAACCCGCCATGTCGGCCATGCCGGCGGACGGCGGGTTGCGCCTGCGGCTAACCCGCCCTACAGCCGGCCTTCCTCGACGGCGTGGCACGCCACGCGCACCGAACCCGACGGCAGCATCGCCGGCCGCTCGACGCGGCAGCGCTCGTTCGCGTGCGGACACCGCGGGTGGAACGCGCAGCCCGGCGGCGGTGACAGCGGATCGGGCGGCTCGCCGAGCACCGGCGCGCGCACCCGCTCGCGATCGCGCAGTTCGGGCACGGCGGCCAACAGCATGCGCGTGTACGGATGGCGCGGCGCGGCGAACAACTCGGCCTTGGGCGCCAGCTCCACGAGGCGGCCCAGGTACATCACGCCGACGTCGTCGGCCACGTAGCGCACCACCACCAGGTTGTGCGAGATGAACAGGCACGTGAGCGCGCGTTCGCGCTGCAGGTCGACCAGCAGGTTGAGCACCTGGGCCTGCACCGACACGTCCAGCGACGAGGTCGGCTCGTCGCACACCAGGAACTCGGGGCTGGTGGCGAGCGCCCGCGCGATCGAGATGCGCTGGCGCTGGCCGCCCGAGAACTGGTGCGGATAGCGGCGGGTGTCGACGCCCTCGAGCCCGACCGCGGCGAGCAGCGCGGCCACGCGCTCGGGCGCCTGCGCCGGCAGGATCAGGCCCTGCTCGAGCAGCGGCTCGGCCACGATGTCGCCGATGCGCCAGCGCGGGTCGAGGCTCGCGTGCGGATCCTGGAACACCATCTGCATGCGCCGGCGCAGCGCGCGCGCCGCGTCGTCGGGGCCGGCCAGCGTGGCGTGCACGTCGGCGCGATCCAGCCAGGCGCTGCCGTGCGTGGGCGCGTCGAGCCCCACCATCAGCCGCGCCAGCGTGCTCTTGCCGCAGCCCGACTCGCCCACGAGCGCGAGCGTGCGCCCGCGCGCGATGCCGAAGCTCACGTCGTCGACGGCCACGATGCGCGCGGCGCCGGCGCGCCGCAGCACGCGGTCGGTCCACGGCGTGCGCAGCTCGAACGTGCGGCCGAGGCCGCGCGCCTCCACCACCACGGTGTCGGCGGTGGCGGGACGCTCGAAGGCAGGCGCGGCGCGCGTCATGACACGATCGGCCACCAGCACGCCGCGCGCGTGCGCTGCACCAGCGCCAGCTCGGGCCGCTCGTCGACGCACTTCTGGCTGGCCTTCGGGCAGCGCGGATGGAACGCGCACCCCGGCGGGATCTCGTCGAGGCGCGGCAACGAGCCCGCGATCTGCGCGAGACGGCCGCCCTCGTCGTGCAGCGACGGCACGGACGCCATCAGCCCCGCCGTGTACGGATGCACCGGGTGGCGCACGATCTCGTCGACCGGGCCGATCTCCACGATGCGGCCGGCGTACATCACGGCGACGCGGTCGCAGGTTTCGGCGATGACGCCCATGTCGTGCGAGATGAGCATCACCGACGCGCCGCGCGCCAGGGTCACGTCGCGCAGCATCCGGATGATCTGCGCCTGCACGGCGACGTCCAGCGCGGTGGTCGGCTCGTCGGCGATCACCAGCTGCGGCTCGCCCGCCAGCGCGAGCGCGATGACGACGCGCTGGCGCAGGCCGCCGGACAGCTCGTGCGGATACTGCCCGAGCCGCGCCTGCGGCGCCGGCACGCCCGCCTGCGCCAGCAGCTCGAGCGCGCGCTCGCGCGCCTGCGCCGCGCTCAGCGGCAGGTGCGTGCGCACCGTCTCCACGAGCTGGTGGCCCACCGTGTGCAACGGGTTCAGCGAGGTCAGCGGATCCTGGAAGATCGCCCCGATGCGTCGCCCGCGGAGTCGTCGCATCGCTTCGCGCGGCAGGTCGTCGATACGCTCGCCCTCCAGCAGCACCTGCCCGCCGCACACGCGGCCCGGCGGATCGAGCAGGCCGATGATGGCCGCGCCGGTGAGCGACTTGCCCGCGCCCGACTCGCCGACGACGCCCAGGATCTCGCCGGCGGCGATGTCGAACGACACGCCGTCGAGCGCGCGCAGCGGCCCGCGGCGCGTGGGGAACTCGACGCGCAGGTCGCGCACCTGGAGCAGCGGCGCGCTCATCCGAGCCTCGGATTCAGCGCGTCGCGCAGCCAGTCGCCCAGCAGGTTCACGCTCATCGCGATCAGCACCAGCGCGGCGCCCGGGAACAGCGTGATCCACCATTCGCCGGCGTGCAGGAAGTCGTTGCCGATGCGGATCAGCGTGCCCAGCGACGGCGTGGTCGGCGGCACGCCCACGCCGAGGAACGACAGCGTCGCCTCGGTCACGATCGCCTGCCCCACCTGGATGGTGGCCAGCACCAGCACCGGCCCCAGCACGTTGGGCAGCACATGCCTGCGCAGCAGCCGCCAGCGCGAGACGCCGATGAGGCGCGCCGCCTGCACGTACTCCTTGTGGCGCTCCACCAGCGTCGCGCCGCGCACGGTGCGCGCGTAGCGAACCCACTCGGTGAAGGTGAGCGCGAAGATGAGGACGGCGAACGCGAGCGCGTCGCGAGCCTGCGGGAAGACGAGCCGGCCGACGCCGTCCACCAGCAGCGCCACCAGGATCGGCGGGAACGACAGCATCACGTCGCACAGCCGCATCAGCAGCGCGTCGACGACACCGCCGACGAAGCCCGAGACGAGTCCGACCGACACGCCGATCAGCACCGACAGCACCACCGAGCTGAGGCCCACCGCCAGCGAGATGCGCGCGCCGTGCAGCAGCACCGAGAGGATGTCGCGGCCCTGGTCGTCGGTGCCCAGCGGATAGGTGGCGCGGCCGTCCGCGAGCCAGGCCGGCGGCAGGTGCGAATCGGCGAGATCCAGCGTGGCGAGGTCGAACGGATCGTGCGGCGCGAGCCACGGCGCGAACAGCGCGCCGGCCAGGCACAGCAACGCCACGAGCGCGGCCACCATCGCGGTCGGCGACTGCAGGAACGCGTGGGCGATGTCGCTCTCGCGCAGGCTGCGCCAACGCGACAGGGGACGAGCCACCGGTGCCGGCGCCTTCATCGCGACATTCCACCGACGCCGTGAACGCGCAGCCGCGGATCGACCACCACGTAAAGAAGATCGACGACCAGGTTGATCAGCACGAACACGAGCGCGATGAAGCACAGGTAGGCCGCCATCACGGGCACGTCGGGGAACTGCACCGCCTGGATGAACAGGCTGCCCATGCCGGGCCACGCGAACACGGTTTCGGTGATGACGGAGAACGCGATGAGCCCGCCCAGCTGCAGGCCGGAGATCGTCAGCACCGGCATCAGCGTGTTGCGCAGCGCGTGGCGGAAGTGCACGACGCGGTCCGGCAGCCCGCGGGCGCGCGCGAACTTGATGTAGTCGGACCGCATCACCTCCAGCATCTCGGCGCGCACCAGGCGCATCAGCAGCGCCACCTGGTAGACGGCCAGCGTGACGGCCGGCAGCGCGATGTGGCGCCAGCCGTCGACGGTGAGCAGGCCGGTGCTCCACGACCCCAGCTGCACCGTGGCGCCGCGGCCGAAGCTGGGGAACCAGCCGAGCAGCACCGAGAACACCTCGATCAGCACGATGCCGATGAGGAAGGTGGGCAGCGACACGCCCAGCAGCGACAAGGCCATCACCAGCTTGGCGTCCCAGCGCCGGCGGCTCAGCGCGGCGTAGACGCCCAACGGTATGCCCACCACGGCGGCCAGCGCGGCCGTCACCACCGACAGCTCGAGCGTCGCCGGCAGCCGCTCGGCGATCAGCGCCGACACCTCGCGGCCCTGGCGCAGGCTGACGCCGAAGTCGCCGGTCAGCGCGTGGCCCACGAAGCGCGCGAACTGGACGGGCGCGGATCGGTCGAGGCCCAGCTCCGAGCGCAGCCGGTCGCGCTGCGCGGCGGGCACGTCCTGGCCCACCATGTTGCCCACCGGATCGCCGACGAACTGGAACAGCGAGAACGCTCCCATCCCGACGACCAGCATCACCAGCACGGCCTGAGCGAGTCGACGGAGGATGAACGACAGCATCGAGGCCAAGAATACTCGCGAAAGGCCGGGCCGGGCCCCGGGGTCGACCGCAGGCGCGACGAGCTTTCCGGGGGCTGACGCGTACGAAATCACGTCCGCGACCGCCCATGAAAAAGGCCCGTCCGAAGACGAGCCTTGATGGGGCCCCGCGCGAGGCGGGGCGCTGACGCTGACCGGCCGAGGCCGGCGAGGATCAGAAGTTGTGGACGACGCCGGCGTTGAACGCCTTGGTGCCCGTGCCCAGATCCGTCGCGTTGCCGACCAGGATGGCGGCGCCGTTGCGGTTCTGGATGCGCGCGAACGAGGTGTACAGCGACGTACGCTTCGACAGCGGATAGATGTAGCCGACGCCCACCTGGGTGGCGTCCTTGTCGGCCAGCGAGCGGTCGTTGTGCTTCACGTACGAAGCCAGCAGCTGACCACCACCCAGGGGAACGGTCACGCCGCCCATCAGGTTGAAGAAGTCGAGGCCGGTGCCGGAGACCTTCTGGCCCAGGGCGTGCAGCTTGATGACGCCGAAGTCGTACGAACCGCCGAAGGTGGTGACCTTCTTGGCCGCGCCGTTGCCGGAAGCGTTGCCCAGGTCGTAGTACGTGACGCCAGCGTAGACCGGGCCCGACGCGTAGTTCACGCCAGCGCCGGTTTCGCGGCCGGACTGCCAGTTGCCGACGACTTCGCCGAAGGCGGCTTCGACGGAGCCGGTGAAGCCGGCGACGTTCGGGGTGGAGTACGTGACCGAGTTGTTCAGGCGGATGCCCGACGGGTCGACCAGGTACACGTTGCCGTGAGCGGCGTCGGTGACGTTGTTGGCTTGACCAGCGAAGCCGGCGCCGAACGGGTCGATCGTGGCCAGGTTGTTGAAGCCGAGGCTGTACTGACGGCCGGCGCTCAGGGCACCGAAGGCGCCGGTCAGGTCGCCGTGAGCCTGGCGGCCCATGAACTGGTTGCTGCCCGTGCAGAAGTTCGGCGAGCCAGCGGCGCTGTCGGCGCAGTAGCCGGTTTCCAGCTGGAACGAGAACTTGTTGCCGCCGCCGAGGTCTTCGACACCCTTGAAACCGATGCGCGAACCACCGGTCACGCCGGAAGACAGACGGACCGACTTGCCCGGGCCACCCGCGTCATAAACCATGCCCAGGTCAACCTTGCCGTACAGGGTGACCGACGATTGGGCGAATGCGGCGCCGCTGACGGCGGTGAGCACTGCGAGAGCGAGCAGCGACTTTTTCATTGCGAATATCTCCTAGGGTTTACAGAAGATTCCGGTCGCGGCGCGGCTGGGCGTGAATCACCGCAAGAACCGCAACCTCTTCGGAAGCTGCACGTATTGCACCAGACGGGCATGGCCGTGGCAAAGAATCGCCTCGGAAATCGCCGGGGCCTGTTGTCCTCACACAACGTCACACTCGGGGGTGCCTTCTCGCCGTATCGCGGGCCCATCTCGGCCGATCGGTTATCGTTTCGACATGGAAATGAGCTTTGTCGATCGCTTTATCTGCGGCGCGGAAACCGCGCTGCGGACGCTGTCCGGCGGCAGCCGCGCGGAGCGTCCGACCCCTCGCCCGGATGCCGTACCCGGTATCGCGGCGCCCGAACTCGACGCTGCCGACAAGCGGCTCGCCGGCGCCCTCATGCGCGTCAACCACGTCGGCGAGGTGTGCGCCCAGGCGCTGTACCAGGCCCAGGCCGCGGCGTCGGCCAACCCCGAGTTGAAGGCGCAGATGGCACATGCGGCGCGCGAGGAGGTCGACCACCTCGCCTGGACCGAGGAGCGCCTCGCCGAGCTGGGAGACCGGCCCAGCCTGCTGAACCCCCTCTGGTATGGCGGCGCGTTCCTGATCGGGCTGGCCGCCGGACGGCTGGGCGATCGCGTGAGCCTGGGCTTCGTCGTCGAGACCGAGCGCCAGGTCGGCGATCACCTGGAGAGCCACCTCGAACGCCTGCCCGCCGGCGACCTCGCGTCGCGGGCGATCGTCGCGCAGATGCGCGCGGACGAGGCCGCGCACGCGCAGGCCGCGCAGGCGGCGGGCGGCATCGAGCTGCCGGCGCCGGTGCGCGGCGCGATGCGGCTGGCGGCCAAGGTCATGACCGGCACCGCGCACTACCTCTGACGTTCGACGCTCAGCCCTCGACGACGTCGAAGCTGGTGGTGACCTCGGCGGTCTTGCCGAGCATCACGGTCGCCGAGCAGTACTTCTCGTGCGACAGCGCGATGGCGCGCTCCACGGCCACCGGCGACACCGCCTTGCCGGTGACGACGAAGTGCAGGTGCAGCGTTGTGAACACCTTCGGATCCTCGTGCGCGCGCTCGGCGGTGGCCTTCACCTGGCAGCCCGTCACCGCGTGGCGGCCGCGCTTGAGGATCAGCACGACGTCATAGGCCGTGCAGCCGCCGGCGCCGGCCAGCAGCGTCTCCATCGGACGCGGGGCGAGGTTGCGGCCGCCGCCGTCGGGCGCGCCGTCCATCGTCAGCAGGTGGCCGCTGCCGGTCTCGGCGGAAAAGGCCATGCCGTTCGCCGGCAGCCAGTTGATCGTGCATTCCATGGTGTGTCTCGTCCGAAATCAGAAGGCTCCGCAACAGGAGCGTGTCAATTGTGCAACGCCCTGATTGGCCTCGGCGCCTCGCTGGAATGCAAATCGCTGACCAACTTGGTGCACGACCGTGCTTTTTGCACCTTCGACGGACATTTGGGGGCCCTCCCTACAGAGGGCGCAGAAGAATTATTGCGGTGCAACAACCAGTGATATAGACTGACTTCATTGTCGATGCGGCAAGCACTCCAGAGAACGGTTTTACCTCTGCAGAAAAGCTCCCGCAAAGACCGCAAGTTGTCTCCTCCACCTCCTCAAAACTGGTGGATTCAGGCCCAGAGCTGTGAAGCTTTGGGCCTTTTCTTTTTCCGCGGCGCTTTCCTGCCAGCGTGGCGTTCGTTGTCGCATCGAGAAGCCAGCGACCACGCGGGGCCGTATCATCCGGCGGCTCTGCCCAACCCTGCGACAGGAGCTTCCGATGGCCGCCGCACGCCCCCTGCGTGACCCTTCCCCCGATGCCGACACGGAACGCTCGTCCGGCATTGCGGGAATCACGCCCGCGGCCACGTTGTCCCGCAGCGCCCAGGCCATCGCCGGCGAATACCTGCGCCGCATCCTCACGGCGCGCGTCTACGACGTCGCCGTCGAGACCCCGCTGGAGCCGGCCAAGAACCTGTCGCGCCGCCTGAACAACCACGTGCTGCTCAAGCGCGAGGACACCCAGTCCGTGTTCAGCTTCAAGCTGCGCGGCGCGTACAACAAGATGATCAAGCTGCCGGCCGACGCGCTGCAGCGCGGCGTCATCTGCGCCTCCGCCGGCAACCATGCCCAGGGCGTGGCGCTGGGCGCCCGCCGGCTGGGCACGCGCGCCGTCATCGTGATGCCGGTCACCACGCCCAAGCTCAAGGTGGACGCCGTCCACGCGCTGGGCGGCGAGGTGGTGCTGCACGGCGACAGCTACTCCGACGCCTACGGCCACGCGCTGGAGATCGAGAAGGCACAGGGCCTCACGTTCGTGCACCCGTTCGACGACCCGGACGTCATCGCCGGCCAGGGCACGGTCGCCATGGAGATCCTGCGCCAGCACCAGGGCCCGATCGACGCGGTGTTCGTCGCCATCGGCGGCGGCGGCCTCATCTCCGGCGTGGCCGCGTACATCAAGGCGCTGCGGCCCGAGATCAAGGTCATCGGCGTGCAGGCGGCCGACTCCGACGCGATGATCCAGTCGGTGAAGAAGGGCAAGCGCGTCACGCTGACCGACGTCGGCCTGTTCTCGGACGGCACCGCGGTGAAGCTGGTGGGCGCCGAGACCTTCCGCGTCACGCGCGCGCTCGTGGACGAGTTCGTCACCGTCGACACCGACGCCGCCTGCGCCGCCATCAAGGACGTGTTCCAGGACACCCGCAGCATCCTCGAGCCCGCGGGCGCGCTGGGCGTGGCTGCGATCAAGCAGTACATCGAGACGCACAAGCTCAAGGGCAAGACCTTCGTGGCCGTCACCTGCGGCGCGAACATGAACTTCGACCGCCTGCGCTTCGTCGCCGAGCGCGCCGAGTTCGGCGAGCAGCGCGAGGCACTCTACGCCGTGACGGTGCCCGAGGAACGCGGCAGCTTCCGCCGCTTCTGCGCGCTCATCGGGCCGCCGGGCAGCGCGCCGCGCCAGGTCACCGAGTTCAACTACCGCATCTCGCACGCGAACGAGGCCCACGTGTTCGTCGGCATCTCCATCGCCAGGCGCGACGAGGCGGAGAAGATCGCGAAGCACTTCGAGAAGCACGGCTTCCCCACCGCCAACCTCACCGGCGACGAGCTGGCCAAGGAACACGTGCGCCACATGGTGGGCGGCCGCAGCGAGCTCGCCGAGGGCGAACGCCTGTTCCGCTTCGAGTTCCCCGAGCGCCCGGGCGCGCTGATGCGCTTCCTGAGCTCGATGCACCCCGACTGGAACATCACGCTGTTCCACTACCGCAACCAGGGCGCCGACTACGGCCGCATCCTGGTGGGGCTGGTGGTGCCGCCGGCGGACAACAAGGCGCTGGCCACGTTCCTGGCGACGCTGGCGTTTCCTTGGGTGGAAGAGACGGACAACCCGGTCTACAAGTTGTTCCTCAGCTGAACGCCAACGACCTTGTCATCCTGCGCGCAGTCGCAGGATCCACGGGAACCAGGGCCACCGCGTGACAGGGGTGGGCCCTGCGACTTCGCGCAGGGTGACAGGCTATTGGTGGTCTACCAATGGCTCGGCAGCTCGCGCAGGATGCGCAACCGCCCATCCTCCAACGAGATGATCGCCGCATGCTCCAGGTCGCGCAGGATGCTGCCGGCCATCTCCTGCGAGCAGCCCAGCCGCTGCGGCAGGTCGATGTCGGCCAGCGGCTCGCGGACCAGCCGCGTGCCGTCGAACTGGGCCTGCGCCACGGCGTCGAGCCAGCGCTTGAGCCGGCCGTAGGCGTCGTTGAGCGCGTACTGGCTCGCGGCCAGCGTGGCGACGCGGGCGCGCTGGATCACCTTGGCGATGAGCTCCAGCGCGAACTGCGGCCGCTCGCCGATGTACTGCAGCAGCGTGGCGCGCTCCACGTACGCGCAAGTGGTGTCGGCCAGCGCCTCGACGCTGGCCATGCGCGCGCCGCCGTCCAGGCCCATCTCGCCGAGGTAGTCGCCCGGGCCGTACAGGCCGTAGGTGACGTGGCGGCCGGTGTCGGAGCCCGTGAAGGCGCGCAGCTCGCCGGCCAGGATGATCAGCAGCGCATCGCCGCGGTCGCCCTCGTCGAGCACCAGCGAGCCCTTGCGGAAGCGGCGGATCTCGCTGCGCTCGGCCAGCGGCCGCAGGATTTCGGGCAGCGCGTTGTAGTCGATGGGGCCGGATTTGCGTGCGGACATTCGAGGACTCCGGCGAGCCGTGCGGCCGCGGGGATGCGAGGGATTCTTCGCTTCAGTATCGCCGGTTTGGCACGGCCGCGGAGGCCCCGCGACGCCCTTCCGACGTCAATTGACCCGCACTTTCACGCCGGCGCTCGCAGCCAGGCGCCGTTGTCCAGCAAAGTCCAGCCGGGTTTGCATGCAACCCCGGGCATGCACTCGACACATTCGGCCAAATGCATGCCTAGAATCGAGCGGCACGCGCGCATTCCGCCTCGACGACAGGCCGGAACCGCGACGTCCGTGCGCGCCCCACGCCACCCGCGCGGGGGCCGGTTTCAATCCATCCTCGTCGAAACACCATGCGCCACCTCATCGCCCCCGCCTGCCTCCTGCTCCTGGCCGCCTGCGCCGCGGACAAGCCCGACGTCGTCGCCAGCGCCGCCGCCCCGGCCGCCGCGGCCTCGGGCCCGCAGGTGATCTGCCGCCGCGAGAAGATCATGGGGTCGAACATGAACCAGACCGTGTGCGAGCCGACCACGCTCGACAACGACGGCGCGAAGAAGGTGCTGCAGGACTGGCGCACCCAGAGCGCCGTCGTCAACGGCGCGCAGCCCGGTACCCACTGACGGCACCCGGCCGCCTCGATCAGGCCGGCTTCGCGTAGCGTGCGCCGGCCTCCGCGGCCGCTTCCTCGAACGAGTGCACGACGAGGTCCATCGCCTCGTCCGCCGGCGCGAATTCGCCGTCGGCCAGCAGCGCCACGAACGCCGCGCTGGCGAAACGCTCGCGCAGCTGCGGCAGCTGCTCGGCGATCAGCGCCCACTCTTCGACCGGGTTGGCGCTCACCACGAACAGCATCGCGACGCCGTCCGCGGTCGCGCCCGGCGGCGGGCCGTTTCCAAAATCCTGCAGCGAGATGTGGCGCGCGTCGATGTCCTGCGTCCGCAGGATGCGCACCAGCAGCTCGGTGACGAGGTCGTCGCGCATCGACCCCAGGCCGATCGCCAGCACCACCGTGCCCGGCGCCACGGCCAGCGGCCCCTGCCACTTGCCCATCGCGCGCTCGCGCTGCAGGCGCAGGTGCGTGCCGACGCTGTTGTCGTCCAGCACCGAGCCGCGCCGGTTGCGCCATGACGGCCGGCAGGCGTCGGCGCCCAGCGCCTCGATGACGGTGGCCACCGTGCTCTTCACGCGCGCCTGCTGCTCGGGCGTGATGCTGTGCTTGGCGAGATCGGCGCCGGCCAGCTGCAGCGCGGGCATCAGGATCTTGTCGCAGTAGCGCGCGAACGATTTCCGCTTGAGGTAGTTGTGCGCCGCGGCCACGATCTCCTCGTGGTCGCCCACCATCGCCCGCTGGTAGAAGCGCTCGGACATCGACAGCGCCGGCGTGTCGCCCAGCAGCACGTCGATGAACGCCAGCCCCTTGATGTGGCGCCCCGCCACCACCAGGCACAGCGTCAGCGGCGTCGACACCAGCAGCCCGATCGGGCCCCACAGCCAGCTCCAGAAGATGGCGGCCACCACCACCGACAGCGGCGACAGCCCCGTGCTGTGGCCGTACAGCTGCGGCTCGACGACCTGCGACGCGATCACCTCCACGCCCGCGAACAGTCCCAGCACCTCGAACAGCAGCGTCCAGCCCGGATCGACCGCCGCCGCCATCAGCGCCGCGCTGCCGGCCGCGATGAACACGCCGACGTAGGGCACGAAGCGCAACAGCGTCGTCAGCACCGCCCACAGCAGCGCGTGCGGCAGGCCCATCAGCATCAGGCCCAGCCACACGGCGACGCCCACGCCCACGTTGACCGCCAGCTGCGAGACGAAGAAGCGCGACAGCCGCTCGCCGGCGTCGTTGAAGGCCTGCGTGGTGCGGCGGATGTCCGAGCCGCCCAGCAGCCGGATGAAGCGGTCGCGCAGCGCCTCGTGCTCCAGCAGCACGAACACCATCACGATGAGCACGATGCTCGTGCGGCCCAGCGGCCCCCAGATCGACGAGAACAGGTGCGAGATCACTTCGACCGGCGTCTGCTGGCGCGGCCGGATCTCCACCGGCACCGCGCCCGACGCGGTCAGCGGCGTCGCCTGCATCGCGTTGCCGGCCGGCGCCGACGCGCCACCCGACTCCGCTTCCAGCCGACTCATCATGCGGCCGGTCTCGCCCTGCATCACGCGGCCGAGCGTCACGTCCTGCACGGTCTTGAGCTTGTCGCGGATGGTGTCCTCGTACTGCGGCAGGCTGGCCGCCATCGTCACCACCTGCGTGACGATGACCGCGCCCAGCCCGCCGGCCAGCAGCGTCAGCCACAGCACCG
>FSXQ01003406.1_pt1 | contig 15825 bp, 13 predicted proteins | sample 1638011 | NCBI WGS metagenome assembly FSXQ01 (sample SAMEA3914789, study PRJEB12502) | metagenome | biome: forest; material: soil | place: Canada | collected 2011-07-03 | depth 0.3 m | reverse complement strand
GTGCAGATGATGGTGTCGGGCATGAACGTGTTCTCGTTCCTCGCGATCCCGTTCTTCATCTTCTCGGGCGAGCTGATGCTGCACGGCGGCATCGCCGACCGCATCATGAACTTCGCACGCAGCCTGGTGGGCCACTGGCGCGGCGGGCTGGGGCTGGCCAACGTGATGGCGTCGACGCTGTTCGGCGGCGTCTCGGGCTCGCCGGTGGCCGACACCTCCGCGATGGGCGGCGTGATGATCCCGCTGATGAAGCGCGAGGGATACAGCGCGGGGTATGCGGTCAACGTCACGACGCACGCGTCGCTGGCCGGCGCGCTGATGCCGACGTCGCACAACCTCATCATCTACGCGTTCGCGGCGCAGGTGGCCGCGGGCGTGATCGACGGCCACACGATCAGCGGCGTGTCGATCGGCGACCTGATGTTCGCGGGCCTCGTGCCGGTGTTCTGGATCATGGTGTGCATGCTCGTCGCCGCCTACTGGCAGGCGGTGCGCAAGGGCTACCCGCGGCGCGCGGACGGCAGCTCGATGCTGGAGATCTTTCCCGGCTGGCGCGCCGTCGCGCGCAGCCTGCTGGCGGCGCTGCCCGGCCTGTTCGTGATCGCGGTGATCCTGGGCTGCGTGATGGGCGGCATCACCACCGCCACCGAGGCCGCGGCCATCGCCGTCGCGTATTCGCTGGGGCTGACCGTGTTCGTCTACCGCAGCGTCGACCGCTCGGTGCTCGCCCGCGCGCTGGGCAAGGCGTCGCGCACCACCGGCGTCATCCTGCTGCTGATCGGCGTCAGCAACATGCTGCGCTGGCAGATGGCCTACCTGTCGATCCCCGACACGATCGAGGAAGCGCTGCTGCACGCCACGCAGCGGCCGTGGCTGATGCTGCTGTACATCAACATCATCCAGATCTTCCTGGGCATCTTCCTGGACATGGCCGCCCACATCCTGATCACCGCGCCGCTGTTCCTGCCGCTGGCGATCCAGATGGGCGTCGGACCGGTGCAGTTCGGGATGATGCTGCTGCTCAATTGCGCGCTGGGCCTCGTGCACCCGCCGGTCGGCACGGTGCAGTTCGTGGGCTGCGCGATCGGCGAGATCTCCATCGGCGAGGCCACGAAGACCGCCTGGCCCTACTACCTGGCCATCTTCGTGGCCATCAACCTCGTGACCTACGTCGCGGCCTTCTCCACCTGGCTGCCGTCGCTGATCACAGGACATCCCGTGTTCTGAGTCCCACGAGCGCCGCGGCCCGACGCCGTCGCCGTTCACCTCGAGTCTTCCAGCGAACCCCGCCCCGTCTCCCCACGGGCCGCGGCGGGGTCGGTGCATCTTGAACAGGAGCGAGACGCCCTTGGCCTCCATCTCGAAGATCGCGAAGATCGTGACGCGCGCGCTGCTCGCCGCCGGCCTGGCGCTGGCAGCCTGCGGCCCCGCGCTGGCAGGCACCACCCCAATGAACCAGGTCGTGCAGGCACGCCTGGTGCCGCAGCTCGCCGAGCTGCTCGCGCGCCTGCAGGCCGAGCGCGGCGACATGACGCTCGACGGCGTGCGCGTGCTCGACGCCAGCGACAAGTTCCTGCCCGGCAAGATCGCGCTGGGCATGAGCGACCTCATCGCGGCGCACGCCGCGGCCGGTGACAAGAACGCCGTCACGCACGACGTCGCCGCGTTCCGCTCGCTCGCCGACCTCACCGTGGCGATGGACAACCACACCTGGGGCATCTACTACTACCTGCTCGCGCTGCGCGACCTGCAGGTGGCCGGCAAGCTCGACGACGCCGTCGCGCCCGCCACCCTGGCGCGCCTGAAGAAACAGCTGGACTGGCGCAATTTCGTGCGCGTGCCCGAGCTCACGCTGATCGACCTGCCCACCAACTACTACGGCGTCGCATTCGGCGTCGCGCGGCTGCGCTTCCTGCTCGGATGGGAAGACGAGTCCGGCAGCCAGCAGTTGCTCGCCACGCTGCTGGATCACTATCGCAAGTTCTCCGGCACGTACGGCTTCTCCGACGAGACCGATGGCGAGGGGCGCTTCGACCGCTACAGCATCCTGCTGATCGCCGAGATCTGCGAACGCTTCATGGAGACCGGCGTGCCGGTCACCGACGAGATCAAGGGCCTGCTGCGCAGGTCCGTCGACATCGCGCTGATGATGGCCAACCCACGCGGCGACGGCTTCAGCTACGGCCGCAGCCTCGGGCCGTACGGCGACACCGCGCCGCTCGAGATCCTGACCGCCGCGTCGGCGCTGGGCGTGCTGACGCCCGACGAGCAGGCGCACGCCTACGCCTACGCCAGCGCCATCGCGGGCAAGTACGCGGACTTCTGGATCAGCCCGCGCACGCGCTCGGTCGACCTGTGGGACCAGGGCCGTCGCACCGACGCCTACCGCGGCAAGAACCGCATCCTCGGCGAGAACTTCTCGCTGCTGCACCAGGTGATGGCGGCCAACGCGCGCTGGAACGCCGCGGGCTTCAGGGACAAGCCGCCCGCCGCCGACCTGCAGGCCTGGGTCGACCGCACGCAGCCCGTCTCGAGCCTGACGTGGTTCGCGAAGGGCGACGGCGACCGCGCGCTCGCGATGTGGCGCGACGGCGGCACGCTGTTCAGCCTGCCGCTGATCAACGGCGGCAGCGGCCAGCACGCCAACAGCCCGTACTACGCGCTGCCGTTCGCGCAGGACATCGTGGCCGGCACGCCCGACAGCGGCGCCGCGCATCCGCAGTTGCTGCCCAAGATCGAGCTCGACGACGGCACGCCGCTGCTGCCCGCCGCGTTCTTCAAGGGCATCGAGTCGCACGCCGACGGCCATCGTCTCGAAGTGCGCCTGCACCAGGACGAACTCGCGCGCCCCGTCGGCCCGCGGCCGGTCAAGGACGACCGCGTGCAGGTGGAGACGAGCTACCGCTTCGAGCCGGGCCGCATCGTGCGCACCGACCGCTTCTCCGCGAAGACGCCGCAGCACGTGAAGCGGCTGTCGCTGGACTTCGCCTCGTTCTCGGAGCAGGCGAAGCAGGACGGCCTGGCCGTCGACTTCGGCGCGGGCCGCGCGACGCGCTTCGAAGTGACGGGCCTCGACCGCTGCGAGACCGGCCCCGCGAGCGCGCAGGACCGATCGCCCGAAGGCGCCATGCACACCCATATCCATTGCGACAAGCTCGACTTCGAGTTGCGCGCGCCGCTCACGGTCACCTGGGCCCTGAGCTACCACTGAGCGGCTCGCGCCCGCGGCCTACGCCCGCGCGCGCCGAGCCGATGCGAAGACACATCAACAGTATCGACATCGGAGACAACAATGCGAGATAAGACTGGCACGTCGCCCCTGCCCCGGCTCACCGCGGTGAGCTGCGCCGCGGCCGCGGCATTCCTTCTGCAGACGCCGGCGCAGGCCCAGCAAGCCGAGACCGCGCTGGCTCCCGCGCAGGCCGCCAGCGGCGCCGCCGACAAGGTGGCCGTCCCGGGATTGACGACGGTGATCGTCACCGCCAACAAGCGCGTCGAGCGCCTCGAGCAGGTGCCGCTGGCCATCTCGGTGATGAACGCCGAGGACCTGCAGCGCAACAACGTGCGCAGCTTCGACGACGTGGCGCTGCTGTCGCCGGCGCTGAGCATCACCTACGGCACGACGCCGGCCAACAACGGCATCAACATGCGCGGCATCGGCACCAGCTCGATCGGCATCGGCGTGGAGTCGGACGTGTCCGTCACCGTCGACGACGTGCCGATGGGCCTGCAGTTCATGGCGTTCAAGGACCTGGCCGACGCCGCGCGGATCGAGATCATCAAGGGCCCGCAGAGCACGCTGTACGGCAAGGCGTCGATCGCCGGCGCCGTCAACATCATCACCGAGCCCGTGAGCGGCCCGCTGCGCGGCAAGGTCAGCCTGCTGCAGACCGATGACAACGAGTACCGCGCCAGCGTCTCGTACGGCGGCGACATCACCGACACGCTCGGGTTCCGCGTGGCCGCAAGCAACAACGAGTTCAAGGGCAACGTCCGCAACCTGACGACCGGCGAGTGGGTCAACGGCTCGAAGGGCACCACCTTCATGGGCAAGCTGGTCTGGCGTCCCACCGAGCGGCTGGAGTTCCAGCTCTCGCCGCGCTACAACCACACCGAGGCCAACTGCTGCGTGCTGGTGCCCACCAGCTTCACGCCCGTGCAGGGCGCGTTGCTGTCGAACGTCGCGCAGCTGCCGGCGTCGCAGCTGCTGGCCGGCATTCCCGTCGGCCCGGACAACCGCGACATCCGCAACGACTATCCCACCGGCCTGAACTCGTCCGACTACGGATACGCGCTGCGCGTCAACTACGAGCTCGCCAACGGCTCCAACGTGACGTCGATCACGTCGACCGAGCACTACACGGCCGAGGACTATCGCGACCAGGACTTCGTGGACGCGCACACGCTGCTGTACTACCCGCTGGCCAACGGCAAGCCCGCGGGCGTCGACGCGGGCTACGTGCAGTACGGCCAGTACGTCATCAAGTCCAACAGCCAGGAGCTGCGCCTCACGTCGCCCGACGAAGGCAAGTGGCGCTACGTCGCCGGCCTGTGGTTCGGCGAGAACATCGTCGACCGCCATTTCGTGCGCGGCTACAACGGCATCGCGCTGTCCACGCCCGTGCAGTACTACGGCAGCACCTACAACCGCAACACCGCGGTCTTCGGCCAGGTGAGCTACGCCGTCACGCCGTCCGACACCGTGCTGGGCGGCCTGCGCTTCAACCGCCAGGTCTCCGGCTACGACATGCAGTTGGGCGCCGCGCCGCCGGCCGGCTGGACGCCGACCTCCGAGTTCTCGAGCCGCGGCAACGGCGAGAACTCCACCACCGGCAAGCTGAGCTTCCAGCACCAGTTCTCGCGCAACCTGATGGCCTACGTGATGGGCGCGACCGGCTACAAGGGCGAGGCCTACGACATCACCAGCGGCCTGAACGCCGCCACCGCCGCGCAGCAGCCGGTGCACTCCGAGCGCGGCCGCACCGTCGAGCTGGGCATGAAGGGCAACTTCCTCGAGAACCGCCTGACGCTGAACCTGGCGGCTTTCAAGTCGATCTTCTCGGACTACCAGCAGAACTCGGGCAGCTACCTGCCGGGCACCACCACCTACGTGACGCGCCTGAACAGCATCGGTGGCGTGCAGACGCACGGCCTCGAGGCCGACCTCGCCGCGCTGGTGACGCCCGCGCTGCTGGTCAACGCCAACCTCGCGTGGACGGTGGCGACGGTCACCAAGTGGCCCAACGCGCCCTGCTACAACGTGACGTCGACGGCCAACGGCGGTTTCAACGCGGCCTGCATGCTGAAGGATCCGGCCTTCGGCGGCCAGAACGTGCAGGACCTGAAGGGCGGCGTGATGCCCAACGCCCCGAAGATCAAGGGCTCCGTCTCGGGCCAGTACGACTTCGCGTTCAGCCAGGGCCTGAAGGAGTTCCTCTCCGGCACGTACCGCTACCAGAGCAAGGTGCTCACCAACATCAACCAGGATCCGACGCTCGCGGCGCCCGCCGTGGGCATCTTCAACCTCGGCTTCGGCGTGCACGACGACGCCGACAAGTACCGCCTCAGCTTCTTCGTCAACAACGTGTTCGACCGCCACTACGCGCTGACCGGCTTCACGGGCCTGGGCGCGTGGAGCGCGAAGGCGCCGAATCCGCCGGTGACGGTGACGACGACCACGTGGACGCCGGCGCGCGATGCGTGGCGCTACGAGTCCGTTCGCTTCGACGCGAAGTTCTGACGATGCGTGCCGCGGCCCTCGCGTTCCTCGGCCTCTGGTCGTGGGCCGCGGCGGCCGCGCCCGCCGCGCCGCAGGCCCGCGACTGGGGCCACACGGCGAGCGGCGCGGCGGTGCAGCAGGTCACGCTGCGCAACGCGCGCGGCATGCGGGTGGCGTACGTCGACTACGGCGTCACGCTCACCGCGATCGTCGTGCCCGATCGTTACGGCCGGCGCCGCAACGTCGTGCTGAGCCTGCCCACGCTCGCGGCACTCGAGGCCAACCACCATCGCTACGGCGCCGAGATCGGGCGCTACGCCGGCCGCATCGGCGGCGCGCGCTTCACGCTGGACGGCCGCGAGATCGCGCTGCAGGCCAACGCGAAGGGCGTCTACCTGCACGCCGATCCTGATGGCTACGACAAGCGCGTCTGGCACCGACGCGACTTCTCGCAGGCCTCGTCGCTCGGCTCCGTCTTCGAGATGGACAGCCCCGACGGCGACCAGCATTTCCCAGGCCGCCTGCACTTGCGCGTGACGTACCGCCTCCTGCGACAGCGCAACGAGTTCCGCATCGAGTACGCGGCGGCCACCGACGCGCCGACGGTGCTCAACCCGACCAACCACGTGTTTTTCAACCTGGCCGGCGCCGGCGCGCACGGCCTGGCCGGGCACCGCTTCCGCATCGCCGCCGATCGCTACGCCGTCACCGACGCACTGCGCATCCCGACCGGCGAGCTCGCGCCCGTGCGCAGCACCGTCCTCGACTTCACGCGCGCCGCGTCGGTCGACGCGCGCCTCGCAACCGGCGACGCATTGCTCGGCCAACCGGCCGGCTTCGACCACAGCCTCGTCTTCACGCGCTGGGACGCGCGACTGCGGCCCGTGCTGCACGCGCGGGACGCGGCCAGCGGCCGGGTGCTGGACATCTTCACCACCGAGCCCTCGGCGCAGTTCAACAGCGGCAACGGCTTCGACGGCGACGAGGTGGGCAGCGAGGGCGTCGCATACCAGCGCCACGACGGCTTCGCGTTCGAGACGCAGCACCTGCCGGACAGCCCGAACCACGCGGAATTCCCGAGCACGCGGCTCGCTCCCGGCCGCGTCTTCCGCTCGACGACCGTCTACCGGTTCTCGGTGGGCGCGCAAAGATCCCACATCGCGTCGCGCGGGATCAGCGCGCCCTGATGCCGGATCACGCGCGCCGCGAGGCGGGCGCCGAAGCGTGCAGAGTCCGCGGCGTTCGCGCCGAGCAGGCGACGGCCCAGGTAGCCGGCGGCGAACGAGTCGCCGGCGGCGGTGGTGTCGACCACGCGTTCGACGAGTTCCACCGCGACCTCCTGCCAGACGGTGGCGCCGCGCTCGCGCAGCAGCGTCGATCCGGCGCCGCGCTTGACGACGAGCTCGCCCGTTTCCAGCGCGCGCGCGGCGCGCAGGGCGTCCTCGGGCGTCGCGAGGCCCAGCAGCGCCTGGTGGTCGTCCAGCGTCACCAGCGCCGTGCCCGCGAGCGCGAACGCGCGCGCGAACGCGGCGCGCGCGTCGTCGGGCGACGACCACAGCCGCGGGCGGAAGTTGTTGTCGAACACGATCACCGTGCCTTGCTCGTGCAGCCGCTGCAGCAGCGCGAACAGCCGCTCGCGGCCGGCAGGCGGCAGGATCGCGAGGCTGATGCCGCTGAAGTAGAACGCGTCGATCAATGCCGAGTCCGATTCCAGCGGCGTCTCGGGCGCGTCGAAGTAGGCGCGTGCCGCGCTGTGGTCGCGCCAGTAGCTGAAGCTGCGCTCGCCGTGGGCGTCGACGTCGATCTGGTACAGGCCGGGCAGGCGGCCGGGCAGGCGCTGCACGAGGTCGGTGGCGATGCCCTCGGCCTGCCAGCGCGCGAGCATGCCGGCGCTCAGCGCGTCGTCGCCCAGCGCGGTGGCGTAGCTCACCGACAGGCGCGTGGCCGGCGCGCAGCGCGCGAGGTAGACCGCGGTGTTGAGCGTGTCGCCGCCAAAGCCCTGGTGCATGGCCCCGAAGGCCTCGCCGCGCAGTTCGAGCATGCACTCGCCGAAGAGGACGACGCGCATCGAATCTCTTTGTCCTGGAAAATGAAACATCGTTTCGATATTATCGCGACGATGTCCTCCGTCGGCAATGGGGTCAGTGCGCGCGGGCCAGCACGGCCTGGTCGCCGGCCGGCTCGCCGGTCAGCTCCACGTCGTCGTCGCCATGCGGGAACGGCGCGAACCACGCGAACAGCAGCGGCGGCACCGACGCCATCAGCACGAAGGCGAAGTAGGGCGCGTACTGGTGGCCGAACGCCGCGTACACCCAGGCGCTGGCCGAGCCCGTCGCCCACTTGGTGAGCGCCATCACGCCGGTCGCGAACGCGTAGTGCGTCATCTTGAACGGCCCCGGCGCGAGCTGCTGCATCATGTAGATCATCTGGCCGACCGAGCCCATGCCGAAGCCGAACTTCTCGATGGCGACGACGGCGCCGATCAGCAGCGTGTTGTCCGGCAGCGCGTGGCTGAGATAGAAGTAGGTGACGTGCGGCAGGTTCAGCGCGAGCGCCAGCAGGAACAGCGAGCGGCGCAGCGTCATGCGCGCGATCACGAAGCCGCCGAGGAACGCGCCGATGATGAACGCGAGCGTGCCCACGGTGCCGTTGATCGTGCCAAGAGCCGCGTTGTCCAGACCGAGGCCGCCGGTGCTGCGCGGGTCGAGCATGAACAGCGGGCCGAACTTCTCGATGAAGCCTTCGCCGAATCGGTAGAAGAACACCACGGCCAGCATCATCCAGATCTGCGGCTTCCGGAAGAACGTGACCCACGACTCGCGCAGCGCGGGCAGCGCCGCGGCGAAGCCCTGGCCTTGCAGCGCGGACGGCGCGCCCGGCGGCAGCACGCGCAGGTGCCACAGGCCGAAGGCGCCCATGATCGCCGCGGTGCCCATCATCACGGCCATCCAGCAATGCACCCACGACCACGCGAGGCCGTTGTGCAGCCAGCCGGTGAGCGACACCAGCAGGCCCGACGCGATCACCGCGCCCAGGTTCCAGCACATGCCCTGCAGGCCGGCGTAGCGCGCCTGGTCGCGGCGCGACATCGTGGTCATGAACACGCCGTCGGCGACGATGTCCTGCGTGGCCGACGCGAACCCCACGATCCAGAAGAACGCGAGCGACGCCGAGAAGAAGCCCGAGAGCGGCAGGCAGAACGCGACGAGCCCCAGCGCGGCCATCATCGTGAACTCCATGCCGATGACCCACCAGCGCTTCGTGCGGAACGGCTCGAGGAACGGCGCCCACACGGGCTTGAGCACCCACGGCAGGTACATCTGCGACGTGTACAGCGCGATGTCGTCGTTGGAGACGCCGAGGTTCTTGAAGATGATCGCGGCGACCACGCCCACGGTCACGTTGGGCAGGCCCATCGCGAGGTAGAGCGAGGGCACCCACGTCAGGGGCGAACGGCTGGGGAGTGAATTGGACACGGCGGCGCAGGTGGGTTGTCGGGTCGCGGGTCCGGTGTGGAATCGCGAGGCCGCCGGCAGGATATGAGAGAATGACAGCGTTGTCATTGCCGTTGACCCTTAGGCCCGGAACCCGGGCCTGCCGTGCGCTGCCACCTCGTAGGCCGTGCGCCCTTGCACGCCTGTGCGCGTCGCGCGTGACGCATGCGCGATCGTCGGCGCGCGCGAGGCTCAGAGCATCGCGATGAGGCTGCGCCCGCCGGCCGCCGCGGCCATCACGGTGCCGCTGGCCACTTCCGACAGCGCGCTGCCGGTCGCCGACAGGCCCACCTCGGCGTAGTGCCCCAGCTGCTTGCCGGCGTTCCAGGTCGCCGTGGCCACTTCCTCGGCGCCGGTCGCGATCGCGCTGCCCACCTGCTCGCCGACTTGTTCGACGGCCTGCGCGCCATGCTCCAGCGCGTGCCACGCGCCGACGGCGAGATCCCCGGCGTCGTGCGCGACGGTGCTCGCTGCGCTGGCGATCGTGTGGCCGCCGTCGACGACCGCGTCGACCGCCGACTCACCCGCCTGCTCGAGCGCGCTCAGCGCCTTGCCGCTGAACGACACCGTCGCGCTGACGCCGTCGCTGATGCCTGCGGCCACGCCGGCCAGCGTCGCGGCGATGCCGCCGTCCACGGCCGCGCTGCGCTCCGCCGAGCGGGGCGTGAACGTCTCGTTCACGGAAACGGAAGGGCTGGAGACGGAGGAGACGGACATGGACAGCATTCCTTGCAAGCGGTCGAGACGGTGATTCGACCCATGCACCGATGCTAAGGACTGCACGTTGCGCCGGAAGCTCGAAGAAGGCCGCGAAACGGGCCGGCGATACGTTGCTTCAACAATGTGTCAGGCTCGACACGGCCCAGGCTCAGGCGAAGCCGAACAGCCGCCGCGGCGTGTCGCACAGCACGGCGCGCCGCGCGGCGGCGTCGGGCAGCAACCGCTCGACCAGGGCCAGCAGCGGGGCATAGTCGATGCGCGCCGGCGCCCGCAGGAACGGCCAGTCCGACGCCCACACGAGCGCGTCCGGCGTGAATGCGTCGACCAGCGCCCGCACGAACGGCCACGCGTCCTCGTGCGGGAACGGCCGCGCGGACAGCTTCGCGAAACTCGACAGCTTCACGGCCGTGCGCCCGTTCGCGGCCAGCTCGAGCAGCGCGGCGAAGCCCGGCTGGGCGATGCCGCGCGCGGGATCGGGGCGGCCGCAGTGGTCGAACAGCAGCTTCGCGCCGCTGCCTTCCAGCATCGGGCGCAGCGCCACCAGCTCGTCGTGCTGCACCTGCATCTGCGCCCACATCCCGAGCTCGCGCAGGCGCTCCAGCAGCGGGCCGAGATCGCGGTAGAAGTCGACGCCCAGGTGCGCCACGTTGCAGGCGACGCCCACGATGCCCTGGCCCTGCAGATCCTGCAGCTCGCCGCGCGACGCGTCGTTGCGCACCAGCGCGACGCCCTTGAAGCGGCCGTTCGACTGCGCGACGGCGTCGAGCAGGCAGCGGTTGTCCAGGCCGTAGCCGGAGTTGGGCGCGACGATGAGCGCCTGCGCGATGTCGTGGGCGTCGAGCACGTGGCCCAGCTGCGCGGCGGTGGCGATCTCGCCGCCGGCGGGGCGGTAGAACGCGTCGTCGACGTAAGGGAAGCGCGCCGGGTCGAAGACGTGGACGTGGCAGTCGATGACGGGGTGCGGGCGCGGGCTCATCGCGCCGAGCATACCGACAGCGCGGCGGGCGTTCAGGCGAAGCTGCGGAAGACCGTGAACAGCCAGCCGAAGCGTTGCGCGCGCGGCGGGCGCGCCGTGCGCGCGGCGAGCCGGCTCGGGCGGAATTCGGATTCGCGTTCCTTGGTCGCGCCCGCGGCCAGCGGCGCGCGCGCCATCGGGCGGCGACGCGCCTGCGCAGCGATGGACGGCGCCGACACGGGCACCGCCGTGCGCGACGTCGCTTCCATGCGCTCGGCCTGGGCCCAGGTGGCGTCCACCCAATCGATCAGCGGACGCCATTGCGCGAGATCGGCCTCCACCTTCGCGGCGGGCACGTCGAACAGCGACAGGCCCTGCTCGGCGCAGCGTCGGTAGACCTGCGAATCGCGCAGCGAGCCGACGTAGGGCAGGCCGTGCTCGATGGCCCACGCCTCGAGGCGCGCCGCGCCCTTGGTGCGCGCATCGACGCGCATGCCCACCACGGCCACCTTGCAGCGGCCGCTGATCACGCGCGGCAGTGTCATCAATTCGGCATGGCATTCGAGGGCCGACTCGCGGTCGAACACGGAGTCGCTCACGGGCATGAGGATGCAGTCGGCGCTCATCGCCAGTCGCGCGAGGTCGTAGCCCTGCAGGCCGCCGGGGGTGTCGAGCACGACGTGGGCGACGCCGGTGGGCGGCCGCACCACGCTCTTGCCGCCGAAGGCCGAGCCGACGATGGCGGCGCCGCGCGCGAGCGGCTGCGCGGCGCGGCGGCGCAGCCAGGCGATGGAGGACTGCTGGCGGTCGACGTCGCCGAGCATCACCGGCCGGCCGCGATTGGCCAGGCTGCCCGCCAGCTGGGTGGCCAGCGTGCTCTTGCCGCTGCCGCCTTTGCGATTGATGACTGCTACTACGGGCATGACTGGGGACGCGTCTCGCGCCGGGTATGGGGACGTCAGAACACCGAGAAGAGCACGGGCGTTCGCCGCCACGTGAAAGCGCATTGTGGAGCTGTCAACCCCTCGGCTGCTGTGAACGAATTGGCAGCGCGGTAACGGTTGGTTAGTGCTGGCCCTCGGCGGACGGCGCACGGCCACTGATCGTCAGTAGATACCCGAAGCGGCACCGCCAGTCCGCCGAAAAGCACGGGGATTCGCGGTCGACGGCCTCGACGGTAGGACGGGTAGGGCGGGTTAGCCGCAGGCGTAACCCGCCATTCGCGGGCGTTGCTGCCAGGGCACCATGGCGGGTGACGCCTGCGGCCAACCCGCCCTACATTCGCAGCACGCCCAGCGCCAGCCGCAGGCCCAGCGCGCCCATCATGAGCGCGACGCCGCTGTCGAGCCAGCGCCAGGCCACCGGCCGCGCGAACACCGGCGCGAGCAGGCGCGCGCCAAAGCCCAGGCCGACGAACCAGATCGCGCTCGCGCCGACGCAGCCGATCACGAAGGCCGCGCGCAGCTCGGGCGCCTGCTGTGCGCCGACGGCGCCGACCAGCAGCAGGGTGTCGATGTAGACGTGCGGGTTGAGCAGCGTGCATGCGAGCGCCTGCACCAGCACGGACGCGAGCGGGCGCGCGCGGCCGTGGGCGTCGGCGGCCAGCGCCTGGCCGGTCCACGCGCGCCGTGCGGCCTGCCACGCGTACCAGAGCAGGAACGCGGCGCCGGTCCAGCCGAGCGCGGCGAGCACGCGCGGATGGCCGCCCAGCGCGGCGGCCACGCCGTTCACGCCCAGCGTCATCAGGATCGCGTCGAGCCCGAGGCACACCGCGACGACGGCGCCGACGTGCTCGCGGCGCAGGCCCTGCTGCAGCACGAAGGTGTTCTGCGCGCCGACGGCGACGACCAGCGAGGCGCCGAGCGAGAGGCCGGCGAGGGCGGCGATGAAGTGCGGTTCCATGCCGGGCAGTGTGGACGTCCGCGGGCCCGTCCGGCAAGTTAGCATTGCTAATCCGGAATTAGCCCAATGATCGACCACCATCTGATCCAGGCCGTGGCCGCGGTCGTCCGCGAAGGCAGCTTCGAGGCGGCGGCGCGCGCGCTGAAGGTCACGCCGTCGGCCATCTCGCAGCGCGTCAAGCTGATCGAGGAGCGGCTCGGCTCGGTGCTGGTCGTGCGCGGCCAGCCGTGCACCGCCACCGAGACCGGCGCGCGCCTGTGCCGCCACGCCGAGCTGATGGGCGCGCTGGAGGCCGAGCTGCACCGCGACCTGCCCGAGCTCGCGCAGGCCGGCATGGCGCCGGGCCCGGCGACACTGCGCGTGGCCGTCAACGCCGACTCGCTGGGCACCTGGTTCATCGGCGCGATGGCGCGCTTCGGGCGCGACGACCCGACGCTCCTGGATCTGGCCGTCGACAACGAGGACCACACCGCCGACGCGCTGCGCCGCGGCCGCGTGCTGGGCGCGGTGACGTCCATCGCGAGCCCGGTGCAGGGCTGCCGCAGCCGGCGGCTGGGCGCGCTGCGCTACGTCGCGACCGCGAGTCCCGCGTTCGTCGCGCGCCATCTCGGCGACGGCCTGACGGCGGACGCGTTCGCGCGGGCGCCCAGCTTCAAGTTCGACGGGCGCGACGAGCTGCAGTCGCAGTGGGTGCGGCGTCTGCTGCGGCGCGAGGTGGCGCTGCCGGCGCATCGGATGCCGTCCACGCAGGCGTCGGTGGACGCGGCGCTCGCGGGCCTCGGCTGGGGCATGCATCCCGAATCGCTGGTGCCGCCGCACCTGAAGGCCGGGCGGCTGGTGGAACTGGTGGCGTCGTCGCCGATCGATGTCGCGCTGTACTGGCAGTCGGCGCGGCTGCCGGTGCCGGCGTTGGAGCGCTTGGGGAAGGCGGTGGTGGCGACGGCGGGCGAGGCGCTCGTGCCCAAATGACTGTCATCCTGCGCGAAGTCGCAGGAGCCACTCCTGCCAACAGCTTCGCCCGGTGTTCTTCCCCGGCACGCGTGGGTTCTGCGACTCCGCTTCGCTTCGCGCAGAATGACGGAGGGGAGTGGGCGCCGCCCACCGCGTCGGCAGGGGCTCAGAACACCGCGTGCCCCGTGATCGCCGCCGGCAGCCACGTGCTGAATGCCGGCACGTACGTCACCAGGTTGATGGCCACCCAGATCGCCAGGTAGTACGGCCACGCGGTCTTCGTCGCCTGCCCCATCGAGATCTCGCCGATCGCGCAGCCCACGAACTGCACCGTGCCCACCGGCGGATGCACGAGGCCCAGCGCGCAGTTCAGCAGCAGCATCATCCCGAACTGCACCGGCCCCACGCCCATCTGGATCGCCAGCGGCAGGAACAGCGGCGTCGTGATGAGGATGTGCGCGGCCATGTCGAGGAACATGCCGAGGATGATCTGGATGATGTTGATGTACAGCAGCATCAGCCACGGCCGCTGCGTGGCGTCGAGCAGCAGCGTGTTGATGCTCTCGGGGATCTCGAGGTAGGCCATCTGCCAGCGCAGCATGTTGCTGACGCCGATCAGCAGCAGGATCACGCCCGTGGTGCGCGCGGCCTTGCCCAGCGCGTGCCACATCTTCTCGCGCGTGATGCTGCGGTAGACCACGGTCGTGAGGAACAGCGAGTACGCCACGGCGATGGCGGCAGCCTCGGTCGCGGTGGTCACGCCGCCCATCACGCAGGCCAGGATGATGCCGATGATGGCCAGCCCCGGCAGCGACGCGATGGCCGTGCGCAGCACCATGGCCCAGCCCGGGAACATGCGGATCATCGAGCTGCCGTCCTCGCGCTTCGGATAGCCGCAGCGCACCGCCTGCCAGTAAGCGGCGACGAGCATGCACACCATGATCCAGAACACCGGCACCAGGCCCGCGAACATCAGGTCGCCGATCGACACGCCCTTGATCGTGTGCCCCGCGATCTCGCCCGCCGCGGCCTGCGCGGCGAACGCGTAGATGATCATGTTGTGCGACGTCGGCATCAGCGCGCCGGCGAGCGACGCGTGCGTGGTGACGTTGACCGCGTAGTCGGCGCCGTAGCCCTCGCGCTTCATCAGCGGGATCATCACGCCGCCCATGGCCGACGTGTCGGCCACCGGCGAGCCGGACACGCCGCCGAACAGCGTCGACGCGAGCACGTTGGCAAGCCCGAGCCCGCCGCGCACGTGGCCGGTGAGGCTGCGCGCGAAGCTCATGATCTTGTCGGCGATGCCACCGTGCAGCATCAGCTCGCCCGAGAAGATGAAGAACGGGATCGCGAGGAACGAGAAGACGTTCATGCCCGAAACCATCATCTGCACCGCGGTGGCGATGGGCAGGCCTTCGGAGAAGAAGGCGGCCAGACAGGCGAGCCCGATCGCGAACGCCACCGGAACGCCCAGCAACAGCAGGACGACGAACGTGGTACAGAGCAGGGTCAGGGCCATGGGGATTCAGTCGTGGTCGGCGGCAGGCGAGCGTCGCAGCATGCGGTCGATCGAGAACAGCGCGATGAGCGCGCCCGCGATGATCAGGGGCAGGTAGCGCCAGGCCTCGGAGATGCCCAGCGTCGGGATCCGGTTGTCGTGAGTGGATCGCGCCATCTCGAACGCGCCGTACAGGATCACGCCCGCGAACAACAGCGTCGACAGCGCGACCAGGCGCGCGATCCAGTTGCGCAGCGCGCGCGGCAGGCGATCGACCACCGAGTCGAGCCCGATGTGGCCCGCGTCGTGCGCCACGGCGGCGGCGCCGAACATCGACACCGAGATCACCAGCAGCAACGCGAGCTGCTCCACGTACGGCGGCTCGTTGTTGAACGCATAACGCATCACCACGCCGTACAGCACGACGATGCCCAGGCCGGCCAGGCACAGCCGGGCGATCACGAGCACGATGGCCGACAGGCGGGCATTGAGATGGGCGAGCCAGGTCATGGGAGCTCCGGAAGGCGGCTGGACGCTGGAACCGCGGTGTCGCGGGTCCAGCGAGCGGGCTCACTTCGTGTTGACG
>FSXQ01001574.1_pt1 | contig 15834 bp, 13 predicted proteins | sample 1638011 | NCBI WGS metagenome assembly FSXQ01 (sample SAMEA3914789, study PRJEB12502) | metagenome | biome: forest; material: soil | place: Canada | collected 2011-07-03 | depth 0.3 m | reverse complement strand
GTGTCGGAGCGGTGAGTGTGTGCCGCAGTCTAGCCGTCGCGTCGCATGCCGGACCTTGCAGGATGGTGCGATCGCTCGAGCAGTCATCCCGGCTGCGGTTGTTCGCGAGCGACCGGAACTGGCCGGCCTCAGTCCCTGCGCACATTGCCCGCTGCTCTCGGCGATCGCGTGGACGGCGGCGGCAAGCTCAGATGCCTGTTCGCTTGACAGACCATAGGCGCCGATCCGCCGAAGAGCTCTCGCACTGCGCCGACGGCCGCCAGGCACGTCGCTTCCTCATGATCTGCGGTAACACGGGGCCACGTTTCGATCGTACGCATGAGCTCGTCGACAACAAGTCGCACGACACCCTGTCGTGCGACACCAAAAGACGCCCTTCTTGACTCGTCCATTCAATGACATACACCTCATTTGGTGTCGTGCCCCCCATCCGTCCGCGACAGCATTCCCGCTCCGAACGTCGAAACGCGGCACAAAATGCCGACACCGCTTGTCTGGGCGGGCTGACTCCAGTGCTCGGCCACGTTGGCGAGGCTGTTGTTGGAGGCGTCAGTAATCTGGAACATCGAGTGTGCGCACGCCTGGATCATGCCGGCCTGCTTCTCGGTGCGCGACGCCAGGTCCTGATTGCCGCTCGCGATGTCTCGCGCGGCGACTTCCACCTGCGAGCTCGCGCCCTGCACGTCCTTGACCAGCATGCGCAGCTTGTCGGAGAACGCGTTGAACGCAGCGCCGATGCGGCCGACCTCGTCGTTGCTGCTGACGTCGATTTGGGCATTCAGGTCACACTGGCCCTGAGCAATGTCGGCCATCGCCTCGCCCACCTTCCGCAGTGAGGCGAAGCTGCGCTTGAGGTAGCCGGTGAGCACCAGCGCCACGATCGCCGCGACGACGGCACCCGCCGCCGCAATCGAGCCGACGAGCTGCTTGAGGTCGGACTGCACGTCCGCCCGATCGAGCACTACCACCATGCGCCAAGTGATGCCCGGGATGTCGACGAACCGCACCCAGCTCGCGCGGCCGCGATCGTCGATCGGCGTCACGCCACGGGTCGCAAGGCCGGCCTTGAACCAGGGCAGTACCTCGGGAGCTGGCTTGAGGGCATTGCCGGCAGTGGGATGAATCAGGATGCGGTCCTGGCTGTCGATCACGGCGGCGTAAGAGTGCGCCGTCGGTTTGGTTTCGTCGACGATCTTCTGCACGGTGTCGAGTGAGTTGAAACCTCCCATGACACCGAACACCTTGCCGTCGTGCTTGACCGGCAGCGCAAAGGTCATCACGAGGTCATGGTCCACGGCGTGGAAGTACGGCGTAGGAATGACCAGCTTGTCCTCCGAGACCGCCTGCCTGAACCAGGGCGACTGGTCGGGTCGTAGCCCGCGGGCATCTTGCCCGGCGGCGTCCGCAGATAGCGGCGGTCGCCGGCGATGCCGACGAAGGCCTGCCGGAAACCGCCGGCCTGGCGCGCGACCTCGAGCACGTGCATCAAGCGTGCATCGTCCTTGCCGCCAGCATCGGCGAGCGAGTCGGGGCTGTCGGCTGTCTCAGATGCCATGCTGGCGACCAAGCGCTCGTTGGCAGCGATCCACTCGCCGATGCGTGCGGCCGATCCGGTGCTGAGGATATCGAGCGCGGCCTGCGCATGCCGGTCGAGGCTCCCGATCGAAAACCACGTGGCGACGCCGCCGGCGACGGCGATGCCCACGAGCACGGAAAGGCTGGCGGCCCAGCTGATGCGTTTGACGAGGCTCATCGCGACTCCTCGGTGGCGGTTGATGCGATTGGTGAAGTGGGTGCGGTCAGGGCGCTCACGAGCCGCGGGCGCGGCGGCGCGGGGAGCTCGACGCCGGAGCGGCTTCGGCCGATGTCGCCGCGGTGGGCCGGCCGGAGAACTGGTCGCCCGAGATCTCGAGCAGCCAGTCGCGCAGGATTCCCAGCGTCGGATCGTCGGCGTGCTGCTTCGGATAGATCAGCTGGTACGAAGCCGCTGTGTCGAACTCATGCGGATGGAGCTGCACGAGCCGGCCCGACTTCAGGTCCTCGCCGATGAGGTAGGCAGGCAGCAGCGCCAGGCCTAGGCCCGCGAGCGTGACCTCGTGCCCCATCGACAACAGATCGAAGCGCGCGCCGCGCGTGACGGCACCGGGCGTCTGTCCCAGAGACGCGAAATAGTTGGGCCATGCGTCCGAGATGGTCGATTGCTCCATGAGCGGGAACTGTTCGAACACCTTCAGGCCGCCGGGCGGCTTGCCGTTCTTGAACAACTGGCGCGCGCCCACCGCGAGCAGTCGCAGCGGGTAAATGCGTGTTGCCTCGAAACCCGCGGGAGGCTCGAGGCAGTAGCAGAGCGCGGCATCGAGCCGCATCGCCTGGAAGTCGGGGATGCCGATGCAGGTGGAGATGTCGAGCATCGCGCCGGGATGCTTCGCGTAGAGCTCGCTCAGCCGCGGCAGCAGCCAGCGGTTGCCGAAGGTGGCGGGCACCGAAAGACGGAAGTGCCGCTTGCCCGCGCGCTGCGAGCGCATGTTGAGCGTGGCGTCCTCGAGTTGCGCGAGCAGTGGGCGGATCCTCGTCGCGTACTCCTGGCCGTTGGCGTTCAACGTGAGGCGCTGCCGTGCGCGATTGAACAAGCGGATCCCGAGAAACTCCTCGAGCTCGGCGATCTGCCGGCTCACTGCGCCGGGCGACAAGCACATCTCGCTAGCGGCTTGCGTGACGCTCAGGGTTCGCGCGACCAGCTCAAAGCTGAGTAGCGCGGTAGTGCTCGGGATCTGTCGGTTGGCGCTGAATTTCATTGCTAAAACCTCAACTAGTATTGATTAAATCTCAATAACTTGGTCTGTGCTGATGTTGAATTTTTATAGCACAGGCGGCGAGAGTTGTTGAATCGATTGACCGTGATATCTGTTGCATATTTTTGAATTGCTCAGGGATTTCCCGGGGAAGAGCTCGAAATATTCATACGAAGAAGAGTGATCGACAGCGGATTTCTTCCTCTGTAAATCGCAAGATGCGCTGGTTGGTTGTTGAGCTAATTGCAATGATATTTGCGATTAACTCGTTTGCTCGGCGGTGTTCGCGAACGTAAATTTTCGACCGTGGATGCCGGCTTTCGACAACGGCCTCGGTGTCCCGCCACCTGAACTTTCGAGCCTGCGTCACAGCAGTTGCGTCATCGCCAACCACCCCTGGAGGGATCCCATGAAATATTCCTGTGTGCTGATCGGATCGGCAATCGGCATCTCGGCCCTCGCGACGTCGGCGTCGGCAGCCCCGAGCCTGAACGTGTTCGGCATCGCCGACGTCGGCATCGGCGAGATCCAGAACAAGGACAGCGCCGGCCACACGTTGACCGTCAAGCAAGAGCGCACGGACGGCCTGAACAGCAGCCGCATCGGCTTCAACGCGAGCCAGGACATCGGCTTCGACGGGAGCACCGTCAGCGCCTGGTTCGAAGCCGGTCTGGCGCCCGACAGCGGCACGCAGACCAGCACGAGCGCCACGGTCTCGGCCGCGAAGTTCTGGAACCGCCGAACCACGATCAGCCTGGCCAACCCGACCTACGGCGAGCTGCGCCTTGGCCGCGACTTCGCGCCGTCGTTTCGCAACCTGATCGTCTTCGACCCGTACGGCACGAACGGCGTCGGCAACGTCAACAACATGGTCAGCGCACTGGGCAGCGGCGCGAACACGATCGTGCGCGTCGACAACTCTGTCACGTACTGGTTGCCGAAGACATTGGGCGGCGTCTACGGTGAGCTCGAGGCCGCGGTGGGCGAAGGCGCAACCTCCGCATCGGCGAGCCAGACCAACAACAAGAACGTCGGGCTGAGGCTGGGCTGGTCGAACGCGAGCTTCGAGATCGCGGGCGCGTACGGCGACACCACGATCGACGCCAACGCGAAGAAGTTCGACACCGCACAGATCGGCGCAGCATTCAAGGCAGCGAACTTCCGCCTCGAGACCTTGGTGGAACGCAACAGCTACCTCGACCTGAGCCAGAACCTCTGGCAGGCGGGCGGCACGCTTTCGCTTGGAAAGAATGACCTGCGGCTGTCGTACGTGCATTCGAAGCAGTCGGGCGTGACGAGCGCCGGCGTGTCGACCGATCACGACAGCTCGAACATGTTCGCGCTCGGCTGGGTCTTCAACTTCACGCCGCAGGCAGCCATCTACTCGACCTACGCTCGCTACGACAACAGCGGCAACGCGGCGTTCACTCCAGGCGGCCTCGGGTCGACCAAGGGCGGCCAATCGAACGCCGGCGAACTGGGCGTGCGTTACAGCTTCTGAGCTGTCCCGGCACGTTCGAGCCGCGCACGCGGTCGCTTCGATTCGGTTCCTTGCGATCTCCGGGATCAAGGTCGCGCCAGGCACGAAGGCTGGCGTTGCCGCGCTACCGGGCGGGAGACGAAATGGCTGAAAGGGTCTTCAGGATCGGCATCGTCGGCGGCGCCGGCCCTGCCGTCATTGCCGACTTCATGCGCAAGATCGTCCGTCATGCCACCGCGCGACGCGACGGGACACACCTGGGCATGCTCGTCGAGCAGAGCCCGCGGATCGCCGATCGCACCGAGAACCTGATCGGGGCCGGCCCGGATCTGACCATCGCGCTCCATGCCGCCTGCAACAACCTGGCGGCTGCAGGCGCCGACCTCATCGCCATTCCCTGCAACACGCCGCGTGCTTTCGTCCAGCGCGTCCAACCGCACTTCAGGGTGCAGATCGCCAACATGCTCGATGTCACGGCCCGGCACGTCGCCGACGCCTTTCCAAGCCAGCGCCGCGTCGGGCTCCTGGCCACCTCGGGCACGCTCGCCAGCGGCGTGTACGAGCGCACGCTGGAGGGGCACGGCAAGGCACCCGTTTTGCCGGCGGCCGCCGCGCAGTCACGCCTGATGGATGCGATCTACGGCGCGTCCGGCGTCAAGGCCGGCTTCGTCTCGGGCTCATGCCAGGACAACCTATACGCAGCACTCGACGACCTGCATTCGCAGGGCGTCGACCTCGTCATCCTCGGCTGCCCGGAACTGGCCTTGCTGCTGTCGCCGACGTTGACCGCCGGCGGCGAGCGCGTGGTGCCACTGATCGACCCGGCGACCGTTCTCGCGCAGCATTGCGTAGCCTGCGCCGTCGCGGAGCGGGCGTGCGCGCCTCGCGACGCGGCGAGTCACCAAGCTGGTGCGGCGCTCCGGGAACGGGCGCAGGGTCAACAGGCGATGCGCAGGCTCGAACCGTCCTCCACCATCCATCCTGTCGCAACGGCCGAGTCCGTTCCGCGCGCCTCCACATCCAACCGTCGAGCCTTATCTTGAAACCCATCCGCCTCGTCACCCAGTTGCTCACCGCCGGACTGCTGTTCGCATCGGCGATCACCGCCGTCGCGCAGAACAATGTGCTTCGCGTCGTCCCGCAAGCCAACCTGACCGTCCTCGACCCGATCTGGACGTCGGCCTATGTCACGCGTGACCACGGCTACCTGATCTACGACACGCTGTTCGGAACCGACGCCAAGGGGTCGATCAAGCCGCAAATGGTGGACAAGTGGAGCGCGTCGGCCGATCAGTTGGTCTGGACATTCACGTTGCGCCCCGGGCTGGCATTCCACGACGGCAAACCCGTCACCAGCGAAGACGTGACGGCTTCGATCCTGCGCTGGTCGGCGCGCGACGCGACAGGCGTGCTGTGGCGCAGCTTCTTCAGCAAGTTCGAGGTAGTCGACGACAAGACGTTCCGCATCGTCTATAGCAAGCCGTTCGGCTTGACGCTCGAGGCATTCGGGAAATCGAGCGGCCCTTGTTTCATCATGCCCAAGCGGGTAGCCGATACGCCAGCGTCGGAGCAGATCAAGGACTACACCGGCTCAGGACCCTTCATATTCAAGTCCGACGAGTACAAGCCCGGCGAGCGCGCAGTCTACGTGCGCAACCCGAAGTACGTGCCGCGCAAGGAGCCGGCCAATGGAACGACCGGAGGCAAGAACGTCTACGTCGATCGCCTGGAACTGGTGATCATCCGCGACCCGCAGACGCAGCTCAACGCGCTGAGGGCCGGCGAGGTCGACATGATCGAGCAGCCCGCAGGAGAGCAGTACGCCACGCTGCGTGCAATGCCTGACATCCGCCTGCTCGACATGGTTCCGTCAGGTGCGATGTATACGCTGAGGTTCAACTTCCTCAACCCGCCCTTCAGCGATGTCCGCGTGCGTCGCGCCGCGATGCTGGCACTCGGTCAGGAGCAGGTGCTGCGCACGCAGGTCGCGACGCCGGGGCTGTTCCAGTTCTGTCGCAGCCTGTATCCCTGCGGCACGCAATACGAGAATTCGAATACCGGGGTCTTCACAGGCGTGGCCAATCCCGTCGCGGCCCGCAAACTGCTGGAGGAGGCTGGCTACAAGGGCCAGCCCGTCGTGCTGATGCGCCCGACCGACTTTGCCGCGCTTTCGAAAGCGCCGCTCGTCGCCAAGCAGCAACTTGAAGCCGCGGGCTTCACCGTCGATCTGCAGAACATGGACTGGCAGACCCTGCTCGCTCGTCGAGCCAAGCGCCAGCCCGCCGCACAAGGCGGCTGGGATGCATTCATCACGTTCTCAGCGTCGGCCGACAACCTCAACCCCGTGACGATGGCGATGATGAACGCCGCGGGCTCGCGCGGCTGGTTCGGCTGGGACGACGACCCGACTCTGGAGGGCATCAAGCGAGACTTCGCTGCCGCGACTTCCGACGCCGATCGGCAGAAATTCGCCGAGCTGGCGCAGCAACGCGCGATCGAGACCGTCACGCACGTGAACCTCGGGCAGTTCGAACAGCCGGCGGCCATCCGGGCCAATATCACGGGAGGCGTCCCCGCCGGTGCAAACGTGTTCTGGGGCATCCACAAGGGTTCCTGACGCCTTCGACTTCCACGATCAGCGAATCACCATGCTCCGATTCATTCTCTCCCGTCTTGCATCCACGGTGCCCGTGCTGCTCGTCGTCTCGATCACCGTGTTCCTCGTCCTGCGGCTCGCGCCCGGCGATCCCGCCGCCGTGATCGGCGGCAGCAATGCCACGACGGAAGACATCGCAGCCATCCGCCAGACGCTGGGGCTGGACAAGTCGCTGCTGCAGCAGTTCTTCATCTTCATCAGCAACCTGCTGCACGGCGACCTCGGTCGCTCCTACTATTTCAACAAGCCCGTCGCCACGCTCATCGCCGATCGAGTCGGGCCGACGCTGTCGATCGCGAGCGGAACCATGCTGTTCGCGGTGGCGGTGGCGGTACCCATGGGAACCCTCGCCGCCTGGCGCATGGGCGGCTGGCTGGATCGACTGGTCATGGGATTTTCGGTGCTGGGCTTCTCGGTGCCGGTGTTCGTCGTCGCCTACCTGCTGATCATGCCGCTTTCGCTGAAGCTCGGCTTGCTTCCTGTGCAGGGCTACGTTCCACCGTCCGATGGCCTGCAAGCCTGGGCCAGCCACCTCGTGCTGCCCTGGATCGCGCTCGGTACGGTGTACGTCGCCCTGCTGGCGCGGGTGACCCGTGCCTCGGTCAGCGAGGCCCTGACCGAGGATTACATCCGGACAGCGCGCGCCAAGGGCGTGTCGCAGGCAGCGGTGCTGTTTCGCCACGCGCTCGTCAACGCCGCCGTGCCCATCGTCACCGTCGTGGGCATCGGCGTGTCGCTGCTGATCGGCGGAGTGGTGGTCACGGAAACCGTCTTCGCGATACCCGGCCTCGGCTCGATGACCGTGGAGGCCGTGCTCAATCGCGACTTTCCCGTGATCCAGGGCGTCGTTCTGTTCTTCGCTTTCGCCAACGTGGCGATCAATCTGCTGGTCGACCTGTGCTACCTGGCCCTCGACCCGCGTATCCGGTACTGACATGAGCCCCGTCCTGCGCAAACTCCTGAGGCACCCGAGCGTGAGCTTGTCCTGTGCCGTGCTGATGGTACTGCTGGTGATCGCCCTGGCCGCGCCCTGGCTGCACACCATCGACCCGGCGGCGATGGACTACATGAACGTCAATCAGCCGCCAGGCACACATGCCGTCGTTACCTTCGCCGACGGCCGCGACCAGGCACGCACCTATCTGCTGGGCACCGACACCTACGGCCGCGACATCTACAGTCGCATCGTATTCGGCACGCGCGTCTCGCTCACGGTGGGCATGGTATGCGCGGTGGTGTCGCTGTGCCTCGGCAGTTTGCTGGGAATGTTGGCGGGCTACTTCCGCATCGCCGACGCGTTGCTAATGCGGGTCATGGACGGACTGATGGCGATTCCTGCCATCCTGCTCGCCATTACTCTCGTGGCTGTGCTGGGCGCTTCGTTGCCAACCGTCATCGTCGCGATCGCCATTCCCGAGGTGCCGCGCGTGACGCGCCTGGTGCGCTCGCTGGTGCTCACGCTGCGCGACGAGCCCTTTGTCGAGGCGGCCCGTTCGCTGGCGACGCCGACGCCGGTGATCCTGCTGCGCCACATCCTGCCCAACGCGATCGCACCGCTGATCGTGCAAGGCACCTTCATCGCCGCTTCGGCGGTGCTGACCGAGGCGGTGTTGAGCTTCCTCGGACTCGGCTTGCCGCCGGAAGTGGCCACCTGGGGCAACGTGATGGCCGACGGGCGCGTGAATTTCTCGGAGCAGCCCGGCCATGTGCTGTACCCCGTTCTGCTTCTTGTGCCCGCGGTGCTGGCGATCAACCTGCTGGGCGATGGACTGCGCGACGTGCTCGACCCCAAGTTCAACCGTCGCAAGGGCTGAGTCCACCATGTCATCCATTCAGAATCCCGTCCTCGAAATCTCGGGGCTGAGCGTGGCGCTTCCGGCCGGCGGCGATCGCCAGTTTGCAGTCCAAGGCCTCGACCTGTCCATCGGCGCCGGCCAGACGGTGTGCGTTGTGGGCGAGTCCGGGTCGGGCAAGTCCGTGCTCGCGACCACAGTCATGGGCCTGCTGTCGAAGAACCTGAAGGCCGACACGGGGTCCGTCAAGCTGATGGGCGAGGAACTGCTTGGTGCGCCCGAGTCGCGCCTGCGGGCCCTGCGCGGACTGCGCATGGGCATGGTCTTCCAGGAGCCCATGACCGCGTTGAATCCGGTGATGCGCTGTGGCGACCAGGTCGATGAGTTGCTGCGCGAGCACACCGACTGGCCAGCACGCGAGCGGCGCGCACGCATCCTGGAGGTGTTCGAGCAGGTGCGCCTGCCTGATCCGGCGCGCATCTATGCCAGCTACCCGCACCAGCTCTCGGGCGGGCAGCGCCAGCGCATCGTCATCGCGATGGCGGTGATCATGAAGCCGAACCTCCTGATCTGCGACGAGCCGACCACCGCGCTGGACGTCACCACGCAGAAGGAGATCCTCAAGCTGATCGCCGACCTGCATCGCAGTCAGGGCTGCGCGGTGCTGTTCATCACGCACGACATGGGCGTCGTGGAGGAGATCGCCGACCGCGTCGTGGTGATGCTGGGCGGCCGCTGCGTCGAGCAGGGCACGTGCGCGCAGGTGCTGCGCGAGCCGCGCGAGGCCTACACCCGCGACCTGCTCGCGGCCGTACCCGGCATGACGCCGCCCCGGCCCTCGGCCGAGCCGTCGGGCGAGGCCCTGCTGCGCGCCACGGGCGTGGGCAAGGCGTACGTGAGCCACGACTGGCTCGGTCGCCGCCGCGAGGTGGCGGCCCTGCAGGACGCGGCGCTGTCGGTGCGTGCGGGCGAGACGATCGGCGTCGTCGGTGAATCCGGTTCGGGCAAGTCCACGTTCGCGCGCTGCCTGGCGCGCCTGATCGATCCGACGGCGGGCCAGATCCACTGGGGCGCCTATCCGGTGCAGTCGCTGCGCGAGCGTGCACTGCGTCCGCTGCGCTCGAACGTGCAGGTGGTGTTCCAGGATCCGAACCGCTCCCTCAACCCGCGCCTGCGCGTCGTCGATTCGCTGGTCGAGGGCGCGGTCAACTTCGGGGTGCCGCGCGCCCAGGCGCTGCGCCGCGCGGAGGAGCTGATGACGCTCGTGCGCCTGCCGGTGGCGGGACTCACGCGCTACCCGTCGGAATTCTCGGGCGGCCAGCGGCAGCGGCTGGCGATCGCGCGCGCGATCGCCTGCTCGCCTCGCGTGCTGGTCGCCGATGAGGCCGTGAGCGCGCTGGACGTGTCGGTGCAAGCCGAGATCCTGAAGCTGTTGCGGGAGGTGCAGGCCCGGCTTGGCCTGGGCATCGTCTTCATCACCCACGACCTTCGCGTGGCCGCGCAACTGTGTCGCCAGGTCGTCGTGATGCATCGCGGCCGCATCGTCGAACAGGGGTTGACCGCCGAGGTGTACGCGCGACCCCAACACGACTACACCCGCACGTTGCTGGCAGCCGCCCCCGGCTGGCATGCCGCGGCGGCGACCCAATCCTGAATCCAAGGCATCCGATGTACGACCTGATCATTCGCGGAGGCACCGTCGTCGACGGCTCCGGCGCGCCCCGCTTTCGCGCTGACGTCGCCATCCAGGACGGCCGCATCGCGGCAATCGGCCCAGACCTGCCGGTCGCGGCGCGGCGCGTGATCGATGCGCGCGACCGCATCGTTGCCCCCGGCTTCATCGACTGCCACACCCATGACGACACGGCGGTGACCAGCCTCTCGCACATGCTGCCCAAGCTTCTGCAGGGCGTGACGACCGTGATCGCCGGCAATTGTGGCATCGGCGCGGCACCGTTCACGCGCGCGGTCGTACCGCCGCCGCTGGACCTGCTCGACCGCCGCCAGATCGACACACGCAGCTTCGCAGGCTTCGTCGACGAGGTGGAGCGGCAGGGCCTGCAGGTCAACATCGCCTACCTGGCGGGCCTGACCACCATCCGCGCCGAGGTGATGGACGACACCGGCCGCGCCGCCACGGCCGATGAGATCGCCCGCATGCGGGCGCTGCTGGCCGATGCCCTGCAGGCCGGCGCGATCGGCGCCTCCGTCGGCACCTACTACCCGCCGGCGCGCGCCGCCGACGTCGACGAGGTGGTGGCCGTCTGCGCCGACCTCGATCCCGCGCGCCACCTGATCACCGCTCACCTGCGCGACGAGGGCGACAAGGTGCTCGAGTCGATGGAGGAAGCCGTGACCATGGCCGGCCGGCTCGAGGTGCCGCTGGTGATCTCGCATCACAAGCTGCTGGGCGTCGCCAACCATGGCCGCTCCGCCGAGACGCTCGCGCGCCTGGACGAGTACGCCCGGTTGCAGCCGGTCTGCATGGACTGCTATCCCTACGCGGCGTCGTCGACGATGCTGGATCCCGCGAAGGCCGACGCGGCGACCAGCGTGCAGGTTGCCTGGTCCACGCCGTATCCCGAGCACGCCGGACACGATCTCGACGAGGTGGCGGCCCAATGGCGTTGCACGCGCGCGGAAGCCGCCGTGCGGCTGGCGCCGGGCGGCGCGATCTATTTCTCGATGTCGATGGACGATGTGCGTGCCATCCTCTCGCATCCGCTGACGATGGTTGGCTCCGACGGGCTGCCGCACGACGCCTGTCCGCATCCACGGCTCTGGGGCAGCTTCCCGCGCGTGCTGGGTCGCCTGGTGCGCGAAGAGCGCTGGTTGTCGCTCGAGGCTGCAGTGCACAAGATGACCGGCCTGCCCGCGCGGAGATTCGCGTTGCAGGGTCGCGGCGCGCTGGTGGTCGGGGCCTGCGCGGACCTCGTCGTGTTCGACGAGCACCGCGTGCTGGACGTCGCGAGTTACGCGTCGCCGCGCCAAGCGCCGTGCGGCATTGACTGGGTGGTGCTCAACGGCCAGGTGAAGGTCGAGGCCGAAGAGGTCGCCGTCGCGGCCTGCGGCCAACTCATCCGCCGCGCGCCGGGAGTGGCCTCGTGAAGCGCCGCCACATGCTGGGCGCCGCGCTGGCCTTGACGGCGGCACGGGCATCGAGCGCGACCATCAGTGATACCGGCCGGCTGCAACGGCTGACCATTGCGACCGGCCCCAAAGGCACGGCCTACCAGCTGATCGGCCAGGAACTCGCTGCTTGCGTCAAGGAGCTGCATCCGGGCTGCGACGTGCAGGTGCTCGTGACCGCCGGCGGCGTCAACAACATGAACCTGATGCGGGAGGGGCGCGTCGACGTCGCCTTCGTCAATGCGTCGGTGGCCTGGGCCGCGTCGCTGGGCATCCTGGAGTTCCAGGGCGGCCGGGTGCCGCTGCGCGCGATGGCGGCCCTCTACCCGAACAGCATGCACCTGGTCGTGCGCGAGGACAGCGGGATCAACCGCTTGGCCGACCTTCGCACGCGCCGCATGGCCACCGGGTCGCCCGGCAGTGGAACGGAGGTGCTCGCGCTGCAGATGCTGGTGGCGATGGACATCGATCCCGACCACGACCTGCAGCGTCGTCGCTGGGGTCTCGACGAGTCGATCAAGGCCCTGCACGAGGGCCGGCTGGACGCTTTCCTGTTCGGTGCCGCGGTGCCCGTGAGGCCGATCGCCGAGTTGATGGGCGCGGGCGGCGTCCGTCTGGTGTCCGACGCCGACGCGATCCAGGGCATGAACCGGATCTACTCAAGCCTCTACCGCGAGGGGACGATTCCCCCGAACACCTATCCGCGCCAGCCGCTGGAAGTCCGGCCCCTCGACGTCTGGGACCTGCTGGTTGCCACTGAGCATGTGCCAGGGGACTGGGTGTTCGACCTGACGCGCGCGCTCTTCGAGCGCAGGGAGCGCTTCGTCGCCGCGCATCCCAACATGCGTTTCCTCGCGCTGCGCAACCAGGATCCCGAAAGCACCGTCTCCTTCCATCTCGGCGCCAAGCGCTACTTCGCGACGCAAGGGCTGCAGCCGTTCGCGCACGACCTGGGCTACCCCGGCCAGGCCGTGCCCGGCTCCGCCTCGGCCTCTGCCATCGAGCGCACCCGACCGTGATACCGGCTGCCACTGACATGAACACGTTCTTCGACAACGAAACCGTCGCCGCCCACGCCGACGTCCCGGCGGTGACCGCCGCCCTGCAGCGGGCCCTGCATTCGCTGGCGACCGGTCGCGCCGCTGTGCTGGCTCGCCAGCGCATCGATTGCGGCGCGGTCAAGCTAAGCACGATGGGCGCGATCTGGCTCGACGAGGGCCTCGCGGGCGAGAAGGTCTACACGACCGTCGATGGCCGCTTCGACTTCGTCTTCAATCTGTTCGACGTCGGCGCACAGGGCCGCGGGCGGCACCTGGCCAGCTTCGCGGCGGACGCGCTCACGCTGGCGCGCACGCCGGCGCTGACCGTGGTCGCGGCCCGAGCCGGCGCTGCAGGCACGCGCAAGCTCGCGCTGTTCGGCGCCGGCGTGCAAGGGCGAGCCCATCTCGACGCGCTGATGCAGCTGATGCCCTTCGAGCAGGCCTGCGTGGTCGACACCGCCGACGTCGCGCCGTGGTGTGCCGAGGCCAGCGCGCGCTGGAGCCGACCCGTGCGCCAGTGTGCCGCCGCCGAGGCGCTGGATGGCGCGGATGTCGTCGTGACAACGACACGCTCCAAGCAGCCGCTGTTCGACGGCGCGCTGCTCGCGCCCGGCGCCTTCGTGGCCGCGGTCGGCACGAGCCTGCCTACGGGCCGTGAACTCGACGACGCCACGCTGCGCCGCGCTCGCCGCATGGTGGTGGAATGGAAGCCCCAGAGCCTGCTCGAAGCGGGCGAGGTCGTCATCGGGCTGCGCGAGGGCTGCCTGGATGAATCGCGCGTCGTCGACCTCGCGGAACTCTATTCGGGCCAGGCGCGCTGGCGAGACAGCCCCGAGGACATCGTCGTCTTCAAGTCCGTGGGCATCGGGCTCGCTGACCTGGCGGCTGCATCCGTAGTTTGGCGGGCGCTGCAAGGAGCGGCGGCGTGAAGCATTCGCATGTCGTCGTCGTGGGCGCGGGCATCGTGGGCAGCGCGACGGCCTACCTGCTGACCCGCGCGGGATTTCGCGTCACCCTGGTCGAATCGCGGCATGGCGCCGGACAGGTCACCAGCCTCGCCAACGGCGCGCAGCTGAGCTACAGCTACGTGGAACCCTTGGCGACACCGGCGACTTTGCGCAAGGTGCCGGCGATGCTGCTGTCGCGCGATTCGCCGCTTCGCCTGCGCCCGACGGGCGAATGGGCGCAGATCGTCTGGGGTTGGCGATTCCTGCGGGCTTGCCGCGCGGACCAGGTCGTCCGGGCCACGCGGCAGTTGCTGGAGCTCGCGTTTCTGAGTCGTGACGAACTCGATCGGGCGATCCAGCAGGACCAGTTGTCGTTCCGCCACGCACGCATCGGAAAGCTGGTGGTCTACGACAACGCCGACGCGGTGCGCGGCGCCGAGCGTCAGGTGGCCCTTCAACGGACGCTCGGCTGCGAACAGGACGTGCTGACCGCGGCGCAATGCATCGAGCGCGAGCCGGCACTGGCAGGCCGCGAGGCCACGCTGTGCGGCGGCGTCTGGACGCCGGGCGAAGCGGTCGGCGATGCCGCGCTGCTCTCGAGCGAGCTGGTCGACCGCGCTCGGCGCGCTGGGGCCACGCTGCGCTTCGGTGCCACGGCAACCGGCTTCGAGGTGGACGGCGACCGCGTGCGTCACGTGGTGTTCGGTGACGGCGAACGGCTCGCCGCCGACCAGGTCGTGATCGCCAACGGCAACGGCGCCGTCGAACTGGCGCGCAGGCTGCGGATGCGGCTCGGGATCTATCCCGTCAAGGGCTACAGCATCACGTTGCCCGTGGTCGATCGCGCGCGCGCGCCCAGCATCAGCGTGACCGACTCTGCTCGCAAGGTGGTTTTCGCGCCGCTCGGAAGCCAGCTCCGCGTCGCCGGATTCGCAGAACTGGTTGGAAACGACTTGTCCGTCGACTCCAGCCGCATCGCGTCGCTGCTATCGGCGGTCGGCGAGGTGTTTCCGGGTGCTTGCTGCCTTGAAGACGACCCGCAACCCTGGGCGGGTTTGCGCCCGATGACGCCGACCTCGCTGCCCCTCGTGGGACGCACACGCTGGCGGAACGTGCTGCTCAATGCGGGCCACGGCGCACTGGGGCTGACCTTGGCCATGGGTAGCGCGCGTCTCGTGGAGCGGCATCTGTCGGGCGTGCCGACGCCTACTTTCGAAGGCGTCTGAGAACAATCTGACGCTCACCTCCTTTTTCGCCAAGGGTAGCTGGCCCACCTCACCGGCCGTTCTTGATCAAACACCCGACGCTCAGGACGGAGGGCGGCGGAGCATGGCGTCAATGGTCTCCCGCATGACCGCTGTTCGCTCCCGCGAACTCACGCTGGCGGCGTTGAATTCGTCGCCCTGAAGCGGTCGGCACGTATCCGTGCCGGAGCCCCCAAAGGGGTTGCACCTAGCGCGGCCTCGACACTGCAAGGCATCGTCTTGCGCTTCGCCCTTCATGCTTCCCGTCTGCCCTCCTGCCCGACTGCTGCATCTGCTTCAACAACGGCATCGTTGAAGGTCCAGCGAGGAACAGTGCGCATGCGATCCAGGCCGGCGAAGACGTCTGGAGCGTCGCCGGCGTCTGGGGCATCCTCCCGCAATGCGGCCCTGAATTCCCGGCCAAATCCATGGAAGCTGTCGGGATTCAACTCACAAAGATGGATTTGATTCCAGTCGATTGTTAGTCCCGGGTCACGATAGAGCACCGCTGCCGTCTCCATGGCCCTGAACGTTCCGAACTTGTCCGCTCGCACAAGCTTTGCTGCGGCAGGGCCGCAGTAATCCCGCATGACGTTTCGGTAGTCGTTGAAAAATGGAGGCTCCACCTGAATGAACTCCAATGACGCCAGCCGTTCCGACCGATCAGCCATACCCTGCCAGTTCAGGGGCATGACAAAAGAGGACGGAGTCGTCAGCAGTATTTCTGCGCGCAAAAGGTTCGGCACTGCCGGT
>FSXQ01004403.1_pt1 | contig 15857 bp, 12 predicted proteins | sample 1638011 | NCBI WGS metagenome assembly FSXQ01 (sample SAMEA3914789, study PRJEB12502) | metagenome | biome: forest; material: soil | place: Canada | collected 2011-07-03 | depth 0.3 m | reverse complement strand
GCTCAACATCGTGATGAAGCTGACGCAGTGCAACGGCCAGCCGGTGGCCAAGCTGTCGGACTCGCCGGGCAAGACGCTCTGCAAGGACGAGACCTTCCTGGCCTACCTGCGCCAGGTCTTCCACGTCGCGCCCGAAGCCGCCTGAAGGACGCCGCCATGCTCAGGATCACCGTTGCCCAGTTGAACTACATGGTCGGCGACATCGCCGGCAACGTCGCCAAGATGATCGCGGCCGCGCGCGACGCCGCCGCCGCGCGGGCCGACCTGGTCGTCTTCTCGGAACTCTCGCTGACGGGCTACTACCCCGGCGACCTGCTCGACGAGCCCGACTTCCTCGCACGCGCCGGGCAAGGCCTCGTCGACCTGCAGGCCGCGTCGGCCGATCTGCCCGCGCTGCACTGGATCGTCGGCGCGCCGCTCGCGCGCGACGGCATCGGCAAGCGCCTGCACAACGCGCTGGTCGTGCTCAAGGCGGGCGTGGTCGTGCTGCGCTACGCCAAGCAACTGCTGCCCACGTACAACATCTTCGACGAGCTGCGCCACTTCGCGCCCGGCCCCGACGTCGCCCGCGTGCTGCGCATCGGCGCCACGCAGGTCGGCCTGATGATCTGCGAGGACGGCTGGAACGACGCCGGCGCCGACTACGCCGTCAACCCGTTCTCGCGCCTGGCCGACGCCGCGCCCGACCTGGTGGTCTCGATCAACGCGAGCCCGTCGGACATCGGCAAGCGCGAGATGCGCCACCAGGTCTTCGGCGCGGCCTGCAGGCGCCACGGCTTCCCGCTGCTGTACGTCAACCAGGTCGGCGGCCAGGACACCGTCGTGTTCGACGGCGCGTCGTTCGCCGTCGACGCGACCGGCGCCGTCTGCTACGAGGCCCAGCGCTTCGTCGAGGACGTCAGCACGCTGGCCTTCGAGGACGGCCGCTTCACGTCGGGCACCGGCGTCGCCCTGGCGCCGGTCGCGCCGGGCGGGCTGTCGACCATGGCGTTCTACCGCGCGCAGATCGTGCTGGGACTGCGCGACTACGCGCGCCGCTGCGGCTTCTCGAAGGCCGTGATCGGCTCGTCGGGCGGCATCGACAGCGCGCTGACGCTGGCACTCGCGGTGGACGCACTCGGCGCCGACAACGTCGTGGGCATCACGATGCCGTCGGTGTACTCGTCGGCCGGCTCGGTGGACGACTCGGTCACGCTGTGCCGCAACCTCGGCGTGACGCTGCTGACGCACCCGATCGCCGAGACCGTGGCGTCGTTCGCGAAGCAGTTCGAGGCCGCGTTCGGCCAGCCGCTGAAGGGCCTGCCGCTGGAGAACCTGCAGGCCCGCGTGCGCGGCACGGCGCTGATGGCGTATTCGAACGCGTTCGGCCACCTGCTGCTGACCACCGGCAACAAGTCCGAGATCTCGGTCGGCTACTGCACGCTGTACGGCGACACCAACGGCGGCCTGGGCCTGATCGGCGACCTCTACAAGACCGAGGTGTTCGCGCTCTCGCGCCACGTCAACGAGGCCGCCGGCCGCGAGCTGATCCCCGTCGCGATCATCGACAAAGAGCCATCGGCCGAACTCGCGCCCGACCAGCGCGACACCGACAGCCTGCCGCCCTACCCGGTGCTCGACGAGATCCTGAAGCTGCTGATCGAGGGCGGCCGACTCGCGCCCGCCGAGCTGGCGCGCGCCGCCGAATTCGTCGCGGGCCTGCGCGCGCAGCCCGCGGGCGAGGCGCTCGTGACGCGCGTGCGCGCCATGATCGCGCGCAACGAGTACAAGCGCCGCCAGGCCCCGCCCATCATCCGCGTGCGCTCGCGCGCGTTCGGCAGCGGGCGGCAGATGCCCATCGCTGCCAAGGTTTCTTGAACGACACGACCATGAACTCCGACCTCGCCGTCCTCGTCGGCCGCTTCCAGCCCTTCCACGACGCGCACCTCGCGCTGCTGGCGCGCGCGCTGGCCAGCGCGCCGCGCTGCGTCGTCGTCGTGGGCTCCGCGTTCCAGGCACGCACGCCGAAGAACCCGTTCACTTGGTCGGAGCGCGCGGAGATGATCCGCCACGCGCTGCCCGCGGCGGAACGCGCCCGCGTCACCGTCGTGCCGATGCGCGACTACTACGACGAGGCGCGCTGGGTCGTGTCGGTGCGCGCGGCCGTCGCCGGCTCGCTCGCGAACGGGGCGTCGCCGCGCATCACGCTGGTCGGCCATTTCAAGGACGCCACCAGCGGCTACCTCGCGGCCTTCCCCGGCTGGACGCTGGACTCCGTCGAGCGCCTGCCCGGCGCCGACGGCTCGCAACTGCGCGACGCATTGTTCGCCAGCCAGCCCGAGGACGCGCGCCAACCCGCGCAGCTGGACGCCGCGCTGGCCGCCTTCGTCGACCAGGCTCCGCCGTCGACCGTTGCCTTCCTGCGCGCCTGGACGGCGCTGCCGTTCTTCGCCGAACTGGCCGTCGAGTGGCGCATGTTGAAGCGCTACAAGGAGGCTTGGCGCGCGGCGCCCTACGCGCCCACCTTCGTCACCGTCGACGCGGTCCTGCAATGCGCCGGCCGCGTGCTGCTGATCCGCCGCGGCAAGGCGCCGGGCCGCGGCCTGCTCGCGGTGCCGGGTGGCTTCATCGAGGCGCGCGAGACCACGTGGCAGTCGTGCCTGCGCGAGCTCGAGGAAGAGACCCACCTGAAGCTGCTGGAAGAGACGATGCGCCGCAGCCTGCGCTCGGTCGCCGTGTTCGACCACCCCGACCGCAGCCAGCGCGGCCGCACGATCACGCACGCGCACCACTTCGATCTCGGCGACCGCGAGCTGCCCGAGGTGCGCGCGGACGACGACGCGGCGTCGGTGGAATGGGTGCCCGTCGCCGAGCTCGCGGCGATGGAGGATCGCTTCTTCGACGATCACTTCCACATGCTGGATCACTTCCTGGGGCTGACCCGGGCCTGACGCCGCCCGGGATCGCGCGCGTCGGTTCTCAAGCCTCACCGGCCTGCGCCGGCGCACGAGCGGCCTGCGCCTTGATGATCTTGGGAAGCACGGTGAACCAGATCCCCACCGCCGGAGTGAAGGCCACGGCCGTGGTGAGGGCGTCCACCAGCCCCTTCAGCACCACCTGGTCCTTGCCCAGCGCGGCGTTCGCGGCCGTGGCCGCCGCCGTCATGCCGAGTCCCGGCAGGGTCGCCAATGCGACGCCACCGCTGCGCATGCCCCACTGCCTGGCGAAGTGGGCGAGCAACGCCGTGCCCTCCAGTCCGTGCGGGTTGAACAGCTTCATCGCCGCGGAGACGTTGCCGGTCACGTTGTTGGCGATGTCGGAGAGCTTGACCGGTGCCGCCGCGGCCTCGAACAGCGGCAGCGACCGCGGCTCGCCGCCGACCCGCACCGGGTGGGTCACCAGTGCCTGGGCCGCGGACAACATGCCGTTGGTCACCACACCGGCGCCACCGGAGGCCGCCGTGCCGTAGGCCGTGCGCGCGCCAAGGCTGGCGGAGGGATCGGTATGGCGAACGCCGCCCGCGCGGCCCGCATGCGCGGCGTCGAAGGCGACGATGCCCGACCCGATGCCGACGCGGCCGTCGATGGCGTAGTGCGACTGGATCTCGCGGATCTCGGCGCGCTGGCGTGCCACGTCCGCGCGGGCGGCGGCCAGGCTTTCCGGCGAATCGTGATGCGCCGGGTCGGGGTCGGGCACCAGGTGCTCCGCCGGCACCGGCTTGAAGACGCTCTTCTGGCCGGCGACGCTCTGCATGATGCCCAGCACCGCCGGCGCCAGAACGATCTGCGCCGCGATGCTGCCGATGCCCGCGAGCGCCGCGCCGGCCATCACCCCGGGCGCCATCTGGGCCATCTTGCCGGCCACCTGCGCGCCGATCGACGTCAGGTTCTGCGGGTCCCCGAGCAGGTCGCGAATGTGCGAGCTGTACTTGCCGATCAGGTCCGCGACGCCCTCGCGGCCGGAGGTGTCGGCCGCGCCGAAGGTGGTGCCGGCGTTGATGCCCAGCACGACCGACGCCTGCGAAATCGCATGGTATGAACCGGGCTTGTTGGCCTCGGCGTAGCGGACCACCGCGGCCTGTCCGGCCTCCTGCGCCGCGCGGGTGGCGCGCTCGGACGCGCTCTCGGGCTGTCCGGGCGCGGTGCTGCTGCCGGTCGAGGCAGCCTGCAACGGGCGCAGCGCGATGTCCTGCGGGCGCGAGGTCGAGGCCAGGTGCGAGGCCGAGGTCGACGGCGGCAGGTCGACGCGACCGGCCCGCGACCCCTGGCTGGCGGTGCGCGTCACGTCGGGCATGTCAGCCGGCGTGCTGCGGCTGCCGGCAGGAGACGTGCGGCCCGCGGGAACGCCCGGGGGCGAGGCGAGGCACGTGGGCGTCCCGATCGGGCTGGTCGCGCGCGACCGAACTGGCGAATCGATGCTGGTTCGTGCCATGTCTGCCTCCATGTTTCGGCGGATCGGTGCCGCGATGATGGAAGGGCCCGGACGGCGCGAGCGTCGCGCGATCCGCAGCCGTCGCCGGGGATGCGAAGAAATGAACGCAAACGGGGCACGCCATGCTCGACGGCGGTGCGTCGAGGCACTTCGGCCTGCCGCCAGAAAACATTCTCGAAGGATTTGCAGCGGGCATGCGCAAGCGGCGACGGCGCGACGCTAACATCGCCCGTTGGCCAGCGCTGTCATCATCCGCCGGTTCGTTGGTCCCTCCGTCCTGCCACCCTCTCGCCCATGGCCACGTACAAAGGCATCTCCTTTCCCGACCACGTGGCCCCGCTCGCGCGCCACATGCATTCGGTCAACGACCATCGCGAGGCGCTCGCCACGCTGAGCAGCACCTGGGACACGCTGGCGCTGCTCGCGCACCTGTCCAACTTGAAGGCGGACATGAGCGAGGTGCGGGCGAGCTTCGCCCACCTGACCGGCGAGTTGCTCGTCTGCCTGGCCGAGGAGCGGCTCGCGCTGGCCGGCGGCACGCTGGGCCACCAGGCGCAGATCGCCGTCGACGTGCTCACGCGCAACCTGTTCGAGCGCACGGCCGACATCGGCTTCCTGGCGACCGACTCGGCCATCGTCGCGGCCTGCGTCGCCAACGACCCGGTCGTCTTCGCGGCCTTGCGCGAACGCCTGCGCGACTACGCCGCGCGCTACACCGTCTACCGCGACATCGTGCTGCTGGCGCCCGACGGCCGGGTGATGGCGCGGCTCGTCGACGGCGACGGCGGCCATTCCACGTCGGCGCTGGTCGGCGACGCCCTGGGCTCACAGGGCGGCTTCGTCGAGACGTACGGGCCCACGGACTTCTGCGGCGGCGACCGCGCGCTGACGTACGCCTGGCGCGTCGAGCACGGTGGCCGCGCGGTGGGCGTGCTCGCGCTGGTGTTCGATCTCGAGCGCGAAGCGCAGTTGATCTTCGAACGCCTCGCCACGCGTGACGAGGTCCTGGCCTTCGTCGATGGCCGCGGCCGCGTGGTCGTCTCGAACGATGCCGCGCGCCTGCCGCCCGGCCACCTGCTGGCGCCGCGCGCCGGCACCGCCTCGCTGCGCCTGGGCGGCGTCACGCACATCGTGACGCAGCGCCACGGCCAACCGTACCAGGGCTACCCGGGCCCGGGCTGGTCGACCGTGGCGCTGGCACCCGTCGAACTCGCCTTCGGCGAGGACGCGCAAGACACGGCGCAGGTCACGTTCTCCGGCGAGGCCGTGTTCGCCGAGAGGCTGCTGGAGGTGCCGGTACGCGCCCGCGAGATCCAGCGCCGCCTCGACCGCATGGTGTGGAACGGCCGCATCCACCAGGCCAGCGAATCCAGCGCGTTCTCGCGCTCGCTGCTGGAGGAGATCGCCGCCACCGGCCGCAAGACCAAGGACCAGTTCGAGCGGGCGTCCTCCGAGCTGCTGGCCACCGTGGCCACGGGCCTGCTGGGCGAGGCGCGCTTCCTGGCCGACCTGTCGGTGGACGTGCTCGATCGCAACCTCTACGAACGCGCCAACGACTGCCGCTGGTGGGCGACGAGCCCGGTGCTCGCGACGATGGACGCGGCCGCCGCGCGCAAGACGCTCGCGCACATCAACGGGCTGTACACCGTCTACGCCAACGTGCTGCTGTTCGACACCCGGGGCGTGGTGCTCGCCGCGAGCCGCGACACCGGCGTCGAAGGGCGCCAGCTGACCAACGCCTGGGTGGGCGACTGCCTGAAGCTGCGCGATCCGATGCGCTACGCGGTCTCGCCGTTCGAGGCGAGCGACCTGTACGGCGGCGCCGGCACCTACGTCTACGCGACGCCGATCCTGGCCGCGGGCAGCGCCGTCGGCGGGGTCGCGCTCGTGTTCGACAGCACGCCGCAGTTCGAGGCGATGCTGCGCGCCGCGCTGCCCGCGACGGCGGGCTCGGCCGCCGCGTTCTGCCGGCCGGACGGCGCGGGGATCAGCCGCACCGGCGAGCTGCCGGTGACGCTGCCCGCGAGCGTGCTGTCGCTCGCGCCGGGCCGGTCGTGGGCTGGCGTCCTCACCGAGGCCGGCCAGTGCTTCGTCGTCGGCGCGACCTGCGGCAGCGGCTACCGCGAGTTCAAGGCCAGCGACGGCTACGACGAGCCGGTGATCGGCGTCGTCGTGATTCCCTGCGGCCAGGCCGTCGGCCGCCATGTCGCGCCCGCGCCGCAGATCGCCAGCGTCGAGGGCGGCGCCGAGATCGCCACCTTCCTGATCGGCGAACACCTGCTGGGTGTGCTGGCGAGCGATGTCGTCGAATGCATCGAGGTGGCCGCGGCCGTGCGCGTGTGGCGTGGCGGGTTCGCGCAGCGCCACGTCGGCTTCGTCACATGGAACGACATGGCGCTGCCGCTGGTCGACATCGCCGCCGACGTCGATGCGCCCGGTGCCGCGCAGCGTCACGCCCTGGTGCTGAAGGCGGGCCAGCAGTCGTTCGGCCTGCTCGTCTCCGAGCTGGGCCCGGTGGCCGACATGAAGCTCACCGAGGAACGCGGGCTCACCGGCAAGGGCGACGCCAGCAAGCTGATCGCGCAACTCGCGCGCTCGGGGTCGGTGTTCATTCCGGTGCTGTCGCCGGATGCGATCTTCAGCGTGACGGGCTGACGCTCAGGGTGGCGCCCCGAAAGCGCGGCGCCCGCTTGAAGAACTGATTCACATGAGTTGCTCGGCAAGCGGCCAGGGCAGTCATATCGACTCGGCCCCGGAACCCGGCTCTGGCTACGCGCCGGGCTCCAAAGGCCGCTCTCAGAAACTTTGCCGTCGTTCGCCCGAGATGACGGGCCGGCTGAGAACGACCCAGAGCGGAATCGCGGCCGAAAAACCGACGTTCAACGCGAGCACGGTGCGACTTCGGCCAACGACCCTGAGCGGTCAGTCAGGATCGCGAACTGGCCACCCGAAACCTGATGTTCGGAATTGACGGACGGCGAGCGAAGCGGGTCAACGCTCGATTCACTTCTCAAGGTTGCCCGACGCCCAATCGCTGCCGGCGGACAGACGCATCGACAGTGTTCTGACCACCTCATCAGGCCTCTGGATGCCCCAAGTGAACACGCAACAACCGCAGCCGTGTTCGCGCCGAAGTCAGGCTGCCCGGTCTGCCGACCTCGCGGTGACCCTCGCAACGGGCGTCGGAGTCACCGCTGACACGAGTTTGAAGACGGAGTAGCCGGGTCATCACCTCGTCGGCAGATCAGATCAAAACGGGTCAAGTCCTGCCCGGCGCGCACACATCAGAGTCATCTGGAGGCACCAAGACAACGAGTTGACCGTGTCTTTTCAGGGAGCTCCCAGGGGAATGGGCGACAGCGGTGGCCAATCATTGCGTTGCGAAGCGCGCCGGTCGGAATGGGAAGAGGAGCGGGTGATCCAAGCCGTCCAAGATCGCCTCGCTGACGAAACGCCCCAGCAGCGGCGCGAGCGTCACGCCCGAATGCGTATACGCGACATGCAGCCCCGCCAGCCGCGTGGGGCCGACGACCGGATGGCCGTCCGACGGCATCGGGCGGACTGCGCTGACATGTCTGACGCCAAGAGGCTCGGATCTCAGGTGAACGAGATGTCGCATCGCTTGAAGGCCGGCCTGTTCCGGGGTGGCGCCCACAGGGACGTCTGTCGCATCCAGTGTGGCGATCAGACGACCATGGATGTCCTGCCTCAGGCTGATGTCGGGCGAGACGAGCAGGCCCTCGAGAATCGGTTCGATCGGCTCAGTCACTGTGATGAATGCGCCGTCGTCACGGGCCGCCGGAAGCGCGATGTCCAGCGCGGCCAGCAGGGCTGGCGATCCGCTACCGGCGGCGATGACGACGACATCAGCTGCCAGCACGCCGTCCGCCGTGAGCACACCCGTCACGCGAGCGTCGCACGTCGTGATGGCGCGAACATGGGTGCGCGCGATCACCCGAGCGCCACTCGCCGACGCAGCGTCCAGCAGCAACGTCGCTGCCTGCAGCGCATCCACCGAAGCCTGGCCTGGAAGGTGTAACGCGATCTCGGGAACCAGCAAGAGCGCGGGCTCGATCGCGCGGCAGGCAACGCCATCGACCACGCGCACTGGCAGCCCCCACGATTCGAATCGCTCGGCTCGGGCCTCAAGTTCCGCCGCAGGCGCATCCCAGACGAGGGCCTTCGACCATTGCACCTGAAGCTGCGGCATCGCGCGTTGGAGGCGGCGCCAGTCGTCCATGGCCGCCACGCGCAGGCGCACGTAGTCTGGGGTGTCAGCCATGCAGGCGTTGATCCACGCCCACGAAGCCGCAGTTGCTGTTCCACCGAGGTCGCCTGCGTCCAACACGGTGACGCGCGCGCCGCGCCGCGCCAGATGCCAGGCGACGGCGGCACCGACGATACCGCCGCCGACCACGATCACGCGACATGAGTTAGCCATGAAAGGCCCTCCGAAGGTTCCTGGCAGCATGCGCAGAGTTCGCGCGACGATCGAGTCCCGGGTGCAAGACGCAGATGATGCCCCACCAAGTTCAACGACAGCCCGCCGGCGTTTGGGCTGCGGCCGTCTCGGTGGACAACCGGAAACCGGTCATTCGCGAAGAACGGGTACTGGCCGGCCTCAGTCACTGCGCACATTGCCCGCTGCTCTCGGCGATCGCGTGGACGGCAGCGGCAAGCTCAGATGCCTGTTCGTATGACAGACCAATCAGGTCGGTCGGTTCGGCTTTCGTAGGCGCCGATCCGCCGAAGAGCTCTCGCACTGCGCCGACGGCCGCCAGGCACGTCGCTTCCTCATGACCTGCGGTAACCCGGGGCCACGTTTCGATGGTACGCATGAGCTCGTCGAGTTCAAGGCCGAACAGTGTTGGGCTCTCCCAGTCCCAGTGGTGAACCCAGTATTCCATTGCTCGACGGACAGCCAGCTGGTCTGAGTCCGAGAGAGTGCTCCACGCGGGCATTTCAGGCATTCGACTTCCTCGCATCGAACCCGCAGATTACATGATGAGTCGGCCAATCCGCTGCCAGAAACCCGACGGTCGCGGAGGTCTGCTTATGGCCGGACTGCGACGTTCGCTCCCGCTCCACGGTCACCAACACCGCACAAACTAACCGCTAAGTTGAGCGTATGATTTTGCGCCGATTTCAAGTGTCAGGACTTTTTGGTGCCAGCCAGTCGGGTCTCCCCGAAGCCGTCGGTCGCGACCGACCGGAAGTGGGCCGTCAACTGACCTCCACACGCGCAGCGTGACTTTTTCACGGGACATCCTGACCCTTCGGCCGGCGCGCCGGGCGCTTTAGCAAACTCCGACGATACAAGCGTGATGCCCTTCACGGCGTCCGTCGCCACGCAGGGGCCGACCCTCTGGAACTGCTCTGTCATCGCGGCAACACTCTGTCACCAGATTAGTTTGCGACCCGCGCGATGCGCGGGATGTTCGAGAAGAGTGCCGAACGTTCGGCGGAGGGTTTCCCATGAAGAAGTTCCAAGGATTCGGGGCCGTCGCGGTCGCATCGCTCGCATTCGCTGGCACGGCCGCACACGCCGACACGCTGTGGAAGTTCTCGTATTCAGGCAGCGGCGTCAGCGCCTCCGGCACGTTCGAGACCGTCGGCAACGGCTCGACGCCGACCGAGGTGACGTCCATGACCGGCACCTATTCGGACGGCACTAGCAGCGGCGCGATCAGCCTGGTCGCGAATCCGACGCCGGGCGCTGTCGCGACCAGCGCCGACGGCCTCTACCTCTACGACAACATGTTCGGTGGCACGCCGAGCCTGGACATCGACGGCCTGCTGTTCGACGCCGGCACGCAGGAAATCAATCTCTACACCGACCCGGGTCTGGGGCTAACCAGCCTCACGGACCGCAATCGCGGCTACGTGTACTCGCCGGTGTCGTCGTTCAGCGTCACGGCGGTGCCGGAACCCGGTTCGATGGCGCTGCTGCTGGCAGGCCTCGGCGCTCTCGGCATCGCGAGCCGCCGCCGCGCGCGTTGAGCGCCGACACCGCGGCAACCTCCGCGCGTTGCTGATCAAGGCCCCGCTCGCGGGGCCTTTTTATTGGCGCATCGATCAGGCGCTCGGGCTCGCCTTGCCCCAGGCCGCGAACGCGGGGTTCTCGAAGACCGGCTTGTCGTAGCGCATCGGCGCCCCGGCGAGGGTCGCGATGCGGCCGCCCGCGGCACGCAGCACGGCGTCACCTGCCGCGGTGACTCATAAAATCACCACCGGGGGGTATGAGGGAGCAAGCGATTGTGCCTCGCGATCACGTTGCTCCGAAGCGGACTCTCGCGACCGCCAGCTTGTGGCCGAACTCGGGCGCTCGTCGACTGCTTCCGGACGACCGCTTATGTTGCTCAATGCGCTCCATCAAGATGTACAGTACAACCAATCAGTCGGATACAGAAGCCCCGCGACCCATGCCCCCCCGCAAGCTCGCCTCCGCCAAGCACGACTTCCCGCGCCCGTACACCACTGTCGACGTCCTCATCTTCACGGTGCTCGACGACATGCTCAAGGTGTTGCTGGTGCAGCGCCCGTCCGAACCGGACGAGCCCGGCCCCGGCCTGTGGGCGCTCCCCGGCGGCTTCGTCGACATCGACCGCGACGCCGACCTCGAGGCCTGCGCGCGCCGCAAGCTGAGCGAGAAGACCGGCGTCGACACGCTCTACCTGGAGCAGCTGGGCAGTTGGGGCAGCGCCACGCGCGACCCGCGCGGGTGGTCGGCCACGCACGCGTACTTCGCGCTGATGCCGGCCGACGGCGTGACGCTCGCCAAGGGGGCGAACGCCGCCGACCTCGCCTGGTTCATCGTCGACGACGTGCTGCTCGCGAAGAAGAAGCTCGCGTTCGATCATGCCGAGATCCTGCGCGCCGGCGTCGAGCGCCTGCGCGGCAAGGTCGAGTACACGTCGCTGCCCGCCTGGCTGCTGCCCGAGCCGTTCACGCTGCCGCAACTGCAGCGCACCTACGAGATCGTGCTGGGCCGGCCGGTGGACAAGAGCGGCTTCCGCACCCGCATGATGGCCGCCGACTTCCTCGTCGAGGTGGGCGTCGTCGACAGCGACTCCAACCGGCCGCCGATGGGCTACCGGCTGAAGGATCGCGGCACGCCGGTGTTCTTTCCGCGCACGTTCAGTCCGCGCGGCTGACCGCCGCTCAGCCCAGCCCGCCCCGCTTGATCCCGACCCGGTCCAGCGCGTCGAACTCCTGCGCCGTCAACTCGATCTCGCCCGCCTTCACGTTCTCCTCCAGGTGCGCCACTCGGGACGTGCCGGGAATCGGGATGATCACCGGACTGCGTTGCAGCAGCCACGCGATCGCGATCTGGCTGGGCGTCGCGCCGTGGGCCTTGGCGATCGCGTCGAGGGCGGAGCCCTCGCGCGCGTGTTCGCCGGCGGCCAGCGGGTACCAGGGGATGAAGCCGATGCCGTGCGCCTCGCAGTACTTCAGCACGTCCTCGCTGCCGCGGTCGGCGAAGTTGTAGCGGTTCTGCACCGTCGCCACCGGGAACACCTTGGCGGCGGCCTCGATGTCCTCGACGGACACCTCGCTGAGGCCCGCATGGGCGATCACGCCGTCGTCCAGCAACAGCCTGACGGCCTCGAACTGCTCGTCGCTCGGCACCTTCGAGTCGATGCGGTGCAACTGCCACAGCGCGATCTGCTCGACGCCCAGGCGTTCGCGGCTCGCGTGCGCCTCACTGACCAGGTGGCTCGGGTTGCCGTTGGGCGTCCAGATGTCCGGACCGCTGCGCTCGAGGCCGCCCTTGGTCGCCACCGTCACGTGGCTGTACGGGTACAGCGCCTCCTTGATCAACTCCTCGGACACCTCGGGGCCGTACGAGTTGGCGGTGTCGATGAAGTCGATGCCCAGTTCGGGCAGGCGGCGCAGCGTGGCGAGCGCGCCCGCGCGATCGGCCGGCGGGCCCCAGATGCCCTTGCCGGTGATGCGCATCGCGCCGAAACCGAGTCGACGGATCTCGAGTTCGCCGCCGATGCGGAAGGTCTTGGGGTGCGTGGCCATGGTGATGTCCTGTGCGTCGTCGAGGGGGCTTCTCAGTCAGGCGATGTCAGGTCCCAGTATGGACAAGGCCCGGGACGTTTTCTCGCATGGGGTCTTAGTCAGGCGGTATCGGTTCTCTGGTCAGGCGGTATGGTCTCTAGTCAGGCGGTATCAGGTCTCGCATGTTGCGTACCGGGGTCTTCGCGATTTGCCGGCATTGCGAGCGCAACATGCAAGACCTGACACCGCAGCAAATGACACCGCAGCACTAAGATTGCGCCGCCAGGTGCTGGTGGATCAGCGCCACCGCCGCGGCGCCGTCGCCGATCGCGCCGCCGACGCGCTTGACCGATCCGGCGCGCACGTCGCCGACCGCGAACGCGCCGCGCACGCTGGTCTCGAACGGGTTGGGCACGCGGCCGCGCAGCAGCCTGCCGTCCTTGTCGGTGACGGCGTCGGTGCCGGTCAGCACGAAGCCGTGCGTGTCCACCGCCACGCCGCAGCCCTCGAGCCAGCGCGTCTCGGGATCGGCGCCGACGAACAGGAACACGTTGCGCAGCTCGCGCTCGTGCACCTCGCCGTCCCGGCCGCCCTGGCGCCACTTCACGCTGCTGAGGCCGGACGGGAGCTGCCCTTCGAGTTCCACCAGTTCGGTGTTGGTCCATAACCGGATGTTGGGCGCGGCCTCGATGCGGTCGATCAGGTAGCGCGACATGCTGGCCGCCAGGCCGCTGCCGCGAACCATCATGTGCACCTTCGAGGCGTGCGCCGACAGGAACACGGCGGCCTGGCCCGCCGAATTGCCGCCGCCCACCAGCACCACCTCGCAATCGGTGCACATCTTCGCCTCGAGGCCGGAGGCCCAGTACCAGACGCCGTGGCCCTCGAACTCCTCGATGCGGCCCAGCGCGGGCCGGCGGTAGCGCGCCCCGCTCGCGCACACGAGGCTGCGGCTGCGCAGCCGGCGGCCGTCGGCGAGGTGCACGGCGAAGATCCCTTCGCTCTCGGCCAGCGAGCAGTCGAGGCGCACGGCCTCGGCCGGGATGATCATCTTGGCGCCGAACTTCTGCGCCTGGATGTACGCGCGGCCGGCGAGCGCCTGCCCCGAGATGCCGGTGGGAAAGCCCAGGTAGTTCTCGATGCGGGCGCTGGCGCCGGCCTGGCCGCCGAAGGATCGGCAATCCAGCACCGCGACGTGCAGGCCCTCGGACGCCGCGTACACGGCCGTCGACAGGCCGGCCGGACCGGCTCCGACCACCAGCACGTCGAAGATGCCGTCGCAGACGCGGTCGTCGATCATGCCCAGCGCGGTGGCCAGCGCCGTCTCGGTCGGGTCGACCAGCACGGTGCCGTTGGGCGTGACCGCCACGGCCTCGGCCGCCGCGGCGCCGTACTGCACCAGCAACTGGGCGGCGACCGGATCGTCCGCGCCGGTGACCACGTGGTGCGGCTGGCCGTTGCGCTGCAGGAAGTTCTGCAGCCGCAGCACCGAGGCCGAGCCGGCGGCGCCGATGATCGTCGCCCCGCTCGCGCCGGCCTGGATCAGGGAGACGCGGCGCAGGATCAGTGCGCGCATGATGCGTTCGCCCAGGTCGGCCTCGGCGATGATCAGTGCGCGCAGCTGGTCGGGCACCACGAGGACGCCCTCGACGTCGCCGACGCATTGCGCGTCGACCAGCGCCGCGCCGCCGAACAGGGTGCCGGCCTCGGCCAGGAACTCGCCCGGAACGTAGTCGTGGTACGGCCGCGTGTTTCCCAGGCCGTCGCGCTGGGTCACGTTCACGCGCCCTTTCACGAGCAGGAACAGGCCGCGCGACTTCTGGCCGGCCTGGATCAGGTAGCTGCCGTCCTGGGCATGGTGCGGCTAGCCGAAGCGGCGGATGCGCTGCGCATCGGCGGCGTTGAGCACCGGGAAGGTCTGGTAGGCGCGGTTCGCGTCGGGTTGCTGGCCCGGCGCGGGGGCAGCGGAGATCGGCGGTTGGTCCACGGGCGGCTCCAGGCAGGACGGCGCGTCTCCCATCGACGCGCGCGCAAGAGCCGACTGTCGCACGCCCGCAGGAGTCTTGCACTGCCCCGCACGCAAGACCCGGCGGCACGCGCCTTGCCGCTCGGCCGTGTCGCCGACTCCGGAGATTGCCGCCATGGCCCAAGACGAAGACGTCCGCATCGAACCGTTCACGCTGGCCGCCGGCGGCTGGACGTCCGTCAGGGAAGTGGCGCATGCGCTGGGCGAAGCGCACATCCGGCTCGACGGCACGCGCATCCTGCTCAAGCAGAACAAGCCCGACGGCTTCGCGTGCGTCAGCTGCTCCTGGGCGAAGCCGGCCCACCAGCACCCGGCCGAGTTCTGCGAGCACGGCGCGAAGGCCACCGCGTGGGAGCTGACGAAGGAACGCTGCACGCCCGGTTTCTTCGCGCAGCACACCCTGACCGAGCTCGAAGGCTGGAGCGACCTGCAGCTCGAGTCCCCCGGCCGCCTGACCGCGCCGATGCGCTGGGACGCGGCCACCGACAAGTACGTCGAGGTCTCGTGGCACGAGGCCTTCGCCGACATCGGGGCACGGCTCAAGGCGCTGGAGCCGAAATCGGCGGTGTTCTACATGTCCGGGCGCGCGTCGCTGGAGACCGCGTACATGGTCGCGCTGATGGCGCGCCTGTACGGCAACAACAACCTGCCCGACAGCTCCAACATGTGCCACGAGAGCACGTCGGCCGGGTTGCCCAGGAGCATCGGCGTGCCGGTGGGCACCGTGCAGATCGAGGACTTCGAGACGTGCGACTGCATCTTCATCATGGGCCACAACATCGGCACCAACGCGCCGCGCATGCTGCACGACCTGCAGGAGTGCCGCGAGCGCGGCGTGCCCATCCTCGTGTTCAATCCGCTGAAGGAGCCCGGGCTCGTCCGCTTCGCGAATCCGCAGTCGCCGGTGCAGATGCTGACGCCGGCCGACACCGCGATGAACACGCAGTACCACCAGCTCAAGCCGGGCGGCGACCTCGGCGCGCTGACCGGACTGTGCAAGGCCGTCGTGGCCCTGGACGACCAGGCGCGCGAGCGCGGCGACGACGCGATCATCGACCACGCCTTCATCGCGGAGCACGCGCGCGACTTCGAGGCGTTCTGCCTGCACCTGCGCCAGGTGGAGTGGCCGGCCATCGAGCAGGCCAGCGGCCTCATGCGCGCCGCGATCGAGTCGGCCGCGTCCGTGATCGGCCGCGCGAAGCGCGTGATCGGCGTCTACGGCATGGGCCTGACGCAGCACAGGACGGGGGTCGCCAACGTCCAGATGGTGGCCAACCTGCTGCTGCTGGGCGGCAACATCGGCAAGCCCGGCGCCGGCATCCTGCCGGTGCGCGGCCACTCCAACGTGCAGGGCCAGCGCACCGTGGGCATCACCGAGAAGCCGGAGATGGTGCCGATGGACAAGCTCAAGGCG
>FSXQ01002055.1_pt1 | contig 15860 bp, 4 predicted proteins | sample 1638011 | NCBI WGS metagenome assembly FSXQ01 (sample SAMEA3914789, study PRJEB12502) | metagenome | biome: forest; material: soil | place: Canada | collected 2011-07-03 | depth 0.3 m | reverse complement strand
GCCCAGGCCGGGGTCGCCGTTGGACACGCCGAATCCCGTCACCGCCTGGCTGTCGATGCGGCAGGCGAGGCGGCCGTCGGCCGTGTGGGCGCCGTCGCCGCCGTGCTTGCCGCTGCGACCGCCGCCGATGACGACCACGGCCGGATCCACGGCCTGCCAGACGCGCGGCGCGCTGCGCTCGGCCTTGGAGAAGTTGCCGTCCGTGCTGCTGCCCGATGCCGGCTCCCAGATGTATTCGGAGGTCGATTGCGACGGCGTCGAACCGAAGCGCGTGACCTGCAGCGCCGTCTCGAGCTTGGCCAGTCCGTCGGCCGACGTCGTGTCGCCGAGCACGCCCGCGATGCGGGCCTCGATGAGGCGTTGCAGGTCGGCGTCCGCGCCGGCCGGCGCCGCGAAGGCGGCCACGGCCTCGGCCATCGTCTCGCCCAGCGCCCAGCCCAGCTTCGCGGGATCGGGCCGCAGGTCGGCCTCGCTGCCCAGCGTGCCGCCGTCGCCCGGCCAGTTCGCCTGCGGCCAGCCGAGGGACACCGCCGCGCCGTGGAAGACGCAGGCGCCCGGATACGGCACGCCGCTGGGCAGCGCGGCGCCGAGATCCCATTGCAGCGCGGCGAGGCGATCGTGGAACGCGCTCTCGCTCGCAGCGGCGATCGGATCGGTGGCCGGCGCGGTGTACCAGCCGAGCACCAGGTAGGCGACGGCGCCGGTGACGCCGGCGAGATCGTCGTGCAGCGCGAAGCGGCCGACGGTGTTGTCGTAGTACGCGGCCCACGCGAGGTCGCCCGGACCGATCGCGGTGAGCTTGCCGCGCGTGCCGGTCTCGGGCGCGGGCAGCGCGGGGCCGGCGAGCGCATTGGCCAGCACCACCGGTTGAGTCGCGCCCGCGTCCGGCAACAGCCACGCGTCGACCTGGCGCTGCGTCGCGCCGGTCGGCGTCGTCAGGCGCACCACGAGCCAGCGATCCGGCAACGCGGGCAGGTCCAGCATGCCGTCGGCGCCGCCGCTGCCGTGGGTGAGCGCGTCGGGCATCGCCCAGTGCAGGTAGGCGCCCGGCGGGCGGGGTGCCGCGATCGACTGGAACGGCGTCGGCGCGACCTGCACGCGCTTGCGCTTCGCGCCCGGCGGATGCGGCACGTTCATGGCCGTCAACGCCCAGTCGCCGGCCGCGCCGGCCTGGCGCACGACGAGGACATCCAGCGCGATGGGCACGAGCAGCGTGGTCATCGGGGGCTCCTCGTGTTCACTGGCCGAAGCGCTGGCGCGCCGGCGCCTGCAGCAGTTGAACGGCCAGCGCCGCCGAGCCGCGCGCGGCGTTCAGCGGCAGCGCGGCGTCGATGCCCTGGGCCAGCGCGGCGATGTCGACGACGCCGGGCACCGCGCCGGCGCGCAGCGACACCGCCTGCGTGCGGTTGGCCGGCGCGCCGTTCGAGTCGCGCAACTGGATCGACAGCGCGCCCGTGATGGCGCGGTCGACGCCGAACTGCACGGCGTGATGCGGCTCCTCCAGCCACAGCATGCGCGGCTCGCCGGCGAAGATCGCGATCATCACCGACGGGTTCAGGCACTCGAGGCGCAGCAGCGGCACGACGAACTCCGGATGCGCGGCCTCGAGCGCCGCATCGTCGGCGCCGGGCGGGATGTCGGCGGTATCGGCGCTGGTCCAGGCGCGCACCTTCATCCCGGGCCAGTTGGCGACGAGCTGCGAGCGCATCAACAGGCCGGTGGTGCGCGGCGTCGATCCCGTGCCGACGGGCTGGGGCAGCCCTGGCAAGCCGACCACCGCGCGCCCGCGAACGACGTCGCGCACGCCCGCCATGCCCGCGAGTCCAAGCGCACGTGCCTGCGCCTGCACCGCCTGCGCGCGAGCGGTCTCGCGACTGCCGCGGCCGCCCGCGAGCAGCGCGCCGTCGCTCAGCGCGTCGAGCCAGGCGTCGTCGATCGCGAAGAAGCGGATCGACTCGGGCGGCAACAACCCCGCGTCGGGCACGAGGTAGCGGAACGGCAGGTCGTAGAGCAGGCGCCAGCGCGCGAGCGCGTTGGCCACGTAGGGCGGCAGCGGCACGTCGGGCGGCGCGTTCGGGTCGGTGGTCGGGGCGATCACCAGGTTGCGGGCGAAGGCGCTCGGCGCGGCCGTGGTCGTGGCGTCGAGACGTTGCTTGAGCAGCGTCGCGCCGAGCGTCGGGGGCGAGGCGGGGCGGTTCATCGGTGCAGCCCTCCGGGATGCAGCTGCCAGAGGTTGGCGAGCGGCACGTCGGCCTGCGCTTGGCCGGCGATGGCTGTCGAGAGGAGCTGCGGCAGGTTGTCGAGCGCCGGCAGCGGCCTCAGCCCCCCGGGCGCGACGGTGGGCGGTCCGGCCACCGGCGCCACGACGGCCTGCAGCCGCTGCACGGCCAGCGCCGCGCGCGCCTGGTTCTCCGACGCGCGCTGCCACGCGACGACCTCGCGCAGGAAGCGCGCGTCGGCGCTGCCCAGCAACCGGCCGAGTTCGAGGGCGCTGTCGTGCGAGATGTCGGTGGCGGCGGTCGGCAGCGCGGCGGCCGAGGTGCCCAGCAGCGGCCCGCGGTAGCGCACCGGCGTGCTGCCGCCCTGGCGGTCGTGGCGATCCAGGCGCAGCGTGCCCTTGGTGTCCAGCAGCGCCGGAACGGCCGTGCCGAAGGGCGCGGCATCGAGGCCGGCGGCGAGCGTGTCGAAGCTGCCGCCCCCGGCGGTGGTGGTGGTGAAGTTCCACGCGTGCAGCACCAGCACGGGCGGCGGCGCGGCCGCGCCCGTGGCGAGCCAAAGGTCGGCACGCTGTTCGAGCGACACGAGGCAGGCCAGGAAGTTGGTGTCCTGCGCGCCGGCCTGCGGGAGCCGGTTGGCGGCGACGATCGCGAACCAGCCGTCGTCGTCGGTGCCGGCGAGCGCGGAGTCCTGCAGGTTGACCTGGCGCACGTGCGTCAGCAGGGCCAGCTCGCCGGTGCGCGGCAGCAGTCCGGCGAGCAGGGTGCCGCTGTTCATCTGCAGCGCGGTGACGGCCGGATCGTCCGAGAAGGCCTCGTCCGATTTCAGCGCGCTCACCACCGCGGCCGGCAGCAGCGTGCTCAGCGGACCCTTGACCAGGTGGCCCTCGTTTTCCGCGACCACCAGCAGCGCGAGCCACGGCGCGCCGCCCGGACCGGAGCGTTCCCACGGCAGCGTGCGGCGGCCGAGCGCGACGTGCGGCAGGCGGTCGTCGAAGCCGCCGCGGGCCTGCGGTGTCGGGTGGCAGCCGGCGACCTGCGCGTCGTCCAGCACGAAGCGCGGCGCCTCGATGGTGAAGTAGGTCGTGGCCGGCGGCGGCGCGGGCAGGGCCGCGCCGCTGCTGGTGATCGCGAGCGTGCTGACGACGGCGTAGTCGCCCGCCTCCAGGTCGGGACGGGCGCTGTCGTACAGGCGGATGCTGCCCACGGCAGGGGCGTCGCTCATCGAGGTCTCCTTGCGGCGGCGGCCGCGGCATGGGCCGTCACCTTCACGTGGGCGGTCCTGGTCGCCGCGACGGCCGGCGCCGGCGAGGCCAGCCGCACGTGCGGGCCGGCCTCGATCTCGCGTTGCCAGCGCGCGAACGTGCCGCGCGCGCCCAGCACCCCGGCGAGGCGCCAGCCGGCACCGGGGCGCACACTGATCGAGAGCGCCGTCGCGCGCGTGTCGGCGGCCACGCGGCACAGCATTTCGACGCGCGCGCCGTGGCGGATCTCGGTGCGTTCGGCGATGCGGCCGCCCGCGACGTCGATCACGACGCTCGCGAGGCGCGCGCCCGCGACGCGGCGGTCGAGACGGATCAGGACGGTGTTCGGCGCGGCGCCGCCGGCGATGTCGAAGCGCGTCGTGATCGCGTCGCCGCCGTCGCCCGCCGCCCCGAGCGCGCTGGCGTCCAGCCAGCGCGGCAGGCCCTGGCCGCCGGGCCGCGCGGGCGGGGCCCAGGGACGCGCCAGCAGCACCGTGGCGCCCGGCGCCACGAGCACGCAGGCCTCGGCCTGCAGCACGCGCGTGGCGAGTTCCCAGCCGTGGACGGCATCGTCGTGGGCGTCGGTGACCAGCACCGTGCGCACGCCCATCGGCAGCGCATGATCCGCGCCGGCCGACAGCGTGTCGCTGAGCACCGCGCCGCTGCCCGACAGGCCGGTCACCCGCCGCGCCGCGCCCGACACGGCCACGGTATGCGACTGCGCGGCCGGCACGCGCCACAGCTGCGCGCCGCCGGCCGCGAGCGCGTGTCCCTTGCGCGGCGCCGCGTGCGCGAGCGCTCCCGCAGCCGCATGCACGGGCGCCTTGCGCGTGGCGTCCAGCTGGGCCTGCAGGCGGACGCCGGGCTCGGCAGCGGCCGCGACGACCGCGCGCGCCCTGGCCGGTGCGCGGCGAACCGCGACGTGCAGCGGCGCGACGGGCGTGCCGCCGGCCGCGCCGAACGACAGCGTGCGCGTCGGCTCCTCCTCGACCAGCGTCGCCAGCGGCAGGTCGGTCAACTGGCCAGTGGCCTCGGCCAGCGCGATGGTGTTGCGCAGCTCCACCGAGGCCATCGCGCCCAGCATCGGGCGCGTGAGGTCGACGGTGTCCTTGCCGTCGGCGTCGTGCGTCTTGATGCCGCCGTCCCACACCGCGCCCGGGAAGTGGCCCGCGACCGGCGTCGGCAGCAGGGCCGCGAGCGTCGCCGCGTCGAGCGCGATCCAGTTCGTGCCGCTCCTGCGCTGCAGGACCACCGACATCTCGCCGCGCACCGGGCCGACGTTGGGGCCCGCGGGAACGACGTCCACCTGGGGCGGCGCGAACGCCGGCGACTGCGCCGTGCCGCTGCCCAGGCTCCAGGCCGACAGCGGCATCTTGGATTCGACGCGCAGCGCGAACTCGAGCGCCACGTGCCACGGCGAGCCCAGGCTGCCGTCGGGCGGCGTCTGCGTGGACAGGCCACCGGCGGCCACCGATGCGGCGGTGGCGGGCGTGTTCGGCACGCCGCCGCACAGGTACTTGTCGCGCGCCTGCTCCCACGTGAGGTTCGGGGGCGGCGCCGAGTGGCCGAACGGCACGGTGAACTTGGCCACGCCCACGTCCACGAGCACGCTGCCGGCCAGAGGCGGCCCTTGCAGCGACAGCCACGCGCCCTGGGTGAATCGCAGCGGCGGCAGCGACACGCACACGCCGCAGCAGCAGCCTTCCACCAGGATCTCGACGCCTACCTCGATGTGCGAGTCGGCCTGGTAGCGCAGTGGATCCCACCAGATGATCGCGTCGAGCTCGGCGGAGAACCAGGCGCTGATCGGCGCCACCGAGAACGAGGCCTCCAGGGCGCCGCCCACCATCGCCGCGGAATGCGTGATCGCGAAGAAGTTCTCGCCCTTGACGACGATGCCGCTGCCCACGTTCCAGTGGAACCCGACGCGCGGGACGTCGGGGTAGTAGTCGGGCACGTTGAACTTGGTCGAGTACCCGCCCACCGTCAGCAGCACCTCGGGCCTGGCGAACCAGACGACGAACGCGAAGCCGCCGGTGAGCTGGCAGTCGCGGCTGAGCAGCCACGAGTTCTGCGTCAGCGCCGCGCGCACCGACAGCACCTGGTCGACGGTGCTGTACTTCGCGGCGAGCGCGAGCTCCAGCGACACGATCATCGCGTCCTCGGTCGGCGGCAGCTCCAGCTGCATCAGGCCCAGCAGCGTGACCTCGAAGCCGCGATCGATCGCGACGGTCAGCAGCGCCGTCGTCTGCAGCAGCTCGAACGTGGTGAAGCGCACCCCGGCCGCGAGCCAGAACGCACCGCGCTCGGGCGGGATGTCGGTGCCGATCAGCGTCAGCTCTTCGATCGGATCGCTGCCGCCCCCGCCCGTCATCGCCTGCACCAGCGGGAACGTGGGCACCAGCGCCGGATCGCGCGGCGTCAGCAGGCGCCGGTTCAGGCCGGCACCGGCCGCCACGCCGGTGATGAACAGGTAGGGCGGGCCACCCAGCGGCGCGGACACCGCGAGGAAGATGAACAGCGACGTGTAGCCGCCGAGCGCATCGCTGGGCCGCGCGTAGGCGCCCAGCGCGCTCAGGCCGTAGGCGGCGATCTCCACCGACAGCGCGCCGCGGTATTCGATCGTGGTCGCGAGCTGGGCCTTCAGCAGGCCGCCGGAGATCGAGACGTCCGAGCCCGAGTAGCTGACCGCGAGACCGCTCAGGTCGAGCGACCAGCGATCGAGTTCGGACGGGTGGTCGAGCGGCACGAACAGGCTCAGGCCCTGCACGTCGACCTCCAGTCCTGCCAGCGCCACCGTCGCATCGAGGCCGATGCCCAGCCGTCCGAGGCCCGACGTCTGCGGGTCGTAGATCAGGCCGATGTCTTCGAGGTACAGCGGGCCGAACTGCTTGTCGATGTCGATGCGCAGCTGCGGCTGGCCGCCGAAGCGGATGACCGGCCCGTGCGGCGACGTGGCCACGAGCAGGTCGAACGGCGGATTGGCGGGCGTCGCGTCGCCGCTGTCGTCGGGCTTGACCAGCGATGCGGCCACCGGGTTGCCGCTGTTGCCGCCCGCGCCCAGCGTGAGGCCGAGCCCGTCGAGTTCGATCGCGCCCAGCATGTCGCCGCTGAGCTTGGGCGCGCCGGGGCCCAGGAGCGCGAGATCGGCGCTGACGTAGCCCGCGGCCGCGCCGAGGCGGAAGCCGCCGGCCTCCACCAGCGCGTCGCCGGCCTGGCTGCGGCCGAAGCGCACGCCCAGGCCGCCGAGCCGCAGCACCGGCGCGAGCTTGGGCGAGGCCGCGTTGGTGAGATCGAGCAACAGCACGCCGACGCCCGCGCCGCGTCCGCCCCAGCCCGGATCGAGCGCGGCGGGCAGGCCCAGGCGCAGCGCGAGGCGGTAGTCGCCGAGGTCGAACCCCACCTCGCCGCCCAGCACGAGCCCGTAGAGGTTCGAATCCTTGACGATCTCGATGGACAGGTCGCCCGGCAAGGGCACGGCGATGTTGGCCAGGCCGTCGAGAACGCCCTGCAGGATCAGCGGCGGCGCCGGCAACGGGCCGACCATGCTCAGCGTGCCGTCGCCCGCGCGCGCGACCAGCTTCGTGGCCACGAGCACGTCCGCGATCGTGCGGTTGGCGCCGCCCCACAGATCTTGCGCGAGCACGGGCGCGGCCGCCCGCAGCAGCGCGGTGCCCGCGAGCGGGATGAGCCACGACTCGGCGAGCACCAGCAGCTCGTCCAGCGTCGGTGGCCGGGGCTGCGGCGCCAGCGGCACGATGACGGCGTCGGTGCCGATCGGCCGGAAGTCGATGGCCAGCGACGGGGCGGTGCCGACGGATAGCGCGGCCGACACGCGCGGCGACAGCACCAGGCCGAAGCCGGTGTCGATCGTCGCCTGCAGGTCCACCGCGGCGACCAGCCCCGCCGACACGTAGCCGACCTCGACGTCCGTGGCGACTGCACCGAGGGCGAGGCCCTGAGCGTGCAGGCGCACGTCGATTGGATTCCTGGAGAAGTCCGCGGTGAGCGAGACCGTGCCGCCGAGCACGCCGGCCAGGCTCAGGCCGAGGCCGCCAGCGTTCGCGCTGGCGGCGATCGGCGCGCCGAACATCCGCTGCAGCAAGGTCGTGGCGGCGGATGCGATGGCCGGCGCCTGGGCCTGCAGGTGGCCGGCGGCGAGATCCTCGACGAAGCTCGCCAGCGCCTGCGCTCGCGCGGCGAAGCCGGCGCCGATCGCGGCGTTCGGGTCGCACACGCCCAGCGCCGCGGCGACCGCGAGCGCGTCGTCCAGCGCCGCGGGGCGCGTCGCGCGCGTGTCGAGCGCGCCGGCCAGCTTGTCGAGAAGCGACGGCAGCAACTGCTCGGTGGCGCCGCGGACCAGGGTGTCGAGGCCGGACACGGACGGCAGCAGCGTGACGTCGACGCCGCTGCCCGTCGTCACGCGTGCCTGCACGCCCGAGGCGTCGGCCGCGAAGTGGATGTCCACGCTCTGCCAAGCCGCCGTCGCTGGCAACGGTAGGTGCAACGTCAGCGCGCCGCCCGGCCGCACCAGGCCGTGGGCGCCCAGGTCGAGGTTCAGGGCCAGGTCCAGCGTCGCGCCGGTGGTGCCGGTCGGGTCGATCGAGATCGGTGTGGTCGTGGCCACCGAGAGCCGCAACTCCGCGCCGTTGGGGTCGGCGACGTCGCTCGCGGAGATCGCGAGGCCGCCCGGCAACGCCAGCGTTCCGCCCGGGCCCGGCGGGGCCAGCGAGAGCAGCGACTGCACACTCGAGAGCACGGCATTGATCGGCGCGGCCGACGGCAGGCCCGAGGCGCCGATGCCCAGCGCCTTGAGCAGCCAGCCGGCCGGATCGCGCAGCAGGCCTGATGGCGAGGCGATGCGCACGCGGCCCTGGAAGTGCTGCTCCATCAACAGCGTGGCCGCGACGTTGACCAGCAGCGTCGGCACGCTGCCGGCAAGCGCGGCGGCGGTCGCGGCGGGTGCGGCGGGCCACAGCACCACGGGCGCGTCCAGCCAGTTGCCCGTCAGCGTCCACGGCGCGCCCGGGGCGGCGCTACCGAAGGCGAAGTCCGGCGAGCCGATGCGGGCGTGGACGGCGGGCTGATCCTGCGCGAGCGTCACGGTGCCGGAGACGTCGAACGCGGCGGCGACATCCACCGGCCAGCCCGCGCCGGTGCTGCGCACGGTGATGCGCGCGGGGAGGGTCTCGACGACGCACTCGAACGGCAGCGGCGCGGCCGCCAGCCGCCACGGCCCGCCCGTGCCGGCGGCGGCTCCGGCATCGCGCACAAAGCCCAGCCACCCGCCCGCGCGATCGAACAGCGCCGGCAGGGTCGCCGACAGGCGCGTGACGGCGTCGTCGCGCAAGGCCTTCAGGCCATCGGCGAGCACGGCGGCGGGTGTCGAGCCGGTGGCGCGGCGGGCCAGGCCGATATCGGCCAGGGCGCCGAGGAAGGTGTCGAGGTGGCCGCCGGCCGGGAGCGCGTGATCGAGCGTGCGCACCAGGAGGTCCAGCAGCTCGGCGCTGGGCGCGTCGGCCAAGCCCGCGGCGGCGAGCAGCGTCGTGCGCAGGCTGGCGTCGTGCAGGTGCAGCGACACCGTGGCCGTCGCGCCCGCCGCGCGGCAAGCCACCTGCGCGCGCAGCGCGGCCCAGCGCACGCTGCCCGCCAGCGCGCTGCCGTCGCCGGCGCCGCCGACCAGCCACTGGCCGGGCTGCGACACGCGCGCACGCACAGCGAGCCCGCCGGGCGGCAACACGGCGCCCGCCTGCAGCGCGAGGCTGCCGAGGCGCAGCCCGATATCTACATCGGCGCGCACGTCGCCGGCCTGCGGCGCCGGCAACGCGAGGCCGTGGCGCACGCCCCAGCTCAGGTGCGTGGGGGTCGGCGCCGCGGCGAGCGCGGCGATCTCGCTGGCGACCGCGGCGCCCAGCGCGTCGACCAGGTCGTCTTCGATGCAGCCCGCGATGCACAGTGCCGGGACGCCCGCCAGCGCCACGGCCGGCGCGCCGCTGCGCTGCCACGCGGCCGGAAGCGGCGCGGCGGCGCTGCTGCCCGGCGCGGCGGCACCGACCAGCCGCGCCTGCGCCAACGCGAGCGCCTCGCCGAGCGCGCCGCCGACGCCCCCCGGCGCGACGGCCAGGCACAGGCGCAACGCGTCGGCCACGACCGGGTCGTCGAGGCGCCACTCGATGCCCGTGCCCAGCGGCGCGGCCAGCGTGACCAGGCCGGCGACGTCCGTCGGACGGGCGACGGCGCACGCCTCGGCGACCAGGCCCAGGTACGAATGCGCCACGAGCACGACCTGCACGCCGGGCTGCGCGCGCTTGACGGCGTCGAGCACGCGTTCAAGCACCGCGAGCGCGTCGGCGCGCGGGCCGTCGCCGTCGTCGGCCAGGTCGACCACGAGCCAGTCCGGCGCGGTCACGCCGCCCAGGTCGACCTGGATCGGCGCGACGCCGGGGACGCGCAGCGTGAGGTTGGCGATCGTCGCGGGATCGACCCCGGTCAGCAACGTCGTCCAGCCCGGGTCGTCGGACCAGGGCGGCGCGAGCAGCAGCGTGCAGACGGCGGACGGTGCGAGCGAGGCCGTGAGCGCCGCGATGCGCGCGTGCACCTGCACCAGGGCGTCCGGCTCGCGGACGATGGCCAGGTGCGAGGCGACGACGGGCGCGCCGATCTCCCAGCCGATGTCCAGTGGCGTGGCGAGCGCGATCGGCAGCACGCCGTCGGTGGCGGAGATCGCGTCGGCCAGCACGGCGAGCGCGTCGGCATCGGCGTCGGCGTCCCGATCGAGCAGTGCGTCGGCGAGCCACGGGGCGGCGCCCCGCACGCCCTGCAGGTTGGCGAGCAGGGAGGGTGCGTCGAGGCCGCCGGCGGCCAGCGCATCCAGTGTCGGTTGCAGCCAGGCGCGCGGCGGGCCCGCGGGCTCCATCCACAAGGTCAGTGCGAGCGGCACCGGGCCGGCGGATCCGATGGGCAGCGTCCAAGGGTCTGCGGGCGCGCCGCCGCCGGCGACGACGCCGTCCTGGCCGGGCGAGGCCAGGGAGGCGGACAGGATCTCGAGCAGCGCCTGCACGGCCGCGGCGCCGGCCGCCGCCGTGATGCCGGGCGAACCGGCCAGCAGGTCCACCAGCCATGCGCGCACCGCGCCGACCGGATCGGCCAGCAGCGCCGGCAGGCCGCCCACGGGCAGCGCCAGCGTCGGCAGCGTCGCGCCGTCGCCGGGTTGCGCCGACGGCGGGGCGTCGAGCAGGCCGACGAGCGCGAGCAGCGCGCGCGTCTGCGGCCCCGACCAGCTCGCCGAGGCGCGCGCGAGCAGCCAGCGCACCGAGTTCCAGAGCGCCGTGGGATCCAGCCCGAGTCCCAGGTCGGGCTGCGTGGCGTCGAACCCGGTCGGCGGCAGCGCCAGGTCGCCGAGCGCGATCCGGGCGGGCTGGGTGCCGTCCTCCGAATCGTCGTCCTGCGTCAGGCTGCCGTCGTTGGCGACCAGCGCGATGCCGTCCAGCGAGGCGCCGATGCGCAGCGGCTGGCCGGGCTGCCACGACGCCTCGGCGCGCACGGCCTTGGCGACCAGGCTCAGGATGTCGATGTCGGCTTGCAGCAGTCGCGGCGCGACGGCGACGCCCAGGCGCGTGTCGCCCAGCCAGTGCACCGAGCCGTTGCCGGCGGCGGGCAGGTCGATCTGCAGCAGCGCCACCGTGGCGCGCGCCTGCACGCTGCCGGGCACGAGACCGAGGGCGGTGTCGGCGCGGCCGCGCAACGCGAGCGTCCAGCGCGGCGTGGCGGCGTCGCCGTCGTCCCAGACGGCCACCTCGAGCGCGAGCGGCGAGCCGGCCGGCGCGGCCAGCAGCTCGATCGGCGCGCACCACGGATCCACGCGGGTGCCGGTACCCGTCACCGTATCGTCCGTGTTGCCCAGCAGCCGCCCCACCGCGGCTACCAGCGGCTTCCAGCCGTCGGCGCCCTGGCGCAGCGTGCGGAAGTACTGGGCCAGCGCGCGCGTCGGCGCGGTGGCCATCAACGCGAAGTCGATGCCGGGCGTGGTGCCGATGCCCAGCAGTGTGCGCAGCGCGTCGACCAGCGGCGCGGCGGCGCCGAGGCCGGCCGCGATGGCGTCGGACAGCAGGCTCTGCGCGGCGCCGGTCAACGCGTCCGCATGCGTCAGGTCCAGCACGTCGAAGTGGTGCGACACGCCGGCCACCTGCAGGTCAACGTCGATGAGCTCCAGCAGCGGCACGACGCGACTCGCGCCCGGCGTGCCGTCGTAGCGCAGGCCGGCCCGCAGGCGGCGGATGCCCAGCGCGCCGGCGGTTTCGGCGGGGTCGAGCAGCGTGGCCGCCGAGCCGGGGACGTCGACGCGCAGGTCGAGCCGCTCGAGCAGCGTCGGCGGCGTGCTGGCGAGCAGCGGCAGGGCGATCAGCAGGGCGTCGGCGTTCAGCGCCGCGTCGAACGGCGCGTTCGCGGCCAGCGCGAGGCGCAGTCCGAGGAGCAACACCGGCGAGCCGCCGTTGGACTCGGCGCGCACCGCGGCGAGCAGCGTCAGCGCGGGCAGGCCGGGGCCGCCGTCGAACAGCGGCACGAGGGCCGGGTCGTCCTCGGTGCCCGCGGGCAGCGCGCCCGTGCGGGCCGGCGCGCCCATGAGCCGGCCCAGCGCGTCGAACCAGGCCACCAGCGCCGAGTCGCCCGCGCTCGTGCGTGCGACCGCGACCTGCGCGAGCCAGCGCCGGATCGCGGCCGGGTCGCGCGCGATCTTGTCGAACGGGAATTCGGGGAAGCCGGGCAACAGGCCCAGCAGCGTCGGCAACGCCGCGGCGGCGCGCAGTGCCGCGGGCGCCGCGTTCGGATCGATCTGTGCCAGCAGCACGTCCAGCACCAGCGTGACGATGCGCGCCAGCGGCGGCGCACCGTCCGCGAGATCGAACTCGATCGGCGGGACGCCGTCGGGCAGGCCGTCCAGGCGGATGTCGAAGCGGCTCTGCGCCTCGTCGGGCGGTGCGACGATGCGCAGCGTGGCGGTCAGGCGCGCCGGCCCGCCCGTCGCCGACACCGGTGCGCTCGCCTCGATGCGCAGCGGGTGCGCCGCCGACGCCGCCACCGGCTGCAGCGTGCCGTTGGCCGCGACCAGAAGCGCGAGCTCCGCCTGCACGCGCGGGCCGTCGTTGGCCGCCGCCACCGCGCCGGCGACCGACAGCTGCAGCGACTGCGCCGCGCCGCTGCCCGACACGGTCGCGACCACGTAGACCTGGCCGGGCAGGTCGTCGTCCAGCAGCGGGTAGGCGACGCGTTGCGCGCCGGCCGCATCGTCCGCGGCGCCCGGCAGCGTCGGCAGCGACGAGGCGAGCCAGTGTTCGAGGGCGGACAGCAGCGCGGCGCGCTGCGTGTCGTCCGACACCGCCTTGCGCACGTACTGGCCGGGCGCGCCGAAGAACGCGGTGTTGAGCGTGACGCTGCCGCCGGCGGACTTGGCCAGGCCCAGCGCGAGCGCGACGTCGCGCAGGCCGGGATCGATATCGAGGGTCAGCGCCACGGCTTGTCGCGCTCAGACGTTGGCGAGCGATGCGGCGGAGATCGCCACCTGCAGCGACACCGTCTTTTCCTGCACGCTGAAGACCGAGGAGATGCGCACGCCGTTGATCTCGACGACCTGGCCGGCGGGCGGATACATCCACAGCGTGCCGAGCAGTGCCTGCAGGATCGGCGCGTCGGCGCTGAACAGGCGGGCCTGCGGATGCTGCGGCTCCGACATCGTCGTGAAGAACGGCATGTTGCGCGGGAACTCCTCGAAGATCGCGAAGGCCAGGCCGGCGAAGTGCCTGGCCTCGCCTTCCTTGTTGTTCATTCCGGAGAACATGTCGGCCAGCTGCAGCAGCCGGTCGCGCGCGCTCGACGCGATCGGCGCGATGATGTTGAAGGTCTCGGTCGCGGAGGTGTCGGGGAAGCCGGTGAGGGCGCGCCGCTTGACGGACATCAGCACGTCCATGCCGAAATTGCGCAGCTGCTCGAGCTCGTGCTTCAGTGCGTCGACCCCGCCGTCGATCAGCTTCTGCAGCTGCTGCGCCGGCGCCTTGACCTCCTTCAGCGTCCAGGTGCGGTTGGCCTTCTTGTCGTCGGCGTACGTGCTCGCGGGCGTCATCAGCGCGGCGGCGATGACGTGTATCGGCAACGCGATGCCGCTCGTCAACGCGTCCTTGGCGGCGCGGCCGGCCACGCCAAGCTCGCCGAACTTCGCCTTGAGCTGGGCGTACACCTGGTCGATCGACTGCTCGTCGTCGGCGAACGGCGTTTCCAGGAACGTGCCGACGGCGGACAGCAACTTGCTGCTCGTCGCGGCCGGCATCTGGCTCAGCTCCCAGTCCATGTATTCGGGGCCGATCGAGTTCTCGGTCCAGAAGACGAGCCGGGCCTGGCCGGAGATGTCGATCTCCACGGCCCAGGCCACGCCTTCCATCCAGCCCACGGTGCCGGTGTTGAAGTAGGACGTCTTGAGGGCGGGCTGCAGGCTGTCGGGAAGCAGCGTGGTCAGGGCCTTGGTGACCGGCCACAGCGGCAGGATCAGGCTGCCGATGTTGTTCAGCGTGAAAAACGGCTGGCTGTGCGGCGCGTGGGTGTGGCCGATGCAGATGTGATGGAAATGGTGCCGGCTGAGGTAGGTGGCGAGGTCCAGCGGATTCAGGAGGTTCAGCTGGGCCCGGCTCTGCGCCGGCGTCAGCATCGTGCCGGCGTCGTCGCGGCCGTTCAGTGCCATGCCGATGCCGCCGTACAGCGCCACCAGCGACTCGTAGAACATGATGTTGTCGTTGAGGACCCGATCCGAGTTCTCCATGTGCTGCATCTTGTGCGCGAAGCGCACAGCGGCCTGCCTGTCGGGCCAGCTGTTGAAGACGGGCCAGCCGGCGGCCATGTCGCCGAAGTCCACCACCGGATTGCCCTGCCAGGCGATGCCGCGCGCGTCGACGAACGGATCCATGAGGCGGTCGACGAAGACGCCCACGGAGTTGGCGATCAGCATGCCCAGGATCTCGTTGTCGGGGCAATTCCACGGATCGAACTGGTGTCCGTGGCAGATCAGCATGTTGCGCTTGTCGGTGTAGGCCGACGCGTCGAGGCCCAGGCGGCCCTTGAGCACGCTCTGCATGAAGTCGTGGAGCGCGCCGGCGGCGTTGCCGGACGCCTGGCCCGCCACGAGCGTCGCGACGTTCTTCAGCAGGTCGAAGGCCGTGCCTTCCATCATCGTCTTGACGTCCGGGATCACGATGCCGTCGTAGATCACGAACGGCACCGGCGGCGGAACGCCGGCGGCGATGTCGGCCGCCGACTGGCCTTGCATGCGCAGGCGCATCAACTCGCCCAGGGAGTCGTCGGCGCCGTCCGGCTTCAGGAACGAGTCGTGGTTGCCCTGGATGCGGAAGTAGCGGTGGTCGAGATGCAGCTTGATCAGCTGGGCGTAGATGTACGGATGCGAATCGATGATCTCCAGCAGCTTGGCCTCGACGTCCATCGAGCCGTCCGCCTTCTTCGGATAGTCCGCCGTGCTCCGCACGAACCACAGTTCCTCGCAGTCGCCGGCCTCGATCACCGTGTAGTGGTTCGTGTCCGCGTATTGCAGCAGCCGCAGGTAGAGAGCCTCGTTCTTCGAAAAGTGGTCGATCGACCCGACCTCGAGCACGCCGACGTTGTCCGTGGACGCATCGCGGTGGACGTCGCTGAAGATCAGGTACTTGGTCTCGTCGGTCTTGACGGTCGGGTCGGTGCCGATCTTTCCCGGGGAGGGCAACGAGATCGTCCTCCAACCCGGCACCTCGCCCGTGGCGGTCTGCTCGATGAACAGCGTGTTCCACCAGCCGATCGCCTGGCGCTTCGCGACGCCCGGAATCGTGGCGGCGACCAGCGCCAGCCCGAGTCGCGGGTCGTCGTTGCCGGCCTTGATCAACTCGAGTTCGGCCTGGCGATCGGGGGTCTGCAGGATCGCCTGCACCTTCGCCTGCCAGGCCGCGATCTCCGCGGCCGTGGGCGCCGCACTCGCGCCCTTGGGCATGAAGAACGCCTCCCATTGCTCCAGCAGGGCGTCCAGCGCGTTGCTGAGCTGGCCGGAGGTGGGATCCAACAGCAAGTTGAACGACTGCAGCAAGTCGGTGAGCGGTGAAGTTTGCGGCATGCGCTAGCCTGACCTTGAGCGTCTTGGGTCCGGTTTTTTAGGCGCGCGCCGGACCAGGGTCAATCCCCACGAATCGCCGCCCGATGCGACCCTGACTGATCACTTGACAGGACAGATGGCCGACCTGTAACCGTCCCGACCCGCAACGTAGGGGGTGTCCCTTTATCGGTCTTCAGAACCGCATGCATCGCGCCTATAGTCGATTTCCACCTCCGTGCGGGCCGGGAGGCGCGCGCCGGCGGATGAATCCAGACTGGAGAG
>FSXQ01004682.1_pt1 | contig 15894 bp, 13 predicted proteins | sample 1638011 | NCBI WGS metagenome assembly FSXQ01 (sample SAMEA3914789, study PRJEB12502) | metagenome | biome: forest; material: soil | place: Canada | collected 2011-07-03 | depth 0.3 m | reverse complement strand
GATCGGCGTGTACGACGACTATGCGAAGAATCCGCCGGGCATGCCCGTCGACGGGCGAAGCACCTGGACGCCAGGCAAGACCCTCGAGCGGTTCCTGCAGACACGCTGCGGGGTGATGCCGGCAGAAGCCGCCCGGCGTGTCGAGCGCATCTGCGAGGCGATGGTCAAGGTGACGCCGGCGGTCATCGAAGCAACGAAGAACTATCCCGAGTTCCGCGAGACCGGAAAGCGGATGGTGCACGCCTGGAATGCCGGCATGCAGAGCCTGCGCCTGCAGAAGACCTGGAGCCTGCCCTCGCTTGACGCTGCCATCGAACAAGCGAACTTCCCGGACATGACGCCGCTCATCCCGACCTCTCGCTAGAAGGTCGGACGCTCACCCTTGTTGGGACGTCGCGGCAAGTAGCTGATCAAAAACAGGAACTCGAGCAGGAACTTCCTTTGTCGATTCTGGCTTTTCGAGGCAGCCCAAGGCCCGCAGCCCCGAATGCGATCCTCCTCGTCCCAATCAATTCAAGGGCACTCGACCGGCGCCCGCGCGGCGGTGCGACTCTCGGCGACCTCGAGAAACTCGAGGAACGCTTGCGCTGACATGGGTCGCGCGATGCCGTAGCCCTGGCCCTGGTCGCAGCCGATGGCGTGCAGGTGCGCGAGCACGCCATCGTCCTCGATGCCCTCGGCCACCGTCTTGAGGTTGAGGCTCTTGGCCATCTGCACGATGGCGCGCACGATGGCGGCGCTGTCGGTATCGTCGACAAGGTCGCGGATGAAGGACTGGTCGATCTTGAGCTTGTCGACGGCGAAGCGCTTCAGGTAGGTGAGGCTCGAATAGCCCGTGCCGAAGTCGTCGATGGACAGCGCGATGCCGAGGCACTTCAGGCGCATGACGGTAGACAGCACGCTGTCGACGTTGCGGATCAGGACTGATTCCGTGAGTTCGAGCTCCAGCAACCCGGGTGCGAGGCCCGACGCGTCCAGCGCGCGGCGTACGGTGTCCTCGAGGTCGCCGCGTGCGAATTGCACGGCGGAGATGTTGACCGCCACCGACAGCGGCGGTCGACCTGGCACCTGCCAGGCGGCCGCCTGGCGACAGGCTTCGTTGAGCACCCACTCGCCGATCGGCACGATCAGCCCGCTTTCCTCGGCCACCGGAATGAACTCGATCGGTGGCACGGAGCCGAGCTCGGGGTGGGTCCAGCGCAGCAGCGCCTCGGCGCCGATGACCTGGCCGCTGGACAGGTCGATCTGTGGCTGGAAATGCAGATTGAACTCGAAGCGCTCGATCGCATGGCGCAGGGCGTTGCGGATGCGGTGCCGCGCCAAGGCCTCGATATCCATGTGCTCGCCGAAGAGCCTGTACGTGTCGCGGCCGGCGGCCTTGGCCTGGTACATCGCGATGTCGGCCTTCTTCAGGAGCGTGAGGAAATCCGCGCCATCTTGCGGGTAGAGCGCGATGCCCACGGAAAACGACGTGGCGATCTCGTGGCCGTCGACCAGGAAGGGTGCTTTGAAGTCCTGCACGAGTCGATCGGCGGCGAGCGCGACGTCCGCGTCGCTGGCCAGGCCGGTGAAGACGATGAGGAACTCGTCGCCGCCCTGGCGGCTGACGATGTCGCTGGCGCGTGCGAACTGCCCGAGCCGCAACGCGACGCCCTTGAGCAGCGCGTCGCCCATTGGATGACCGAGCGAGTCGTTGACGGTCTTGAAGCTGTCCAGGTCGAGGAACATCAATGCGACGCGGGTGCCCGAGCGCGCGGCCTCGGCTACGGCCTGTTCGAAGCGCGACTCCACCACCAGGCGATTGGGCAAGCCCGTCAGGGCGTCGTGGTGTGCCAGGAACTCGATGTGGCGTGCGCTCGCATGGCGCTCCGTCATGTCGCGGATGGCCGCGGCGATGAGGCCGCCCTGGTCCGTGGCTATCGGGCTCACATTGATGCCGACGGGAAATTCGCGTCCGTCTTTCGTGACAGCCCACAGGTCGCGATTGCCCGGGGACTCGGCACCCGAGGCACCAGTTTCCGTCACCAGCGAGAAGCCCGAGTAGCGCGCGGGCAGCAGGATGCGGATCGGCTGTCCGAGCAGTTCGTCGGAGGCGTAGCCGAACATCAGTTCCGCGTTGCGATTGACCAGCGCGATCACCCCGTCGGCGTCGGCGATGACCAGCCCGTCCGGAGAGGACTCCAGCAACGTGCGGAACTTGCGTTCCTGGAGCGCAAGCGCATCGACGTCCGCCTCGCGACGGCACCACGAGCGATAGAGCAGGACAGAGAACAGCAACGTCACGCATGCGAACAGCGAGGCCAGCGCGGACGCGCGCATGATTTCGGCCTTCCAGTCGGCCAGGTAGTCGTCCCTGCCGAGGCCCACCACGACGATCATCGGGAGGTGGCCGACGCGACGGAACGCCAAGGTCCGATCCACGCCGTCCGAACCCGACCGGCGGCTGATCGTTCCTGCCGTCTCGCCGGACGCGACTGCCTCGCGCAAGTTGCGCGAGGCCGTCTCGCCGCCCACGTCCTCGGCCACGGATCGCAACGCCGGCCAACGTGCGATGGCGCGGAGCTCGGCGTCGCGCAGGGCGACGACGCCGTGCGCGCCGAGGTCGATGGCGGCGAACTTGTCGAGGAAGTATTGCAACGGGATCGTCGCGTAGACGACGCCGTCGAACCGGCCGTCGCGGCGGTTCAGGCGGCGCGCCAGGACAATCTCCAATTCGCCGCTGACCCGGCTGACCAGCGGCCTGGAAATGACGATGCCGGCGTCCGGGTTGCGCGCGAGCTCGATGAAGTACGCCCGGTCGGCCAGGTTGGCGTGCGTTCCCTTGGCCATGCCAAATCCGCGGATCACGTCGCCGTGCGCGTTGGTGATGCGCAGGCCGTGCAAGGCCGGCAGGCGTGCGCTCTGGCGCAGGATGAAGGCGTCCAGCGAGCCATCGCGGAGCGCAGGGCCGGATCCCGCCTCGACGACCTCGTCGGCGATCATGAGCAGGATCAGGTCCACCTGTTCGACCGTCGACACCAGGTCGCGCTCCTGGAAGACGGCGATGTTGGTGGCGGCCGTGACCGCACGCTCCTCGTACCGCACCCGGCTCTTGTGCAGCGCCAACAGCGCCAGCGCGATCACGATCGCGTTGAGCACCACCACGATGGCCGCCAGCCGAAGCAGGAACTGCTTCGAACTGTGCGAGGAGGTGACAGGGGCGGACGGGAGCGACATCGGGATTCAGCCGCGCGAAAGGGGAAGTGGACGCCGGTCCGGCGCGCTATGACCGGGTCGCGCCAACCCCGGGATGCCCACCGCGAGTGCGGCCAGGGTGTCCGGCGGAGAAGCCGGGGTCACTCCGGTTTTCGGCTCGTTGACGCGGCCATTGAGGACTATCGCAGGGCTGTCGAGGATTTCCCCACGGTGCGCCGGCGCGACCCGGGCGAATTCAAGGCATGGACGCCGACCTCCGAGCCCCACAACTGCAATGGGCTGCGAGGGTAGGCGAGGCGGTCGGCCAGATGGATCAGGCGACGCAGCAGAACGCCGCGCTGGTCGAGGAAAGCGCCGCGGCTGCCGAGAGTCTCAGGCAGCAGGCTGCGCAACTCGTCGATTCCGTTGCGCAGTTTCGGCTCTGACGGGCACGCACCGCTCAACGGGTCCCGTCTTCCGTATAGACGTTCTCCACCCTCGTCGCGATCTGTCGAAGGCTTTTCCGATTGTTCATGCGCCGTGTCTACCACGGCCGAACAGCACGGCGGCCCCGATGGCGGTCGGGACTTTGCGCGTCGCGCAGCGCGCGTCGACCGTTGTCGCGATAGTGTGGGCAATCGCGCTCGTGCACCGGCGACCCTCTTTCGCAAAGGACATCCCATGCAACTTCGTCAACTCGGCCACACCGGCCTGCAGATCGCCCCACTGGTCTTCGGCGGCAACGTCTTCGGCTGGACCGTCGACGAGCAACGCAGCTTCGAACTCCTGGACGCGTTCGTCGATGCCGGCTTCAACGCCATCGACACCGCCGATGTCTACTCGCGCTGGGTTCCGGGCCACGACGGCGGGGAATCGGAAACCATCATCGGCCGCTGGCTCGCCGCGAAGCCATCGCGCCGCGACCAGGTGCTGATCTTCACCAAGGTCGGCTCGGACATGGGCGAGGGCCGCCAGGGCCTGGGCAAGCGCTGGATCGAGCAGGCGGTCGAAGACTCCTTGCGCCGGTTGCAGGTCGATGTCATCGACCTGTACCAGTCGCACAAGCCCGATGCCGGCACGCCGCACGAGGAGACGCTGGCCGCCTACCAGCGGCTGATCGACGCCGGCAAGATCCGCGCGATCGGATGCTCCAACTTCGACGCGGCACAGGTGGCCGACGCGCATCGCGCCGCGCGCTCGCACGGCTTGCCCACCTACCAGACCCTGCAACCCGAATACAACCTCCACGACCGCGCCAGCTACGACGGCCCGCTGCGCGAACTGGCGATCGAGCTGGGGCTCGGCGTGATCCCGTATTACAGCCTGGCATCGGGCTTCCTGACCGGCAAGTACCGCACCGACAAGGATCTGTCCAAGAGCCCGCGCGGCGCCGGCGTGAAGAAGTACCTGACGCCGCGCGGCCTGCGCATCCTCGCCGCGCTCGACGAGGTCAGTGCGCGCCATGGCACCGGCCCGGCCGAGATCGCCCTCGCCTGGCTGATGGCGCGCGAAGGCGTCACCGCGCCGATCGCGAGTGCGACGAGCGTGGCGCAGATGAAGAGTTTCTCGACGGCGGCAGCTATCGTGTTGAGCGCCGAGGATCGCGGGGCGCTCGATCGCGCGAGCGAGCCGGAAGAAGAACAACGCCAGGGCGTTCGCAGGATCGATTAGTGGCTGTTCGGCGCGGCGCTACGCGCCGTAGTGGCTCAGGAACAGATCCACCGTCGCCACCGCCAGCGCCTTCTGTGCGCGCGACGTGAGGCACGGCTGGCCCATCGCCACCTGCGGCCAGAACGCCACGCCCTTGACCAGGCTTTCCAGCTGCTTGACGGCCAGCGCCGCGTCGCCGGCTTTCAGCGCCCCGTGCTTCTGCGCAGAGCGGATCCAGTCCAGCATCCCGCCGTCCTTCTCGCCGAGACGCGCCACGATCTCCTGCGCGCGCTCGGGCGAATGCAGGCCCGCCGCGATCGCGACGCGCGCCAGCGCGAGGAAGCTGTCGTCGGCCAGCATCGCGAGCTTGCCCTGCAGGAGATCCAGCAGTTGGTCGCGCACCGGCACCTCGGGCCTGTAGGGGCGCTCGAGCTGGCTCGCGCTGCTCTCCCACAGGATGTGCAGGATCGCCGCGAACAGCTCGTCCTTGCTCGGGAAGTGGTTGTAGAGCGTCCGCTTGGACACCTCGGCGCGTGCGGCCACCTTGTCGACGCTGGTGGCTTCGAAGCCATTGGCGCGGAACTCCACGATGGCCGCCTGGACGATGGCGTCGCGCTTGCGGTCGGTGAGTCGCGTGGGCAAGGTCATGCGTCAACTTTACACCAGGCAGTTTACTTTTCTGCGAATCGCCCCTACACTTGAAACTACACGGTGCAGTTTACTTTTATGAATATCGGTAGGCCGCACGCCCTTATCCGCATGAAGTGAGCTCCGCCATGACCTGCCTCTCCTCGCGTGCGCAATCCGCGCCGACCACCGAATCGATTCCGTCGCCGCAGCGCCGCGACGGCAAGTTCCACAACGTCGTCCCGCGCCAGCGCGCAGGCGTCGTCAAGACGCTGCGTCTCGCCTGGTACGCCTTGACGCAGAAGCCCGACACCACGGTCCCGCGCGCACCCATCCCCGTGCAGCGCCTCGACGCCGCCGCGCTGGCCGCGGCGCCCGACGCCAGCCTGTTCCGCCTCGGCCATTCCACGCTGCTGATGAAGCTGGCCGGTGAGTTCTGGCTCACCGATCCGGTGTTCTCGGAGCGCGCCTCGCCGGTGCAATGGGCCGGCCCGAAGCGCTTCCACGCGCCCCCGATCAGCATTGCCGAGCTGCCGCCCATCAAGGGCGTGATCCTGTCGCACGACCACTACGACCACCTCGACTACGCCGCCGTGCTCGAGCTGGCGCCCAAGGTGGAGATGTTCATCACGCCGCTGGGCGTGGGCGACCGCCTCGTCGCGTGGGGCATCCCGGCCGCCAAGGTGCGCCAGCTCGACTGGTGGGACCAGACGTCGCTGGCCGGCGTGCGCTTCGTCGCGGCACCCGCGCAGCACTTCTCCGGCCGCAGCCTGTCCGACAGCGGCAGCACGCTGTGGGCGTCGTGGGTGATCCTCGCCGGCGACCTGCGGCTGTTCTTCAGCGGCGACACCGGCTACCACGCCGACTTCAAGACGATCGGCGAACGCTTCGGCCCCTTCGACGTGACGCTGATGGAGACCGGTGCCTATGATGCGCAATGGCCCGACGTGCACATGCAACCCGAAGAGACGCTGCAGGCCCATCTGGACTTGCACGGCCGCTGGCTGATGCCCGTGCACAACGGCACCTTCGACCTGGCACTGCATGCCTGGCACGAGCCGTTCGACCGCATCCACGCACTCGCGCAGGCGCACGGCGTGCCGCTGGCCACGCCGGGCATGGGCGAGCGCCTGTCGCTCAAGCAACCGCAGGCCGGGCAGCGCTGGTGGCTGGACGTCGAGCCGGCAAACCGCACCACGCCTGCAGCCCAACCCACCTGAAGAAGGCCCCATGACGATCTCCACCATCATCACCGGCGCCACGGGCATGGTCGGCGAGGGCGTGCTGATGGAATGCCTGGCCGACCCGCGCGTCGAGCGCGTGCTGATCATCAATCGCAAGCCGTCCGGCTTCACGCATCCGAAGCTGCGCGAGGTGGTGCATGCGGATTTTCACGACCTCTCGGCGATCCAGTCGCAACTCGTCGGCTACGACGCCTGCTTCTTCTGCCTGGGCGTGTCGTCGCTGGGCATGAGCGAGGCCGACTACCGGCACGTCACCTACGACCTGACGCTGAATGTCGGCCGCACGCTCGCGCGCCTGGCCCCGGACATGACGTTCACCTATGTCTCCGGCGCCAGCACCGACAGCACCGAGCACGGCAAGACGATGTGGGCGCGCGTCAAGGGCGCCACCGAGAACGAGTTGCTGCGCCTGTTCAGGCGCGGGGTGATGTTCCGCCCGGGCTTCATGCGGGCGACGCCCGGCCAGAAGAACCTCAAGGGCTGGTACAAGGCAATCGCCTGGATCTACCCGATCGGCCGCAGGCTGTACCCCGCGGGCTTCTGCACCTTGCAGGAGGTCGGCCAGGCGATGATCAACGCCGCCAGCACCGGCTCGAGCAAGCGCGTACTCGAGGTGAAGGACATCGTGGCGCTGGCAGCCGCTCCCCGCGGCTGAGGACGGCGACGGCGGGACTCGCCGTCCGGACGTATGCTGTGCGCCGAACACAGCCCGGAGACAAGCCCCGCTCATGACCGCTCCTTCGAAGCGCCTCGCCCAGCCCGTCGTCCTCGTCCTGATGGGCGTCTCGGGCTGCGGCAAGACCACCGTCGCCGAGATCCTCGCGCAGCGCCTGCACTGGGCGTTCGAGGAAGGCGATGCCCTGCATCCGCAAGCCAACGTCGACAAGATGGCCGCCGGCCATGCGCTCGATGACGACGACCGCGCGCCCTGGCTGGCCAAGGTGGCCGACTGGGTCGATGCCCGCCTCGATGCGGGCGAATGCGGCGTGATCACGTGCTCGGCGCTGAAGCGCTCGTATCGCGCCTTGATCGATCGTCGCGGCGACGGCGTGGAGTTCGTCTACCTGCACGGCTCGCGCGAGCTGATCGCGGCGCGGCTTTCCGGCCGGCACGGCCACTTCATGCCCACCAGCCTGCTGGACAGCCAGTTCGCGACGCTGGAGGAACCCGCAGCCGACGAGCCGGCGATCCGCGTCGAGATCGGCGCTGCGCCCGACGCCATCGCGAGCGACATCATCGCTGCGCTGGCCCTGTCCGAATAACGAGGAGACACGATGGCCACCCCCGCACCCGACCTCGCCGCCAGCGCCGCCCATTTGGCGCAGCCGGTGCTCAACGCCCACGACACGCAGGTGCTGATCGTCGCCGCCGTGGGCATCGCGATCATCGTCGCGCTGATCGTGTTGCTGAAGCTGCACGCGTTCCTCGCGCTGACCGTCGGCGCGTTGTTCGTCGGCGTCGGCTCCGGCATTCCGCTGGGCAAGGTGACGGCGTCGTACGAGAACGGCGTCGGCGGCGTTCTGGGCTACGTGGGCGTGCTGATCGCGCTCGGCGCGATGGTGGGCAAGCTGCTGGCCGATTCGGGCGGTGCGGACAAGGTGGTGGACACGCTCCTGCGCGGTCGCCCCACGGCTCTGCCCTGGAAGATGGCGCTGATCGCCGCGATCATCGGCATCCCGATGTTCTTCGAGATCGGGCTGGTACTGCTGATCCCCGTCGTCATGCTGGCGGTGCACCGTTCGCAAGGGCCGGCGATGCGGCTGGGCATTCCGGCGCTGGCCGGGCTGTCGGTGCTGCACGGCTTCATCCCGCCACACCCCGGCCCGCTCGCGGCCATCGCGATCCTGCACGCCAACGTCGGCATCACGCTGGCGCTGGGCCTGCTGGTGGCGCTGCCCACCGTCGCGGTGGCCGGGCCGCTGTACGGCATCGTCGCCGCGCGGCTCGTGCCGATTGGCGCGGCCGGCGCCGGCCTGGCGGTCACGCAAGGCAACGGCCAGAAGGTCGCGGCGACGAGCGACCAGGACGTCCAGCCGACGCACAGCCCGCGCTTCGGCGCGATCATGGCCACGCTGCTGTTCCCGCTGGTGCTGATGCTGGCCAAGGCCGGTGCCGACATCGGCATGGACAAGGCCGCCCCCGCGCACGCATTGCTCGATTTCATCGGCGACCCGGTGTTCGCGCTGCTGATGGCCGTGCTGCTCGCGATGGTGACCTTCGGCACCGCGGTGGGTTTCACGCCAGCGGTGCTGGGCAAGAAGATCGGCGCCAGCCTGATGCCGGTGGTCGGCGTGATGCTGATCGTCGGCGCGGGTGGCGGGTTCAAGCAGTCGCTGGTGGATGGGGGTACGGGTATAGCTATCGCGAAGATCGCACTGGCCGCCGGCCTGTCCACGCTGCTGCTCGGCTGGATCGTCGCCGTGCTGATCCGCCTGGCCACCGGCTCGGCCACCGTCGCCACGGTGACGGCCGCCGGCATCGTCGCGCCGCTCGCCGTCGGACTGGCGCCGGCGCAGCTGTCGCTGGTGGTGCTGTCGGTGGGCGCGGGCTCGCTGTTCTTCTCGCATGTGAACGACGCCGGGTTCTGGCTCGTCAAGGAGTACTTCGGCATGACGGTCGGACAGACGATCAAGACCTGGTCGTTGATGGAAACCGTGATCTCGGTGATGGGTCTGGTGCTGACTTTCGGTTTGTCGCTGATCCTCTAATGCCAACAATCACCGGAATTCCGATCCCGTCGCGCTGCCGCCCACTGACAGCCTTGTCAGTCGTGCAACACTTGAAGGGCTAGCGAGGTATACCGGCTGGATGACGGTCCCGCACAGCGCCAGCGACGCCCGGATCCCTCCGCCCGGGCATGGACAGCGACGCGACGACGTCGAAGAGGTTCGAACCGGTGAACGTTTCCCGCGAGCAGCCGATACCGCCAGGCCAGGACGCCGCGCGTCCGTTGCGCGACCGCCGCCTGGTGCAGGCCATCTGGGCGACCTGTGTTGCGATCAGTGCGTCGGCCATTCCCGACATCCTGTCCGCCCATTGGCGCAATCTGCCGCCGCTGGCCGCCGGCCTCGGTGCGATGGCCATCGTCATGCTGCTGGTCCGCCAGGGGCGGCGCAATGGCGCAGTCACGGTGATGCTGAGCGCGCTGATGGGCATGGTCGGCCTGCTGATGTGGCAGAACGGCGGCTTGCGCGACACCTCCCTGCTGGCTTTCCCCTGCATGCTGGTGTTCGCCGCGATGCTGGGCACGCGGCGAATCTACTTCGGGTTGTTCGCCTCGATGATGGCGATGATCGCCCTGCTGCTGGTCGTCAACATCAGCGGCTGGCACGTGAACAAGCTGCCGCCGCTGTCGTACAACACGTTCGTCGACCTGGCGGCAATACTGTTCGTGACCAGCGTGATCGCCTGGCTGATGGCCAACGACCTGCACAGTGCGCTCGACGCGGTGAGCGCGCAAAACGAGAAGATGCAGGCTGCACAGGAGCGCATGGAGGTCATGGCGACCCATGACGCGCTCACGGGCCTGCCCAATCGCAGCCTCGCGCGCGACCGCTTCGAGCAGGCCGCCGCACGCCGCGGCAAGCACAGCGTGGCGATGCTGTACCTGGATCTGGACAACTTCAAGAACGTCAACGACACGCTGGGCCACGGTTCGGGCGACACGTTGCTGAAACTGGTCAGCGATCGCCTGGCCTCCCTGCTGCGCAGCGCCGACACCGTCGCCCGCCTCGGCGGCGACGAGTTCCTGCTGCTGGTGCCCGAGGTCAACGACGGCGCCGCGGTGGCCGAAATCGCCAACAAGGTCGTCGCCGGCCTGATGGCGCCGTTCGACGTCATCGGCTTGGAGATCTTCGCCGGCTGCTCCATGGGCATCACGATGTTTCCTGCCGACGGCGCCGACTTCGACAGCCTGCTGAAGAAGGCCGACATCGCGATGTACCGCGCCAAGGAGTCGGGCCGCAACGGCTTCCGCTTCTGGGACGGCGAGATGAACGCCAGCGTCGTGGAGCACGTCGAGTTGCTGTCGGCGATGCGCGCGGCGCTGGCGCACGGCGATTTCACGCTGTCCTACCAACCGCAGTTCGACCTGCGCACGGGCCGACTGATCGGTGCGGAGGCGCTGATCCGGTGGCGCCATGCCGAGATGGGCAGCATTTCGCCGGTGCGTTTCATCCCGCTGGCCGAACGCTCCGGGCTCATCATTCCGATCGGCGACTGGGTGCTGCAGGAGGCCTGCGCCCAGGCCCAGCGCTGGCGCGCCGCGGGCTGGACGGATCTCACCATCTCGGTCAACGTATCGCCGGTGCAGTTCAAGCGCGGCAGCGTCGAGACCTCGGTCGCGCAGGCGCTCGCCGCCTCCGGCCTGCCCAGCACCAACCTCGAGCTGGAGCTCACCGAATCGCTGCTGATCCAGGATTCGCTGGCGCTCGCCGAAAGCCTGGCCAGCCTGCGCCGCATGGGTGTGCGATTCGCGATCGACGACTTCGGCACCGGCTACTCGAACCTGGCCTACCTCAAGCGCTTCGAGGTGGAGCGCCTGAAGATCGACCAGACCTTCGTGCGCCGCCTGACGGACGATCTGCAGGACCAGGCCATCGTGCGCGCCATCGTGCAGATGGCCAGCAGCCTGAACCTGTTCACGGTGGCCGAAGGCGTCGAGGATGCCGCCACGCTGGCATTGCTGGGCGACCTCGGCTGCCAGCAGGGCCAGGGCTTCCACTGGTCGCCGGCGGTACCGGCAGCGGAGTTCGAGGTCTTCCTGAAGAACTGAGCTTTTTCCAGGTTCTTCGCCGATTTCCGGCCCAGGACTTACAAGTTGTTGGTGATCCGTGCCAGCGTACCTGCTTGCTGCGTGTTGAGCAGGTACAGGTCGCGCGTGGCGGGGTCGTTGGTGGACGCCGCGTTCGTGGCCTCGATGAACCCGGTGTGGCCGGCGTCGCGGAAGGTGCCCGTGAGCCAGGCGGCGTGGCTCGCCGGCATCGTGCCGATCGTCACGCCGGGCTGGTTGGTACCGGTGTCGATGGCCACCAGCGTGCCGCCGCTGACGCCATCGACCGTGTAGGTATACCCGTTCGTCGGATCCGCGACCGTCACGGGCGTCAGGCCCTGCACCTGGATCATCGTTTCGTAAGGCGTGGCCGTGGTGACGGTATCGTCGGGCCACGGCTGCTGCTCGCCGCCGCTGGCGAAGGTGGAGTTGGCCAGCGGCGCCTGGATCACGGTGCCGTTCAGTCCGACGATGGCGGTGGTGGTCGCGCTGCGCGTGACGGTCCTGGCGGTGGAATCGGTCGTGCTGGACCAGGTGGTGTAGTACACCGTGCTGGCGGTCGCCGTGAACATGCCCGCGTTCACGGCGCCGGTGGCCAGCGTGAACGGCGCGCCGCCCGACTGCGCCATCGCGCGGACCGTGTAGACGGGCGTGGTCTCGCCCCAGACCAGGTTGGTGCCGCCCACCGGGAACGACAGGCTGTCGATGTGCGCGGCCTCGGTGTCGACCACCGAGGCCGCAGCGGAGCCGTCGGCGGGGATCGTGTAGATGCTGGCCGACTCCGGTGCACCCGCAGCGGCGGCCGTGTTCACCGACGCGTACAACGCGGTCGGCGACGCGGCGAAATTCGCGCCGTTGCCGGTGGGCGTCCAGCCGGGAATCGTGAACAGCACGGCGGAGGTGGACGGGCTGGCGTAGTTCACATGCACGACATTGCCGTCGACGAGGAACAGCTGCCCCGTCGGATACCCCTGGGGTGTACCCACCGGCAACGCGATGGCAACCCCGATGTTGCTCGAGAACGTGCCCAGCACGACCGGGTTCGCGAAGTTGTTGTCCACCATCACCAGTTGCGTGCCGCTCTTGATCACGAAACCCGTGATGCTGCCAGTGGCCGAGTGCACCGTGACGACGGGCATCGCGGAGACGGTGATCGGCGCGTCGGTGGACGACATGCCCGTGCGCACCATGTGCACGACGTCGTCCGCGCTGTTGCAACTGCCGTCCAGGCCCGGCAGGCGATAGAAGTAGGCGGAGTTGACCGGGTTCTGCAGGTCGGCCGCGAAGTAGACGCCGGCGTAGTCGGTGTTGGCGCCGGCCACCTGCGTGCCAGAGAGCGAGCAGGTGGCGTCGACGGTGGCGCCGGTCTCGTTGGAGATCTGCTGGCTCTGCGGCTCGACGTACGAGGTGAGGTCGATGGCGCGGATGTGCCCGTCGCTGGTCTTGTAGATCTCGACGCCCGCCGGTTGCATCAGATCCTGGCCCGTCATGAAGTCGATGGTGCCGTGCAGCGACTGGCGCTTGCCGGCATAGCTGCCGATGGCGGCCGCCGCGAACTCGCCGGTCTCCGAATCGGCCCAGGCCGCGAACACACCGGTGGTGCCGACAAAACTGATCGGCTCGTTGCCGCCGGGGCCGCCGCCGTCTCCATACCCGTCACCGTATCGATATCCACCGCCGCACCCCGCCAGGAGCGTGGTGGTTGCCGCGCCAAGCGCGACCCAGGACGTGATTCGCCACATGTGGAAACCTCTCGAATGTTGAGTGGAAACGGCAGGGCGCAGGCCTGCTCGGCCATGCGAAACGCAGGCCCACGCAGGTGTACTCCGCCGTTGACCGATTCAACGCCGCGTCGTCCCCCGACGATGACATCCGATGACTGAGCGTGACCTGAAATTTGTTGGGCTCTTGTAAACCGGGCGCTGACGTTGTCGAGCGTGCGGGCGCCCGCGTCAGCGCGCGAGCGCGTCGCGCAGGCGCTCGAGCGCGGCCGTGAAGCGGTCGAGCTCGAAGTGCTGCGGATCGTCGTGCGCGCCCGCCATCCCTTCATCGATCGCGGCGTGGAACGCCGGAATCAGCCAGTCGCCCCGACGCGCGCTGGCCGCGGCGTACAGCAGCGCCATCTGTGCGTACTGCGCCTCGGTGAAGCCGGGCACTGGCGCGATCAGGTCGTTGTGCGCACTGCCCGCTGGATCGCGGCGACGCGGTTGTGCGAACTCGTTGTGGAGGAACAGCCCGCGCGCGGCCACGCCGACTAGGCGTGATTCGAGCTGCGTCGCCCGCCAGGGCGTGCGGTAGTCGTGGCCCAGCAGCGTCCGCCCGTCGCGAGCGATGAACATGTGGGCGACGGCATCCGGGCCGGCGAACCGGGCCAGGTCGTTCAGGCGAGCGTCGTCGTCCGCGGGGAACGACGGCGCGTCGCCCAGCCACGGCGTGCTGGTGTCGTGCAGCACGAAGTAGCGCGCAGCAGGCGCTGCGGGATTGTCGTCACGGGCGTGCGACAGCGGCGCGTCGACGGAGCCGCCGATGGCCGCGTCGCCGATGTGGCGCCGCGCCAGATATCTGCGCAGCCGCGGCCTCAGGTCGTCCACCGGCTGGCCGATCAGATCCGCCAGCGAGGCAGGCAACACCGCCGGTTGCTGCGACAGCACGCCGCCGCTGGCGACCGGGCGCAACAGGCAGCGCGCCTGGGTCAACGCATCGCCGGAGAACGTCAGCGCAGCGACGTCGAAGCCGCACGGCCCGAGCGGCGCCACGCCTTCGAGGTGCGTCGTGCAGCCGGCGAGCGCGAGGCCGCCGACGGCCAGCCATCGTCGCAACGGGCGAGTCATCGAAGGGATGGCGGTCAAAGTCGCGGCGCCAGGCACCCGGCGCGGCGCTCGGCCCAGTAGGCGGCGTTGCCGATGACGACGATGGAGCCCGAGATCATCGCGCTGGCGGCCGTCACGCCGGCCGCGGCGATCACCAGGGCCGCGCAGGTCTGGTTGTTGCAGCTGGCGATGGCGCCGACCTGCAGGGTCTGCAAGTCCATGTGGTGCGTGACGATCTGGCAGTCGGCGTCGTAGTTCTCGACCGTCACCGGCACCATCACGCAGCCGGACGACAGCGCGCAGGCGAAAGCGGCGACGAAGGGGGAGCGCAGCGGCATGGCGGCCCTCAGTATCGCGTCCTGGCGGTTGCTCAGTAGAACGCGTAGACGATGCGCACTTCCCCGTGCATCGCCTTCAGGCGGCGGAGCTCGTCGAGAAAGTAGCAGAACTCTTCGGCGAAGTCGAAGTCCCGGTCGATCGCGACGTATTTCGTGTTGTCGGCGATCTCGTAAGGCCTGGCATAGACGCCGGGGCCGCGCGGGGGCCGCTGCTTCCAGTCGGTGGGCAGGAGGTCCCAGTGATCGGGCAGCGAGCGGCCGTCCCAGGTCCGGAAGAACGTGATGGGGATGCCGACCGTGCGCGTTGTACGCGGCGGCGTGGCAGCCAGGATCTCGTCGATGTGCAGCCAGCGGATGTCGGGGCTGCCCATGCAGACCTTCATGTGGCCGGCATCGTGCAGCCGCGCGCGCAATCGCCGCTTCGACGGCGCATGGATGGCGATGCTGGCCACAGGATGGAACGTGCCGCCATCGACGAGTTCGAAGTCGCCGGGCGCGCCGTGATGCGCGGCCAGGGACTCGATGTCGAATGTACCCAGCCGGCCGCCGCCGGCGCCCAGCCACTCGAACAACGCCTGGTCGCCCTCCTCGTCGTAGTCGCTCGAGACGTCCACCCAGTGCGCGCCGTCCTTCTTCTGGAAGACGGCGGTGATATGGAGGCCCATGGCCTGTTCCTGAAATGAGAGAGGGGATCTTCGGCTGGGCCGGGATCGTCTGCAAGGTCGTGCCCATGCCAGTTTGCCACCTGATGGAAACGGATGTTCTGCCCCGAGGCCCCATGGCGGTGCATTTGAATGCATTGCATCCTGCTGGTGCGCCGTCATGCGCCAATCCGGGGCGACTGGCACTTCAGCCACCGGGACTGACGCCTGGATGGCCTCACGGGCAGTGAATGCGCAAGCGTTTCGCCATGCAGGCCGCAGCTCTCACTGTCACGTTGCAGCGACAATCCCTCGATCGGGCGATTGACCAGCCGATACTGGACACTGCAGCACAGCAGGGGCGCTCGCATGGCGGATTTCCATTGCCGGAACGCCTTTTGCCGGTGGACACCGATGAACCCTGGCATGAAGTTTGCGATTCTGTCCTTCCGTTCCCTGATAGAGAAACGAACGGTCGTACTGGGATGTTGCCTGTCACAAGCAACTGCCAATCGGCACCAAGACAAAATCCAGTGCGGCTTAAACGCATTTGAGGCGTCGAAAATTAAGGGAAACCCGCAAACGCCGGTGAGCGGGATCACGCTATAGTTCGCGACTTCGCAGCGCAGCCGCGCTGCG
>FSXQ01003580.1_pt1 | contig 15955 bp, 9 predicted proteins | sample 1638011 | NCBI WGS metagenome assembly FSXQ01 (sample SAMEA3914789, study PRJEB12502) | metagenome | biome: forest; material: soil | place: Canada | collected 2011-07-03 | depth 0.3 m | reverse complement strand
CCCGAGCTGCGCCGCCTGCACCATCCCGCGCCGCTGCCGCCGGCGCCGCCGGGGGCGGTCGCGCAGGCGCCCGAATTCGGGCTGTCCAGCCGCCAGGGCTTCTTCCGCCTGCAGCTCGCCGGTCCCGCCGACGCCTTCGGCCACGCGCTCTATCCGGGCCTCGTCTCGGAGACGCTGACCCACAACAGCCGGCTCAAGCCGGCCCTGGCCCGCCCGCTGCCGCTCGCGCCCTATACGCCGGTGCTCGAGTCGATGACCGTGGACTACCGCGCCAGACAGCGCATCGTGCCGCATCCCGGCGCCGGACAGGCGCGCCAGGGCGAGCTGCTGTACATCGCGCCCTTCGGCCTGCAGGCCCTGCGCCGGCTGCCGCAGACCTGTCCGGTGAGCGTCCTGCAGCGCATCCACGGCACCGGGCAGCTGTTCATCGGCCTCGAGGGCGCGGCCGCCGAGGGCAGCCTGAGCCTGCTGTTCAGGCTGCGCAGCGAGGCCGCGCGCGAGCCCCTGGGGCGCCCCACACCGAGCTTTCGCTGGCACGTGTGGAACGGCGAGGACTGGCGCCAGCTCGAGCCGCACCGCGTGCTGCTGGACACCACCGAGGGCCTGCTGCGCTCCGGCATCGTGGCGCTGGACCTGCCCGCCGGCATGGCGCGCGGCTGCACCACCCTGCCGGGCGATTGCTACTGGCTGCGGCTCTCGGGCTTCGGCGACCTCGACCTGCTGGCCGGGCTCGTGGGTGTCTGGAGCAACGGCCTGAGCGCGCACCGCCTGGGAGACGGCGCCGACCAGGCCCTGCCCCCCGGCAGCATCCTGGCGGCGCTGGAGGCCACGCCCGGCCTCGCGACGGTGCGCCAGCCATGGCCGTCGTTCGACCTGCGGGCGCGCGAGTCCGTGGGCGAGTGGTCGACCCGCGTGTCCGAGCGCCTGCGCCACCGCGCCCGCGCACTCACGCCATGGGATTGCGAGCGCCTCGTGCTGGAGGCCTTTCCCGAGGTGTTCAAGCTCAGGTGCATCCCGCGCAGCCACCCGGTCGCGGACAAGCACATCCTGGTCGTCGTGGTGCCCGCGCTGCCGGCAGGCTACGAGATCGACGGCACCGAGGCACCGCGCCTGGACGCGTCGACCCTGCAGCGCATCGCCGTCTTCCTGGCCGACCGCATGCCGCAGCACCAGCGGCGCATCGCCGGCTTCCTGGCCGACCGCATGCCGCCGCACCAGCCGCTGCTCGTGCGCAACGCCAGCTACGAACGCATCCAGGTGCGCTGTCCGCTGCGGCTCGCACGCGGCGAGCCGACCGGCGAACGGCTGCGCGAGTTGAACCAGAGCCTGCGCGACTACCTGTCGCCCTGGCGCCCCGGCGGCGTCACCACGCGCTTCGACTGGCAGGTGCGCGCCGACGACGTCGGGGCCTTCCTGCGGGCCCGACCGGGCGTGGACAAGATCGGACAGGTGTCCCTTCTGCACATCGTGTCGAACGACGAGCAGGTGTATCGCCTCACGGACACGGCAGTCGACAAGAAAGGCGTGGTGTCCGCGGCCTGGCCCTGGAGCCTCGCGCTGCCCACGCGCGGGCACCTCCTCGAGCTGGCCGACGACCCGCAGCCGAAGGCCCTGCCCAGCGGCCTGGGCAGGCTGACGATCGGCAGCAGCTTCGTCATCGGGCGGGCCGGCGCATGAACGTGCGCAAACGCGAAACCCTGAAGAACTACTTCGGCGACGGCCAGTTGCCGACGCAGGTGCATTTCGCCGACCTCATCGACTCGATGCTCAACATGGCCGACGAGGGGTTCCGCAAGACAGTGGCCAACGGACAGGAGCTCTATGCGCCCGTCGGCCACGAGACGCTGATGAGCTTCTACCGCGGCGAGTACCCGCAGGAGGCCAAGTGGAAGATGAACCTGGGCGCCGACGACACCCAGCTGCAGTTCCAGCGACAGGGCTTCGCCTCGCCCCTGCTGAGCCTGGACCAGACCCAGCGCGTCGGGATCGGAATCACGAAGCCGCCCCAGTCCACGCTGGACGTGGGCGGCACGGTCAGCAGCCAGGGTCGTCGCGGTTCGCGCGAGCTGCCCCCGGGCGAAATTCTCGCCGACGGCAAGTGGCACGACCTGACCGGAGACCTGCGGGACTGCCAGGCCTTCGAGGTCATGGCGGGCGCGGGGCGCAAGGATTCCGGCCACTTCGGCCTCGTGCACGCCATCGCCCTGTCGGCCTACAACCCGGGTGGCCTGCTGGCCTGGCGCAACGCCCGGCGCGGCATCCGCCAGACCCAGGCCTGGTGGGGCCGCCGCTGCGACAGGCTGGAGCTGCGCTGGGACGGCACGCACGGCGACAAGGCGGTCTATCGGCTGCAGATTCGCACGGGCTGCAATTTCGGCAAGGACGTGAAGATCCAGGCCCAGGTGTGCGAGCTCTGGTCCGATTCGCAGATGAGCGCGAGCCAGCCGGCGTCGGCGACGCAGGGAGGGCCGCGATGAAGCCGCTCGCCAGCATCCCGCGCCATCGCGAACAGTCCCCCGACCCGCACGGCTTCGACGCGTTGAGGCTGCAGGCCATCACGGCCGCCCAGCAGGCCAGCGGCGAGCTCTGGACGGACTACAACCTGCACGACCCCGGCGTCACCTTGCTGGAGGCGCTGTGCTTCGCGTTGACCGAGGACCTGTTCGCCGCGCGCCAGCCGGTGACGCAACTGCTCGGACTGGACCCGCGCTCGGGCCCGGCGGCCTGGGCACGCTTCGGGCTGCACACGCCGCAGGGGCTGCTGCCCTGCCATCCCTGCACCGAGCACGACTGGCAGAGCTGGCTGCTGCAGCAACTGCCGCACGCTCGCCACCTGCACATGGCGGCCTTGCGTGACGCCGCCGACCACGTGAACGGCCTGTGGAAGATGGTCGTGCAAGGTCACTCGGACGCGCCCGCCGAGCGACACGCGCTGCGCAAGCAGGCGCTGCACGCCTACTGGCCGCGGCGCAACCTCGGCGAGGACCTGGACGGGCCGCCGGAGGTGCTGCATCCGCGCTGGGTCATGCTGGAGGTCGCGCTCGAACTGGAAGGCCATCGCGACGTCTGCGAGCTGCTGGTCGAGATCCTGCAGCGTTGCGACGACTGCCTCTCGGCTCGCCTGCCCGACGACCTGCCGGCGCCGGTCGGGGTCGACCCGGAAGTCGACGGACCGCTCGGCCGGCCGCTGACCGGCGCGGAAACGTCCCTGCTCGAACACGACCCGCAATTCGTCTTCGCCAGCGACCTCGCGCGCCATCTGCAAGGCGTGCGCGGTCTCGCGGCGGTCAGCACGCTGCAGCTCGAAGCGGCGGACGGCGAGACGATCGAGCCGCCGGACGACGGTCCCCCACCGCCGGGCGCCGTGCGCCGCCGCGGGCGCACGTGGGCGTTGCGCCTGCGCTGGCCCGAGCGCGAGGAGCAGCTGCGCAACTGGAAGCTCTCGCGCGAAGGCGCGGCAGTCAAGGTGCCCGTCCAGGCGCTGCTGCAGATGCTGCGCGAACGGCGCCACGTGCCGCTGCGGCTGGCGTCCTCGGCCGTCGCCATTCCGGCCGAACCCGAGCCTTCGGTCGGTGCGCTGCCGGCGCTGCGCCACGACTACTACGCCGCCAGCGCCGCGCTGCCGCCGCTGTATGTCCAGGCGCTGCGCGAGCAGGCGCGCAACCGCCCCGGACTGGCCGCGCAGTGGCAGGGCTACCTGGCCCTGCTCGAACAGGGACTGAACCAGGTGCAGGCACAGCGCGAACAGTTGCCCCGCCTGTACGCCCTCGACGACGACGGCGCGCGCAGCTATTGGAGCAGCCTGCCGGGCGACGAGCAGTTGCCGGGCGTCGACGCCCTGTACCTGACGCCGCGCGCGTCGCTCGACTCGGCACCATGGGTCGACGAGGACAGGCTCTCGCGCCGCCACCGCGTGCTGGACTATCAGCTCGCGCTGCATGGCGAATCGCTGGGATTCGCCGGCCTGCAGGGGCTGCCCTGCTACTTCACGCCACGGGGCTGGTCGGGCCTCCTGCTGCGCCTGAAGCGCCAGTTTGCGCGCCGGCTGCTGCGGCTCGGGCAGCAGCGCGGCGTCGGCTCGAATCTCAGCCGGCCGGTTCTCGGCGAGGCAGACAACACGCCGCCGCTGCAGGAGCGGCTCGCCCTGATGCTGGGGCTGCCCCAGGCCCGCAGCCGCGCGCTCAGCGGCAGCTGGCGCAACAGAGGCCTGCCCGTCCCGGACGAATTGCCCTTGCCGGCCAGCGCGCGCGAACAGGCCGCGCACTACGCGCTGCAGGCGCCTGAGGGAGCGACGGCGTTGCTCGATCCCGTCGTCGATCGCCGCGGCATCGACTGGCCGCGCCTGCGCGAAGCCCTGCCCGCGTTGCGCGGCGGACTGCCCGCACCGCTGCTGCGCGCCGCGGTGCGTGCGGAGGCGTTCAGCTGGACATCGACGGCCGGCGGCCAGCTGTGGCTCGGGCCGGACGACCAGGGCCGCCACTGGCGGCTGGCCTCCCGCCTGGAGCACGCCCGCGCCCGCGACCACGGGCAGGCGCTGCACGAGGCCGCCTGCGAGCTGCAGGCCGCCGGCGAGGGAATGCATCTCGTGGAGCATGTGCTGCTGCGTCCGCTGGGTCCGGACGGCCGCGGCGAGCAGGTGATCGCCGGCGCGGAAGGCGCGCAGGTCACGCTGGTGTTCTCGGGATGGACCGCGCGCGGGGCCGACCCGCGCTTTCGCCACCTGGCCGAACAGATGCTGGCGCGCGAGGCACCGGCCCACCTGCGCTGCCGCCTGGCGTGGCTCAGCGCTCGCCGCATGGCGATCTTCGAGACGGCCTGGACGGCATGGCTCGCGGCGCGCCGGGCGCACGACGAGACGCTGCTGCTCGCCGACCCTGACGCGGACGGCGAGCGTGCCGCCGTCGTGCGCCTGAACCGACGCTCCGCCCGCCTGCGGGCGTTCCTGCTCAGGGTGTCCGCATGACGCATCTCGTCGAGACCTTGCGCTGGGATCTGCGCTACCCGTCGGCGCGCGCGGCCCTGGCAGGCGATCCGCTGCACGATCGGCTGACGCGCTTCCTCAAGTCAGAGGGCTTGCGTCGGATCGCCGAGCGCTTCGATCGGCACGACGCCGAAGGCGAGGTCTGGCGCATCGACCGGCTCGAACTCGACCTCGGCCGGCTCTCACGCCACCAGGACGAGCTGCAATGGGCCGCGCAGCTGGACGACGCGCTCGAACTCGCCTTGTTGCGCGCGGGCCGGCCGTCCGACGCGCGCGTGCCGCGGCCGGCCTCGGCACGCCGGCACGCGATCGACCAGTTCCTGTTCTTTCTCTCGACCGGCCATCTGCACTGGGGCGTGTCGCTGTCCGGGCGCGACGCCGTCTCGAACTGGCTCGAACGCCTGGCACGGGCCGATGGCGTGCGGCTGTGGACGGCGTTGCGGGCCGATCCCGCGCGCGACAAGATGCTCGCGCGCCTGGCGCGCATCAGCCCGCATCGCGGCCTGCACGCGCTGCTGGCCCGACGCGACGCGCCGCTGGCCGACGCCCTGCAGCAATTCGACGACGCCTGCCTCGCCCCGCTGCAGGCGCGCGGCCTGCTCGGCGCCTGGCAACGCGAGCAACTGCAGCAGGCCCTGCGCAGCGCCGGGCTGCACGCGGTGTGGGACGCACGCGGCAGCGCGCTGGGCGGCGGCCGCCGGCCGCAGCTGTTGCAGATGCTGCGCCCTGTGCTGGCGCAGCACCTCGGCCAGGCCTGGGCGCTGCGGTTGGCGACGACGCGGGACGGCGGCGACGCGGCGGCAGGCCCGCTGCTGCTGCGCGAGCTGCTGGCCGTGCCGTCGAGGCCAGCGTCGCCCGCCCGCGACGACGCGGCGCCCGACACCGAGCAACCCACGCGCACCTGGGAAGCCGCGCTGCACCAGCTGCACGAAGCCCTGGCCAGCCCGCGCCGGCATGGCGCGGGCCAGAGCGCACGCGTCGCCACCTTGCTGCAGCGCCTGGCGGCGGCGCATCCTTCGGCGCTGCGCAGCCGGCTCCTGCACTGGGCCAGCGAACGCCGACAGCGGCGCCAATGGTCGCAGACCCTGTCGGCCGACAACCTCGGCGCCCTGCTGGCCGCGATGGCCACGGCGAGCCCGGCGAGGGCCGCCCGCGGCGGGCCGGACGTGTCGCAGTGGAGCGACTCGCTGCGCCAGACCGCCCTGAGCCTGCAGCGCGAGGCGCCTGCCGATCGCCGGCCGGGCCTGGCTCGCCTTCAGGGGCTGCTGATGGAGGCCTGCCTGCAGCGCCTGGCCGAAGGCCGTCGCCTGCCCGACAGCCACAGCGCGTGGCAGGCCTTGTGGCGGCAGGCCTGGACACAATGGCTGGGCGAAGCAGGCGAGCCCGCTCCGACACGCGCCGCGGCCAGCGCCGACCCGGCGGCGCGCTCGCCGCTCCCGGCACGCCCTGACGACGCGGCGCGCGCCCGGATTGCGCCGTCGCCGCCGCCCGCCGACGCGACGCTGCCCGCGCTGGACCAGGCCTTGCGCAGCCTCGAGCGACAGTGTCTCGAAGGCCGCTGGGCCTGGCCGCAGCGCCTGCGCCTGGCGCGCCTGCTCGAGACCGACGGCGCCTGTGCGCGCTGGCTGCAACTGTTCGACGAGTCGCGCCGCTGGCAGATGCTGCGCGCGCAATTCGGCGCCGCGGCGCAGCGCATGCAGTCGCGCGCGCGCCGGCTGCAGCAGTGGTTGTCGGGCGTGATGCCCGAGCCCGCGGCCACGGTGCGCGAACATTGGCGGCGCCTGATGCGCTACCTGTTCGTGCAGGGCCTGTCGCCCGACCAGGCGTCGCTGCGCCAGCACTACCAGAGCCAGCCGGCGCAGGAAGCCGTACCGTCGCGCGCGCCCGCACCGGCCCATGAGCCGATCTGGGTGGACGACGCCGGCCAGGTGCTGTTGGCGGTCTACGCCGAGCGCCTGTTCAAGCAGCTTGGCCTGTTGCACCAGGGGCGCTTCGTCGACGCCGCCGCGCAGGCCGTCGCGGTGCAGTGCCTGCAGGCCTTGTGCCACGGATCCGCGCCGCGGGACGAGGCGCAGGGCGCACTGTCTCGCCTGCTGTGCGGCGCCGCGCCGGGCAACCTGCTGCCCGCCGCGCCGTCGCTGCCCCCGGACACCGCGATCCTGCTGGAGCAACTGCTGCAGGCGGTGGTCGCGCACTGGAAGGCGCTCGGCAACACGTCGGTGGCGGGCCTGCGCGAGACCTTCCTGCAACGCGAGGGACGCCTGCAGTGCGAGAAGACGCCCGCCGGCGAGCCGCCGCGTTGGCGCCTGCGCGCGCGCACGCGCGGCTTCGACGTGCTGCTCGATCGCCTGCCCTGGAGTTTCCAGACGATCCGCCTGCCCTGGATGCAAGGAGTGCTCCATGTCGAATGGCGATGACAGCGTCCATCTGCAGGCGCTGGAGCTGGAGCTCGACTGGCTGGCGACGGTGCTGAAACTGCGCCTCGAGCAACACTTCCAGCAGCGCCCGACCGACCTCGACGCGGCCCCGCCGCCGCCCGCGCTGCCGGCCGGCAGCGAGCTTGCGCGCTGGGTCGGCGAGATGGCCCTGCCACGCCCGGAGCGCCTGCTGCTGGCGCTGACGCTGGTGCCCCACCTGCGGCCGTGGGCCCTGGACATGCTGTTCATGCGCAACCAGAACCTGGACCGTGGCTTCACCGAGTTCGGCGGCGTCAAGTCGCAGGCACATGGCGGCTTCCTGCCCACCGGCGAGACGGCGGCCTTCGTGATCGCTGGCGAGGACCTGCCCTCGCGCATCCGGCTCCTCGATTGCTTCGACCCGCAGCATCCGCTGTACGCGCATGGACTGCGGCTGGACGCGCCCCCCGCCAACGAGCCGCGCCTGGCCGGCGCGCTGCTCCTCGGCAACGAGGCCCTGCAGCGGCTGACCACCGGCCACGCCGACAAGCCCGACTACAGCGCCCAGTTCCCGGCCAAGCTCATTCGCACCGAGCTGAGCTGGAACGACCTCGTGCTGGCCCCCGAGGTAATGGACGAAGTGCAGCAGATCTGCGCCTGGACGCGGCTGGGGCCGGAGCTGATGCAGGACTGGGGACTCGCGCGCGCGCTGAAGCCCGGCTACCGCGCGCTCTTCCACGGACCGCCCGGCACCGGCAAGACGCTGACCGCCACGCTGATCGGCCAGGCGGCGCAGGCCGACGTCTACCGCATCGACCTCTCGATGGTCGTGTCGAAGTACATCGGCGAGACCGAGAAGAACCTGGCGCGCGTGTTCGACCAGGCCGAGACGCGGCGCTGGATCCTGTTCTTCGACGAGGCCGACGCCCTCTTCGGCAAGCGCGGCGCGGCCAGCAACGCCAACGATCACCACGCCAACCAGGAGATCGCCTACCTGCTGCAGCGCGTCGAGGATTTTCCCGGCGTCGTCATCCTGGCGAGCAACCTGCGCGGCAACCTGGACGACGCCTTCTCGCGGCGCTTCCAGTCGATGGTCTATTTCCCGATGCCGGACGTGGAGCAGCGCACCCGCCTGTGGGCCGGCATGCTGCCGGCCGGACACGTGAGCACCGATGTCCGGCCCGAGGCGCTCGCCGCGCGCCATGAACTCTCCGGCGGCGCGATCGCCAACGTGATCCGCCACGCCGCGCTGGCGGTGCTGCGCGACGGCCGCGGCGAACTGGGGCTGGCCGAACTGCGCGTCGCGCTGGCCAAGGAACTCCGCAAGGAAGGAAGGACGCTGTGACGACCCGAAGCACGCGCGCCGCGGACCGGCCTTTCCCGGGCTGGACCCGGTCGTTGGCGGCGCTGGCCGCCGGCCTGCTGGTGGCGGTGGCCCTCGACGGCCCGGCCGGGGCCGTGCCGGCCTCGCCGACGGCGCCGTCGGCGGCCGCCGCGAAAGCCGCGATCACGCCGGCCTCGACGGCCATCCTGGCGCCGATCTCGATCGCCGTCCCGGCCGACGTTTCGGCGTCGAGCCCAGCGCCCGGCGCCGCGGTGCCGGCGTCGACGGCCGCGCCGCCCTCGCCCGCGCGGTCCGCCTCCGTGCCTGCGGGCGTCCGGCTGCCGCCGGGTCCGGCCTGCGGCGTCGCTGGCGATCAGTCCGTCCCTTGCGAACCCCTGGTGCTGGAGCACACGCCAGTCCCCCTGGCCGGCGCCATCCTGGGGCGCGCGTATGCGGGCGCCATCCGCGCCGAGGGCGGCCGCACGCCCTATCGCTTCGGCCTGTTGCAGGGCCGGCTGCCCGCCGGCCTGGCGATGGCCGCCGACGGCCGCATCGCCGGCACGCCCGCCCAACCCGGCACCGGGCGCTTCCGCGTGCAGGTGATCGACGATTCGGGCGACGTGGCCACCCAGATCTACAGCCTGCGCGTCACCGCGCCGGGCAAGGCGCCCGTCAAGGCGGCTGCGGCCTCGGGTGCCGCATCCGGCCAGCCCGCGGCGCTGACAGGCGTGGATCCCGGCGAGGCGGATCCGCCCGATGCGGCCGAGGCGACGGCGCGCGTCTACCAGCTGGAGCCGACGCAGCTCGATGCGTTGCGGGAGCGCATCCCGTCCGGTGGCGGCGAACCGCCGACGCCGCCGGACCCTGCCGCCTCGGACGCCGCCGGCGCCGAAGGCGCGGCAGCGAGCAGCCCCGCCGCGCAGCCGGCCCCGAATCCCCCGCTCGCGGATCTCGTGTGGAGCGAGGCGCAGCACACGCAGCTCGAGGCCGCCCTGAAGCCGCTGTACGCGGTGGAGTACCCGACACAGTCGCTGTTCGAGGCGGCCGTGGACGCGCGGGTCTGCGCGCAGGCCTGGCAGCTCATCGTGCGCACGGCCCAGCGGGAGAACCAGCAGCCGCCGACGCAGGCCGATTTCGACGCGCAATGTCCCGCGGCGGCCGCCGCGCCGCCACCCGCGACGACGAGCCTCGCCAAGGCCCGCGCGCCCGCCGCGGCTTCGGCGCCTGCCGCGCTCGCGGCTGCAGCGTCGAGCGCCAAGCCCGGCGCCGTGCCCTGGCGCGAGCTGCCGGCATGGCTGATGCCCGCCGGCCTGCGCGACTGGCTCGTCAGGATCGCGGCGCGCGATCACCCGTTGAAGCCCACGCAGCCGCTGCCGTGGACGGCCACGCCGTCCTGCGGCTGCACCGCCCCGCGCCTGGAACAGCCGCTGTACGCCATCTATCCCGGCTGGCTCGCGGACGGCCAGCATCCCCAGCAGCAGATGGACTTCAGTCTCGTCAATCGCATCACCTATCTAGCGCTGCCGCTGGACAACCAGGAGGCCCTCGACGAAATCGAAAGCTGGGACGAGGCCAACACCGCCTTCATCCGCACCGCGCGCACGCACGGGACGAACGTCGACGTCGGCATCTACCAGGCCGACTGGCGCTTCCTCGCCACCGAGCCCGACGCCGCGCGCGAAGAGATCGTGCGACCGCTCGTCACGCAGTGGCCGTTGCGCGTGCGCCAGTTGCTGGATCGGCCGCTGCCCGGGCTGGCGTCCCGGGCCAAGGCCTGGTTGCCGGGCTTCGGGGAAGTCCAGTACATGGGCGACGGGGTGACCATCTTCTTCGACCAGGTGCCCGACGCGTCGAGCAAACCCCCGCTGGCGGCCCGCTTCGCCGATTTCTTTCCACGCCTCGTCGATGGCGTCGCCCGGGCAATGGGCGGCAACCACAAGCGCCGCTACGCCATCAACCTCGTGATGACCGACCGCCAGATGGCGGACAGGAACGGGCCGTTCTACGTGGACCGCCTGTTCGAGCTGCTCAAGACCGTCGAGGCGCCGGAGATGTCCAACGGACGCATCGTCGCGACCCCGAACAACGAGTACAAGCGCAACAGCAACGTCGAACTCCGCTTCCTGGTGCTGCTGTCGGAACCCACCACCCGCAGCAAGAGGACCTTGCTCGCGGCGATCTCGGGCACGTCCGAGCTCCAGGGCAACGACCGCGGCATCTTCCAGCGCAGCGTCGTGCCGCTGTTGCTGCGGCCCCAGGCGTCCAGCCAGCAGACCCTTGACGATGTCGCTTCTGCCCACCTGAGCTTCGGCGGTGTCGGCTTCTGGCCGGCGCCGCTGGTCGGCCAGGCATTCGAAGGCCCGGAGCAGGCTTCGTTGCGCCTCAGCTTCGACCCGGCCCCGGAAACGAAAGTCGGCGAGCTGGTGTGCAAGCTGGTCTGCCCGAACCGCTGGCTCGTCCGGCTGTTGTTCGAGCTGTTGCTCGTCGCCTGCGCGGTGTGGTGGGCCTTGCTGCAATGGAGCTGCGAGTGGCGCGGCCGCTTCGGCCGCTGGGCGCTGCTGCCGGGCCTGGCCCCCCTGCTCGTGGGCGCCGCATTGCTGCATTGCGACCCCGTGCTCGAGCCGCTGCGTCGGGGCGATGCGCAGCTCTTCGCGCTCGTCGCCATTCCGCTGGTCTGGGCGCTGTGGGCGTTGTTCAGGCGACGGGAGAAACGCCCATGAGTCGACAGGCTTCCAGGGCGACGGCCGGCCAGCCTCGGCGCGAACCCGCCGCCGCATCGACGGGCAAGGCCGCGTCCGCGGCCGGCCCGAGCGCGCTGCAGGAGGCCATCGCGCGCTCGCCGCGGATGCTCGCGCAGCGCCAGGCCATCGCCGAGACCTTCGGGCACGACGACGCATCGGCGCCGGTCGCGCAATTGAATCGCACCGCCGAGGAGCGGCGTGCGCGGCAGAAGGCGAACCAGGAGCGCCGGGCCGAACGGCGCGACGACATCCGCAAGGACCCTGCCCGCGGGCCGAGGCAGAAAGGCGTCCGCTCCGCCATCGCGGACCTGCCGAGCGTGCTGCCCCGTATCTCGCCGCAGCAGGACGCGCTCCACAAGCGCCTCGCGGCAACGGACGAGACGAGCTGGGGCGTGCGCGGCGAGGGGCTGGTGCTCGCCAAGGAAGGCGTCCAGGGCCCGTTCGACGAGGATTTCGGCGAAGGCGGCACGCTGATGTGGCGCTCCGACACGCGCCCGCCCAAGGCGGTGCTCAAGACGGGCTTCACGACCAAGGCCGAGCGCGACCTGGGCAAGGACGTGCAGCCGGACGGCGGCAACGAGGTCGTCTACCGGACGGGTCCCGAGGACATCGTGCCCGCGACCGGCGTGTGCCTTGCCCGCGACGTCCGCGGCGCCTGCTTCTTCCCGTTCCAGGCGCCGGAGCACGACGCCGAGGCGCAGGAGGAATCCGCTTACCTGTACGGGGTTCGCGTGCGCCAGGCGGTCAATACCTTCAAGGCGCAGCAGATCGCCGAGCGCGCAGCCACGGGCGACGCGGACTGGCGCGATCCGGCGCGCTTCGCCTACGACCCCAACGACGAACACGATGACGACGCTTCGGCCGTCTGGCCCTACGCCGAGTATGTGACGCACCGCGTCGAGCCCGAGGACGTCGTCGCCGCCTACCGATTCACGCGCGACCGGCTGGTCGCGCCGGACGAGCCCGGCAGGGAACCCAAGGCGGGCATCGGCTTTCGCATCGGCGCGAAGAACCTGGTGCCGCGCAACGCCGACGACGGCCCCGTCGATCCCCTGCGCGACGCCGCCGACCTCACGGCGGCGGCCTACGGCGAACGCTATCCTCGTCATCCGGATCACTACCTGAGCTACCAGGGCACGGTGCGCAGGCTGGGCAAGACCTTTCCGCAGGACGACGGCCAGGCCGCCGACCCCGCTCGCGTCAGCCAGATCGACGCCTTGCCATCGGGCCGGTCGCCGCGGCCCGACGTGAAGAAGGCCGCGCGGCGGCGCAAGCTGGCCGAGAAGAAGGAACTCAAGCAGCGCGGCATCCGCAAGGATGGCCGACGCCCGGGCCGCTGACACCGCTGCCGTCGACGAGGGGCCAAACCATGAGCACGCGCAAGTTCACCGACCAGCCCGCCGCACGCGAAGGCGCGCGAGCCCCCGCCGCCGATCACGAGCGGCGACAAGCGGCAACGGCCGATCCCATGGCCGGCACGCCGCGCCAGGCCGCGCAACGGCAACAGATCGATGGCCTCAAGGCCCCCGCGCCGCGTGATGCGCTGCCCGACGCGCTGCGCGAGTCCATGCATGCGATGTCCGGGGTCGACCTGTCGGGCGTGCGGGTGCACTACGGCTCGGCCAGGCCCGCGCAACTGCAGGCGCACGCCTATGCGCAGGGCAGCGAGATCCATCTCGCGGCCGGCCAGGAGCACCAGCTGGCCCACGAGGCCTGGCACCTGGTGCAGCAGCGCCAGGGGCGGGTCAAGCCGACGGGCCAGCTGGGCGGGGTAGCGATCAACGACAGCCCCGCGCTCGAGCGCGAGGCCGACGTCATGGGCGCGCGCGCCGCGCAGATGAAGCGCGCACCGGCCGCGTCGGGCACGGACGGGTGCGGATGCGGCGGAAGCGCCAAGACAGGCCGAACCCGCTGACCCCGCGGCTCGCCATCACGCGGCCAGGCCGAAGTTTTTGTTCACCAAGGAGTGAGATGTCATGAAAACCGCAATCGCCAGGATCCCGTTCGACACCAGCACCGCGCAGCGCGCCGCCGCGGGGCCCGACCACACGCGGACGCCTGCGCCACAGCCCTTTGACGCGAGCCCGCGCCAGGCTGCGCAGCTCAAGGCGATGGAGGGGCTGCGATCGACCTCGGCGAGCGCCGGGATGCCTGTCCAGATGGGCAGGAAGAAGGGCAAGAACAACGGCGCCGAGGAAAAGAAGAAGAGAGAAAGCAGGCAGCAGAGCGCGTCCGATCGCAAGCAGAACAAGCTCGCTGCCTATTCCGGCGATGCCACCAAGCATCAGCAAAAGGTCGTCAAGGACGCCAAGACGCGCCGGGAGATCAACAACAGCCTGTCGGGACACGCGTCCCGCCCCGGCGGGAACAAGCAGAACGCGGCCACGACGAAGTCCATGAAGGACATCTCGAAGAAGACGGCGGAGGCGGCTCAGAAAGAAAAGCAGCGTGCAAAGGAAGCGGAGGCGCAGAAGCGGATCGGCAAGTGGAAGGACAGGTTCCCCGAGGACAAGGATGACCGCGGCGGTGGCGGCTTCGGCCATGGCGTCCTGGTGCAATGAGGCCGCGACACGCGGGGGCTTGCGCTTGGCGGCCTAACATTCATTGAGTGATCGTGGAGCTGGCAGATCCTGCGGAGGAGCAAGATGGCGATCAGTAGCTATGCCGACCCAACAGGCCGAGAGAGGTCGGCCCGGAGGCCGATGCAGGACATCGAGCCCGCGGGCCGCTCGAGCCTGGAGGCGGAGCCAGTTGCGCAGGGGGTGAATAGTGGCCCCCGCCTGCAGCAGCAGAGGGAGGCCGTTTCCAACATTTCCAACAGCCCGCGCATGGTGAAGCAAGGCCGTGTCCTACGGCAACGCTTCAGCCCCGAGGGCACCCTTGACCGGGCAAATGGGAGCTACAACAGCAATCCAGTTGGCGGACGTGGCGTCGTGCAAGGTTTCGGGATGCTGTCCGGACTCGCCCTCCTGTCGGCTCTTGGCGCAGGGGCATATGGGGCCTACCGGTGGTGGAAGGGTCGTGACACACCGCCGGCTGATGCGTCCGACTCTGATTCAGATGATGGTCGCAGCCACGATTCTGATGACGACTCCGAATACGTCCCGAATTCCGAGGACGATTGGGACGACACTGCGGAGGATCGACTGCGGCGCATGCGTGAACGGGGCGAAGCGCGCAGGGAGGCCAGAGGACGCGTTCCTACGGGGCGCTACCAAACCCCGACAGGAATGACGACGGTCAGTGGCCTTTTCGGCCAACGTATGTCCCAAGCCCGCAAGGAAGATTACGGAGGTGAAACCTTCGGAAGCACTCCACCCTATGCCGGCCTCCAGGCCAACATACCAGACGCGGCTGTGGCGAACCTGGGGTACCCCCAAGCCGCCGTACCGACCGGACTCACTCACCGCCAACGACTTGCTGTAGCACTCACCCATACCCTCGCGAACGCCTCTGAAGAAGACAGAGCACCTGGCTATGGATCCTATTCGCGAGCGATGGCAAGAGACTATGCTCGAACCGGTGGTCAAGATAGTCACCCCCTCCATGCCTCGGTGAATCCGGCCAGAATTTCTGCTGAGGAAGCGCGTGACTTGATGGCAGGGCGCACAGCGCTTTCGGATCAACAACGTCGAGCTCTTGAAGAGGATTCAGAGCCATCCAGTGATTCGGATGACGACTACTTTCTCCAAAGATAGGCTCGCACTCGCGCTTCATGGCAAGCAATGGGATAGGCGCCCCAGCCGAGTTGCGGCTACCACCGCAATCACTGGCTGAGCGCTGGCTATTCAGCCGTCATGGCGTCGGCATGTGGTCATCGCGCCTGCGGGCGATCTGATAGCGCTTGCGGCCAGCAGTGCATTGTGGTCGTCCGAAGCCTACGTCACTCCGCCCGATCGATGCTCCCCGGCGCCTTCGGATACGTCACGATGCCCCACGGCAATTGGCTGTCGGCAATGCGCTTCACCGGTTCGAGCGTCTGCGCGTCCATCACGACGATCTCGTTCGATCGGCCGCAGGCGACGAGGATGCTGCGGTCGTCGGGCGTGAAGGTGAAGTGCCAGCAGCGCGCGCCGGTGGCCATTTCCTTGACCAGCGTGAAGGTGTCCGCGTCGAAGACCTGCAGTGTCTTGCTGCGGGCGGCGGCGACGAAGAGCCGCTTGCCGGCTCGATCGAACGCCACGCCGTACGGCGCCTCGCCGGTCTTGACCGACTGGACGACCTGGTAGCTGTCGTCGATGACGACGAAGACGTTGCTGAATTCGAGGGTCACCACGTAGCGCTTGCCGTCCGGCGAGATCTTGATGCCGCGCGGGCGCGTGCCCCAGGCCTTCAGGTCGATCTTGCGCAGCAGCTTGCCGGTCGCGATGTCGTGCACCGACACGTTGTCGTCGGCCTCGTTCGTGACCAGCAGGCGTCGGCCGTCGGCGGAGAATTCGATCCCCTCGGTCTCCATGCCGCCGGTGATCGAGCGCACGAGGCGGCCGGTGTCGAGATCGACGACGGCGATGTG
>FSXQ01002935.1_pt1 | contig 16023 bp, 9 predicted proteins | sample 1638011 | NCBI WGS metagenome assembly FSXQ01 (sample SAMEA3914789, study PRJEB12502) | metagenome | biome: forest; material: soil | place: Canada | collected 2011-07-03 | depth 0.3 m | reverse complement strand
GTGTCGCCGGCGATCGAGTACGTGGCGACCGCGGCGTGGCGGTCGACGATCTTCTCGAAGCGATGGGCGGCCACGTTGTCGCGGATGGCGGGGCGGGCGTCGTCGGTCATGGCCGTGGGTCCTTGAAAAAATCGGGCGTGACGGGGCACGTTGCATTGTCGCGCGCCGCTCCAGCGTCGCGACAGCCTCGTGTCGTACAGTGCGCCGAAACGATAGCCGACTCGGGGAGAGAACGTGGACGAAGGGAACTGCTGGCAGCTCCGGAATCAGGTGCGTGCGATCGCCGGGCGATCACGCTTGGCGAGCATGCTTGCCGCGCTCGCGCTGCTGCTGCCGGCGGCCACGCACGCGAAGTGCAGCCTCCAGACCGCGGAGCTGCCGGTGACGATGGTCGGCGCGCGCGCCATCGCCACGGTGCGCATCAACGGCGCGAGCGTGCCGTTGATGGTGGACAGCGGGGCGTTCTACAGCATGCTCACGGACGCCGCCGCGGCGCAGCTGAACCTGCGCCTCGTGCCGATGCCGCGCAACCTTGTCGTCAAGGGGCTGGGCGGCAATGTCCCGACCCACACGACCAGCGTGAGCAAGCTGGAACTGCTGGGCGGCAGCATTCCCGACGTGGACTTCATCGTCGGCGGCACCGAACCCGGCGCGGGCGCCATGGGCATCCTGGGCCGCAACATCCTGTCGGCCGCCGATACCGAGTACGACCTCGCCCACGGCGTGATCCGTCTCGTCTTCCCGAACGGCGACTGCGGCAACGCGAACATGGCCTACTGGGCCGGCGACACGCCTGTCTCCGAGATCGACCTGCTGCGTGACAACAACGACCGGTTCAAGCTGCCGGAGATCCGCGGCCTGGTCAAGGTCAACGGCAAGCAGCTGCTCGCGTTGTTCGACTCCGGCGCCTACGGCACCCTGGTGTCGCTCAGGGCGGCGCACGAGGCGGGCGTGACGAACGGCGACATGAAGCCCAGCGGCGTCAGCTACGGGCTCGATGGCAAGCCCGTGAAGTCCTGGACGGCGCCGTTCGCGACGATCGACCTGGGCGGCGAGATCATCTCCAACAACCGCCTGCGCGTGACCGACTACGACATGCCCCAAGACATGCTGCTGGGCGTCGACTTCTTCCTGTCGCACCGCATCTACGTGGCCAAGAAGCGCCGCGTGATGTTCTTCACCTACAACGGCGGGCGCGTGTTCATGGACAACACGGTCGCAGCGGCGGCGCCCGTGGCGTCGGCCGCTGCGTCCGACGATCCGGCGCTGAGCGCCGACGACTACGCGCGGCGCGGCGCCGCATCGGCCTCGCGTGGCGACTACGCGAGCGCCCTGGCCGACCTCGACCGCGCCTGCGCGCTCGCGCCGGCCTCGGCCGCCTTCTTCGCGCAGCGCGGCCAGATCCGGCTGCAGCTGAAGCAGCCGGACAAGGCCATGGAGGACATCGACAAGGCCTTGCAGATCGATCCGCTGCAGGTCGACGCGCGCCTGCAGCGCGCCTCGATGCGAGCCTTCGCGAAGAACGCCGACGGCGCCCTGGCCGACCTCGCCGAGCTGGACAAGCAACTGGCGCCGCAGGCCCAGCAGCGCGTCCAGATGGGCGGCCTCTACCTGGGGCTGCACGCGCCGGCGCCGGCCGTCGCGCAATTCGACCTGTGGATCCCGCACCACGCGCACGAGTTCCAGCTCGAGAACATCCTCTATGAACGCTGCTGGGCGCGCGTGCAACTGGGCGTGGACCTGGACAAGGCGCTCGACGACTGCGACGCCGCCGTCGACGCCGATGCGAAGAATCCGGCCTTCCTCGACGCACGCGCCTGGGTCTACCTGCGCCAGGGCAAGCTCACCAAGGCCAGGGCCGACTTCAACCGCGGCCTCGCGATCAAGCCGCACAACGCCTTCCTGCTGTACGGACGCGGCCTCGTGGAACAGGGCCTGGGCGACGCGGCCGCCGGCCAGGCCGACCTCGACGCCGCGCGCAAGCAGTCCGCGTCGATCGACGTCGACGTGGGGCGCTTCGGCCTGGACGCGAAGCAGGCGGGTCGGCCCTGAATCGCACGGGCGGTGCTTTCCGTATAGTCACGCGAAAGCGGAGCGCCCGACACCGGCCGCAGCTCCGACCGGACGATTCGAGGGAGGCACGATGGAAGGCACGCTGATCCACCTGCGCGCGGCGGCGCCGCGCGCGCTGGCCTTTGCGAGCGTCGCACTGGCGCTGTGGGCGCCGGCGGCGGCGCGCGCCGGCTGCGCGATCAAGGTGATGGAGTTGCCCGTGAAGATGGTGGACCACCGCGCGATCGCGACCGTGGGCCTCAACGGCACGCCGGTGCCGCTGATCGTCGACAGCGGCGCGTTCTTCAGCATGCTGACCGAGGCCGCGGCGTCGCAGCTGAACCTGAGGCTGGGCCCGCTGCCCTATGGCATGGAAGTGCGCGGCCTCGCGGGCAAGGTGCAGGCGCACCTCGCGACGGTGTCGCACCTGAAGTTGGTCAAGGGCGAGATTCCCGATGTCGACTTCGTCGTCGGCGGCAACGAGCCCGGCGAGGGCGCGATGGGACTCATGGGCCGCAACATGCTGTCGTTCACCGACACCGAGTACGACCTCGCGCACGGCGTCATCCGCTTCGTGGTTCCCAACGACGACTGCGAGCACAGCAACATGGCGTACTGGGCCGGCGAGACGCCGGTCGCAGAGCTGGAGCTGCGGCATGAATTTCGCGAGCGCAACCCGGAACTCCGTGCGGACATCGAGCTGAACGGACACCGGGTCGCCGCCGTCTTCGACTCGGGCGCCGATACCGTGGTGTCGCTGGCCGCGGCGCACCGCGCCGGCGTCAAGGACAGCGACATGAAGCCGGCCGGCAGGACGGCCGGCGTCGGTGCCGGCCGGGTCGACTCGTGGACCGCCCCCTTCGACAAGGTCGATTTCGGCGGCGAGGCCATCCAGCACAACCGGCTGGAGGTCGCCGCGTTCGAGATGCCCGAGGAGATGCTGGTCGGCATCGACTTCTTCCTGTCGCACCACATCTACGTCTCGAAGAAGCAGTCGAAGATGTTCTTCACCTACAACGGCGGCCCGGTCTTCGCGCTCAACCTCGGCGATCGAGCCGGCCCCGCGGCCGGCGATGCGGCGGCCGACACCCTGAAGGCCGACGAGCTCGCCCGCCGCGGCGCCGCGTCGCAGGCCCGCGGCGACCTCGCGGGCGCGCTGGCCGACCTCGATCGCGCCTGCGCGCTGGAACCGGCCAACGCGGAATTCCTCGACGTGCGCGCATCGATCCACGGGGCACTCGGACAGCCGGACAAGGCGCTGGCGGATCTGGACGCCGCGCTGCGCCTCGATCCCGCGCAGGACAACGCGCGCATGCACCGCGCCTGGATGCGGCAGGACGGCGACGGGCGCGCCAAGGCGCTGGACGATCTCGCCACGCTCGACAAGCGACTCGCGCCCCAATCGGACCTGCGCCGCCAGATGGCCATGCTGTACGGCACGCTCGACATGCCGGCACAGGCACTGGCGCAATGGAACCTGTGGATTCCCGCGCACAGGCACGACGTCGAACTGGACGAGGCGTACAACAGTCGCTGCTGGTCCCGCGTCGAGCTGGGCATCGAGCTCGACAAGGCGCTGGACGACTGCGACGAAGCCGTCGATGCGGACTCGAAGAATGCGTCCTTCCTGGACAGCCGCGCCTGGGCCTACCTGCGCCAGGACAAGCCGAAGAAGGCGCTCGCCGACTTCGATCGCGCCCTCGCCCTCAAGCCCGACCAGGCGACATCGCTGTACGGGCGCGGCCTGGTGCACCAGCGCCTGTCCGAGCCCAAGGCAGCCCAGGCCGACCTGGCCGCCGCCCGCAAGGCCTCGCCCGACATCGACGCCAGCATGGTCAAGGCCGGCCTGCCGGCGGTGACGCCTTGATGCGCGGCGTGAGCCGACCTAGTCGGGGTTGAATCCCACGATCCACAGATTCGTGGGTGCACCCGCTACCCAACCGGTGCCCAACGTCAGCGCGTGCAGGAACTCCAGGTACGGGCCGCGGGCAACCGACGTCGGATAGCGCTCCGGCAGGCCGCGCATGGGCGCCTTCGGGCCTGCAGTGCGAACGTTGCCGGTATGGGCATCCGCCTTTTGCGAGTCGATCTGGTTCATGAGTTGGTCCCCTTCCATGAGGCGACCGGCGGTTGCCATCGAATCACCGCCACGCGGCCAACAGACGTTGAACGCCGGAATGTCGTTCGACTTCGCCGCGGACTCCCAGATCGTGGCGTGTGCGATCCAGCATCCCGGAGTCGTCGTCCAGTCGGTGACAGTGATGCTCACTCGCGGGAAGTACGTCCTGGGCGTGCCATCGAAAGGCGCGTGGGCAAACAGGCCCACGAGGGGCGTCTGCCCAAGCGAAGGTGTCCCTTTCTTGCCCTTGAAGGGGGTCTTCACCGGCGACATCTCCGTGTAGTCCGTCACGACCAGTCGACCGCTTTCTTCCGCGGCAGCACAACCAAAGATCGATACCTTGGCCGTGGTGAACGATGGACTTCCATCCTGACGCATGGAAACATGGCCAAACACGCCGTTGGACTGCAGCTCGTGCGTCGCCAGGTCGTACAGGCACAGCGGGTTCTGCGAGATGTCGCGCGCGTCGACAAGGATGTAGCCTCGCACGATCAAGGGATCGTTCGCCTGCATCAGGCCCTTCTTGATGTCGCTGCCGACCCTTGACCAGAAGCCACCCGCTTCGGCGGTCGAAGCGGATTGTTCAGACGCGGTGGCCGTACCAGCAGTCGTCGAACTGCCAACAGCGCCGGCCAGCGTTGCGTCGTCATGCTTGGCGGCCATCTCGGTGTCGTCACTCGTCTTGACCACGGTGAAGACACCGCCCTTGCATTCGTGGAACGTCCCGGAGTAAGACTTCCGATCGGTCGAGACCGTGCCGTCCATCGTTCCCATGATCAAGTTGGGTGCGGGCTGCCTGATCCATTCGACGGGATTCAATTGCAGCCTGCCCTCAGGCGTCAGGTGCCCCGACACCCGGTAGCTGCCCGGTGGATAGGGCTTGTCGACACCGGGTGGCGAATAAGTCTCGACGACGCCGAAGACGTCGCCACTGGCCACGGCCTTCAGGCGGAGGTCGTATCCGATCGATGCGGGCGCCTTGCCACATCCTCCGTGTCCCTGCCAGAGCCCTTGCACCGAGGTTGACCCTGAACCAGCGTTTGCCGCGTGGGCAACGCCAAAGGCAAGCAGCCAGGAAGCGGCCGCGAGAAAAGGGCGCCCGCGTCGGGCATCCATCACATCCGTTCGTTGCGTGAACATCAAGTTCTCCTCCGAGTTGATACACCACGCCAGCGCATGACGGAATGTCGAGCCAAATGGACGATCTTTCATGGAGCGCGCCTCACCGCGGCGCGTCGATGCCGAGATGCCCCGCGGGGTCTATCAGAAGCCGACGATGGATCTCGTTGATCCGGCCCGCGACGACCGCGCCACGCGGGACATGACTGACGACGATCTCGCTGTCTTTCGTGAATCGATGGCTCACGCGCACCGTGTTCGATTTCAGGAGCCAGCTCTTGAACCCGGTGAAGAAAAGCGCTCCCTCCAGGTCTCGCCACTTGACGCCGCGCGTCCCGCGCGACCACGGCAGGATCCCTTGATGGAACCACACGCCGTTGTAGTCCGTATAGAGCACGCGGCTTCGGATGTACATGGCGCGGTAGGTCATGTACAGCGCCGCCAGCAGCATCATCACGACACCGGCCAGCACCAATCGGTGCGAGCCATCCTGCATTCGTTGCCGGTCTTCCACCGACATCGCCGCTGGAGAGCTGTTCTCGACCGCAGCGCCGTGCACCTTCCTGTGAGACGACTTCCTTTCCGCTGCCGCCGGCATCGGAAGGACTTGCGCCACAGCCGCTGCCGGATCGGGCGACGCTGCCGCGGATGCGGCGAACAGCCCCGACACCAGCATCGCCACGCCGAACAGGCCAATGAAGACGGTCACGATGATGGGCGCGACGTAGGCCGTCCAGGCCTGACCGACGCGCAGGTGATCGATTGACGGTGACATCGCTTTCTCCTTCCAGTTTCGAACCCGATGAAGCAAAGTTGGAGTGAACTATCAAGACACTCCATCGGACACGTGTGCGTGCGCTAGAACAACCCGGAAATGCTGAACACCGTTCCTGAGCCGCCGGGCCCTCCGTTCAGGCCGATGCCATACAACTTTCCATCGAGGCCCTGGAGTAACGCGGCGGCAGCCCCGCCGGCGGGCTGCGTAGTCCCGCCCTGAAAGGACTGAATGACGATCTCGCTGCCAGAGGGCGTGATCTGGAACAGTCCGCCATCGCCGTACGACCCACCGGCGGCAGCCACGCCATACAGGTTCCCGTCCGCGAGTTGGATCAGCGTGCCGACGCTCCGGCCGGAACCCGAGAAGGAGACGTCCAGATTGCCCTGGGTATTGGACTGGAACCCATACAGCGCCGTGAAGACACCTGCCTTGCTCACGCGGAAGACATCGCCTCGAGAAGTCGCCGTGGGACCGCCCTGAGTTGCGATGCCATAGAGATTGCCGTCGCCAGCCTCCAGGAGCTTGCCGGACGGGTAGGCGCCGTCCCTGTCAAGCAGGGCGTGCAAGACCGTCACCTGTCCGGTCGACGACATGGCGTAGACGGTACCCTCCCCGCTCTGGGATCCTCCTGCTGACGTCGTTCCGTAGAACAGGCCATCAGAACCCTGGATCAGCCCGCCCAAGGGTTCGCATCCATCGGTGAGGTAGTCGAACTCGTGCAACAGCGTGAACTGGCCGGTCAAGGTCAGGGCGAACGTCGTGCCGCAGCTGGTGCCTCCCAGGCTGGCGGTCCCATATAGCCGGCCGTCCGTGGCCTGGACCAGCCCCCCTTGCGGCCAGTTGCCGTCGGCGCCGCCCGTGAACGCATATACCACGCTGAACGTGCCATCCGGAGTGAGCCGATAGATGCCACCGTGCGGCGTCGACGTGCCCAATTGCGTCACGCCGTAGAAGTTGCCGTCGCTGGCCCGTGTCAGGGCCGATGACGGATACCACGAGACGTTCGGATCGAAGGTGTGCAGGATCTTCTGCGCGCCCAGGCTGTCGATGCTGAAGATGGTCTGCGGCAGCACGGAGTCGGCGACGCCGTAGAGCGTGCCGTCGGAGCCCTGGATCAGGGGCAGCGACGATGCCACGTGTGCGGCCAGTTCGGTGACCGTTCCCCTGCCGGCGATCGACGCTGCGACCGTCTCGGGCAGCGTGGCGTCCGCGTAGCCGGCCGTCGACGCCGTGATCGTCGGGGATCCGGTGGCGCTGTCGCGGAAGTAGAACGACGCATGGCTCGCGACCAGCAGCACGGACGTGACAGGCGTCGCGAAGTCCGCCGTCGCCGAAAACGACATCGTCGGTGAGGACGACGTCAGCTGGATCGGCGTCGTCGGACCGGCGATGTTGCCGTTCGCGTCCACCGCCTGCAGCGTGATCGCACCCGACGCCGTGCCCGCGTTGACGGTTTCGCCTCCGGAGCGGAAGACCAGCGCGGCCTCGTGCGCCACAGGTGTCGTGCAGTTGACGGCGACCCCGGACAGGTTGGATGTCCCGATCGACCCGGTTCCGCCGCTGACGATGCACGTCACGCCGCTCGGCGCCTGGGACACCGTGACGTCGTAGGCTGCGCCGGAGACGAGCTGGCCCGGAAAGCTGAAGGCCCCGCTCGCGGTCAAAGTCACCGCATCGGCAGCCGAATTATCTTGAAGTACCAGGGTTCCGGACGCCAGGCCCGTCACGGATCCACCCACGGTATAGGTGGATCCATTCGCCCCGCCCGAAGTGCCGCTGCCGCCGGAATCGCCCGTGGACCCGCTGCCGCTGCCGCCACCGCCACCGCAGGCGGCCAGCGCGGCGACCGCCAGCAACGGCAGGCCGCGAGCGGCGTCGCCAAGGGTCGCGCGCCAGCCGCGGCGCATGATCGACGGAGCGGCTTGCCGCACCGGGTTTCCAATTCCTGACATGTTGTCCTCCCCTCGGGCCATTGAAGTCGGCGACTGCCGACCGGCGTTCGACCCTGCCGCGAACCATAGGGTCGACGGCGTCTCCATACCTCACCGAAATCTCGCTGACCTCCGGGAAGGGTGGCGGTACAGGGCGGGAGCTGCGTGCGAGAACTCCGCGAGGTTCCGGAAGTTGGCGGGACTTGCATGGGATTTGCAGGCAACGTAGCCTTGCGCGAAGCCGGCAAGCTCCGACCGGCCGAGGGAGGACTTCTTGAGGAACCTGTACCGATATTCGTTCGGTGCTGTCGTCTACGACGAGGCACGGGCCGAGGTGTTCGTGGACGGCGCCACCGTCCACCTCCAGTTGAGGCAGCGACAACTCCTGTCCTGCCTGCTCACCACGCCGCGCGTGGCGCTGGGCCGGGACGAATTGCTGGACAAGGTGTGGGGCTACAACTCCGACACCAAGGATCACGCCCTGACCAGCGCCATCGACCGCCTGAGGCGCGCGCTCGGACCTGACGGCGCCAGCATCCGCACGGTCCACGGCAAGGGCTACCGCCTGGAGGCGACGCCGACGCGGGAGGTAGTGGGCACCGAGTACGAGTCGACCCAGGCGCTGGAGGCCGGCGTCGAGATGCTGCTGCGGCCCGGCATGCGGCTGCAGGAATTGCTGTCGCGCTCCCAGAGCTGCGACGTCTGGCGCGCGCGCCACGTCGACTCCAACCTGGCTCGCGTCTACAAGATCGCGTCGGATGCGGACGGCCTGCGCGAACTGCGGCGCGAAGTGCGCTTGCTGAGCCACGTGGCGCGCAGCCTCGGGCCGCGCGACGACCTGGTCCAGATCCTGTCGACGCACTTCGAGGCAGCGCCCTATTTCATCGAGATGGAGTACGGCGGCCCGGACCTGGCCCGCCTGGAGCGCGAGGCCGGCCTCCTGAAGTCCAGCTCGCGCGACGACCGCATCGCTCTGTTCCTCAAGATCGCCGACGCCTTGTCGGCACTGCACGGCGCGGGCACCGTGCACGCCGACCTGAAGCCGTCCAACATCCTGGTCGACACCGCCGGCGGTCGGGCGCCCCACGCGCGCCTGATCGACTTCGGCAGCAGTTTCGTGGTGGTCACGCGCGTGCGTGAGCAACTGGGCGCGATCCAGGAGAGCCTGGCGGCTCCCGACGGCGCGCTGGCCGACCCGACGCGCGGCACGTTCGTCTACATGGCTCCCGAGTTGTGGCGCGGCGGCCGGCCCAACGAGCGTAGCGACATCTATTCGCTGGGCATCTTGCTGCTGCAGTTGCTGGCGGGCGACCTGTCCCAGCGGCCGGACACTGGCTGGCAGCGGCTGGTGGGCGATCCCGAACTGATTGAAGACGTGGCCCGGGCCATCGATGGCGAGCCCGCCGAGCGTTTCGCCTCCGTCAGCGAATTTGCGCGTTCGATCCGCAGCCTGGCCGTGCGCCGCGAGGCGCGGGCGCAGGCCGTGCAGGCCGCGGCGGAGGCGGTGCAGATGGAGCAGGAGAATGCCCGGCTGCGCCTGCGCGAGGCCCGCACGCAAGCACGGCGGCCGCTGATCGCGATCGCCTTCGGCCTGTTGCTGGTGGGCCTGGCCTCGATCAGCACCTTGCTGTGGCAGTCGCACCGCCGCAATCTCGAGCTGGCAGAGCAGCGCCGGTCGATCGAGATGCTCAACCGGTTCCTCGACGAGGACCTGATTGGCAGCGCCGATCCGCGCATCGTCGGCAGCGCCGGCCTCAGCGTGGCCGATGCGGCAGTGCGGGCGGAGGCACTGGTCGATACCAAGTATGCCGACGCCCCGGCGGCGACGCGCGCGCTGCTGCATGCCGACCTCCAGGGAACATTGCTCCAGCTCACGCGCTTCACGGAGTCGATCGACGCCGGCCAGCGCGCGTTGCGCGCCTACCCCGACCGTGGCGCAGTGCCGCCGCGTCAAGCCGCGGAGATCGAGATCGGGCTGGCGCGGGCGGACAGCCATCTCGGTCGCCTCGACGAGGCGCGCCAGCACCTCGCGGCGGTCGATTCGTTGCTCGGGTCATCCGCTGCGCGCGATCCGTCGCTGGAGCTGCGATACAGGATCGAGACGGCCCTGGTCTACGGCTCGTCCTTCGATCTCGCCCGGCAACTGTCCGAGCTCGAGACTGCGCGCGCCGTCGTTGCGGCCGCGTCCGGCGTCTCCGAAGACGACCGCGAGGAAGTCGAACTGCAGTACGGAGCGGCACAGAAGATGATCGGGCATCTCGACGTCGCCGACCGGACCTTGCGCGCATTGCTCGCGCAGGAGCAGCGGCGCTACGGCGCGGACCACCCGATCCCCTGCTACACGGCCATGGCGCTCGCGCAGACGCTGGGCTTCGAGGACAAGCTGCCAGAGGCGCTGGGACTCGCCCAGTCGGCGCTGAACTGCCTCGAGACGCACCTCGGTCGCGACGACAGCCGCGCCATCAACGCGCTCGACACGCTGGCAGGGATCCACTACAAGGCCGAACGGTGGGACCAGGCGGCGGCCACCTACGCGGACGTGGTGCGCCGCCGCACCGAGCGATCCGACGCCAGGAGCATCTGGATTCTCATGGCACGCCTGAACCAGGCCCAATGCCTGCGTCATGGAAAAAGGTTCGTCGAGGAACAGGCAGCCCTCGAAACCCTGATCCGGGATGCCAGGGATGAACATCCTGACAGCGATGCAATGATGCAGGTGCTGCACTTCGAACTCGCCGACGCGCTGCTGAACCAGGGCAAGTCCGGCGACGTGATGCGCCTGCTCTCAGGCATCGACCCGAAGGTACTGAACCGCAATGTCCAGGACGATCATTGGGAGGCGCGCCTGGCGTTCGACCATGGACGCGCGCTCATGCTCGCCGGCAACCGGGCCGCCGCGCTCGCCGCGTTCCTGGAGGCCCGTCGGGACCTGGAAGGCAAGGACGAAGACACTCGCTTGCCCGTCGACCTGCTGGATCGCAACATCGCCGCAGCCGGCGGCCATCCGGGGGGCTGACGTCGAACTGGCGCCGGCGTCGGTCGCAGCACGGCGGGTGTCACGCCCATGTGGCTCGTCCTTCCCTTCGGCGCTTGGGTTATGGTTCAGGATCACACCAAGCATCGCCGGGCAAGACGCCATGTTCCGATTCGCTCAGGTCGCCTTCCTCGTCGCGGTCGCGATGCTGCCGGCGCGAACAATTCAAGCCGCGCCTGCCGCGTCCTCCGCGCAGAACGTCCAGGTGGTCGTCTATCCGTCTTCGGGCAGGCAGAACGACAGCCGCGGCAACTACTACGTCAGCCTGCTGAAGCTGGCGCTTGAAAAATCGGACGCCGTCTTCGACGTTCAGCCGTCGAAGCAGGCGACTGTCACCCTGCGAGCCTTGGCCGCCATGGCCGCCAGACACGGCATCGACGTCATCTGGGCGCCCAATGTGACGACGATCGGAGAGGAATTCCAGCCAATCCGGATCCCCGTCGACCACGGCATCCTGGGCTGGCGCATTTTCCTGATCGACAGGCGCGACAGCGCGGCGTTCGCCTCCGTGCAATCTCTCGAAGAGCTGAAGGCCTATCCGGCTGGCCAGGTGAGCGAATGGGCGGATACGGCCATCATGCGTGCCAACGGCATTCCGGTCGTCGAAGCAACGCTCTACGAGAGCCTTTTCCCGATGTTGGCTGCTCACCGGTTCCGCTACCTGCCGCGCGGGATCGGAGAAATCGATGGAGAAGCGCGCAACTATGCCTCGCTCGGCCTGGCCATCGAGTCGCACCTCGCTTTCCACTATCCGTACTGCACGTATTTCTACGTCAGCAAGGACAACACCGCGCTCGCGCGCCAGATCGAGATCGGATTGCGACGCATGCAGCAGGACGGCTCTCTCGAGGCGCTGTTCCAGAAATTCAACGGCCCGGCGATCCAGCGGGCCGCACTGAGCCAGCGAACCGTTTTCGAGCTTACGAATCCGTTGATCGGCCAGGACGGGGCGTCCGCAAAGGATCGGTGCGTGGACTCGAGCAAGGCGATCTTTCACGGCAACTGACGCGCTAAGGCCGCGACGTGGTTCCAGTCGGCCGCGAGACGAGCTCGCGCGATGGCGCCCCCAGGTACCTGCGCACATCGGCCAGGACTGCGGAGAGCTGCCGTGCGAACACCTCGATGATTTCAGGTCGAGGCAAACTGCCTTCCGTGGCGAAGATCTCCTGCAGTGCGCGCGCCGCTTCCGAAAGTCCCGTCGCGCCGATCGACCCTGCGGCCGAGATCTGGGTGTGCGCGATCATGGCAGCGCGCTTGCGATCCCCCGCGTCGACTGCCTCCCGCAACCGCTGCGAATCATCCGAGTGGGTATCCAGGAACCGTTGGAGAACCCGCGCGTAGAGGTCGGTGCGCCCCATGCAATGCTTCAGTCCGAGTTCGAATGAAATGCCGGCCGTGGGCGTGCCCGGCGCGGCGAGGCCGGGGAGCCACTTCGCAATCACCGCGAAAAGTTCGGCCGGCTCCACAGGCTTCGTCACGTAGTCGTTCATGCCCGCGGCAAGACACTTCTCGCGATCGCGCAGCATCGCATGTGCCGTCATCGCAATGATGGGCAGGTTCGCGAATTCGTCGCGCTGGCGAATTGCCGCCGTCGTCTCGTAGCCGTCCATTACCGGCATCTGGACATCCATCAGCACGGCGTCGAACTCGCTCTTTCGCAGGCACTCGAGTGCCTCTTCGCCGTTCTTCGCAAGGGTCAGCACCATGCCGGCGACGTCGCGCAGGAGTTCGGTGGCGATGATCTGGTTGAACTCGTTGTCCTCGACGAGCAGCAAGCTGCGGCCCTTGAGTCGCACCGGCACCTCGGACCGTTCGTGCGTCGGTTCGAGAGACGGTCGACGGGGCAGCGGCGCGGTGCGGTCGATGGCGGCGGACAGGATCGTGTCGAGCAGCGTCCCCGCGCTGACCGGCTTGTCGAGGTAGGCAGCGAATCCTTCGGCAACTGATCGGCGTGCCAGGTCGTCATCGCCATAGGCGGTGATGAGCACGAGGCGGGGCGCGTGGCCGTCAGGATGCATCGCGCGAATGCGGCGGCCCGTCTCGATCCCGTCGAGACCCGGCATCTTCCAGTCGACCAGTACCAGGTCGAAGGGCGCGCCGGACTGCGCCCGCGCGATTTCCTCGAGGCCCTCCTCTCCCGAGCCGGTGAGCACCGGGCGGGCACCCAGGTCGTTCAGCAGGTCCCTGAGAATGTCGCGCGAGTTCAGGCTGTCGTCGATCACGAGGATGCGCAGGTTCCGGATCGCCTGCAGCGCCCAGCTGGAGGTCGACCCGGCCGGCTGCGCGTCGGGTTCGACGACGTCGAACGTCGCGTTGAAACTGAATTCGCTCCCCTGTCCGGGCACGCTCTGCACCTCGATTGTTCCCCCCATCATCTCCACCAGCTTCTTGGAGATCACCAGTCCAAGGCCCGTGCCGCCGTATTGGCGTGTCGTCGACGCATCGAGTTGGTTGAACGCCTGGAAAAGCTGCTGGATCCGGGTCTGGTCGATACCGATGCCGGTATCGCGAACCGAGAAACGCAGCAAGGCGCGCCGGCTCTGCTGCTCCGCCGCCATCTCGACCCGAACGACGATCTCTCCCTGGTTCGTGAACTTGACCGCGTTCGAGCACAAGTTGATGAGTACCTGTTCAAGCCTGAGCGAGTCGCCGAGAAGGCTCTCGGGCACGCCAGGCGCTATCCCCACCAGGAGCTCCAACGATTTCTCGGTCGCCTTCAGCCCGACCATCGCGATCACCTTGTCGAGGACGTCCTGCAGGACAAACGGCCGCATCTCCAACTCGAGCTTCCCGGCCTCGATCTTCGAGAAGTCGAGGATGTCATTGATGATGACCAGCAGCGAATCTGCGGCGATCCTGGCCTTGCTCAGATAGCCCCGCTGCTTTGACGTCATGTCGGTGCGCAGCGCCAGGTGGGTCATGCCGACGATCGCATTCATCGGCGTGCGGATCTCGTGGCTCATGTTGGCGAGGAACTCGCTCTTGGCGCGCGTCGCCGACTCGGCATGGTCGCGCGCCGACCGCAATTCGGTCATGGCGTCTTCAAGCTGCAGCGTGCGATCGTGGACGCGGCGCTCCAGTTCGACGTTGATCGTCCGGATGGCGTCCTCCGCCTGCATGCGTTCGGTCACGTCCAGACTGACGCCGACCATCCGCAACGCGCGTCCTTGAAGGTCGCGCAAGGTGGTCGCGGCGGCCTTGATGAAGCGCACGCCGCCATCAGGTCGCTGGATCCTGAACTCGCACGCAAACTCCTCGTTGCCGGACACGGCGCGCTTGATGGCAAGCGTCGCCTCCTGGAAGGCCTCCGGGGCGAGCGCGCCGGCCCAGGCTTCGATCGCGCCGCCGAAATCCTCGCGGCGCACGCCGTACTGCAGATACATCTGCTCGTCCCAGGCCAGTTCGTCCTTCACGATGTCCCAGTCCCAGATGCCGATGTTCCCTGCGCTGGTTGCAAGCTTGAGCCGCTCCGCACTCTCGCGCAGGTCGTGGTAGCGCCGTTCGAGCATGCCCAGCATCTCCAGGAGCGATTGCCGAAGCGTCGCGAGCTCGCCCAGGAAGTGGCCGCCGAGCAAGCCGTCGGAATTGCCTGATCCTGCTTCAGTGGCGCGAGAGGCGAAGCGCTCGATGAGTCTCAGCGGCTTGAGCATCCAGGCCCAGAGCAGCGCGTAGAGGCTGAGCACGAGCGCGCAGTCCAGGGCCAGCACCAGGACAGTCAGGGACGACCGGCGCCTGGCCAGATCCTGCTCGAGAAAGCGCGACGTTGCGAACACCTCGACCTCCCCCAGATGCTCCCCGTTGCGCTCGATGCTCCGACGCTCGTGCAGCAGGCTGACGTCATCGAGCAACGCGGCGGGCACGGACGCGCCCGTGCCGATCTCCCAGCGGCGGTCACGGGAAAGGGCGATATTCGCAACCGGAGAAACCAGGGTGATCGCCTGGATCTCGCGATTGCGCATGCCGCTGCGCATGATGGCCTGGATCGGGGCCGGGTCGACGTTCCACAACGCCAGGGACAGCGCGACGGCCTGTTGATCGGCGCTCATCGCGACGTCGTCCTTGAGGTGGCTCCATCTCTCGCTACGGTCCGAGCTCAGCTCGACGGCCGCGAATACCCCCAGCAGCGCCGTGACCACGACGACGATGGCGACGCTCAATACCAGGGCGATCGAGAGCTTGTGCTTGATCATGAAGTCCGTGATGACGCCGTCCCTGCGCAGAACGGCGACGCGGCGTCGCTTCGAGTGTGCGTGCAGAGCAGGTCGCCAAGTCTATCCATTCGCCATGATCTCCCATCCGTCGCACCCGGCGTTGCTCAGCTGAGCGCACCTGTCGAGTCAATGGGCGTCAGGCTCGGATGGCCCGGCGAAGACCTTGACCACTTCATACATCCCGGGGTCATACCTGGCGATGGCGAGTGCTTGTGCCACGTAGGGTGAGGCGACGGGGTCTGCCAGCATCGAACGGTAGTGCTGGTAGTGCTCCGCGCTCTTCCACTGCGCGTACATCGTGACCCTGGTTCCGTCGACGCTTCGATGAAGCGCGGCCGAGATGAACCCTGGCACGTTGCGAACGGATGTGTCGGTGGCGCGGGCGAGCAGGTCGACCAGTTCCTGTTGATTCGATGGTTCGACCGTGAATACGTTGATGAGCGTGACGAGAGCTGTGTTCTCGGCAATCGTGGTCATGAAGAGTCTCCGGCGTCTGAGAGAGAGGAATCGCCCCGATCCTCACATTTTGTGCGGATCAGGACGAAGACACTCTCCAGGCGACCCCAATGTCGACGCCGGGCACCTGCGGACGCGCGCGTTCTCAGCGCGGCATCGATGCGGCCTCGCCGCGCAGCAGCGAATCCTGCACGGCCTCGAGATGCCGGATCTTGTCCTGGGCACGCGCGATGTCCGCGGGCGAGGCGCCACGAGCCTGCATCTGCGCCAGTGCCGCGCGCATCTGCGGCAGGCGCTGCTGTGCCGCCTGCACGAAGCGATCG
>FSXQ01004758.1_pt1 | contig 16115 bp, 15 predicted proteins | sample 1638011 | NCBI WGS metagenome assembly FSXQ01 (sample SAMEA3914789, study PRJEB12502) | metagenome | biome: forest; material: soil | place: Canada | collected 2011-07-03 | depth 0.3 m | reverse complement strand
CGTCGCCACCTACGTGACCGCGCACGAGATCGGCCACCAGTGGTGGGGCCACCAGCTGGTGCCGGCCGACCAGCAGGGCGCCTCGATGCTGGTGGAGACCTTCGCGCAGTACTCGGCGCTGCTGGTGATGGAGCACCACTACGGCCCCGACCAGGTGCGCCGCTTCCTCAAGTACGAGCTCGACCACTACCTGCGCTCGCGCGGCGGCGCCGTGCTGGAAGAGCTGCCGCTCGACCGCGTGGAAGACCAGGACTACATCTACTACCGCAAGGGCTCGGTGGCGATGTACTGGGCCAAGGAAGCGCTGGGCGAGGACGTCATCAACCGCGCGATGCGCAAGCTGCTGGCGCAGTACGCGTTCAGGAACGCGCCCTACGCCAACACCACCGACTTCCTGCGCCTGCTGCGCGCCGAGGCCGGTCCGGCCAACGACCAACTGATCACCGACCTGTTCGAGAAGATCACCCTCTACGACCTGAAGGCCAGCAACGCCACGGCGAAGAAGCTGCCCGACGGCCAGTACGAGGTGAACTTCGACGTCGAGGCGCGCAAGTCCCACGCCGACGGCGCGGGCCGCGAGACCGAGGCTCCGATGGACGAGAACGTCGAGATCGGCGTGTTCTCCGCCAAGCCGGGCGACGACCACTTCGACAAGACCAAGGTGCTGCGGCTGGTCGAGGTGCCGATCCACCACGTGCCCGGCCAGGCCGCGGCGGCGCCCGCGACGGCCGCCAGCGCGTCGCATCGCTGGGTCTCGCAGTTCTGGGCGGAGCACGCGGCCGAGACCGGGCCGGCCGACGTCAAGCCCGGCACGCCGGTCACGATCAAGGTGGACGGCAAGCCGGCCTGGGCGGGCATCGACCCGTACAACAAGCGCATCGACCGCAACTCGGACGACAACCTTACTCCGGTCGACGTGGCCAAGTAAGGCAGGGCCGACACAGGGCAGCAAACTCTCGTTACCGTCGCGCTTGCGCTTGCGTTTCCGGATGATCGTCCCGATGTGGGACGATGGCGTCCGCGCGCCGCGGGGTGCTGTCGGGGAGTTGGGTGAACGGGTTGTGGGTTCTTTCGGTCGTGGTGCATGCCTACGTGGCGGTGCGCCTGCTGCCGGGCGTGACGGCGTCGGCCGGCACGCCGGCGGGTGTCCTGCTGGGCGTGCTGCTGCTCGCGTCGGCCGGACTGGTGCCGCTCGCGCTGCGGCGCCGGCGCGGCAAGCGCACGCCCGAGCAGATCCGCCGCAGCGACCTGCTCGCCTGGGCCAGCCTCACGCTGATGGGGCTGTTCTCGTCGCTGTTCGTCCTCACGCTGCTGCGCGACGTGGTCGAGCTGGTGCTGTTCCTGGCCGGCCTGGTGGGCGCGCCCAAGCCGTCGCCGCACTGGCACGACCTGGGCGCCAGCATCGTCGTCGGCGTCGCGCTGCTGCTTACGCTGCTGGGCCTGTACAACGCGCGCCGGCCGCCGCGCGTGAAGATCGTCGACGTCCCGCTGGTGGACCTGCCGGCCGCGCTGCACGGCTTCAAGATCGCGCAGATCTCGGACATGCACATCGGCCCGACCATCAAGCGCCCGGCCATGAAGCACGTGGTGTCCACCATCAACCGGCTGGAGGTCGACGCCGTCGCCATCACCGGCGACCTGGTGGACGGCAACGTCTTCGAGCTGTCGCGCCACGTCGCGCCGCTGGCCGGCCTGCGCTCGCGCCACGGCACGTTCTTCGTGACGGGCAACCACGAGTACTACTCCGGCCACCTGCCGTGGATCAAGTACCTGCCCACCCTGGGCGTGCGCGTGCTGCTCAACGAGCACGTGATCCTGCTGCACCACAACGTGCCGATCGTGATCGCCGGCGTCACCGACTTCAACGCCGCCAGCTACGACACCAGCCACCGCACCGACGTCGCGCTGGCCATCACGGGCGCGCCGCGCGCCGCCGTGAAGGTGCTGCTGGCGCACCAGCCGCGCAGCTGCATCGAGGCCGAGGCCGCGGGCTTCGACCTGCAGCTGTCCGGCCACACCCACGGCGGCCAGTTCCTGCCGTGGAACTTCTTCGTGCGCCTGCAGCAGCCGTTCACCGCCGGCCTGCACCGCGTCAAGGACATGCTGATCTACATCAGTCGCGGCACCGGCTACTGGGGACCCCCCAAGCGCCTCGGTTCGCCGTCCGAAATCACGCTGATCCGCCTCGTCACGGCCACAAGCCGGGCGCGGTGAGAGGAACCCCCCGATGAAGACCGTCCGCCACTCGCTCACCCGCAACTCGCCGGGCGTCTCCATCGAACTGCAGAGCCTGCACTTCGGCACGCCCGGCCGCGGGCCCAAGGCCACGATCCAGGCGGCGCTGCACGCCGACGAGATCCCCGGCCTGCTGGTGGCCCACCACCTGCGCGAGCGGCTGGCGGCGCTGGAGGCCGCGGGACGCATCCTCGGCGAGGTGGTGCTGGTGCCGGTGGCCAACCCGATCGGGCTCTCGCAGCGCGTGCTGGGCGCGGTCGAAGGCCGCTTCGAGCTGGCCAGCGGCGAGAACTTCAACCGGCACTACGCCGACCTCTACGACGCGGTCGTGCGGCAGGTGGACGGCCGGCTCACGGCCGACGCGCAACGCAACGTCGACGTGATCCGCGCCGCGCTGCGCGAGGCCGCCGAGGCGCTGCCCGCGCGCAGCGCGCTCGAGAGCCTGCGCCGCACGCTGCTGGGCCTGGCCATCGACGCCGACATCGTGCTGGACCTGCATTGCGACAGCGAGGCCGTGATGCATCTCTACACCGAGACGTCCGTGTGGCGGCAGGTGGAGCCGCTGGCGCGCTTCCTGGGCGTGCACACGGCGCTGCTGGCCGACCTGTCGGGCGACCATCCGTTCGACGAGGCCTGCTCCACGATCTGGCCGCGCCTGGCCGCGCGCTTCGGCGGCACCGCGCTCGTGCCCAGCGCCTGCGTGGCGGTGACGGTGGAACTGCGCGGCGAGGCCGACGTGTCGCACGACTGGGCGGCGCACGACGCGCAGGCGATCGTCGACTACCTGGCGTGGCAGGGCATCGTCTCGGGCGGCCCGTCGGAGCTGCCGGAAGCGCAGTGCGAGGCGACGCCGCTGGCCGGCTCGATCCCCGTCTATGCGCCGCACGGCGGCGTCATCGTCTACCTGCGCGAGCCCGGCGCGCGGGTGGCGGCGGGCGAGCGGCTGGCCGATCTCATCGAGCCGATGACGGGGCAGGTGACGCCGTTGCTGAGCCCGGTGGACGGCGTGTTCTATGCGCGCGAGACGCGGCGCTTCGTGCCGGCGGGGACAGGTGTGTTGCGGGTGGCGGGGCGGGAGGCGTTGCGGTCGGGGAACTTGTTGACGGCTTGAATGGCGCGCGATCGGGGTCAGGCCTTCGCCTTCGTCCGCGAACGGCCGCCTGGCTTCGTTGGAGGTCTCTCGCGCGGACGAAGGAGAGTCCTGACCCCTTCGTTGGCGGGCTCTCCCCGATCGCACGTCAAGGCCCCAAGTCGTCCTTCGAGATCCACCGCTCGATCGCCACGCCCTTCGCGGTCACGTAGCGCACCTTCACCAGCGCGCCCTCGCGCTCCAGCACCGTCACCACGTCGCCCGCGACGAGGAACCCATGCGGCGCCGACTTCGCATCCGCGCGATCGCGCAGCGGCGCCCGCGTGCGCGTGACGCGCGCCCGCGCCTGCACGTCCGCGTGCCCGACGAGCGCCGCCATCCGCTTCGACAGCTCGTGCCAATCGGGATTCGCGGGCCCGGCCTTCGGCGGCCGCCCGTCGTCGGCCCGGATCGCCACGCCCGTCGCCGTCGTCGACACCCGCAGCACGCGATAGCAGTACGGATGCCGTTCGTTGTCCGACGGCACCTTCTCGGTGAGCAGCAGCTCGCCGGGCGCCATCAGCGGCGGCGACGGCTTGCGGCATGCCGGGAGCAACGCGTCGTTGCCGTCGCCCGGCACGTGCGCGAGCTGCGGCAAGGCCTCGGGCGAGAACGCGCGGATGCCGGTGAGATCCCACGCCGGCCCCGCCGGGTTGCGGCGGTCGAAGACGTAGATCGGCTGCTCCATCGCGGCGTCGTTGGTCCAGCATTCGATGGCCATCGCCCCGCCGGCCTGCGCCCAGGCCACCACGAGGTTGGCATTGCGACACGGCTCGATGGCGAGCTTCGCGTCGACGTTGGCCAGGCACACGCCGCCGTTGCATTGCCGGTTCGCCAGCGCGTCGGCGGCCGACGCGAGGGCCGCCGTCATCGACAGGGCGGTCGCGAGCGCGGCGAGGAATCGGGGCGAGGGCATCGAACGATGTTACGTCGCGAGCGGCTATGCTCGCGCTCCTCCCTACGCAGGAAACAGGAACGCGGCATGCGCATCGAGATCGAACCCGGCGTCCGGCTGTACGTGGACGTGGAGGGCCCGCAATTCGTCCTCGACGGCCCCGCGATGCGCGAGAAGCCCGCGTTGCTGCTGCTGCACGGCGGCCCCGGCTTCGACCACTCGGCGTTCCGCCCGTTCTTCGGCCGCGTGTCCGACATCGCGCAGGTGTTCTACATCGACCACCGCGGCCACGGGCGCAGCGACCGCCGGCCGCCGCAAGAGTGGACGCTGGACACCTTCGCCGACGACGTCGTGCGGCTGTGCGACAAGCTGGGCATCGTCAAGCCCATCGTGCTGGGCCAGTCGTTCGGCGGCTTCGTGGCGCAGCGCTACATCGATCGTCACCCGGCGCACGCGTCGAAAGTGATCCTGTCGAGCACCTCGCCGCACATGGCGATGGCGCGCAAGGTGGCGATGTTCGCGAAGCTCGGCGGCGAGGCGGCCGGCGAGTCGTGCCGCCGCTTCTGGAGCGACCCGGGCCCGGCCACGTGGGACGACTACGGCGTGCACTGCCGCCACCTGTACAACACGACGCCGCAGGATCCCGACGCCGGCGCGCGCACGATCCACGAGTTCGACATCCTGTACACGTCGGCGTCCGGCGAGCAGCGCACCATGAACCTGCTGCCCGGCCTCGCGAAGGCGCAATGCCCGGTGCTGGTGATGGTGGGCGAGCAGGATCCGGTGTGCCCGGTGGCCGACGCGCGCGACATCGCCGCCGCGCTGCCGCCGCAGTGGAGGCAGTACCACGAGTTCCCGAACGTGGGCCACGGCGCGTGGCGCGACGATGCGGACGCGGCGTTCGAGGTGCTGCGGCGGTTCATCCGGGCCTGATGTCCCTCGGCGCGCATCGGCGCCGCGCGGCGCTGCAGAATGGCGCCCTTCCCGGAGGCCATCGCCATGCCATTCATCCTTCTGCGCGTCCGCAACGCCCTCGTCTTCCACGGCTACACGCCCGACAACCAGGAGATCGTCGAGGAGGTGCAGGACGCCGACTTCGTCGACAAGCTGATCGCCGTCGACCGCATCCAGTCGGTCACCGAGAAGTACCTGCTCGTGACGTCCTCGCACGGCCGCACGATGTACTGGGAGTACGACGGCACGTTGGCCTCGGTTCAGGAACGGCTTGCGGAGGCCGGGCTGGTCGTCGGATGATGGCGGGATGACTTCAGACAATCGTTTCAGGCCGCCGGAGGCGGCGCTCGGCCCGCGCGCCCGCGTCGGCGAGTTCTCGCGCGGCCCTGTCATGGCGCTGGGGCTGATGGGCCTGCTGCAAGTGGTCTCGCTGGCCGTCCGGTTGCCGGTCTTCTACCGGCTGGTCAGCGAGGGCGCGATGAATCCGGTCGGCCCGTTCATCTGCCTCGTCGGCTGCGTGTGCCTCTACGCCGGCCTGCTGCGGGCGTTGCCGAACGGTGCCCGGGGCCGCAACCTGTTCCTCGCGGCCGTGGTGTTGCTGCTGTCCGGCCTGACGATGCTCGACGCCCATCGCGCGTTCTTTCGCCTGTGGTCGCTGATGCCGTTCGTGCTCGCTTTCGTCATCGCGGTGCTCGGCCTCGCGCTCACGTGGACGCGCTCCCGCGCGCGCAAGGAGCCCGCATGAACACCGTCCACGAAGAAGTCGCCGGCGCCGCCGAGCGCGCCGTCGTCTCGCTGCAGGCGCGCGCGGGCGGCCGGCTCGACTTCTCGGTCGACAGCCTCAAGGCCGTCGACGAGATGCTGGAGGAGGCCTCGGCCTACGTCGCCGACCTCGACGAGGCCGTCGTCACCGGCCTCGTGCAGCAGCTCGGCTGCTACGTGCTCGAGGTGGGCCGGCGCGCGTTCGGCGGCGAGTACTACTGGCACGAGGAGGGCGAGCAGCCCATCCTGGTCGTCGGCGAGCCCGAGGCCCACGTGGCGCTGATGACCTGGAGCAAGGTCGTCGGCCGGCTCACGGGCGACGTCGGCGACGACATCGTGTTCTTCTTCCACGGCTTCGCCGAGAAGGCGGCGAAAACCGAGCCGGGCGTCGACGTCCTGTTCCTCTGAGCCCGATCCAGCAAGGACATCGATGACCACCGCCACCCCTTCGAAGATCGCGACGGTGCTGCGCGTGACCAGCGGCAATTTCCTGGAGATGTTCGACTTCTTCCTGTACGGGTTCTACGCCACGGACATCGCCCGCGCGTTCTTTCCCGGCAAGAGCAGCTACGTCTCGCTGATGCTCACGTTCGTGACCTTCGGCGCGGGCTTTCTCATGCGGCCGCTGGGCGCGGTGATCCTGGGCGCCTACATCGACCGCATCGGCCGCCGGCGGGGGTTGATCGTGACGCTCGCGTTGATGGCCTGCGGCACGGTGCTGATCGCCTTCGTGCCGAGCTACGCGACCATCGGCCTGTTCGCGCCGCTGCTGGTGGTGGCCGGGCGCCTGCTGCAAGGCTTCTCCGCGGGGGTGGAGCTGGGCGGCGTGTCGGTGTACCTGGCCGAGATGGCCACGCCAGGGCGCAAGGGCTTCTACGTCGCCTGGCAGTCGGCCAGCCAGCAGGCCGCGATCATGGTGGCCGCGGCGCTCGGCTACGCGATCAGCGTGAACCTGTCGCCGGCCGCCGTCGACGACTGGGGCTGGCGCGTGCCGTTCTTCGTCGGCTGCATGATCCTGCCGTTCGTGTTCTACATCCGGCGCTCGCTGATGGAGACCGAGGAGTTCCTCGCGCGCGCGCACCGCCCCACGTTCCGCGAGAGCCTGCACGCGATGGCGCGCAACTGGCCGCTCATCGGCGCCGGCATGATGATGGTGGTGATGACCACGGTGTCGTTCTACCTGATCACCGTGTACACGCCCACGTACGGCAAGTCGGTGCTCAAGCTCGATTCCACCGATGCGCTGCTCGTGACCTTCTGCGTGGGGCTGTCCAACTTCATCCTGCTGCCGATCATGGGCGCGCTGTCCGACCGCGTCGGCCGCTGGCCCTTGCTGGTCACGTTCACGGTGCTGACGCTGCTCACCGCGTGGCCCGTGCTGTCGTGGCTGGTGGCAGCGCCGTCGTTCGGCCGCATGCTGGCCACCGAGCTGTGGCTGTCGGTGCTCTACGCGAGCTACAACGGTGCCGCGGTGGTGGCGCTCACCGAAGTGATGCCGGCCCACGTGCGCACCGTCGGCTTCTCGCTGGCCTACGCGCTGGCCACGGCGATCTTCGGCGGCTTCACGCCGCTGGTCTGCACGTGGCTCATCAAGGTGACCGGCGACCATGCGGCGCCCGGCTGGTGGATGAGCGGTGCCGCGGCCTGCGGACTCGCGGCCACCGCGCTGCTGTACCGCGGCATCGCCAAGGCGCGCTGAGAACGGCCGCGAGGCCGAAATGGCGAGCAATATTCGCCGCCGGGCGCTGTACGCTCGACGTTTTCGCGCGCGCTCGCCCCGCGAGCCGCGCTCCTTGCCACGACTTCAAGGACGCCAACCGTGAACAGATCGACTCTCCCAGCCCTGGCCGGCGCGCTGCTGCTCGCCGCCGGCGCGCACGCCGCGGACACCAAGGCCCCCGCGACCGCCGTCACGCCCGTCGTCGACCACTACGGCGACCTTGCCGTCACCGACCCGTACCGCTGGCTGGAGACCACCGCCGACCCGAAGGTGCACGCGTGGAGCCTCGCGCAGGACAAGCGCACGCGCAGCTACTTCGACAAGCTGCCCGATCGCCAGCCGATGTTCAAGCGGCTGATGAAGCAGATCGCCGCCAGTTCGAGCTCGTACTACGACATCCACTCGGCCGGCGGCCAGCTGTTCGCGATGTTCAACCAGCCGCCCAAGCAGCAGCCGATGATCGCGCTGCTGGGCCGCGACGCCGATCCGAAGCACGCGCGCGTCGTGCTCGACCCCAACAAGCTCAACGCCAAGGGCACCACGGCCATCGACTGGTACGTGCCGGCGCCCAACGCGAAATACGTGGCGGTGTCGATGTCCGACAACGGCAGCGAGGACGGCTCGCTGCACGTGGTCGACGTGGCCACGGGCAAGGACGTCGAGAAGGTCATCCCGCGCGTGCAGTACCCCACCGCCGGCGGCAGCGTGGCCTGGCGCGACGACGCGTCGGGCTTCTGGTACACGCGCTATCCCGACCCGAGCGAGCCCGCGGATCGCCAGCACTTCCATCAACAGATCTGGTACCACCACCTGGGCGATGACCCGTCGGCCGACAAGTACGTGGCCGGCAAGGACTTCCCGAAGGTCGCCGAGATCGCGCTCGTCGCGGGCCCGGCGGGCTCGCCGGTGGTGGCCGCGGTGGCCAACGGCGACGGCGGCGAGTTCGCGCACTACCTGCTGGGCATGGACGGCTCGGTGCGCCAGGTCACGCGCTTCGAGGACAAGGTGGTCGCCGCGACCATCGCCAACGACGGCCTGTACGTGATCTCGCGCCAGGGCGCGCCCAGGGGCAAGCTGCTCAAGCTGAAGCTCGACGACCTCGCGCTCGACCACGCGCAGCTGCTCGTGCCCGAGTCCGACGCCGTGCTGCAGGTCGGCGGCGAATTCGGCGGCGCGCCGGTCACGGTCACGGCCAAGTCGCTGTACGTGCGCGAGGTCGTGGGCGGCCCGTCGCGCGTGGCGATCTTCGACCACGACGGCAAGGCGCAGGGCAACCTGCCGGTGCCGGAGGTGTCGGAAGTCGACCAAGTGGAGGACGTCGGCGACGGCAGCCTGCTCGTCTCGGTGGCCACCTACCTCGCGCCGCCGTACTACGCGCGCTACGACGAGGCCGGCGGCAAGATCGCCGACACCTTGCTGAAGCAGACGAGCCCGGTCACGTTCGGCGACGCCGAGGTCGTGCGCGAGTTCGCGGTGTCGAAGGACGGCACGAAGGTGCCGCTCAACATCGTGCGCCGGAAGGGCACGAAGCTCGACGGCTCGAACCCGCTGCTGCTCAACGGCTACGGCGGCTTCAGCGTGAGCCTCGCGCCGCATTTCCTGGGCGCGGCGACGCGACTGTGGCTGGATGCCGGCGGCGTGTTCGTCATCGCCAACCTGCGTGGCGGCGGCGAGTACGGCGAGGCCTGGCACGACCAGGGCGCGCTCACGCACAAGCAGAACGTGTTCGACGACTTCGCGGCCGCGGGCCAGTACCTCGTCGACCAGAAGTACACCAGCTCGGCGCACATGGCGGCCATCGGCGGCAGCAACGGCGGCCTGCTGATGGGCGCGGTGCTCACGCAGCATCCCGAGCTGTTCCACGCGGTGGTGTCGCAGGTGGGCATCTACGACATGCTGCGCGTCGAGCTCGACCCCAACGGCTCGTTCAACGTCACCGAGTACGGCAGCGTGAAGGATCCGGCGCAACTGGCGGCGCTGTACGCGTACTCGCCGTACCACCACGTCGTCGACGGCGCGCAGTACCCGGCGATCTTCATGGCCACCGGCGAAACCGACGGCCGCGTGAACCCGATGCACTCGCGCAAGATGATCGCGCGGCTGCAGGCGGCCACGGGCTCGGGCCGGCCGGTGTACCTGAGCATCAACGCGCACGCGGGGCACGGGATCGGCAGCGCGCTGTCGATCCGCGTGAACCAGACGGCGGACACGTATGCGTTCCTGTTCGATCAGCTGGGGATGAAGTACCCGGTGCGTTGACGCGTCGCGGAACGCCGCCGAGCCGTCATCCTGCGCGCAGTCGCAGGATCCACCCCTGCCGGGCGGCAACTGCCCGGCGCGACGGGATGTCGAGGGGGCGGCTTGGTCGCGGCGCGCGGATCCTGCGACTTCGCGCAGGATGACAACCTTCTTCCTGTAGGCGTAGAGAACGGGCGCGCCGTGGGCGCGTGCCTTCGCGGCCGCGGGCCCTTGTCCTACGCTCCGATTTGACGTGGGCCGACACGCGCGGACCGCGGGTGGTGGGACATTAACTCCATGCCGAACGACATCGGACGCAGAACACGAACAACACCGATGTCGAACGGCCCAACCACCTCACAGGAGCATCACCATGAACAAGGATCAAGTCGACGGCCGCGCCGAGACCATCAAGGGCAACGTGAAGGAAGCCGCCGGCAAGCTGGTCGGCAACGAGCGCCTCACCACCGAAGGCCAGGCCGAGCAGGCTGCCGGCAAGGTGCAGTCCACCGTCGGCGACGTCAAGAACGACGTCGGCAACGCGATCAAGAAGGCGATCGACCGCTGAGCTGTCGTTTGCAAAGTCGGTCGCCCAGCGCGACCGGCGACGGCCCGCGCCCCAGTGCGGCGCGACTCGCCGAAAGCCCGGTTCCAGCGAACGATTCGTCGGTCGCGTCAACTCATCGAGACGGACGACAACGCCCGGACATCCAGTGCATGTCCGGGCGTCGTCGTTCGTGCGTCTTCAACGTTTCACACGTGGATGAATCGGCCGCCGCCGAACGACCAGTTCTCCCAGGTCGTCTCCTTGAACACCAGCATCACGTTGTCCGGCTGCAGCCCGGGCGATTCGCCCAACGCGGCGATCAGGTCGGCGGCGATCTTGCGCTTGATCTTCACGCTGCGGCCGACTGACAGCAGCACCTCGATGAGCACGAAGTCGTCGGTGCGCGGCGTGGCGAGGTCGGGGTAGCTCGGGTCGTAGCGGAAGTCCTCCGCCGCCAGCTCGAGCACGCGGTGGAAGCGGTCGGTCGGCGGCACGCCGGAGGCCACCAGCGCGCCATGCACGGCGTCGAACACGGCGGTCTTGAAGGCGGCGTCCTTGCCGGGGCGCAGGGTGAGCGTCACCAATGGCATGGGGTGTCTCCCTCAGAGCCGGTCGGACGATTCGAGGCCGATGGGCGTCGGCTGGTAGCCGGCGTCGACCAGGGCCTGCGAGAGCACGAAACGGTCGATATCGGACTGTACGTGCACGCGCTTCGTGCCCAGGTCGACGGCGACGGCGGCGGCGGGATCGAGCGCGTGGATGGCCTCGGTGACCGCGTTGACGCAGTGGCCGCAGCTCATTCCTTCGACATGGAAGTCGGGCATGGTGTTCTCCGTTCGTTGGATGGCGCCAGTGTGGCGCGTCCGCGCAATCCTGCTGGGCGCGGGGGTTTGATCCTTGTCATCCTGCGCGAAGTCGCAGGAACCACTCTGGCGAGGATGCATCGTGGCGGGGGTGGATTCCGCGACTTCGCGCGGAATGACCGCTTGGCCGGATGCCCTTTCGCGTGGGGTTTTTTCCTTTCTGCGCAGATCGTTACAGCCAGACCGTCGACACTGTTGTCCTGTTGCGATCCAATTCCTGAACCATGTCCGCGGTCCCGTCCACGCCCCTCCTGCCTGCCCGTCGCGACTGGTCCTTCCCGGTCGAGGGCATGAGCTGCGCCGCCTGCGCCGGCCGCGTCGAGCGCGCGCTGCGCTCGGTGCCCGGCGTGGCCGACGCCAGCGTCAACATGGCCACCGAAGTGGCCAGCGTGCACGCCGAATCGCCCGTCGCGTTCGACGGCCTGGAGGCGGCCGTGCGCAAGGCCGGCTACGCGGCGCGCGCGCCCGACGTGCCGGCGCCCGCGCCCGCGTCGCCCGCGCGGGCGTGGCGGCCGGTGGCCATCGCGGCGGCGCTGTCGGTGCCGTTGCTGCTGCCCATGCTGACGTCCGTGTTCGGCCTCGCCTGGGGCTGGCCGGCCTGGGTGCAGTTCCTGCTGGCGACGCCCGTGCAGTTCTGGTTCGGCGCCCGTTTCTACGCCGGGGCCTGGCGCGCGCTGCGCGGCGGCGGCGCCAACATGGACGTGCTCGTCGCGCTCGGCACGTCCGCGGCGTACGGCCTGAGCCTGTACGAATGGTGGGCCGCGTCGCGCATGGCCGGCATGCCCGGCATGGGCCATCTCTACTTCGAGGCGTCGGCCGTGGTCATCACGCTGGTGATGCTGGGCAAGCAGCTCGAGGCGCGCGCCAAGCGCCAGACCACGCATGCCCTGCGCGGGCTGCAGGCGCTGCAGCCCGACACCGCCCGCGTGCGACGCGTCGGCGGCGACGTCGACGTGGCCATCGGCGCGCTGCGCGTCGGCGACCGCCTGGTGGTGCGTCCCGGCGAGCGCTTCGCCGCCGACGGCCGCGTGGCCGAGGGCGAGAGCCATGTCGACGAGTCGCTGGTCACCGGCGAGAGCCTGCCCGTGGCGCGCGCGCCGGGCGACCGCATCACCGGCGGCGCCATCAACGGCGAAGGGCTGCTGCTGGTCGACGTCACCGCGGTCGGCACCGAGTCCACCTTGGCGCGCATCGTGCGGCTCGTCGAGAGCGCGCAGGAAAAGAAGGCGCCCATCCAGCATTTGGTCGATCGCGTCAGCGCGGTGTTCGTGCCGGTCGTGTGCGTGGCGGCGCTGGTCACGCTGCTGGCCTGGGGCTTCGCCGGCGGCGACTGGCAGCGCGCGGTGCTCAACGCCGTCGCCGTGCTGGTGATCGCCTGCCCGTGCGCGCTGGGCCTGGCCACGCCCACCGCGTTGATGGCCGGCACCGGCGCGGCCGCGCGCCACGGCATTCTCATCAAGGACGCGGAGGCGCTCGAGATCGCGCACGACGTCTCGGTGGTCGCGTTCGACAAGACCGGCACGCTCACCGAGGGCAAGCCCATGCTGGTGGCCTGCGTGGCCGTCGACGGCGACGCCGCGCGCCTGCTGGCGCTCACCGCGGCCGTGCAGTCGGGCAGCACGCATCCGCTCGCGCAGGCCGTGCTGGACATGGCGCGCGGCACCAACGCCCGCGTACCCGCGGCGAGCGAGCAGCGCGCCGTGCCGGGCAAGGGCGTGGCCGCGCGCGTGCGCGGGCCGGCCGACCCGCACACCACCGCCGAGGCGCGACTGGCCGAGGCCATCGCGGCCAGCGTCATCATGAGCGCGCGCCAGAGTGCCGGGCTGTCGCCGGGCACGGGCCTCGCGCTCGACGCCGACGGCAAGCTCGACCCGCCCGGCCACGAGCTCGACCTGCGCCTGGGCAGCGCCCGCTGGATGGCCGAGCTGGGCGTCGACCTCAGCGCCCTGGCCGACCGCGCGGCCGAGCTGCAGGGCACGGGTCGCACGGTGTCGTGGCTCGCCGACGTCGGCGGCCCCGAACCGGAGCTGCTGGGCCTGCTGGGCTTCGGCGACCGCCTGCGCGATGGCGCCATCGAGGCCGTGCAGCGGCTGCAGGTGGACGGCGTGCGCACCGTGCTCATCAGCGGCGACGGCCGGGCGAGCGCCGAGGGCGTGGCGCACCTGCTGGGCATCCCCGAGGTGCATGCCGAGGTGCTGCCCGGCGAGAAGGCGTCGCTGCTCGCCTCGCTGCGGTCGCTCACCGGTGCCGAATCGCCGCGTCGTTCGCGCCGTCCGGTGCGCGTGGCGATGGTGGGCGACGGCCTCAACGACGCGCCCGCGCTGGCCGCGGCCGACGTGGGCATCGCGATGGCCTCGGGCACCGACGTCGCCATGGAGGCCGCCGGCATCACGCTGATGCGGCCCGACCCGCGGCTGGTGGCCGACGCGCTGGACATCTCGCGCCGCTGCGTCGCCAAGATCCGGCAGAACCTGTTCTGGGCATTCGCGTACAACGTGGCCGGCATCGGCCTGGCCGCGGCCGGGCTGCTGAGCCCGATGGTGGCGGGCGCGGCGATGGCGTTCAGCAGCGTCAGTGTCGTCACCAACGCGCTCACGTTGCGGCGCTGGAAAGCAGCAAGCTGAAGGGCTTGTGGTGCATGCAAGACGGAACCGAATCGTGTGCCGTCGAGTCAGTCCGGGCATGTAGATCCGCGACAATCACGTGTTTTCCAGGCCGGCCCGCCTTCGCGCCCGGCCGTGGACACCCGAACACCCTCCCGCGGCCTGCGCCTTCCCGCGCGCCCCAACCGGCTTCACCCCGAAGCATCCTCCATGACCTTCCGTCTCCGCACCGTTTCCCTGCCGTCCCTCATCGCCACCGCGGCCCTGCTCGCGCTGGCCGGGACGGCCTCCGCCGCCGCGCACGCCAAGCCGCACGCCGCCGCGCCCAAGGCCGCCGCCCACAAGGGCAAGGCGGCGGCGCCCGCCGAGCCCGTGACGACGACCGACGCCAACGGCCAGTCCGTGCCCGTGCTGGCCAACAAGGCCTGGGTGCTGATGGACTTCGACAGCGGCCGCATCCTTGCAGGCTCCAACGCCGACGAGCCGCTGCCGCCCGCGTCGCTCACGAAGATGATGACCAGCTACCTCGTCGAGCAGGGCCTCAAGAGCGGCAAGCTGAAGCCCACCGACATGGTCACGATGAGCCTCAGCGCGTGGTGCAAGGGCGGCAAGGAAGGCGACAGCTGCATGTTCGTGCCGCTCAACGCGCAGGCCTCGGTGATGGACATGCTGCGCGGCGTGGTCGTCGACAGCGGCAACGACGCGGCCAAGGCCCTGGCCGAGCACATCGGCGGCTCGGAGTCCGGCTTCGTCGCCATGATGAACGCCGAAGCCGCGAAGCTGGGCATGACCCACACCCACTTCGAGAACGCCGCGGGCCTGCCCGACCCGAACCACAAGTCCTCGGCGCACGACCTGGCCATCCTCGCGCAGGCCATCATCCGCAACAGCGGCGAGTACTACCCGATCTACGCCGAGCGCGAGTTCACGTACAACGGCATCAAGCAGGGCAACCGCAACGAACTGCTGTACACGGATCCCACGGTCGACGGCCTCAAGACCGGGCACACCGAGGAAGCGGGCTACTGCATGACGGTGTCCGCCAAGCGCAACGGCATGCGCCTGATCTCCGTCATCATGAACGCCGACAGCAAGCAGGCCCGCGCCGAGCAGACGCGCGTGCTGTTCAACTGGGGCTACGCCGGCTTCGAGCAGGCCACGCCGGTCAAGGTCGGCGCTGCGCTCGGCACCGGCAAGGTCCTGTACGGCGTGGTGCCCACCGTGACGGCCGTCCTGCCGCAGTCGTGGATGCTGCTGGTGCCCAAGGGCCAGGGCGGCGCGGTGCAGACCTCGGTCGTGCTGAACCCGGGCCTGGAAGCGCCCATCGCCAAGGGCGCCGTCATCGGCAAGGTGGTGGCCACGGCCAACGGCAAGCCGGTGGGCGAGACGCCGGTCGTCGCGCAGGATGCGGTCGAACGCGCCGGATTCTTCCAGCGCCTCTGGCAGCGCATCACCGGCATGTTCTCGTCGAAGTGACGCGGCGGCGCGCCGCGCGCCGGCATCACTGCTGGTGCGTGGCGGCTTCGGCCTGCGTGAAGAACTGGTAGACGCCGTCGTCGCTCATGCTGCGCGCGTCGGCGAGTTCGCCGGCGCGGGTCATGAACAGGATCTTGTTGTCGGGCGACACGATCACCGCCGACGGGATGCCCTTCTTCGTCGCGTCGCCGTAGGCGGTGCTGACGTCGACGTTGTGGTCGAAGTGGCCCACGTCCACCTTCACGACCTTGAACTTGCCCATCAGCTCGGCGTTCTTGCCGCTCTTGAGCGAGTGGTCGAGCGCGCGGCAGTCCTCGCACCAGTTGGCGCCGAAGATCAGCAGCACCGGCTCCTTGGCCTTGGCGGCGTCGCGCAGGGCGATGGCGATCTGCGTCTTGGCATCGGCCGATTCGTCGTAGGGGCGGTCGGCGGCGACGGCGAACGTGGTGGCCAGCGCGAGCGCGAAGGGGAGGAGCAGCTTGTTCATGCCGCCATGATGCCAGCGTCGGAATGCCGCTGCAGGAGCATGGAAACGGGGTAGTGGCATGTTGGCGCGGTGTGGGCCGGGGGAGCTGCGGCGTGCGCGCGGGCCGGGTCGGCGACGCCACCAAGCCCGTCATCCTGCGCGCAGTCGCGGGATCCACCCCCGCCATGATCAGCCCTTGGGCAGCAGTCTCATCTCGGCCGCGCGCG
>FSXQ01000646.1_pt1 | contig 16130 bp, 12 predicted proteins | sample 1638011 | NCBI WGS metagenome assembly FSXQ01 (sample SAMEA3914789, study PRJEB12502) | metagenome | biome: forest; material: soil | place: Canada | collected 2011-07-03 | depth 0.3 m | reverse complement strand
GTCGGCGCGAAAGAACAGGACGTCGTCGACGTCGATCACCCGGACGTTGGCGCCCACGGCGGCATTGATCCAGCGGATGTAGCGCGGCGGCGTGGCCGCGCGCACGGCCTCGAAGACCATCTCCCGCAGCCACGCCGACGGCGCGTCGAACGGTGCGGGGTTCGACCCTTTCGAGACGTCGGCGAGCGCATTGCCTGCTTTGGATTCAGGGACGAGAAGCACGGGATCCATCATCATCGACCTCTTGATGTTGTTGGCGGCGGGGACGCCGCGTCCCCGCCAGCGGCTGCTCAAGGTCTCGGGCTGGCGTGAGCTGCACGAAGCGCTGCGAAGACCTTTCGCTCCCGGATACACGAGATCGCTTGCGCGGATCCGACATCGGAGCGAAAAGTTTTTCGCGTTGCCCGTGTCAGTACGCCGCCGCCGGCTCCGTCCAGACCAGGAGGCCCGCAGGGACGATGGCACCGGTCGGCAGCATGAGCGTGTCGACGGCGCCCAGGTAGAAGAGTTCCACCCAGTACGTCGACAGCGCGTAGCCGCCTTTCGGCCCGCCGTTGACGTTCGCGACGGCATTGGGGAACAGAGCCGCGAACCGCACATAGCCGTACACGCCGGCAGCGCCGCTGACATTGGAAAACTGGATCTGCGAGAAGTAGTTCTGGATGGCCGCCGGCGGGATGGGTCCGCCTGTTCCATCGCTGTATGGCACGGCGACGAAGACCCATCGGTTGGAATTGCCGCCCACCTGGTTGTCGAGGATGCTGTGCGAGCCGGCCGCTGGGGCTTTGACCAGGGTGCCGTCCGCGCTGGTGGGCAGACCGCCTCCGATGGGCTCGCCTCCCTTGCGGTACTGGATCGGTCCGCCGGGCAGCGTGCCGGGTGGTGCCGGAACCGGTGCGCCTGGCCGTGCCAGCGTCGGGACGAAGCTCACCCTGATCTCGAAACTGTGGTGCGGAAGCCCGCGTGCCAGCAACTGGGCGAGCGCCGCGATCTCGGCACGCAGCCCGTCGCCGCCGCCTGGCGGGGCGGCCTTCGCCGCCTGCGCCGCGATGTGTTCGGTCTTGTCTGCGGTCGCCGGAGCGGCAGCGGGCTTGCGGCCCGCGCGGGCAGTCTTGGTCTTGGACGTGGTCTTGACGCTTGGCATCGTGAGATCTCCAGTGGTGAATGTGCGTGGCGGGGGGCCGTCAGGCTGCTGACACGCGAGGGTCGTCGACGGAAAACAAGCAAGGCGCCTGGCGAGCATCGCGCGGAGGCATGTCCGTCCCTGGGTACACGAGATCGCGCGCGCAAAACCGACATCGGGGCAACAATCTTTTCAAGGCACTCGTTGCGGATCGCGGTGAATGCGGGCGTCCTCGCCACGAGCCGCCTTGTCATCAACAGAACAGCTCGATCCGGCGGGTCGTTCGCGCCAGGGCGGGCGCACGCAGTTCCTGCAACAGGGCTTCGGCGCGCCGCACCGTCGGCGCATCGGGACCCAGCCCCTCGCGCAGCAGCGGCAGGGCGCGCGAGACCAGCGCGAGCGCGGCGTCCGTGCGACCCGCATCCGCCAGCGGACGCGCGCAGTTCAAGCTGAGGAGCCGATCGAGCACCGGCAACGGGCTGGCGGACAGTTTGGCGTCGTCGCATTGGGCGCCGAGCGCGCGCAGCGCGGGTTCAGCCCGTCCCTGCGCCTGAAGCGCGGCGCCCTCGAACACGCCCGTCTTCACCGTCTCCCGCAAGCCGGCCAGGTGCTCCCGCGCCGCCAGGTCGCGCGCGCGCGCGACCCATGCGAGCGCCTCGTCCGGGTGGCCACGCAGCAGGCTGACTTCCGCGAGCGTGTTCAGCGCCATCAAGCGCAATGACGGCGCCACGACCGCGGCGCCGGCGAGAAGGGCCAGCTGATCCGCGGCGTCCTGCGGCGACGCATCGCTGCCGTCCCAGGCCTGGCTGCGCGCGAGCAGCACCGCGGCCTCGACCTGCCGCGCGGGAATGCGCGTGTCCTCCATTTGCACCTGCAACGCCGCGGCGACGGCCGCCGCCTGCGTCGCATCGCCGCGCTTCAGCAACACGCGGACGAGCTGCGCATCGAGGCTGCGACACGCCAAGCTCCGCGGTCCGAGCGCGCGGTCGCACTCGGCCAGGGTGCCGGGCAACCAGGCCGCAATGCTTGCGTAGCGACCGCCGTCCGTTTCGATGTTCGCCCGGGACAGCGCCAGTTCGCCGAAGCGGAACATGTCGAGCTCCGGATGGCTGGCTGCCTGGGCAAAAGCGGCGGCCAGGAGCGCCTGGGCGGCGTCGCGATGACCTGCCGTCGACTCGATCTTCGCGAGGGCCAGCCGGGCTGCCACGACGACCTCGGTGGGCTCGTCCGGAGCATTCGTGGCCAGCGTGAGGTAGCGGTCAAACGCGACGCGTGCGTCCGCGGGACGATTGTCGTGCAGCGCCACGTACCCGGCCAGGATCGCCAGTCGCCGCTGCGTGCGTGCGTCCGCGCCGTGCAGGCGGGCCTCCTCCTCTGCCTGCGCCAGGGCGGCCTTGGCATTGTCGATCCGGTGCATGGCCAACGCGATGTCGACCCGCATCAGCCAGGCCGAGATCCGTTGCGCGGCGTCCGGCGCCGTGCGCAACCGATCCAGCAGTTGCGCCAGCGTCGCGTCGGCGCTGGCCGGGTCGCCCAGTTCGAACTGGGCGCGCGCGATGCTCTCCAGCAATTCATCGACCGGCAACGCCGTGTCCGTCGCGGCCGCCTTGAGCAGTTTGGTCCGGCCCTGTGCCAGGAGCTCGAGGCCGGTGGGCTCGTGGCCGGCGTTCCGGTCGGGGTCGCTGTTCTGGAACAGGTCCTCCATGAACTGGCGTGCGGCGACTGCCTTCGCGGCCTCGCGCTGCGCCTCCCAACCGCGCGCGACGGCCACGCCCGCCGCCGCGATGAAGGCCGCCACGGCCAGCGAGCCCAGGCCGACGCCCAGGCGGTGCCGGCCGACGAACTTGCGCAGGTAGTACGCGGCCCCCGGCGCGCGGACAGAAACCGGCTTGCCCGACTGCCAGCGCGCGAGGTCGGCGGCCAGTTCCGCGGGTGACGCGTAGCGGCGGTCCGGCGTCTTGGCGAGCGCCTTCAGCACGATCGCGTCCAGGTCGCCCGCCAGTTGCGAGCGCAGCGCGCGCGCCGTCGCGCCGCGTGCCGCGGCCGTCGCGTCTGACAGCTCGGCGCGGCTCGGCGCGCGGGGCTCGACGTTCAGGATGGCATCCTCCACGCGCGCCGCCGAGGTCCGGCTCGTGACGCCGCAAGGCCGCATGCCGGTCAGCAACTCGTACAGTACGGTGCCGAGCGCGTAGACGTCGCTGGCCGTGGACAGCGCCTGGCCGCGCAGTTGCTCGGGGCTCGCGTAAGCGGGCGTCAGCTGGTGGCCGGCCGCGCTCGTGAGCTCGGTCGCCTCGCGCGCGCTGCCGTTGTCGGCGAGCGCCTTGGCGATGCCGAAGTCGAGCAGCTTCACCTCGTCCGCGGCGTCCACGAGGATGTTGGCCGGCTTCAGGTCGCGGTGCAGGATCAGCTGCGAATGCGCGTACTGCACGGCGCTCAGCACCTGCTGGAACAGCGCGATGCGCTGGCCGAGCGTGAGGCGTGCGGCGTCGGCGTGCGCGAGGATGTCCCGTCCGGCGACGAACTCCATCACCAGGTACGGCATCCCCGCCTCGGTCACGCCGACGTCGTACAGGCGTCCGATGTGCGGATGCTCCAACGCGGCGAGGATGTTGCGCTCCCGCAGGAGGCGCATGGCGAGTAGGTGCTGGCCCGGTCCGGCGTGCGGCAGCTTGAGCGCGACTTGTCGCGTCACCTGGCCGTCGGCGCGCTCGGCGAGCCAGACGGTGCTCATCCCGCCCTGGCCGATCTCGTGCAGCAGGCGCCACGCACCGATCACGGAGCCCGGATCGAACCGTCCGGCCTGCGAGGCCGGCATCGGGGTCGGCGGGTCGAGCCGCGGCAGCGCGCCCAGGAAGTCGCCGCTCTCGATCGCGTGCCGATCCTCCAGCAATTCGAGAAGGCCCGCGCGGATCGCGGGCGAAAGGTCGATCCGGCCGAGCCATGCGACGCGCTCGCCGGCCGGCATGGACAATGCCTGCTCGACCAGGGGCATCAGTTGGGGCCAGTCGCTGCGCGCTATGGTCATGACGGATCGCTTTCCATGGCGTTGCCGACCAGGCGACGCGTTGGTGGCGCGCGTGGGCGCGGACGTGAGGCCTGCGCGGGCCTCAGCTTCCCTTCAGGCTCTGGTAGAGAAAACTCCGTGCCTTTTCCCAATCGCGCTCCACCGTGCGCGTCGTCACGCCGAGGCTGCTGGCGATCTCCGCCGTGTCGAAGCCAACGAAGTAGCGCATCTCGACCACGCGCACCAAGCGCTCGTCGATCAGGGCGAGCTCTTCCAGCGCCTCGTGCACGCGAAGGACCTCGTCCGCGCCCGACCCCGACGCCAGGTTGATCGCGGCCGTGTCCAGCGTCACGACCTGGTGGTCGCCGCCGCGGCGCTGGCTGCGCTGCTCGCGCACGAGATCCACCATCACGGAGCGCATGACGCGCGCGGCATAGGTCAGGAAATGGCCGCGATCGTTCGCCGTGAGCCGTTCCACGCCGAGCAGCCGCAGATAGGTCTCGTTGACGAGCGAGCCCGTGTCCATCAGCATGCGATCGTCGCGGAACCGCAGCCTCGCGTGCGCGATGCGCTTCAGTTCGGGAAACAGCAGTTCGAACAGGCGGTCGATCGCGAGCCCGTTGCCTTGGCGTGCCTCATCCAGCAGCAGTGTGACGTCGCCCACCCGGCCTCCCCGCGTAGCCTGTCGTGCAGACGTGCATTTAGCAGCGAGGCTCGGCCCCGGTCAATGGGGCGCATGGAAATCGGCGAGCGTTGGCCGCGAGCGGGAACCCGGGCGCGGCCGAAGTGCGCCCGGCACGGACTCATTGCGGAGGATCCGGATTGGCCACCTGCGTGAACGTCCCGACCGCGGTGATCTGGTAGCCCACGCGCAGCAGCGATGCGTCCCGGTCCTGCACGGCGATGGTCATGTTGACCCCCACCAGCCGGCGCGAACCTGGTTCGAAGAACGGCCAGAACGAGTTGATCGAGAATCCCGCGTTGACCGCTTCGCTCTCATCGAAGATCGAGCTCAGGCTTCCGAACGTGGAATATTGCTGGACCTCGAACATCGTGCGACTTCCCGGGGGCGCTTTTGGTGCGTTCGCGAAGGAAAGCGCGTTCTTGATATCGACGTCGGGCTGAATCTGCAGCGTGTCGCTGCGCCAACCCGTGTGCTGGATGGCCTCGAAATTGGTCGCCACGATGCCGGAGAGGACGAGCAGGTACGGACCCTTCTGCGGATCCGTCGACAGAGGCGTCAAGATCCATTGCGGAGTCACGAAGGCTGCGGCGTTCGTTGATTGAGTGAAAAGCATTTGGAAGTCCCTTCGGCGGCAATTGACAAGGCTCCGATGCGCCGCCAAGGCATTGAAGCCAAGGTCATTGGCGTCGCTCGGCCCGGAGCTGTCGATTCGAGTGCCGCGAATGCGGCTCTTGTGCAGGCGAACCGCCGAAAGGCGCCGCCGAACGCGGCGGCGCCGGCGTCCCGATCGCCGCTCAGCGCGGAAACCGCAGCTCGAAGCGGATCACGCCAGCGGGCGTGCACGACGCGCCCGCCTCGCCGCGGTGCAAGGCCATGATCGCCTTGACGATCGCCAGCCCGAGCCCGCTCGATTCGGCGGGCCGGCCGCGCGCCGCGTCGGCGCGGTAGAAGCGATCGAACAGGCGCTCGATCTGGTCGGCGGGGATGGGCGCGCCGTCGTTCTCCACCGCGATCGTCGAGCCGGCGTCATCCTGCGTGCCGGCCAATCGAATGGTCGTGCCGGGCGTGCTGTAGCGCAGCGCGTTGACGACCAGGTTGTGCACGGCGCGCTTGCACAGCGCCGGGTTGACGAGCGCGATCCCGCTCGCGTCCACCGCGAAGCGCAGGCCGGCCTCGTCCGCGGGCCCCTCGAAGTAGTCGGCGATCTTGCGCAGTTCGTCGTCCATCGCGAGCGGCGTGCGCTCGATCTCGAGCGCCGAGTGGTCGGCCTGTGCGAGGAACAGGATGTTGTCGATGATCAGACGCAGCCGGTTCAGCTCCTCGAGGTTCGATTCGAGCACCTGCTGGTAGTCGGCCGGCGTGCGCGTGCGGTTCAGCGCGACCTGCGTCTGCCCGATCAACGCGCCCACCGGCGTGCGGATCTCGTGCGCGAGGTCGGCCGAGAACTGCGACAGCCGCTCGTAGCCGGTGGCGATGCGATCGAGCATGGCGTTGAAGACCGCGACCATCTCCTGAAGCTCCTGCGGCGCGTCGTGCTCGGGCAGCCGGATCGCCAGGTTGAGAGGCTCGATCAGCGCCGCCTGCGCGGCCACGCGATGCAGCGGCCGCAGGCCATGGCGCAGCACGGCCCACACGAGCAGCGTCGAGGCCAGCATCGCGACGAGCGTGCTGACCAGCGCCTTGTCGCGGCTGTCCTCGATCATGCGCATCTCGCTGACGAGCGGATGGCCCGCCACGACTTCCACCATCGCGCCGTCCGGGCCGGACCGCGCGAGGCCCGAGACCCAGTGCATGGGCGGGCGGCCGGGCGGCAGCGCGTCGCGCACGTCCGCGGTCGCCATCGGCCGGTCGACCGCCACGGGCGACAGGTCGGCGGGCACCGGCACGCGATCGGGATTGACCTCGACCAGCGGCGCCGCGCCCGCCGGGCGCAGGATCAGCACGTCGCTCGCGGAGCCGAGCAGAGCCTCGAACAGCATCGAGCGCTCGTGCAGGTCGTCGACCGTGCGCGCGTCGGCGACGAGGCGGCGGAAGTGTTCCGCGCGCCCGATCAACTGCTCGTCGGCATGCGCCGTGATGGCCAGGTGCGCGGCGACGTAGAAGAACATGCCCATCATGCCGGTGACCGCGAGCGCCACCAGCCCGCACAGCAGCATGACCCGGACGGCGAGCGAGCGCGGCAGCCAGCGCGGGCTCAATCCGCGCTCCCTGGCGCGTCGACGGGGGGCTCGCCGAACGCGTAGCCGATGCTGCGCACCGTATGGATCAGCGGCGTCGCGAACGGCCGGTCGACCTTCGCGCGCAGCCGCTTGACGGCGACGTCCACCACGTTGGTGTCACTGTCGAAGTTCATGTTCCACACCTCGGAGGCGATCAGCGTGCGCGACAACGCCTCGCCCTGGCGCTTGACCAGCAGGTGCAGCAACAGGAACTCCTTGTTCGTGAGCGCGATCTCGGTGCCTTCGCGCGTGACCTTGCGGCGCAGGACGTCGAGCTTCAGGTCGGCCACCTCGTAGACGTCCGCCTCGCGCGCCGCGCCGCGGCGCAGCAGCGTGCGGATGCGGAGCACCAGCTCCGTGAACGAGAACGGCTTGACGAGGTAGTCGTCGGCGCCGAGCTCGAGGCCGCGGATGCGGTCGCTCAGCTGGTCGCGGGCGGTCAGGAACAGCACGCGCACGTCGCCCTTCTCGCGCAGCGCCGGCATGATCTGCCAGCCGTCGATGCCGGGCAGCGTGACGTCGAGCAGCACCAGGTCGTAGGCATTGGCCAGCGCCATCCGCAGGCCGTCGGTGCCGGTGCGCGACAGGTCGACGGCGTAGCCGCTCTCGCGCAACCCCTTCTTCAGGTAGTCGCCGGTCTTGGGGTCGTCCTCGATGACCAGGATCTTCATGCGCACCGATTCTCCGCTCTCCGCATCGCGGGTTGCATGACGTTTTTGTCATCCACCCGTCACCCCCGGCAAGCGCCGGAATTCCTACAGTCGGGTCTTCGCACAACGCCAACACGAAGGAACCCAGCATGTCGAACCGCTTCAAGCTTCTCGCCACCGCCGCCCTGGCGCTCGCCTCATTCGGCCCCGCGCAGGCCGCGAGCACCCCGAACGGCGTCAGGAACGTCGTCCTCGTGCACGGCGCGTTCGCCGACGGCTCGGGCTGGAAGGCCGTCTCCGACATCCTGACCAAGGACGGCTTCGCCGTGAGCATCGCCCAGCCGCCCGAGACCTCGTTCGAGGACGACGTCGCCGCCACCAACCGCATGCTCGATCGCCTCGACGGCCCCGCCGTCCTCGTCGGCCACAGCTACGGCGGGATGATCATCTCCGACGCCGGCAACAACGCCCACGTGAAGGCGCTGGTCTATGTCGCCGCGTTCCAGCCCGAGGTCGGCGACAGCCTGGGCAAGCTGCAGGGCAGCATGCCGCCGGTGTCCAACTCGATCGCGCCGTCGGCGGACGGCTTCCTGTATATCGACCAGGCGCACTTCCACGCCGACTTCGCCGCCGACCTGCCGCAGGCGACGTCCGACTTCATGTCGCGCTCGCAGGTGGGCCTGTCGGTCAAGTGCGCCGGCGCGACGGTGGCCTCGCCGGCGTGGAAGACCAAGCCGAGCTGGGCGATCGTCGCCAAGGATGACCACGCGATCAATCCGGATCTCGAACGCTCGATGTACAAGCGCTCGGGCGCGATCACGACCGAGGTCGCGGGCAGCCACGTGATCTACATCTCGCAGGCCAAGGCGGTCGCCGCGGTCATCGAGAAGGCGGCCAACGCCGCGAAGTGAGCACGCCATGCCGCATCCTCTTTCCACGCTGGGCATCGCCCACACCGCGATCAGCCTGGTCCCGCTCGTCGCGGGCCTCTACGCCTTCGCGCGCTTCCGGGCGATCGAGCCGGGCACGCGCGCCGGTCGCATCTACCTCGGCGGACTCGTGCTGTCCGTGCTGACGGCCTTCGGGCTCTCGAGCACCGGCGGATTCAACCCCGGACACGCGCTGGGCATCCTCGCGCTGCTGGCCGTGGCCGGCGCGCTCGCCGCGCCGCGGCTGGCGTTCCTGGGGCGGGCGCGTCCGTACCTGGCGACGCTCGGACTGTCGTTCAGCTTCTTCCTGCTGCTGGTGCCCGGCATCAACGAGACGCTGAGCCGGCTGCCGCCGTCGCACCCGCTCGCGAACGGGCCGGACTCGCCGCTCGTCAAGGGCGTGCTGCTCGGGTGGCTGGTGCTCTTCGCCGCGGGCTACGCGCTGCAGGCGTTGGCGCTGCGTTCGCGCCGGGACGCGACGCCGGCCTGAGCCGTCACGTCGCCTTCACCGGATCGCCCGATCCCCGCGGCGTCGCCTCCGGGATCGGGCTGCCCGCCGCAGGCTTCTCGAGCAGGAAGTGCCCGAGCGCCGGCAGCAGGATCAGCGCGCCCAGCATGTTGACGACGAACATGAAGGCCAGCAGCACGCCCATGTCCGCCTGGAACTTGATCGGCGAGAACGCCCACGTCGCCACCGCGGCGCCCAGCGTCACGCCGGTCAGCACCACCACGCGCCCGGTGAACAGCAGCGCGCCGTGGTACGCGTCCGACAGCGACTGCCCCTGGCGCAGCCGGGCCAGCGTCACCGACAGGATGTAGAGCGAGTAGTCCACGCCGATGCCCACGCCGAGCGCGACGACGGGCAGCATCGCCACCTTCATGCCGATGCCCAGCGCCACCATCAGCGACTCGGCCAGCACGGTGGTGAGCATCAGCGGCAGCACCGCGCACAGCACCGCGCGCCACGAGCGGAACGTGATGAACGCCAGCACGATGACGGCCAGGTAGACCAGCAGCAGCATGCGCGTGTTGGCCTGCTCGACGACGATGTTGGTCGCGGCCTCGATGCCCGCGTTGCCCGCGGCGGACAGGAAGCGCGCCTGGTCGGAATCGTGGCGCCGCGCGAAGCCCTGCACGACGTCGACGACGCTGGTGAGCGTGTCGGCCTCGTGGCCGCGCAGGTACACGTAGAGCGTCAGCAGGTCGCAGTTCGGATTGAACAGCTCGCGCGGCGCGCGCGAGGTGATCACGTTGAGCATGTCCTGCGTGCGCGGCAGTCCGTACCACTTGAGGCTGCCCTCGTTCATGCCGACGGCCGTGGTCGTGGCCAGGTCGGCCAGCGAGTTGGTGGACACGACGCCCGGCAAGCGCTGCAACTCCTCCTCGAGCGACTGCACCCGCGCCAGCGTCGCGTAGTTCGAGCACTGGAACTGCGGCGTCTTCACCATCACGACGTAGGTGTCGTTGCTCGCCGCGTAGTGCGCCACCATGAACGCGGCGTCGCGGTTGTAGCGCGAATCGGCGCGCAGCTCGGGTGCGCCGGGCTGCAGGTCGCCGATCTTCAGGTGCTGGCTGACGACGGCGCCGGCGCAGGCCAGCACGGCGGCGACGAGCAAGGTCGCGGTGGCCCAGCGGCGCTGAGTGAAGCGGTCCAGCCACGCCCACACGGAACGCGGACGCGCGCCGCCGTTGGTCGTCGGGGTCGTCTCGTCGCGCACGCTGCGCGCCGCGGCCGCGGGGCTCACGCCCACGTACGACAGCAGGATCGGCAGCAGCACGAGGTTGGTGAAGATCAGCACGGCCATGCCCAGGCTGGCCGTGATCGCGAGTTCGCGGATCACCGGCACGTCGATGACCATCAGCACGGCGAAACCGACGGCGTCGGCGATCAGCGCCGTGAGGCCCGCGACGAACAGGCGCCGGAACGTGTAGCGCGCGGCGATCCAGCGATGCGTGCCGCGGCCGACGTCCTGCATGATGCCGTTCATCTTCTGCGCGCCGTGGCTCATGCCGATCGCGAACACGAGGAAGGGCACGAGGATCGAGTACGGATCGAGCTCCGCGCCGATCAGCGGCAGCAGGCCCAGCAGCCAGACGACCGCGATCGACGAGCACGCGAGCAGCAGCAGCGTGCTGCGCAGGCAGCGCGTGTACGCGTACAGCACGACCGCGCAGATCGCGATGGCCAGGCCGAGGAACAGCAGCACCTGGCGCAGGCCCTCGATGAGGTCGCCGACGATCTTGGCGAAGCCGGTGACGTGGATCTTCACCGTCGCCGAGCCGTACTTGTCGCGCAGCTTCTCGAGCTGCGCCGAGAACGCGCCGTAGTCCAGCCGCTTGCCCGACGGATCCTTGTCAAGCATCGGCACGCGGATCAGCGACGAGCGCATGTCCTCGGCCACCAGCAGGCCGACCTGGCCCGAGCGGGCGATGTTGGCGCGCAGCGCCTGCAGGCTGGCGGCCGAGCCGTCGTAGTCGTCCGGGATCACCGGGCCGCCTTCGAGGCCGTCCTCGGTCACGCCCAGCCAGCGCGTGGACGGCGTCCACAGCGACTTCATGTACGGCCGATCCACGCCCGGCAGCAGGAACAGCTCGTCGTTGAGCTTGCGCAGCGTCTCGAGGTAGCGCGGGTCGACGATGTCGCCCTGCGTGGTCTCCACCGCGACCTGCAGCGTGTTGCCGAGGCCGGACAGGTCGGCCTGGTTGGCGAGGTAGTTGACGATGAACGGATGGCGCGTCGGCACCATCTTCTCGAAGTTGGCGTTGAGCGTGATGCGCGACGCCTGCCAGCCCAGAAACAGCGTCAGCAGCGCGCACAGCACGATCACGACGATGCGATGGTTGAACAGCAGCTGTTCGACGAGCGAGCCGGAGCGGCGGTCGAAGTCGGCCAGATCGCGGATGACCGGCGGGGTGTTGGCAACGGGTTTCATGGCGGGTGGGAAGTCTGTCGGGTTCAGATCGCGAGGCGTCGCACGCCGCGCGCGGTCGCGGCGACGAGCGCGCCGTCCGCGGCCTGCACCAGCGCGCTGACCGGCACGCCGAAGCCCGACGCGAGCGGCTTGAAGCCGCAGGCCGGCGCCGCGGCGGCGCTGACGAACGGTTGGCCCGCCTGGTCGACCAGCACGACACGGCCGTCGGACAGCGCCGCGGCGTCGGCCAGCGAGTTGGGCGTGCCCAGGGCCAGCCGGGTCCACGGCGCGGCAGCGTCCGTCGATGCCCACGCGTTGCCGCGCAGGCCGTAGACGAGCAGTCCGCCGTCGCTGTTCGCCCGTGCGCCGAACCACGTGCCGGCGTAGGGCGTCTCGACCGCCGCGAAGGCAGCGCCGGCGTCGTCGGAGCGCAGCACGAGACCTTGCTCGCCGACGATGACGAGCCGCTTGCCGGCTGCCGCGATGCGATAGAGATGGTTGCCGCGCGGGTTGGGCAGGCGCCCCATCCACGATTGCCAGCGCACGCCGCCGTCGTCGGTCGCGAACGCGAGGCCGTAGGCGCCGACGATCACGCCGCGGCGTTCGTCCGCGAACGACACGTCCAGGAACGGCTTGTCGGGACCGTCGGCGACCAGGCGCTCGGCATCGGCCACCTGCTTGCGCGCGGCCGGCCCGCCGGACGCGCCCGGCGCGTCGGCCTGCGCGCGGGCCGCCTCCAGCGCGATGCGCGCGGCCTGCAGGCCGTCGAACTGCAGCGTCCACGTCGAACCACCGTCTGCAGTGGACAGAACCGCGCCACCGTGGCCCACGGCCCAGCCGCGCCGCGCGTCGACGAACTGCACCGCCGTCAGCGACACGCTCACCGGCACGCTGGCCTGGCGCCACGTCGCGCCGTGGTCGTCGGACAGCAGCACGATGCCGCGTTCGCCGGCGACGACGAGGCGGCTTCCCGCGCGCGCGATCGCGAGCATCACGCCCGCGTCCGCGCGCGCGCCGGGCGCGGCCGGCCGCTGCAGCACGTCGGCCACGTCCTGCGTGGCATGCGCGCGCGCGGCGGGTGCCGCGAGCGCCAGCGCGAGCAGGTGTCGACGCGACAGCGTGATGGCGGCGGGCATCGCGCTCACCGCACCGCTTCGCCGGCGAGGGCGTCGGGCGTGAAGGCGCTCTCGGGCAGCATCTTCTCGGCCACCTTCATGTACTGGCCCTTCGCGAAGTCCGGGCCGGCGGCCGTCACGCGGGTTCCGGACAGCAGGTTGAAGACGGTCCAGAACAGCTTCGGGTGCACGAACGGCCCCTCGGGCACGACGAAGGGCATGGTCATGCCGACGTGCCACAGCGCGCCGTGGGCGTCGTAGCCTTCGGTGAGCACGGCGCCCCAGGTGTCCTCGTCGAGATAGAAGCGGCGCTTGGGCATGCTGTGGCGCTTGCCGGGCAGCAGCGTGGCCTCGACCACCCACACGCGGTGCAGCTCCCAGCGCACGAGGTCGGGGTTGAGCGACACCGGGCCCGACTGCTTGTCGATGGGCGCGTTCATCACCTTGGCCGTGTTGTAGGGGATGTAGATCTCCTTCTTGCCGACCAGCTTCCAGTCGTAGCGATCGAGCGGGCCCCAGAAGTTGAAGGCCTCGTCGAAGCCCATCTGGCCGCCGGTCACGTCGTCGGGCGTGTCGTAGCCGATGGTCGGGCCCTTGCGCACGCGGCGCTGGCCGGAGATGTACTGCCAGGCCTGGCGCGGGGCGTTCACCGAATCGACGGCCAGCACCTGCTCGCCGGCCTTGTACGGCGGCTCGGTCTGCGCGACGCGCAGCAGCTCGTACTCGCTGTTGAACTTCTCCAGCGAGCCCGCCGGGTCGTAGTACGGGTACTGCACGAGGTTGAAGCCCTTGGCGGCGAGCGAGCGCCGGCCGTCGGCGAGGCCGACCCAGTTCTGGTACGTGATCAGCGTCGAGCTGCCGACCCACGCGAGCAGGTGGTTCCACATCGCCTCCGCGCCGTTCTTCGGGATCGGGAACGGGATGCCGCCGTACGCGCCCTCGACCCATTCGCCGCCGTCCTTCAGCTTCGCGCGCGTCGCGTTCCTGAACGTGTTGTCGTAGACCCATTGCGGCGCGGCGGCGGTGCGGTGCGTCGGGTAGACGTCGACGCGGAACTGGTCGGGGTATTTCTGCAGCAGCGCCTTCGTGCCCTCGGTCAGGTGGCTCTCGTAGGCGTCCATGTTCTTCGCGGTCACGGAGACGATGGGCTTCTCGGCCGCGTACGGATCGGGGCGCGGGTCGCCCGATTTGTAGCCGGCCGGCACCTTGGTCTCGCCGCCGTCCCAGGCGGGGATCGTGCCGTCCTTGTTGCCGGCGCGTTCGGCGCCGAACGGCGTGAGCGTGGTCTTGAGCTTGGACGCTTCGTCGGCGCTGACGCCGGCCCAGGCGTGGCAGGCGATCAGGACGCCGAAGGCGCAGGCGGCGAAGGGGCGTGCGTGGTTCATGGTGATGTCCTCGGGTGGGTCAGAACGTGCGCTGCAGCGTGAACGCGATGAAGTCGCGGTCGGCGAGGCCTTGCGCGTAGGAGAAGCCCTGCTCGCCGGCCATCGGCGGCAGGTTCGCGGGAGAGACGACGCCGCCTTCGGCGCGATGGCCGAAGAACTTGGTCCAGGTCAGGCCGACCTTCCACTCGCGCAGGTAGTCGCCCTTGATGCCGAGGCTCAGGTCGCCGCCGTGATAGACGGAGAAGCCGGGGTTGATGACCGCCGAGCGGCCGAACAGCCCGTAGCCGACGCCGACGGGCACGCTCAGGTCGAGCCCGCTCAGCACCTGGAACCACTGCGGCTCGAAGATGAAGCGCATGGCGCCGGCCGCGCGCGTCGAGTTCTCGTCGATCTTGGTCTTGCCTGCCAGCGGCCCGCCGCCGAGCGCCGGATCGGCGTGCAGCACCTCGCCGTCCTCATACGTGCCGTTGGCCGTGACGCGCTGCAGCCGATGCGCCGCGATCTCGCCGATGAAGCTGCCGCCGTCCCACAGCGAGCCGGGCGGCAGCAGCGCGATCCACGACACCTGCGCGTGCAGCGTCTGCCCGCGCGGCGCGAACTGGTTGTTGTTCTCGGGGGTCACGCCGTCGGGCAGGATGATGCGGCCGGCCTGCGGCACCAGGCCCTGGTTCCAGCGGTACGACAGCTCGCCCGCCACGTTGACGTCGCCGACGCTGGTCGAGAAGCTCGCGCCCAGCAGCTTGGTCGCGTTGGTGAACGCCAGCTGGTACTGGCCGACCACGCCCGTCGCGAAGTTCAGCGCCGGCGGCGCGCCGTACTGCGACACGTAGACGATCGGATCCTTGGAGTTGAACTGCGCCGCGTACAGGCCGTACTCGACGTCCTGTCCCGCGGGCCGCCAGCGCAGCGACAGCCCGCCCTGGCCGGACTTCTTCGCGGGCATGTCGGCCGCGCGCAGCAGCGTCGGGAACACGCCCGCGGTGAACGGCGGCGACGCTGGGCTGCAGGGCAGCGGGATACCCGCGGGACAGCCGACGATGGCCTGCTCGCCGCCCGCGTCGAACGCGTCGATCTCCGAGAAATAGCTGCCGGCGCCCGGGATGCGATTGCGCTTCCAGTCGAACTGGTAGTACGCGCCGAGCGTGACGTTGCGCGCGATCTGCAACTGGCCCGAGGCCTGGTCGACCGGCATCATCACTTCCTTGAACGTCCAGTTCGGCACCGACAGCAGCTTGACCACGTCGATCGGCGTCTGCGCGCCGGCGACGCCGTTCATGCCGAAGAACAGGCTCTCGCCATAGAGCACGGTGTGCTTGCCGAGGCGGCCGGTGATCGGCATGTCGGCGAGGTCGGTCTTGCCGAACACGAACGCGTCGAGGATCTCCGCCTTGCGGCCGTGCAGCCGCTTCGTGGCCTCGGGAAATTCGTCGAAGGGCACCGACAGCGAGCTCGGGTAGGGCGTGGCCTGCGGCGGGTTCGGGCCGGGGTTGTCGGTGTGCTCGTTGTAGACCGCGTCGTACCAGGCCGCGCCGCTCACGCGCAGGCCGACGTCCTTGTAGTGCGCGTCGAACTCCGACAGCAGGTCGATGCGATTCAGGATCAGGCTGTTCTTCTTGAAGTTGTAGTCGCCGTCGTCGGTGTTGGCATCGGCGGCGATCTCGGCCGACGGACTCTTCAGCCGCATGGCCAGGCTGTACTTGACGGTGTTGTCCCAGCGCAGGTGCAGATCGGGGTTGCCGGTGTCGATGTCGGCGGCGTGCGCCGGCGCAGTGATTGCGGCCGCGACGGCGAGCGCGACGAGGGCGGGTGCGTGTCTCGATGTTGTCTTCGGAATGTTCGCCATGGACTGTCTCCTCGTTGGTTTTTGACAATGCGGCGGCTCGACCCGGCCTTCAGGCCAGGTGTCCGACTCTGTGAAAAGTTAGATCGCCTGCGGCGCGGCCAGCTCGGACTGCGCCCGTCGCCGGGTGTCGGCGAAGAAGCCCGAGCGGCGCCACTCGTCCGTGATTCGCCGGTACTCGAGCGGGCCGCCGCCGAACGCGCCGCCGACGAACGTCGGCTTGTCCCTGAACTGCCCTTCGTTGTTCAGGAAGCCGGGCGTGCACTCC
>FSXQ01003698.1_pt1 | contig 16145 bp, 12 predicted proteins | sample 1638011 | NCBI WGS metagenome assembly FSXQ01 (sample SAMEA3914789, study PRJEB12502) | metagenome | biome: forest; material: soil | place: Canada | collected 2011-07-03 | depth 0.3 m | reverse complement strand
GTTGGCGGCCAGGTAGACCGGCATCTCCTTGCCGGAGGCGGCCACGAAGGTGCCCTCGGTGCCGAGGTGGTACTTGACGTCGCCGGAGCCCTGCACGGTGCGGGGGTCTTGCGTGCCCTCGAACTCGCGGAAGATCTGGCCGTAGGTCTTGCCGGCGATGTTGGTCAGCACGTTCAGGCGGCCGCGGTGCGCCATGCCGATCGCGACCTCGTCGAGTCCGGCCTCCGTCGCGCCCTGCAGGATCTCATCCAGCAGCGGGATGGTCGACTCGCCGCCTTCGAGGCTGAAGCGCTTCTGCCCGACGTACTTCGTCTGCAGGAAGGTCTCGAAGGCCTCTGCCTCATTCAGCTTGCTCAGGATGCGCAGCTGTGTGTCGTGGGAGGGCTTTTCGTACTTCTGCTCCAGCCGGTCCTGGAACCAGAGCCGCTGCTCGGGGTCCTGGATGTGCATGTACTCGATGCCGGTCGTGCGGCAGTACGAGTCGCGCAGCACGCCGAGGATCTCGCGCAGCAGCGCCGCTCGCTTGCCGCCGAAGCCGCCGGTGACGAACTCGCGGTCGAGGTCCCAGAAGGTCAGCCCGTGGCTGCCGATCTCGAGGTCGGGGTGGGTGCGCTGCTTGTACTCCAGCGGGTCGATGTCTGCCATCAGGTGGCCGCGCACCCGGAAGGAGTTGATCAGCTCCTGCACCCGAGCGGTCTTGCCCGGCTTCTCGGCCAGGTCGACCGAGATGTCCTCGGCCCAGTGGATCGGGTCGTAGGGGATCCGCAGCGCCGAGAAGATGTCTTCGTAGAACGCGTGCTGGCCGATCAGCAGCTCGTGGATGAGCTTGAGGAACTCGCCAGAGCCCGCGCCCTGGATGACGCGGTGGTCGTAGGTACTGGTGAGCGTGATGGTCTTGCCGATGCCGAACTCGGCGAGAGTCCGCTCGGACGAGCCCTGGAACGCCGCCGGGTACTCGAGGGCGCCGGCGCCGACGATGCATCCCGCGCCCTGCGTGAGCCGCGGCACGGAGTGCTCGGTGCCGATTCCGCCCGGGTTGGTGAGCGAGATCGTGGTGCCGGCGAAGTCGGCGGCGGTCAGCTTGTTGCTGCGGGCGCGGGCCACCACGTCTTCGTAGGCCGCGAGGAACTCGGCGAACGTCATCGTGTCGGCGCGCTTGATGTTCGGAACGAGCAGCGAACGGGTGCCGTCGGGCTTGGGCAGGTCGATCGCGATGCCGAGGTTGACATGCGCCGGGACGACGACGCTCGGCTTGCCGTCCGGTTCGGCGTACGCCACATTCTGGCTGGGGAAGATCTTGAGGGTCTGCACGATCGCCCAGCCGATGAGGTGGGTGAACGAGACCTTGCCGCCGCGCGCGCGGCGCAGGTGGTTGTTGATGACGATGCGGTTGTCGATCATCAGCTTGGCCGGCACGGTGCGCACACTGGTCGCGGTCGGGATGGTGAGGCTCGCGTCCATGTTGGCAGCGAGGGTCTTGCTCACGCCGCGCAACGGGGTCACGACGTCCTCGACGGGGGCAGCGGCATCCTGGCCGTCGATGACAGGGACGCTCGAGGTCTGCGGCGCCTCGGCCGGAATCGGCTGCGGCTTGGCCGGTGCCGAGGTGGTGCGGGCGATGGGGGTTGCACCGGTGGTGGGGTGCGCGGGCGCAGGCTCCGATGGAGCCTGCGCGGCGGGCTCGGTGAGCTTCTCGGACTCCGGCGCGGGAGCCGCTGTCACGGGGGCGGCCGCCTCGGGCGTCACCACCGGGATCGACGTCGTGGGGGTCGGGTCGGTGACCGGGTGGTAGCTCTCCAGAACGGGCCACCAGCTCCTGTCGACCGAGTTCTTGTCGACCAGGTAGCGCTCGTACAGCTCGTCCACGAGCCATTCGTTTGCGCCGAATTCGCCCGAGTTCGGGTCGTCGGGTGCGGTTCCGGTGATGGGGCTCGACACGGCTTGACCGCCCACTCTCAGTTCTTGATATCGGGGTTTTGATATCGGGTGTATGGATGCGACCTGCCGGTGGTCACACCCGGGTCAAGCTTAATCACTCCCCGGCCCGCCCGCCGTCCCCGGAGGGGGGTACGCGTCGGAATTTCCGTGCTTCTTGCCCGTACCGTTGAGTCATGCGCTTCCTCGGCCCGCTCCCCGCCCACGATCTGACCTACTCGGACGTCTTCCTGGTCCCCAGCCGCTCGGCCGTCACCAGCCGACTCGACGTGGATCTCGCTCCGGGCGACGGCAGCGGCGCCACCATCCCGATCGTCTCGGCCAACATGAACTCGGTCACCGGGCCGCGGCTCGCGGCCACTCTCGCGCGCCGGGGCGGGCTCGGCGTTCTGCCGCAGGACCTGCCGCTGCAGGAACTCGGCGCGGCGATCCGCTGGGTGAAACAGCAGCCGGTCGCGTGGGACACCCCGGTCGTGCTGGCGCCGGAGCAGACGGTCGGCGAGGCGCTGAGGCAGTTGCCGCCCGCGGAGGGCCACGGCATCGTGCTGCGGAGCGCGTCGGGCGAGGAGCTCGGCGCTGTGCCGGCGTCCCGGCTCGGCACGGCGCTCCCCGACGCACAGCTCGGCGACCTCGTGCACGGCTCCATCACGGCACTCGACGCCGACGACCTGGACGGGCCGCGCGCCGCGTTCGACCTGCTGGTCGCCGCGGATCTGGACTTCGCGCTCGTGCACAGGCACGGGCACGTGGTCGGCACGATCAGCCGGCGGAGCGCGCTGCGCGGCACGCTGTACCGCCCCGCGCTCGACGGCGACGGGCGGCTGCGCGTCGCCGCAGCGGTGGGCATCAACGGCGACGTGGCGTCGAAGGCGACGGCACTCGCGGCCGAGGGGGTCGACGTGCTCGTGCTCGATACCGCCCACGGCCATCAGGAGGGGATGCTGCGGGCGCTCGCCGCCGTCAAGAAGCTGGGTCTGGGCATCCCGATCGTCGCGGGCAACATCGTGACCGCGGAGGGCGTGCGCGACCTGGTGGACGCCGGCGCCGACATCCTGAAGGTGGGCGTGGGCCCGGGCGCGATGTGCACGACGCGCATGATGACGGCGGTCGGGCGCCCGCAGTTCGGTGCCGTGCTCGAGACCGCGGAGGCGGCGAGCGAGCTCGGTGCGCACGTCTGGGCGGACGGCGGGGTGCGCTACCCGCGCGACGTGGCGCTCGCGCTGGCGGCGGGGGCGGCATCCGTGATGATCGGGTCCTGGTTCGCCGGCACGATCGAGGCGCCGGGCGTTCTCGAGACGGATGACGCGGGCCGCGTGTACAAGCAGAGCTGGGGCATGGCGTCCACGAAGGCGGTGCACGAGCGCTTCGGCCGCCTGGATGCCTACGAGTTGGCGCGCAAAGAGCTGTTCGCCGAGGGGATTTCGAGCTCGAAGATCTACCTGGACCCGCTGCGCCCGTCGCTCGAGGACCTGCTCGACATGATCACCTCGGGGGTGCGCAGCTCGTTCACCTACGCGGGGGCGGGCGACCTGGACTCGTTCCAGGAACGGGCCGTCGTCGGGTTCCAGAGTGCCGCGGGCTATGAGGAAGGCAAGGCCCTCCCCGTAAGTTGGTAGCCATGATGATGGCGATCCTGGACTTCCCGGTCAAAGAGGGTCAGCTCGACGAGGCCGTCCGCCTGCTGCGCGCTGGACTCGCTGCCACGCGGGACTTCGACGGCAACCTCGGAGCCGAGATCCTGCTGGATGACGACCCCAGCCACTTCCTGCTGGTCGAGACTTGGGAGTCGGTGGCCCACAACCACGCGTACCAGTCCTGGCGACTCACTCCGGAGGGCACCCTTCCCGGTTTCGCCGACCACCTCCGGGGGCCATTCGTCATGACGGAGTACACGGTCTCGCACCACTGACCGCGCAGCCGCGGGCGGCACGCGCTGGATATACTCGGGCGAATCATGGATGACCCTCCGTCCGCCCGCAAGAAGCCGGTCGCCGGAAGATCGCGGGCGCGCCGTGAGCTCTGAGTGGATCTTCCTGATCATCGGGATCGTGCTCACGATCGGCACCGGGTTCTTCGTGGCCAGCGAGTTCACGCTCGTCAACCTGGATCGGGCGGACATCGAGGCGCGCCAGGAGCGCGGCGAGACGATGCTCGGGCCGGTCATCAGCGGCCTCAAGCGCACCTCGACCCACCTGTCCAGTGCGCAGCTGGGCATCACCCTGACCACCCTGCTCACCGGCTTCACCCTCGAACCGGCATTCAGCATCTACCTGCAGCCCGTGTTCAGCGCCATCCATCTGCCGAGGGGCGCCGTGCTGCCCGTCGCGACCGTCGTGTCGATCGCCATCGCGACGCTGCTGTCGATGATCATCGGCGAACTCGTGCCGAAGAACCTGGCGCTCGCGATCCCGCGGCAGGTGGCGAAGGTCGTCATTCCGTTCCAACTCGGGTTCACCGCGGTGTTCAAGCCGTTCGTGCGCCTTCTGAACAGCACGGCCAACCTCCTGCTGCGCGGGTTCGGCATCGAGCCGAAAGAGGAACTCAGCTCGGCGCGCACCGCCGAAGAACTGCGCAGCCTGGTGCGCCGGTCCGCCAGCGAAGGCGCCCTCGACCGGGACACGGCGACGCTCCTGGCGCGCACCCTGGTGTTCTCCGACCACACCGCGGCCGACGTGATGACGCCCCGTCCGCGGCTCGCCAGCATCGACCGCTCGGCCACGGCCGACGCGGTCGTCGAACTGGCGCGCACCACGGGGTTCTCGCGGTTCCCGGTCATCGATGACGACATCGACGACGTGGTCGGGCTCGTGCACATCAAGCAGGCGGTGGCCGTGCCCCGCGAGCGGCGCCCCGAGGTGCCGGTGTCGGCGTTGCAGTCCGACGCGCTGCGCGTGCCCGAGACGATGAAGCTCGACACCCTGCTCGGCGAACTGCGCGGACGCGGTTTCCAGATGGCGATCGTGGTCGACGAATACGGCGGAACCGCCGGTGTCGCCACCCTCGAAGACCTCGTCGAAGAGCTGGTCGGCGAAGTCGCCGACGAGCACGACCGCACCCGCGCCGACGTCGTGCGCAGCAGGGACTGGCTCACCTTTCCCGGGGCGCTCCGCCCCGACGAGCTCATCGAGCGCGCGGGCGTCATCGTGCCCGAGGAGGGTCCGTACGAGACCGTGGCCGGCTACCTGATGAGCGAGCTCGGCCGGCTCGCCAAGGTCGGCGACACCGTCGACATCGACGCAGGCACCTTCCGCATCGAGCGGATGGATGGGCGGCGGATCGATCGCGTCCGCTTCACCCCCCGCCACGACGACGCGGCGTCCGACGGCGCGCGCACGAACGGGACCGCGGGATGAGCGCCGCCGACTGGTGGGGGATCGCCTGGCTGGTCATCCTGCTCGCCGTCAACGCCTTCTTCGTGGCCGCCGAGTTCGCGATCATCGCCGCGCGGCGCAGTCAGATCGAACCGCGTGCCGAAGCCGGGTCGCGCGCCGCCAAGACCGCGCTCTGGGCCATGGAGCACGCCACCCTGATGCTCGCCACCACTCAGCTCGGCATCACGATCGCGAGCCTGCTGATCCTGAACGTCTCGGAGCCGGCCATCCACCACCTGCTCTCGGTCCCCCTGCACCTCACCGGTTGGAGCGAGAGCGTCATCAGCACGATCGCATTCATCATCACGCTGATCATCGTGTCGTTCCTGCACGTCGTGGTCGGCGAGACGGTGCCGAAGAACATCTCGTTCTCGGTGCCGGACCGGGCCGCGCTCATCCTCGCGACCCCCTTGGTGGCCATTGCCACCGTGTTCCGCCCGATCATCGTCGCGCTCAACGCCATCTCGAACGGCGCCGTGCGGCTGTTCGGGGTGCAGCCGCGCAATGAGGCCAACTCGGCCTTCAGCTTCGACGAGGTCGCGACCATCGTCGCCACGTCGACCCGGGAGGGCGTGCTGACCGACTCCACCGGCACGCTCAGCAACGCCTTCGAGTTCACGACCAAGACGGTCAAGGATGTGCTGGTCCCGATGCCGAAACTCGTCACGCTGCCCGACGACACCACGCCCGAGGACGTGGAGCGCGCGGTCGCCCAGCACGGCTTCAGCCGGTACGTGCTGGTCGACCACGACGGGGAGCCGAGCGGCTACCTGCACCTCAAGGACGTCATCGACCTGGATGACGACGAGTTCGCCGAACCGGTCCCGCCCAAGCGCATCCGGCAGCTGATCTCCGTCTACCACGACGCCGAGCTGGAGGACGCGCTCGCCACCATGCGGCGCTCCGGCTCTCACCTCGGCAGGGCCTTCGACGAGAACGGCGCGACCAAGGGGGTGCTGTTCCTCGAGGACATCATCGAAGAGCTGGTCGGCGAGGTGCAGGACGCCACGAGGCGCCGGCGCTAGGGCGGGTTACGGCTCAGGCCATTTCGCACGCACGTACTGCGGCGGCCAGTAGTCGAGCTCGACGCCCAACTCGTGCGCGGCGCGCAACGGGAAGTGCGGGTCGCGCATCATCTCCCGACCGAGCATGACGGCGTCGGCCTGACCGCTCTCGACGATGGCCGCGGCCTGGGCGACCTCGGTGATGAGGCCGACCGCGCTGACCGCGACATCCGCCGTCTCGCGCACCTGCTCGGCGAAGGGGACCTGGTAGCCGGGGCCGAGCGGGATGCGCACCCCTGAGATCAGGCCACCGGAAGAGATGTCGAAGAGGTCGGCGCCGGCCTCGTGCGCCCAGCCGGCGACCGTGGCGGTCTGCGCGGCGTCCCAGCCGCCCTCGGCGTAGTCGCTCGCCGAGAAGCGCACCAGCAGCGGCACGGATTCGCCGAGCTCTGCTCGCACCGCGCGCACGACCTCGAGCAGCAGCCGCGCCCGGCTCTCGAGCGGGCCGCCGTACGCGTCGGCGCGCGTGTTCGACAGCGGCGATAGGAACTGGTGAAGCAGGTAGCCGTGCGCAGCATGCAGCTCGACCACGTCGAAGCCGGCGTTGACGGCGCGGCGGGCGCCGCTCGCGAAGGCCGCGATCAGGCCGGGCAGTTCGTCCACCGCGAGGGCGCGCGGGGCGCGATAGGCGGCGAACGCCAGATCGGATGCCGAGACCGTCTCCCAGCCCTGGCCGGGATCGACGTCGGCCGGCGCATCCAGCGGGATGCTGCCCTTCTGCTCGAATCCCCACTCCGGATAGACCGATGCCTTGCGCCCGGCGTGCGCCAGCTGGAGCCCGGCGAGCGCGCCCTGGGAGTGCACGAAGCCGACGATGCGGCTCCACGCTGTGGCCTGCGCATCGTTCCAGATGCCGGTGTCGTGGGGCGAGATGCGCCCCTCTGGCACGACCGCGGTGGCCTCCGCCATCACCATCCCCGCGCCGCCCATCGCGAACGAGCCCAGGTGCGCCAGATGCCAATCCGTCGGCACCCCGTCGCGGGCCAACGCCGAGTACTGGCAGAGCGCCGGCACCCAGATCCGATTGCGCGCGGTGACGCCGCGCAGGGTGATCGGATCGAACATCGTGGCCAGCGGGCCAGTGCCGTCGGTGCTGGTCATGAGGCGAGGGACTCCAGGAATGCGCGCAACTCGGCGACGGTGGTGAAGACGTGTCCCGTGACGCCGAGGGCGGTCGCGGCATCCACATTGATCTTCTTGTTATCGATGAACACCATCTGCTCGAGCGTGATTCCCAGCTCGCGCGCCGTCACCCGGTAGATCTCGGGGTCGGGCTTGATCAGCCCCAGCTCGGCGCTCACGAACATCGCCTCGAAATAGGCGGCCATCGGCGAGTGCCGGAAGGGGTCCGAGAAGTCGAACCCCGCGTTCGAGAGCAGGGCGACGCGCGTGCCGCCCGCGTGCAGTTCGGCGAGCAGTTGGACCGTGCCCGGCTCGACGCTGATCCAGCTGCGGATATCGGCAGCCCACAGTTGCTGCAGCTGCGCCGGCGACCACTCGACCCCGGCGTCGCGGGCGATCAGGTTCCAGTACTCGCGGGGGAGCGTCACCCCCTGGTCGAGATCGTCCCGGTAGCGGTTGTAGAGCTCCCAGAACAGCCCGGTGTCGAGCCCCGAGAGTTCAACGAGCGCTGCGCGGTCCGCGGCGCTCTGCGACACCGAGATCACCTCGCCGTAGTCGAAGACGATGACGCGGTCGGGAATCCGGATGTTCACCTCGTCAAACTATCCTTCCCCGCGGGGCTGGCTATCGTGGGCATATGGAGGCTCTCTTCGGCCCGGGCGACGCGGCACGCTGGATCGCGGTGCCCCGCGACGACGACGACAAGTACTCGCGCGGCGTGGTCGGCTTCGTCACCGGGTCCGCCAAGTACCCGGGAGCGGCCGTGCTGGGCGTCGAGGCGGCGGCCCGCACCGGCGTCGGGATGGTCCGGTACCTGGGCGCAGGGCGCTCCACCCGACTGGTGCTGCAGCGCAGACCGGAGGCCGTCACCGCCGACGGCCACGTGCAGGCCTGGGTGCTCGGCTCCGGCCAGGACCCCGACAAGCTCGACGAGCTGACCGTCGAGTTGCTCGGCGCCGCGCTCGAGCAGACCGTGCCGACGGTGCTCGACGGGGGAGCTCTCGGCCGCCGCGCCGACGCCCACGGACCCGTGCTGCTCACCCCCCATGCCCGTGAGCTGAGTCGGCTGATCGACCTCGACGTCGAGGCGATCGTCGCCGACCCGGATGCCGCGGCGCGCCGGGCGGCGCGCGAGCTCGACGCCACCGTTCTGCTGAAGGGCCACACCACGCGGATCGCGAGCCCCGGCGTCGACGGGCTGCTGCGGGTGCGGTCGGCGCCGTCCTGGCTCGCGACCGCGGGGGCCGGTGATGCGCTGGCCGGCATCCTCGGCGCCCTGCTGGCCACGCACCACGAGCAGCTCGCCGCCGATCCGCACCTGCTCGCCCCGCTGGCCGCCACCGGGGCGGTGCTGCACGGCCTCGCCGCGGAGCGCGCAAGCGCGGGCGGCCCGCTCACGATCCTCGATCTGGCGGCGGCGCTGCCGTCGGTGATCACCGAGCTTCTGCGGATACCCTGACCACATGACGGACGCCGCCCTTCGCCCGCGCGACGCCCGGGCGAGGCTCGCGGCAGTGGCGCGGCATCCCCTCGCGCTGTGGGGCGGGTTCGTGCTCGTGCACTTCTGGCTCGGGATGCTGGGGCTGTACGCCCCCGGTTACCCGCTCGGCGACGTCACCATCGTCTACAAGTTCTGGGTCGAGCACGGCCTGGTCTCGGGGCAGTGGGTCGGCCTGCAGACCTCGTGGGTCTATCCGATCGTGGCATTGCTGCCCATGGTCACCGCATACGCCTTCGGCCCCGCCCTGTACGCGAGCACCTGGCTGAGCCTGATCATGGTGGTGGATGCCGCAGCCTTCGCCGTCGTGATGGCCTTCGGGCGCGATCGCCGGGTCGCGCACGTCGCCTGGTGGTGGCTCGGACTGCTGCTGGCGCTCGGACCGGTCGCCCTCGGCCGCGTCGACGCGGTTGCGGTCGCGGTCGCGGTCGTCGGACTGCTCTGCCTGGCTACCGCTCCGCGACTCGCCGGGGTGCTGCTCGCCGTGGCGACCTGGATCAAGGTGTGGCCCGCCGCCCTCATCGCGGCGGCCTTCATCGCCGTGACGTCGCGGATCCGCGTTGCGCTCGCTGCGCTGGTCACCTCGGCGGTCGTCCTGGTGGTGTCGATCGTGCTCGGCGGCGGCGGGGCCAACGCCTTCAGCTTCATCACCCAGCAGACCGGGCGCGGACTCCAGATCGAGTCGGGGCTCGGCACGTTCTGGATGTGGGACGCCTTCACTCACCGCCCCGGCGCGCCCACGATCTACTACGACACCACGATCCTGACCTACCAGCTGCGCGGCCAGGGGGTGGAGACCGCCGCTGCGATCGCGACCCCCTTGCTCGCCCTCGTCGCCCTCGCCCTCCTGCTGCTGGCGATCGTCATCGCGCGCCGAGGCGTGCCGGCGGCCGAGTTGCTTCCGCCCCTGGCGCTCGCCATCACGACGGCGCTGATCCTGTTCAACAAGGTGGGCTCGCCGCAGTTCGTCACCTGGCTTGCGGTGCCGATCGTGCTCGGACTCTCGACCGCCGCCGCCGGCCGCGGCTCGTCGTTCCGCTTGCCGGCCACGCTCGCGCTGGTGATCGCGGGTCTCACGCAGCTGATGTACCCCTACCTCTACGACCAGCTGCTCGCCCTGAACTTCTGGATGCTGCTCGTGCTCAGCGCGCGCAACCTGCTGTACCTGGCCCTGCTGGCCTGGGCGGTCTGGAGCATGGTGCGGCTGCTGAGTCCCGGCGTCGACCTGGAACTGGTGGATGAGTCGGACTGGTTGCCCCGGGTCTGGCCGTTCCTGCCCGAGCAGACCGGCACCTCGACCGAACGGCCTCGCTCATGACCGCCATCGCCCCGGCTCTCGAGCCCGCGCTGACACCGGGCCGCATCCGCCTGGCCCTTCTCGCCCTGGCGCTCGGCGGCTTCGGCATCGGTGCGACCGAGTTCGTCGCCTCCGGGCTGCTGCCGAACATCGCGGTCGACCTGCTGCCGCAGTTGGATGCCTCATCGCACGAGAAGGCGATCGCCCAGGCCGGCATCATGATCTCGGCCTACGCGGCCGGGGTCGTCGTCGGAGCCCCGACGATCGCCGTGTTCGCGGCCCGACTGCCGCGCAAAGGACTCCTGCTCGCCCTGGTCGGCGCCTTCACGATCGGCTCGGTGCTTTCGGCGCTTGCCCCGAACTTCGAGTTGCTGGTCGCGGCGCGCTTCATCGCCGCGCTGCCCCATGGGGCGTACTTCGGCATCGCCTCCCTGGTCGCCTCGTCGTTGATGGGTCCGGGCAAGCGCGGCCGCGGGGTGGCCTTCGTGCTCTCGGGACTCACGATCGCCAACGTGATCGGCGTTCCGGCGATCACCCTGCTCGGCCAGCAGGCCGGGTGGCGCGCGGCCTATGTCGCCGTCGCGATGGTGTTCGCGCTCGCGGTGCTGGCGATCTGGATCGTCGTGCCGCGTCAGCCCGGCGACCCGCACGCCACGGCGGCGCGCGAGCTGGGCGGCTTCAAGCACCTCGCGGTCTGGCTGGCCCTGCTCACGGGCGCCGTCGGTTTCGGCGGCTTCTTCGCCGTGCAGAGCTACATCGCACCGATGGCGACCGAGGTCGCCGGCCTGCCCTCCGGATTCGTGCCCGTCGCGCTCATCGTCGCGGGACTCGGCATGACGCTCGGCAATGTGGTGGGCGGCCACCTGGCCGATCATGGACCGCTTCGCGCGATCCTCATGTGCTTCGGCGCCTTCGCGGTCTCGTTCGTCGTGCTCGGCCTGACCGCGCAATGGCCGGCCGGGTTGCTGATCGGGGTGTTCCTGGTGGCGGGCACCGCATCCGCCCTCTCACCGGCGATCCAGACGCGCCTGATGGATGTTGCCGGCGAGAGTCAGACGCTGGCCGCGGCGGTCAACCACTCCGCTCTCAACCTCGGCAACAGCCTGGGCGCGTTCCTCGGCGGAGCCGTCATCGCGGCGGGGTTCGGCTACCTGGCGCCCACCTGGGTGGGGCTGCTGCTCTGCGTGCCGGGCGTCGCCCTCGCGGTGTGGGGCGCCCTGCTCAGCCGAGAGCGCGGCGCGCGGCGGCGTGTACGGCCCGCGCCGCGTACTGACTTGGCTGCCCGCTCGGTGAAGCCGAACGAGGCGTTCGACGACTAGAAGGAAGCACCATCCACTGAGTCTTGGATCAGGATGCCGTCCTGGATCGCCCGCTTGCGCAGCGCCACCTTGGTGCCGACATCGATGCCCGCCACGCGGTACTTCTCGCGGATCCGCTTGAGGTAGCTCTTCGCGGTCTCCTCCGAGATGCCCAGTTGGTAGGCCACCGACTTGACCGGCTCGCCGCCGCCGTAGAGCGCCATGACCCGGCGCTCCTGGGCGCTGAGCTTGGGGGCGCCTCCGACGTCTGCCGCATTGAGCGCGAGGTCCAGCTCGGCCGAGACGAAGCTCTCGCCCTGCGCGGCCGCGCGGATCGCCTCGACGATCATGCCGGCATCCTCGCTCTTCACCAGGTAGCCGAGCGCGCCCGCGCCGAGCGCCTCGCGCACAACGTTCGGCTCGGAGTACGTGCTCATCAGCACGACCTTCACGCCGGTGGTCTTCAGGGTCGAGATCTTGAGCGCGACCGGGATGTTGTCTTTCAGGTCGAGGTCGAGCAGCACGACGTCGACCGGGAACTCGGGATGGGTCAACAGTTCGGGCCAGGTGGTGACGGCCGCGACCATGGAGATGTCGTCGGCCGCGTTGCGGATCCACTCGGTGAGGGCTCCGAGGAGCATCTTGTGATCGTCGACGAGCGCGAGACGGATGGGAGCCACGGTCGGCTCTCCTTTCTTCGGTGATACGAGCTGTGGTGCCGGGGTGTTCGTGGTGCCGGACTGCGATCAGACGTCTGCGGGATTGTCGACCAGGCACTCGATGTCGACGCGGAGACTGGAGTCCTGGGTGTGGTCAGAGTAATGCCCGACGCGGCCCAGCGCGTCCCAGATCGACGGGTCGACACGATTCCGTGCGACACCCGTCGTGGTGATGGTGATCGGAACCAGGATCTTGTGATCGGGTACCGGCGTCTCGCCGGGCGCGACCGGGCCGACCTGCACGGTCACCGTGCGGCCGGCATTCGAGGTGACCGTGTCGCCGACCAGCAACCAGGCCGCGGCCAGCAGACCGTCGCGCTGGATCGGGTCGAGCAGTCCGGCGAGGCTTGACTTGTCGACCAGCGTCACGGCCTTGCCCAGCATCTCGGACTCGCTGACCGCGTGGTAGAGCCAGGTCTCCCGGCGGCCCTCGATGAGGTGCAGGCGCAGCTCTGTGGCGAGGGATGCCGCGATCGACGCCATCTTCGGCGCGAGCGGCAGCGGCGTCTTCTTGCCCGCGATGGACTCCAGCAGCTCCTCGGCCGCCAGGTCGAGCCGGGCCAGCTCCTCGGAGGCGAGCATGCCGACCGCGTAGCGCGGCGCGGACACGGTGGACTGCACCAGCACGCGGTCCAGCTCGACCTGCACCATGCGGCGGAAGCCCTCGACGATGGCCACGCCGATGACGGCCGGGAGCACGGCGGATGCGGCCGCGGTGATCTGCGGCGCGATCCAGTCGCTGGTGATCTGGGCGGCCGACGGGGTATCCAGGAAGATCACGACGGCCAGCCCGGCGCCCAGCACGCCGGCGGCGATCAGGATCTCGGATGAGCCGCGCAGCGTGACCACGATCAGCAGGGTCATCCCGGCCGCGAGGGCCGCTGTGGCGTTGCGGCCGATGTCATGGAGGTTCCAGACGGCGATCACGTCGAGCGCGACGGCCACGAGCAGCCCGGTGAGGAAGAGCCCGAACATCCAGTCGGGGAGGCGGTCTCCGATCACCCGCGAGGTGACGATCGCACCGATGATCACGGCGCCGAGCACGATCCAGGCCGCGAGGGCGGCCAGCGGATAAAGGTAGGCGCCGCGGCCCCAGAGGCCGATGAACCAGCTCACCCCGTAGACCGCGCGCAGGCCGACCAGGATGGCGGCGCCCAGTCCGAGGAACGCGGTGCCGAGACTGGCACGGTGCGCGGAGGCGCGGCCGAGGCGGCGCGCGGTCTTCCCGACGGCGCGCCGCGCATTGCCGACGACGACGCCGAGCGTGTTCTCTTCGGGAGCGGAGAAGGTCACTGGCCCGCCTCGCCTCTCGGAACCTCGAGCACGACGGTGGTGCCCGAGCCGGGCGCGGAGAACAACCGCGCATTGCCGCCGACGTCGCGCAGGCGCGCCACCACCGACTCGGTGAAGCCGAGTTTCGCCTCGTCGATGTCGCTGATGTCGAATCCGACGCCGGCGTCGGTCACCATGGCGCGCACCATCTTGCTGTCCTCGGTGATCGTGACGTGCGCCTCGGTGACTCCCGAGTGCCTGCGGACGTTCTCCAGGCATTCGGCGAGTGCCAGCAGGAACGCGTCCAGGACCTCGCTGGGCAGCAGCACCTGCCCCGTCCCGTGCCAGCTCACCTGCAACCCCATCCGGCCGAAGCGCTGTTTGACCGACTCCAGGGTGGTGCCCAGCACGGGCTCCTCGAGCACCGGGATCGGCGAGGTCTGCGTGCCGACCGCCGTGCCGTTGGGAGTCGGATTGGTGCCGAGCCGCAACTGCCGCAGCAGCTTGGCATCATCGCCCGCCTGCTGCCGAAGCGCCTCAGGCGTCACGCCGACGCCGGAATGCGCGAGCAGGGTCAGGGTGGCGAGCACGGTGTCGTGCAGCAGGCGGGCGCCCTGGCGGCGTTGAGCCTCCAGCTCGCTGGCCTGTCGTTCGGCACGATGCGCCCGGCCGATGCTGGCGATCCGCTTGGCCACCTGGGGGACTCCGGCGCTGATCCAGATCGCGATGAGCGCGGGCAGCACCCAGCCCAGCACGTAGATGCCGGCGGTGCGCAGCGGCGCCTGCAGATCGCTGGTGAGCACCAGCAGCGTGATGCCGATGACCAGGAACACGACGACCAGGGCGGCAATGCGCGGCCCGCTCGAGGTGAGCACCAGGGCCGTGGCAGCGAGGGATGCCGCCGCCAGTTCGACGAGGGCCGTGAAACCCGCCTGCGAGGGCCGAGCCCCGATCGTGCCCGCGGCCACCACGATCGCGAGACCGGCGGCGAGCGCGATACCCAGCCAGAGCGGCGAACGGCTGATGCCCATCCGGAACTGAGCGATGCCGAGCACGACGAACAACGGAAGCGAGACGATCAGGGCCGTGCTGCTCACCGCGCCCGGCAGCACGAAGCAGAGCAGCGCCACGATCGTGAAGCTGAGCCCGTACACCCGCGCGGTGCGCTGAAGCAGGCGGTCGCGCTCCTTGGTGATCAGGTCCATCTCGATGTTCTCTCTGCCGCGGGTCGCCTCATCCGCAGTCATGCTGTCAGAGGGGCCACCCGAAGGGGGGGTGCCACGCGGAGCCGCACCTGGGCACATTTGCGGGGGGAGGAACAACGACCCCCAGGATGTAGTGCGGCGCCCGCGCCGTCACGGGAGCGGTTCAGCCGGCCAGCAGCCGTCGCAGCTGCGCCCCGACCAGCCCGTCCTCGATCAGGAACGCGTCGTGGCCGAACGGCGACTCGAGCACCGCCGGCACGTCGCCGTCGATGTTGCCGGACAGGTGGCGGGCGATGATCTCCTGGCCGGCGACCGGGAACAGCCGGTCCGAGTCGATGCCGATCACGAGCGCCCGCGCCGTCGCCAGAGCCAGCGCCGCGGCGACGCCGCCGCGATCCCGGCCGATGTCGTGCGAGTTCATGGCGTCGGTCAGCACCAGGTAGCTGTTCGCGTCGAAGCGGCGCGTGAACTTGTTCCCGTGAAAACCCAGGTAGCTCTCGACGGCGAACACGCCGCCTCCTCCGAGCGGGCTGAGTCCGCTTTGCCAGCTCCGCTCGAAGCGGTCATTGAGCTCGGTCGGGGAGCGGTAGTTGAGCAGCGCCATCCGACGCGCAAGGGCCAGGCCGTGATGCGGCCCCGCGCCGTCCGGCGCCCCGTAGTACTCGCCGCCCGCGAAGGCCGGGTCGGTGCGGATCGCCTCGTTCTGCACGGAGTTCAGCGCGATCTGGTCGGCGCTCGAGATCGGCGGAGCTGCAAGCACGGCGAGCCGCTCGACCCGATCCGGGTGCGTCACGGCCCACTCGAGCGCCTGCATGCCGCCCATGGAACCGCCGATCACCGCCGCCCAGCGGGTCACGCCGATCGCGTCGGCGAACATCCGCTGCGCCTGCACCTGATCGCGGATCGTGAGGTACGGGAACCGCGGTCCCCACTCGCGGCCGTCGGGGGCGAGCGATGCGGGTCCGGTCGTGCCCTGACAACCTCCCAGCATGTTCGGCGCCACGACGAACCACTCGGCCGGGTCGAGCACGCTGCCCTCGCCGACGAGGCCCGACCACCATCCGGCGGTGGGATGCCCGGGACCGGCCGGCCCTGTCAGGTGGCTGTCGCCGGTCAGGGCGTGGAGCACGAGCACGGCATTGCTGGCGTCGGCATTGAGCTCGCCCCAGGTCTCGTAGGCGATCGTGGCGGACGGGAGCGGCCCGCCACGCTCGAGGGGGACGTCGCCGATGTCGACGAAACGGCGCCGGCCAGGATCGTCGCCAGGGCGCCAGGCACCGGATGCCGGGGGCTCCGCCGACAGCGCCCGCCGATTGGACTCCGTGACGAACGCCGAGGGCACCGCGTCTTCCGGTGTCTGCCAG
>FSXQ01004359.1_pt1 | contig 16152 bp, 15 predicted proteins | sample 1638011 | NCBI WGS metagenome assembly FSXQ01 (sample SAMEA3914789, study PRJEB12502) | metagenome | biome: forest; material: soil | place: Canada | collected 2011-07-03 | depth 0.3 m | reverse complement strand
GTCGGCCAGGCCGTAGCCCTTCTCGAACAGCACCTGGCCGTCCTTGACGATGGCGACGACGGCGCCCGGCGCGCGCGCGGTGCGCAGCGCCGTCGGCATCAGGCCGTCGAGCCACGCCTGCGCGTCCTGCGCGGTGAGCTCGTGCGCCGGGGCGGGCGCGACCACCGGAGCGGGCGTCGGCGCCGCGTCGGGCGATGCGGCGGACAGGCCCGCCGAGGCAAGGGCAAGAACGGTGGCGGCGGCCAGGGCCGCCAGGGACGGGAGGTTTCTCATCTGCTTGTCCGTTATGGTTGGAACTGCTTGGAGAGGCGTCAAAAACGGGAACGGGCGAGGTCGCCGGCATCGACCCCCGCGGCAACGAGGTCGGCGGGAACGGACTCGCGGCAGGCGAGCGCGGCCGTCAGGCGACCGAGCGCCTCCGCGCTCTGGATACCATAGCCGCCCTGGCCGACGAGCCAGAAGAAGCCTTCGGCGACCGGATCGAAGCCGGCCACCGGCGTGCGATCCGCGCTGAACACCCGCAGTCCGGCCCAGCGATGCCACACCTTGTCGACGCGCGCGCCGCTCGCCTGCTCGAAGCGGTCCACCGCGATGGCCACCTCCAGGTCCTCGGGCTGCGCGTCGCACGGCTCGCTCGGTTCCTCGTCGGCGGGCGACAGCAACAGGCGACCGGCGTCCGGCTTGAAATAGAAGCTCTCGTCGATCGAGATCGCGGCGGGCCACGCCGCGCTGTTCAGCCCGCGCGGCGCGTCGATCAACATCGCGGTGCGCCGCAACGGGCGCAGGCCGACCGGGCGGGCGCCGGCCAGCCGCGCCACCGCGTCGCCCCACGCGCCGGCGGCGTTGACGACGACCGCGGCGGCGTAGCGATCCTGCCGGGTCTGAACGATCCAGCGCTCGCCCACGCGCTCGATGCCGGTGACCTCGGCATCGAGCACGACGGTCGCGCCGCCCCGCCTGGCCTGGCGCACGTAGCCCTGGTGCAGGACGGCCACGTCGATGTCGGCCGAGCCGGGTTCCAGCACGGCGCCGCCGAGATAGTCCGGCCGGAAGACGGGCACGAGTTCGTGCGCCTGCGCGACGTCGAGGCACTGCGTGTTGGCGGCGATGTCCCCGTCGGCGCGGAACGCGGCCAGCGCGGCGGTCTGCGACGGCGTGCCGAAGAACAGCGTGGGCCGCGGGCTCACGAGCCGCGTGTCGGAGAACCAGCCGGGCGACTCGAACAGGAAGGCCTGGCTCGCGCGCGTGAGGGCGCGCACCGTGGCGTTGCCGTAGATCGTCGAGAACAGCGCCGCCGAGCGGCCGGTGGAGTGATAGCCGACCTGGGGCTCGCGTTCCAGCAGCGCGACCGATCCCCGCTTCGACAGATGGGCGGCCGCCGATGCGCCCGCCATGCCTGCGCCGATCACGATGAAGTCGAACGTCTTGTCTTCAGCAGTCATCTGGTTTGCTCAGAAGCTCGCCGTCAGGGTCATGCCCACCGTGCGCGGGCGCGCCAGTTCGACCTGCGCCGGGCCGCCGAGCGACATCTCCGCGGTCGAGGTGCCCAGCTGCGCGTGCGTGTCGAACACGTTGCGCACGTACAGCGAGAGCGAGACGTGGCCGAAGTCCACGCCGCCGTTCAGGTCGGTGAGCCAGTACTCGGGCATGCGATAGCCGCCGACGCTCGCATCGCGTTCGCCCGCATAGCGCTCCGACGCGCCGAACCAGCCGGCATGCCCCGCGATGTCGAACGACGCCTTCGCGCCGAGCGAGGCTGCGAGGTCGGCGGTGTTGGGCAGGCGCCCGCCCGCGCCGCCCAGGCCGGGCGCTTTCTCCTTGAGGCGGCCGTCGATCGTCGACAGGTGCCCGACGAGGGACCAGCGCGGGCTCGGACGCCAGGTCGCGCCGAATTCGAAGCCCTGGATCTCCGCCTTGCCCCCGTTGATGATGACGCCGATGCCGTTGACCGAGTAGGGCTGCTGGATGCCTTTCCAGCGGATGTCGTAGACGGCCGTTTCGATGGACAGCGTGTTGTCGAACAGGTCGCCCTTGTAGCCCGCCTCGTAGCTCCACAGCGAATCGTGCGCGAAGGTCGGGGGCGCGAGCGGCTGGCCGGTCGCCGGGTCGTGGAGCACCGCGTTGGGGCCGCCGGGCCGGTAGCCGCTGGCCGCGCGCACGTAGACGTTGCTCGTGGGCGTGAGCGCGTAGCGGGCGGTGGCCAGCCAGGTCTTGGGCGTCTCCTTCGAGTTCGCGGGGGGCAGCGAGCCGCCGACCAGCGGGCCGCTGGCGTTCTGCGTGAAGACCTGCTTGTTCTGCGCGACGCGCACGCCGCCCGTGAACGCCAGCTTCGGCGTCGCGTTCCAGGTGACGTCGCCGTAGGCCGCCATCTCCTCGTACTTGCTCACGAGATCGAGCTGCGCGAGATCGGGCATGGGGCTGCCGCCCGCCGCGCTGTCGAGCACGTGCTGCTTCTGGTCTGCGGTCTCGCGATCCCAGTACAGGCCGGCGAGCCATTCCACCGAGCCGCCGGCGGCCGAAGTCAGGCGGAACTCCTGCGTCGTCTTGTGGACATTGGATGCGATGTCCTCGCTGACGGTGTCCGGCGTGAAGCCGAAGAACTGCGTGATCAGCGGCGCGTAGACCGCGCTCAGGTCGTAGCGCTGCCCCAGCTTGGAGCGCTGCACCGACGTGATGGAGTTCAGGCGCGCCGGGCCGAAGTCGTACTCGAGATCGACCGCGCCCTGGCTGGTGCGCATCGAATGCGGCTCCAGCAGCACCTGCTTGCGCTGGTTCCAGCCGTCGACCGGCTTGCCGGTGGACGGGTCGACGTCGGTGAAGTCGGAGTTGTCGCGCTTGATGTCCTGCGCCAGTGCCGTGGCCCGGATGTGGAAGTGCGCGCTGGGCTCCACCAGCAGCGCCACGCGGCCGCCGTTGGTGTCGCCCTTGTTCTGGTTCTTGCCGGCCGCCGCGCCGAGCACGTCGACCCAGCCGCCGTCGTGGTCGTGGAAGGCGGACACGCGCAGCGCGGCGACGTCCTCCTTGATCGGCACGTTGACCATCGCGTTGACGGTGTTGCCGGCGCCGCCGCCCTTGGTGGCGCTCGCGCCGAGCGCGACCTTGCCCGAGAGCTCGGAGGTGTCGGGCTCGTTGGTCACGTACTTGATGACGCCGCCCATCGCGCCGGCGCCGTACAGCGTGCCCTGCGGGCCGCGCAGCACCTCGATGTGGTTGAGGTCGAGCAGCGCCATGTCGAGCGCCGTCTGCGAGCCTGCGGCGAACGCGCTGCTGGAGCCGTAGGCGACGTCGTCGATGTAGGTGCCGACGGTCGCGATCGTCTGGTCGCCGGTGGTCACGCCACGGATGCTCACCGCCCCCATGCCGGGGCCGCCCGTGGTCTTGACGTCGACGCCGGGCTGGTCGCCCAGATAGTCGATGAGGCTCTTGGCGCCGCCCTGGGCGAGTTCGACGGCCGACAGGCGATCGACCTGCATCGGCACCTCGCGCGCCGGTTCACGGCGGCGATTGGCGGTGATGTAGACCGTCTGCGGCGCCTCGGCGGCGCTCGCGGCACTGGCGGCCGGAGTCGGCGCGCTCGCCTGCGCCATCGCCAGCATCGGGAAGAGGGACGCGACGGCCACGGCGGTCGACGTCAGGGCAAGACCGGAACGCGCCGGACGACGCGCAGCTCGAACTCGCGGGGACTGGACGGGATGGGTCATGGGAGATCCTTGTTGACGGAGGAACCTGATGACCCGAAGCCCTTGGCGGCAGGTCTTTGACGAATCGTAGCGTTACTTTTCTTTTTTGTCTAAGTTTTTCCATTTTGTGATATCAATTCCTATCCGGAATTTTTTATCAATCTCAGTGACACTGCTAAGATTCCGACATGAAAGCTCCTCTACCAGGTCCCGGCGAGGCCATCCGCACCTTGCGCAAGCGCAGCGGCCTCACCCTGACGGAACTCTCCGGTCGAACCGGGCTGGCGGTTTCGACCCTGTCCAAGATCGAGATGGGCCATGTCTCGCTTTCCTACGACAAGCTCATGCTGATCAGCAAGTCATTGGGCGTCGACATGGCGGAGTTGCTCGACACCACGCCGCATCCCCCGGGCCCGCCCACCTATGGCCAGCGACGCGTCATCCACCGCGCCGGCGAGGGGCAGCAGGTGGAGACGCGCAGCTACAGCCAGATCTATCTCGCCACCGAGCTGCTCAACAAGCGCTGCGTGCCGATCTACGTCGAGCTCCACGCCCGCACCCTCGACGAGTTCCTCGCCGAGTTCGGTGACCTCATCCGCCATCCCGGCGAGGAGTTCACCTACGTGATCGAAGGCGAGGTGGCGTTCCACACCGATCTCTACGCGCCTGCGATCCTGCGCGCAGGGGACTCGCTCTACTTCGACAGCGAGATGGGACATGCCTACCTGAAGGCAACGGACGGCCCGTGCCGCCTCGTGACGACGTGCTCCCCGCGCGGCCGCGACGAGACGATGATGGACACGTTCGTGACCGCCTCGGTCAAGCACGCGGGCGAACACGCCGCGTCGAGGAAGACCGTTGCAGGCAAGCGCGTGAAGTCTCCCGCCAAGTAGCGCGGCGCGACAGCGCAGCGCGATGCGCGGGCCGCCCTGTGCGGTCGCAGGCAGAGCGCGGCGTGGGGCTGGCGGCACAGCGGCTCGAGGTCACGCCTTCGGCGGTCAGCCACGGCCTGCGCAAGCTGCGGACGCTGTTCAATGACGAGTTGTTCCTTCGCGCAGGCACTGCGATGGAGCCCCCGGTTCGGGCGCAGGCCCTGTTCGAACCGGTGCGCCGCATCATCGACAGCGTCGCGAACGACGTGCTGGCCGAGACGCACTTCGATGCGGCTCGGGCGTCCCGCGAGTTCTCCCTGGCCATGACGGACATGGCCGAAGTCGTCTTCCTGCCGCCGTCGATGCGTCACCCGCGCACATGGGCGCCGCATTGCACCCTGCGCACGCGCAGGCTGGCCGCCCGGCCTCCACGCAACGATTGCAATGAACTCCTACAGAAAAGCTGGGTTGGCTGTCGACGTCCCGAGGGCGAGAGTCGAGAGAGTGGATTTCATGGGTATCTCCGGATCTGAGTTGATGCCAGGGGAAGCGAGTGGCACTTGGCCTTCGCCAGTCGCAGGCGTACCGCTCAAGACAGCGGCCGCGACGAGTACGAGCAGAAGAACGACGGCTTCAATGCGAAGCACTCGAACGAACTGCCTGTGAAGAGCTGCGCCAGGTCGCGCCAGGTTCCGAAGTCCGATGAGCAACGGCGGCAACACGAAAAGCCGATTGATGCCGCCGAGGACGATTGCGGCGCCCACCAGCAGCAGCTTCACCAGCAAGATGACTCCATACGTGGAGGCCAGCAGCTGACCGATGGACGGCGTCGCCCACCAAACCTTTTGCAGTCCGGTCAGCAAGATGCAGGCAAGTGCGATCGTCGCCGTCGTCGACAGCGAAGAAACCCAGGTTGCGGAGTCAGCCGCGTCCGATTGGTTTTGCGGGGGCCGCTGCAGAGCAACGAAGGCACCGAGCAAGACCATGCCTACCCACAGGCAGACCAACAGAAGATGCAGCCAATCCACGGCGACCGTGAGGGTGAAGTCCCCGTCAACGGCTGCGTGCGACACGATGCTGCGGGTCAAAATGAAGACCGCCATTCCGAGTCCCGCCACGAGCATGCGAAAGTGCCGGAGGGCTACCACCGCGATGCCAGCGACCACCAATGCGATGATGCCGATAGACCAGGCGTGCCCGTAGTGCGTGTCCCCCACCATCATCGGCACCATCGACCCTGCGGACAGCACCGAGCCGTCGCCCATTGCTGCCGCCTGGAACCACAAAGCGGCGGCACTGGCGATGAAGGCCACAAGCACGCCGCCGATGAACGAATGACGAGACACTCGAACTACATGTTGGGCCCAAGCGGAGGCAGCCCGCCGGAGCCAAAGCATCGACGCCAGCCCACCGACCATCAGGGCAAGTCCGCACTGGATGGCGACGGTGTCGCCATACATCAGGTACTTCAGAAGCCCTTCGGGCATCACTTCACCGTGAAGCGGATTTCACCCTTGGTGCGGTGGCCATCGTGGCCGGCAGCAGACCACTCTGCACGGTAGGTTCCCGCCGCGAGCTTCGGCAGCGCCAGAACAAGAATCTTCGGGTCGTTCTTGTCCCCAACCACCTTGTCGGTGGCGAGCTCGACGTCGTTCGGACCGGTGACCTTCACTGAGCAAAGCGGAGCTTCTACCGCCTCGTTGTACTGGAGACGGAGCTCCGTCGGTGCCGGGCTGACGGTCGCAGCGTTGGCCGGCGTGGAGGCTTGGAGCTTTGCGTGCGCGAAGGCGGACACGCTGACAAGGGCGGCGGCGAGAACAGCGGCTGTGCGAAGGGATTGCTTCATGAGATTCCTTTTGGAAGTCGTGGTTGAAAAACGTTAGTGCCCGCCGTGGCCAGTTGGCCGGCGAACTTGCAGATTGGCGGTGTCCGGGTGCTGGTAGGGAGCCCTGACTGGCTCGGCAACGTCGCCTTCAAACTCATGTGCGACCGTTCCCTTCGGATGGGCGAACCAACCGGGGTCTTTGAAGTCGCCAGGAGCCACGGTGTCGCGCACCTTGACGACCGTGAACATGCCGCCCATGCCAATGGACCCAAACGGGCCCGTGCCAGTCATCATCGGCAGCGTGTTGTCCGGTAGAGGCATTTCCATCTGGGTCATGCCGTCCATCCCGGTCTCACCCATCGCCATGTAGTCAGGAACCAGTTTGGCCAGCCGCTCCGCGACGCCTCGCTGGTCGACACCCACCATGGTCGGGACGTCATGCCCCATCGCATTCATCGTGTGGTGCGCCTTGTGGCAATGGAGCGCCCAGTCTCCGGCGAGCGCATCGAACTCGAACGCACGAAGCTGCCCCACCGCGACGTCCGTCGTGACCTCGGGCCAGCGGGCGGACTTGGGCACCCAGCCGCCATCGGTTCCCGTCACCTCGAAATGCGGCCCGTGCATGTGGATGGGGTGGTTGGTCATCGTGAGGTTGCCGACCCGAATCCGAACGCGGTCGCCAGTCCGAGCCACCAGGGGGTCGATGCCCGGGAACACGCGGTTGTTGAACGTCCACATGTTGAAGTCGGTCATCGTGCTGGTCTTGGGTGTGGCCGCGCCCGGCTCGACGTCGTACGACGCGAGCATGAACATGAAATCTCGGTCGACCTTCAGCTGGCGCGGGTCTTTCGGATGGATGACGAAGCAACCGAAGACACCGAGCGCCATTTGCTGCTGTTCGCTCAGGTGCGAGTGATAGAAGTGCGATCCGGGACGCTGCAACAGGAACTCGTAGACGAAGGTCTTGTTGACCGGAACGCCTGGCTGAGTCAGGCCCGACACGCCATCCATTCCGTTGGGCAGCAGGATGCCGTGCCAGTGGATGGACGTCGGCTCAGGCAGCTTGTTGGTGACGAAGATGCGTACCCGGTCTCCTTCGACCGCCTCGATGGTCGGACCAGGGCTGGAGCCGTTGAAGCCCCACATGTTCACGTTCATGCCAGGAGCGAACTCCCGCACGACCGGTTCGACGACCAGGTGGAACTCCTTGACGCCGTTGTTCATTCGCCAAGGCAGCGACCAGCCATTGAGGGTCACCACCGGGTTGTAGGGCCGTCCGTTCGGGGGCGACGGCGGAGGCAGCGTTTGAGCCGACGTCTGGATGACGGCCTCGGGCAAGGAGGCCGCGGCCACCCTGCTGACAGCGGATGCGCCGAGCGCAACGGCCCCGGCGGCCTTGAAGAAGCTTCTGCGATTGGTCATTTGTTTTGCTCACTGTCCTGAGGAGCTCGCCATCGGGGCGGTTCCTGCGCTGGTCATCGGATTCGGTCCGGGCGAACCACCCGTCAGTGCCATCTGGAGGTTCGTGTCCGCGACCCAGTAGTCGCGAAGCGCTTCGACGTAGCCCGTCACACCGGACACCTGCTCGCGTGCATCGGCGATGAGTTCGAACACGCCGATGAGCATTCCGTTGTAGCGAAGCAGGTTCTCATTGGAGATGTGCTGGCGAAGCGGTACGACTTCATCGCGGTAGTGCTTCGCGAGGTCGTAGGTCGTGCGATACGCGGCATAGGATTCGCGCACCTCCGATTGGGCGTTCACGGCGACCTGGGCGGTTCGATTGACCGCCTGCATGTACTGAGCCTGTGCTCGCGCGGTTCGCGCGCCACTGAAATCAAAAAGTGGAACCTCGACCTGCACCTGGAACCCGCGTTCGTTCGGTGTTCCGGTCTGACTCTTGGTTTGGTAGCCGACATCGAGTGCGTTGACGAACCGCGTCACGTTCGTCAGGCCAAGCGACTTCGCAGTGGCCTCCGTGTCACGTTTGGCCAAGCGAACGTCCAGGCGCTTGTCCAGGGCCGTCTGCTCGGCGTTCTCCGGTTGGAGAACTTCTCGCGGAAGCTCGGGAAGCCGCTCGGGCAGCTTGAAATTCGCTTGGCTGCCGGACAGCCCCAGCAATCGCGCCAGGCGCTCCCGCTGAACGACGGCCTGCTGCTGCGCACGGGCCAGTTGCGAGGTTGCGTCGGCATAGAACGCCTGCTCGCGCATCTGGTCGAGCTTGCTGAAGTTGCCAGCAATGACCATGCGGCGTGCCAAGTCCGCTGACGCATCGGCCGCATCCTTGACTTGCTGGTAGTACCCGACGAGCTGCTGAGAAGCGACCGCCTCGAAGTACGCACGGCGAGTCTCCGCAGCAAGGCCCACTGCGGTAGCCGCTGCTTGCAGCTGGGCCTGCTCGAACCGCTGACGCGCAATGCCCGTGGCTGCCGGCATCGTGAGCAGGTCGAGAACACCGAACATCAACGACCGGTCCATTTCCAGTGCACCACCGCCGGCCAGGCGACCAAAGCTCAGGGTTGGAGCCCTCAGGCGACCCGCTTGCACGAAGTCTGCCTCGGCAATGCCCAACTCGCCGAAGCTGGCTTGCAAGCCGCGATTGTTCAGCAGCGCGAGTTCGACGGCTGCGTCCGGAGTCAAAGCCTCCTTGAACAACTCCGTAACTCTGGCGCTGGCAACATCCGCATCCACCTGCGAGCGCTGCCAACGCACGGCCTGGCCGGCGCGCTCCTTCGTCAGGACGGAAACCTGTCCCATGCCGCCGTCCGCCGAGAAGGATGCGCACCCGGCGAGCGCTGCCGCAGCCAGCGCGATCATCGAAAGGCGAATCATTGGTGGCCTCCCTTCATGGCGTCGGGCATGCCCGGCATCGCCGGCATCGACGCTGCATGGCCGGGAGAGCCTGGATGCGCACCATGGCCGACTGCTGACGCAGCCGGCTTCGGCATCTGGTGCGCCGCCGAGCCAGTCATGCCAGGCATGTCGGACATGTCGTTCATGTCGCCCATGCCCTTCATGCCAGACATGTCCATGCCCGTCATGGAGGCCCCCTTGACGGCTTCGTTGAGCGCCCGCCAGTCTCCTGGTCCGGCGTCCTGCCAAGGCTTGTAGTCGGCGAAGGCCGACCGATATGGCAAGGACGCACTTGCTGCGGATCGAGCTGGCGTCGGCGCTTGTGCAAAAGCTGGCCGGAGCGCGACCACACAGAGCGCCAGAACGGGCGCGACCCGCCGGATGAGGTGTTTCATTTTTCGAAGTCATCTGATTCGCCGACCTCAGGGGGTCGACGGATGCCCGTGCAGAACACACGAGCGCCATCAGGCCTCGCGCGGAGGCCTCAATGGGTCAGATGCTTCGCGGTGGACGCTCTTGTCCGCCCGAGAGAAAGCTCGCGACGGGAGAGGCCGGAGGGGCAAACGACTCGGTCGCTGCCTCGAGGGGCGCGAAAACGGTCGCAAACGTGGTCGTGATGGCCGCGCCAGCGCAGCAGGACGCACACAGGTTGCACCTGTCTTGGTGTCCCGCGCCGCCATGGTCGTGATGAGCGTGCGAGGTGCTGACATGTTCAACAGCTTGCATCCCGTGTTCGTGAACCATCACCTGATGGTGTGTCGACATCGAGTTGTGCGAATGCTGATGCTCGTGGACTGGCGTCGATTCATTCGGGCACAGCATGCCAGCTGCCACTGCGCCCTGGATGGGCAGCAGCACGGACAGCAAAACCAGCAACCAAATGCGAACTTTTCTCACGGCTGGAAGCGTATCACGGAGACTTTGTCCGTGCAGGTCAGGAAGTGTGAGGAGCATGGACCTTGCCACAGGGGCAAGGTCAAGGGGTCGCGCGGACGCCAAGAAGCCGGTATGCGACAAAGCCGAGCACGAACCAGCGCGCCACGACAACGACTGCGCCGACATCGCCCCTTGGCTTGTCGCCTTCCTTGGCCAGCCAAGAGTCGGCTTTCACACGGCAGTCTTCGCCGAAGAGCACCCCAGTTTCAATCACCCGGACATCGCTGCAGCTCGATGGTCGTGTGCACGATTTCCTCATGAATGGCGAGCCAGCCCCGCACCGCGTCAGCAGTGAGAGCGGAATCATGAGTCACGACCGTCACGGCGCAAGAGTAGCTGCCGCGGCCGACGCGCCACACGTGCAGGTCAGCGATGGCGGCCTCGCCATCCTTGCCACCTTCGACAATGGCCTCGCGAATCTCGTCGACGACCGGATGATCCATCTCACGGTCCAGGAGCACTGCGGACGTGTCCGCCAACAGCCTCTTTGCCCAGAGGGCGACGACGACCGCACCAACCAGGCCGATGACCGGGTCGAGCCATGACCACCCGAACATCCATCCCCCGAAGAGCGCAGCGATGGCGAGGACAGACGTTGCAGCGTCCGCGATGACGTGGACGTAAGCGGATCTCAGGTTCAGGTCTTGGTGTCCAGCGTCCTGGTGCGCCGCCTTTTCTCCGGCCTGACCATGGTGATGTCCGTGCCCGTGGTCATGGTCGTGATGGTGCGCCTTTCCGAGGATGACCGCACTGATGATGTTGACGGCCAGCCCGACGCACCCGATGAGGATGGCTTCCTGATAGTGGATGGGCGCCGGTGAAAAAAGCCGCTCGATCGAGCCGTAAGCCATGAGCGCGACGACGCCCAGCAGGAACACGGCACTGGCGAAGCCGCCAAGAATTTCCATCTTCCACGTGCCGAAGGCGAAACGGCGGTCGTTCGCGTGCTTCCTTGCCGCGGCATACGCGAAAGCGCTCAGTCCGATGGCGACGGCATGTGAACTCATATGAAACCCGTCGGCCAGCAGCGCCATCGAATTCGAGGTGAGACCCACCGCGATTTCCACCACCATCATGAAGACGGTTATCCAGGCAACGACGGTCGTACCCCGCTGGCCAGCTTCGTTGCCGGAATCGAAACGATGGTCGTGTTGCCACTTGCCAAGTTCTGCCGCATGCATTTTTCAGTTCCCAAAAGAATCGACCACCACCCGGTGCTCAGTGTGCGTGTCGATGATGAATGTCAGGGTCGTGCGGGTGCTTGTGCACCATCACTTCGTGAGCGTGCGCATGCACGTTGGGCTCTTGGCCATCCCACTGGAAATCGTGCGGATGCTGGTGATGCTCGTCGTGGTGGTGCGGATGAACACGCCTGCAAGTGGAACATGAGGCGAAAGTCGCCACGGCCACAAGGACGGATTTCAGCGCATGCCTCCAGCCGCGTTCACGGCTGCAGGTGCTCCCAGCCTAACGCCCTGCCTTCAGCCCGGATTTCGCGGAAGCGCCGTGCGTCCCCTGCGGCATCACCGGCTCTGCGTCAGCCAACCCCTCGATGATGGGGCAGTCCGGTCGCTCGTCTCCCGAGCAGCAGGAAACAAGGTGCTCGAGTGCTCCCCTCATGGCCTGGAGTTCACTCAGCTTTGCGTCGAGCTCGCGAAGATGTGCTTCCGCCAAGGCCTTGACCTGGCGACTGGGCCGCTTCCGGTTCTGCCAAAGACCGAGCAACTCGCGAATCTGCTCAATGGAAAACCCAAGGTCGCGTGAGTGGCGGATGAACCGCAGCGTACTGACCTCTCGCTCCCCGTACTGTCGATAGCCAGCCTCGGTTCGCACGGCTTCCGGAAACAGGCCAACGCTTTCGTAGTGCCGAATCATCTTTGCCGAGACTCCTGAGGCCTTGGCCGCGTCGCCGATGTTCATGCTCTTCCTTTCCGAACGGTACCAAGGTGTGCTGCAGCGCTTGACCTTCCAACGCTGGCAAGGCTGAGAGTGTGCACGAACCACTGGAGAGCCGCATGATTGACTTCGAAATCAACGACATGACTTGCGACCACTGTCGTGCTGCCATCGTTCGCGCCATTCTTGGGGTGGACGACGCCGCGCGGGTCGACGTCGATATGGCCCGCCACCGCGTGCACATCGAGACAAAGGAAACGGATTTGCATCGGTTCAGCGCTGCAATCACCGTGGCCGGCTACACGCCCATGCGCATCGGAACAGGTGATGTCTCCCCCGCGGCATCGACAGGTGGCTGCTCGTGTGCCGGGAATGGAAGAAGCTGCGGGATGAGGCTCACCGACGCCGGTGCAACGACTGCCTCACCAAGGCGGCCGGCGCCGCATTCGGCCGCCCCCGCCGCGTCGCGCCCAGGCTGCTGCTCATCAAGAGACTCGACCTGCCATAGCTTAGAACCATCTGCTGGAGTGGCTCACATTGCCGAGGAAGGGCATTTCCTTGACCTTCCAACAGGGGTAGGGCCCACATTGAACAGAACAACCTGGAGCAAGCAGTGCAAGCACCCAAGACGGATTCTCCTGACCACACCGCACACGTCATGCCCAACGGCATGGCCATGGCGGGCGCCGAGCACACGCATGGCTCGTGCACACACCATGGCCAACATCCAGACTCTGCTGTTCAGAAAACTCCCGCTCAGGCAGGCGGGAGCCAGTCCGAGTACACCTGCCCGATGCATCCGCAGGTGCGCCAGATCGGCCCCGGCAGTTGTCCCCTATGCGGCATGGCGCTGGAGCCGATGCTGGTGACGGCAGACCAGGGCGAAAGTCCTGAGCTCCGGGACATGACGACGCGCCTTTGGATTGCTGCCGCCCTGACGGCTCCTGTCTTCGCACTCGAGATGGGCGGCCACGTCTTCAACCTCCACCACCTCGTCGCGCAGCAGTCCTCCAACTGGATACAACTGCTCCTGGCCACGCCGGTCGTGCTGCGGGCGGGATGGCCCTTTTTCACTCGTGCGGTCGCATCGGTGAAGAACCGGAGCTTGAACATGTTCTCGCTCATAGCGCTTGGCACAGGCGCGGCTTGGCTGTACAGCATTGTCGGCACGCTGGCACCAAGCGTGTTTCCATCCGAGCTGCGCCGTGACGGAGGCGCGGTCGCGGTCTATTTTGAGGCCGCTGCGGTCATCACGGTGCTCGTGCTTTTGGGCCAGGTCCTGGAACTGCGAGCGCGCGAGAAGACGTCCGGCGCCATCAAGTCCCTGCTGGGACTGGCGCCGAAGACTGCGGTCAAGGTTCGCCCGGACGGCAACGACGAGACGGTGCAGGTGGACATCATCCAGGTCGGCGACCTCCTGCGGGTCAGACCGGGAGAGAAGGTGCCGGTCGATGGGGAGCTTACGGAAGGCAGGGGCAACGTCGATGAGTCGATGGTGACGGGGGAGCCCATCCCCGTTGCAAAGGCGAGCGGCTCCAAGGTGACGGCGGGAACGTTGAACCAGACCGGCGGCTTCGTGATGCGTGCCGAAAAGGTGGGGGCTGACACCCTCCTCTCGCAAATCGTTCACATGGTCGCTGCCGCGCAGCGCAGCAGGGCGCCCATACAACGGATGGCCGACCAGGTCGCGGGTTGGTTCGTGCCAGTGGTCATCGCCATTGCCATCTCGACATTCGTCGTGTGGCTGGTCTGGGGCCCGTCGCCGTCGTTCAGCTACGCCTCGGTCACGGCCGTCGCAGTTCTCATCATCGCGTGCCCGTGTGCCTTGGGCCTCGCGACGCCAATGTCCATCATGGTGGGTGTCGGCAAAGGGGCGCAGCATGGCGTCCTCATCCGGGACGCGGAGGCGCTCGAACGCATGGAAAAGGTCGACACGCTGGTGCTCGACAAGACTGGAACGCTCACGGAGGGGAGGCCCAAAGTCGTTCACATCGAGCCTGCCGCCGACTTCGGACGCGACGCCGTGCTGCAGAAACTCGCGAGCCTCGAACGAGCCAGCGAACACCCCCTTGCACAGGCCATCGTCAATGATGCAATGGCACGCAAGCTGACGCTGTCATCAGTGGCTGAATTCGACTCGCCGGCGGGCAAGGGAGTCCTCGGCACGGTCGATGGCGTCCGCGTCGTGGCGGGCAGCGCGAAATTCCTGAGGGAACAAGGCATCGCCGTTGGTGCCGAGGATGACGCGGCCGAAGCTCGGCGTGCAAACGCCGCCACCGTCATTTTCGTGGGCATAGGCGGCGCGCTGGCAGGCTTCGTCGCAATCGCGGACCCCGTCAAGTCGACAACGCCGCAGGCGCTGCAGTCGCTCAAGGCGGCAGGCATTCGCATCGTGATGCTGACCGGCGATGGAAAGACAACTGCGCAGGCGGTCGCCAGGCAGCTTGGAATCGACGAGGTCATCGCCGATGTCTTTCCGCAGGACAAGGCCGCCGTCGTCAAACGACTGCGGGATGAAGGCCACGTGGTCGCGATGGGAGGCGACGGGGTCAACGACGCCCCCGGTCTGAGTTCGGCGGACGTCGGAATCGCGATGGGCACCGGGACGGACGTTGCGATGGAAAGTGCGGGCATCACCTTGCTGCGCGGCGACCTGATGGGCATCGTGCGAGCCATGACGCTGTCGCGCGCAACCATGCGCAACATTCGGCAAAACCTCGCGCTTTCGTTTGTCTACAACGCAGCCGGCATCCCCCTGGCCGCGGGCCTGCTGTACCCGTTCACCGGAATGCTCCTTTCGCCTGTTGTGGCCGCGGCTGCCATGGCACTGTCGTCAGTGAGCGTCATCGCCAATGCGCTCCGCTTGAGGACTGTCCGCATCGACTGACAGGCTTGTTCGACGGTGACCTTCTGGCGAGGAACAGCGCTTGCCCCCGAATCGAAATCAATCTTCAGGAGATTTCCGCGCGACAGAGATTCGTCCCTTGTTCGCTTGCCATCGCGATGTTCGCGGTTTTCTGCGGAACTGCTTCGGCGCAGTCCGGTTCGGCGACGGTCTCGTCCGGCTCGAACCAGATGCACCAGCAGGTGACGGTCGACATGCAGAAGATGCAATCAATGCAGCCAATCGGCGACACCGACAAGGACTTCGCAATGATGATGCGGATGCATCATCGACAGGCGGTGGAAATGGCTCAAGTCGAGCTGAACGCCGGCAAGTCGCCCGAGACGAAGGCCACGGCACGGAAAATCATGACCGGTCAGAAGAAGGAAATCGAAGAGTTCGACAAGTGGACGGCCAGCCACAAGTAGCCCGGGCAGGCACAAGGAGACCCTCAAGCGCACAGGACGACATTCCGCTTATCCAAGGCTGGGTATCGTGACCAGATCGTCTCCGTGCGGCAATCACGCAGCCATGACCGTCTTGGCTTCGAGGAACGACTCCAATCCGAACGGGCCGAACTCGCGACCGACGCCCGATTGCTTGTAGCCCCCGAATGGCGCAAGTGGGTCGTGCTGCATGCCGTTGATCGCCACCCGTCCGACCTCGAGTCGGCGCGCGACGGCCTGGGCGTGCGGCATGTCGGAGGAGAACACGTAGGCGTGGAGCCCGAAGGCCGAGTCATTCGCGATGGCGACGGCGTCGTCCTCGTCGCGATAGGTGATGATGCACAGCACGGGGCCGAAGATCTCTTCCTGCGCGATGGTCATGTCGTTGCTGACATTGGCGAACACGGTCGGCTTGACGAAGTAGCCGCGGTCGAACCCTCGTGGACGACCTTCGCCGCCGGCAACGAGCGTCGCGCCTTGCTCGAGGCCGCGGCTGATGTAGGCCTGCACGCGGTCGAACTGATTTCGGTTGGCCATGGGCCCGATGGTCGTTGCCGGATCGGCGGGGTCGCCGACCTTCATTCCTGCCACCGCCGCCTTGGCCAGTTCGACGACCTGCGCCAGGCGCTTGTGCGGCACGAGAAGCCGCGAGCCCGCGATGCAGGCCTGGCCGTTGTTCTGGAAAGCAATGTTCAGCGCAGCCGGAACGGCCTTCTCGAAGTCGGCGTCTTCCAGGAGGATCGTCGGCGACTTGCCGCCGAGC
>FSXQ01003133.1_pt1 | contig 16178 bp, 14 predicted proteins | sample 1638011 | NCBI WGS metagenome assembly FSXQ01 (sample SAMEA3914789, study PRJEB12502) | metagenome | biome: forest; material: soil | place: Canada | collected 2011-07-03 | depth 0.3 m | reverse complement strand
TCTCACCGCTGCGGAAGCCGACCGGGCAGATCTGGTCGATCGTGATGCCCCAGTACATGGGGTTCGAGGTCGAGCTGCCACTCGTGATCTGCTTCGCGGCGATGGTGCCTTGAGCAGAACCCGAGGTGAACAGCTTGATGTTGCCGGTGACTTGATCGGCGTTCGCGGCGGTAGCCGAGAGCACCAGTCCGGCAGCGACAAGCGCACCGGTGGCGAGAACAGCGGCGAAGCGCCGCGTGGACTTGTTCATGGAGTTTTTTTCCTTAGTTTTTCTTGGTTGTGCAGAACCGAAAGGGGGAAAGGACTACTGGGTGAACGCGCCCTGCAGCGTGGTGTCGCCGCAGTTCGCAACCGTCTGGAAACCGAACTTCTGAATGAGCGCAGTCTGACCACACACGGCCGAACCGGCGCCGACGAAGGTCGCGACGACCGGGTCAGCACCGCTGATGCGGCCCGTCGAAACCACGTTGAACACCGACCGAGTGACCGGGAAGCTCGGGTTCATGACCGTGGTCGCGCCACTCTCGCGAATGGCCGGCTGACCGTTGATCGAGCCGAGAGCCACGTTGCCGCGACGCTCGTTCACCGTCACACCGAACGCCTGCGAGATCGACGCGTGGTTTCCCTGCGCGATGTACTGAGCGATCGAGAACGGCACGATGTCACCGGCGTCATCGATCGAGGTGCCGTCGTGCTCCTGAACCGTGAGCGGGCTGGCATCGGTGTTCACGCGCTTGACGCAGGTGGGCAGCGAGCTGTCGCTGAACCCGAGCGTCGAAGCCCAGAACTTTGCCGTACCCGAACCGGACTGGGGGGTCAGCGGGTGGATCGTGACCGGGTCACCGTTCGTGTCCGTGTAGCTGGTCTTGATGCAGTGGTAGATGTTGTAGAGCGAGAACCTCGTCGCCGCGTCAGCCGAGCTGCCCAGCGGGATGTTCCGCGGGAAGTCGCTGCCGGCGTTGACCGCATAGGTCACCGCATCCAGTGCGAACGGGATGTAGGCGAGATCGGTACCGGTCGATCCCTGGAAGCCGGACGCGCGAGCGAAGTCGACCTGACCCGAGATGTTGACCGAGTTCCAGAGGTGGGTGCCGCCTTCGATCGAGTCGCTGAGCGCCTGAACGCCGGCGCCAGAACCGTTCGGACGGACGAAGTTGGGCCCGCCCGACTTGGTCTGGATGTTGCCGCCGGCGACCTGGGTGACCGGGTCGATCGCGTCGTAGGAGCCGATGGCCGGGATCGCCGATCCGAGGCCGTTGAGCACGTCCTGGATGGTGTCCGAGCCGACGCCGGAGAGCGTCTTGAACCCCGACGGGTCCGCGTATGCGGGCATCGCCGAGACTGCTAGAGCAGCGGCGGCCAGGGCGGCCGTCGCCGCTACGCCGAGGCGCAGCTTGTTCTTCTTTAGCATTGCTGCCAGCTTTCCTTGTTATTCTGCCCACGCGATTCCGTCCAAACGGACGCCCCCCTCGTCGGGTTCTCACACTTCGGCGAGGGGGTTTCCCGTTCCTGGGCAAGGCGGAACGGAAAGTTCTTGGGGGTCGTCATGTGCGACCCAATCCACGGATGACCAATGGGGCGAAGATCGCGCCGACCACCCCGACCCCCAGGGCTACGGCCAGGAATACCTCCCAGAGCGGGAAGGTTGCCGCGGCGGGGGTGAGCCCCTTCACGGTCTGATCGCCTGAGGACGTCACCTTCGGCCCGCTCGAGCTTGAACCGCCGGATGACGCTCCGCCACTGTCAGAGCCGCTCGATCCCGAGCTGTAGCTGTTCCCACCGACGTTCGTTCCGTCATCACCCGAGGATGAGGCGCCCGTATAGCTCGCGATCGCGGAGGCGGCGGCCGCCGCCTGAGTCTGCTGGTCCCCGGTCAGCGGAAGGTAGCCCACTGGAAGCTGCCCCACTTGCGTGCCGACGGTCTGGCCATCCCCGGCGACGTACTTGATCATCTTCGAGATGGCCGTGCGTGCGGCGGCCGGGCTCGCGGTGAGATTGACGGCGGCGTACACGACGGTGGTCAACGGGTAGCTGGCTGCCGAGACCTTCGCCGGATCGACCTGCTTGACACCAGGGTTGCTGGTTGCCACCAGACCGGATGAGACGGCCGCGGCCATTGAGGTGGCATCCGGCGTTGTCACATTCGTTCCGTTGGCGGCTCGCAGCCCGATGGGTGTCAGGTCGTAGCGCGCCGTAGCCGCAGCATCCGTGATCGAGATCACGAAGCGCTGGCCCGGCACCTGCGGGCCGCCGGAGACCCAGTCGCCGAAGGTGCCGTCGGTCTTGATCGCGGTCGGATCCCAGCCGATCTTCGCGCCCGGGTTGGCGCGGAAGGCGGTGATCGCCGCCCTCACGAAGTCGTCCACGTAGGGCGAGGCCTGAATGGAGTTGAAGCGACTGGTCTCGATGCCTAGCTTGTGCGGCACCTCGGAGGCGTCTTCTTTGAGGAAGTAGGCGGTCGACGCGGTGGCCAGTGACTGCGGTGTTCCGTCGAGGTTGTGCAGGCCGACCTGGACGTCGGCGGCGAGTCGGGCGCCCGTCGTGGGATCGTAGGCGGGCACATGGGCGTCGGGGCTGCCGGCCGGCAGGTAGTACGGGTTGATCTTCATGTGCCACGGATCCTCTTTGCCATTGAGGAAGTCCCGGGCATCCGCGTCTGACTGGATCCATTTCCAGACCTGAGCGATCGCATCGCCGTCTGATGGGCCGGGGAGCACGATCGACGGGTTGTTGATGAAGTCGCCCCAGTTCGGGTTGAGGGCCTGGAAGTCCGGGTCCTGAAAGAGGTAGGTGTAGCTCAGATTCGCGGGGGCGAGTTGGTTGTAGTCGTCGTTACCAGGATCGTTCGCGTCGCTCGGCAGTTCGAACAGGTACGACTGCGTGAGCAGCTTGGCCAGCAGCCGCGGTGACAACACCATCGAGCGGATCTGGCCGTTCCTCCCATCGGCGAGGAACGAGACGGCGGTCGCCCCGATCGCAACGGGGGCGTAGCCCACTGTTGTCTGCGCGAAGGCAGGCTGGTCGCTCTCATCCAACTGGTCCTTGACGATCGGGTACGAAGTGAAGGCGAGGTCTGCCTTCTGCTCGAGAAGTTGCGCGCGGGCAACCGAGTCCGGATTGGTCGAGAAGGTGAAGGTCGCGCCGGCCGTCGTGCAGAGCTTCGGTTGCCAGCTGGACATCGCACTGATGAGCAGCTGCGATCCGATCACGCGCTCCTCAGCGCCACCCGGGCACACCCCGGCGACCTGGTTGAACGTGAGGGGCACCACGATCCGGTTGCTCCAGTAGTCGCAGGCCGGATTGAGCGGGCTGCCGGCTTGGATCGCAGGCTGCGTGCCATAGGTGTACTTCGCGCCGCCCGCGCCATAGATCGAACTGCACGCGCCGGCCGCTCCTCCCGCTTTCGCTCCGAATACGGTGCCGCGAGGAATCAGAACCAGATAGCACTGCTGGTCGGCCGTGTTACGTCCGCATCCGAGGTCCGGCGCCTGGATGTCGGACTGCATCTCGAAGTCGAAGCTCCCTGTGCCGTCGTTGTTGATACGAGCGCCTTGAAGTTCGTTGCTCGAGTCGGAGTTGAACTCATCGAGAATCGGGTAGTTCTTGCCTCCCGAGCCGGGGTCGGTCGCCTGGCGGCCGGTCACGGACTTGCCGTCGCGGGTGAGGAACGGGACGTCCGTTGCCCCCGTCGCACTCGGGGAGACATCCCGCGACGCGACACGGTAGACGTTGTCGCCGTAGACCGAGAACCCCAGTCCGTTGTTCTTGACGAAGCGGCCGCCCCACTGACATGTCTGAACGAACGTCGCCGAATTGGGGTCGCCCCAGCACTGCATGGCCTGCATGAAATTCATCGCGGTCGACCAGATCTGGCCGGTGCCGTCCGCCGCCTGCACGGTTCCACTTTGGAACCCGGATACATCGATCTTCACGGCCTGATCGATGATGTTCTGCGTCTGCTCGACGGTGACCTTGACGTTCTTGAACTCGTTGTACTCGAATCCACTGGGGTCACGCGTCGGCTGGAGTGCCGCCGCCGAACTGGTGTCACCCGCCCAACTGATCGTCAACGAGGAGTTGGCGTCCGCGGCCGCCTTCGAGGAGAAGGCACCGCCGAGAACCATGCCGCCGAGGGATCCGATCGCCACGACCACGCACGCGACGCGCACGATCAGCGCACGACGGGAGCCCTTGGTTCGGACCGTGGGGGGGAGCACGCCGCGCACGCTATGAGCCTTCCGTCGGGATCGAGCCAGGAGCACGTTCTCTACGTACGGACCGCAGGTGAATTCTCGGATTCGCGGAGGCGGATCGCGGACGAGCCCGCGTTGGTCGAATCGTCCTGGGCCTGTCCCGCGGGCGCACACGCGACATCAGTGGGGGCCCGAAGATCGCAATGATCACGGCCAAGGCGGCTGCACCCGCCGCGATCAAGCCTGGGACCGCCGTCGTGGACGAGGCCGGGATGCTCTCCGGCTTGCCTGCAACCGTGAGCGGCCTGGTATCGGAAGACGCGTCGATGAGTGCGCCGAATGAGTCGACCGCCCCCGAAGAACCCGATCCACCGCTCGTGGAGCCAGACGACCCACTGCTGCCGCTCGATCCCCCGGCGCTACCGTTCGAGCCGGAGGACGACGCGGTCGAAGTACTCGCTGCGCCACCGGTACCGGTGGTGCATTGGGTTGCGCCTTGCTTGTCGCAGGCCTGGGGCTGCGGCGCCGTGGTCGCCAGCTTGTTCGAGCCGTCCGAAGAGAAGGTCGGGTTGTTGCACTTGGCGATGTTGACGTTCGCCGGGTCGCCCCCTGGGATCTTGAGAACCTGATCCAACCCTGCCTGCACGAGGTTGATCGGGAGAGCCGAATAGCCCAGCACGTCAGCCTGCTGCTGTCCCTCGCAGAGGAAATAGTCCGCGAACGCGGCGAGTGTCAGGCCCTTGTCGTTCGTGAAGCCGTACTCGAGCGCTGTCGGCACCAGCATGTACGAGTAGGACGACAGCGGATAGGTGCGCGGATCCGGGTTGGTGTAGACCCCGCTGAGAATCTGAGTCAGGTAGTCCGTCGAGGTTTGGTCCTGATTGATCTGAGCCTTGAGAAGCGCGACCGCCACGTTGCCGGCAGTCGGCTCGGTGTAGTAGCCGGCCGAGTTCAGCACCTTGACCACAGGGAAATGCGAGTTGAGCGCGTAGGAGTACTCGACATAGGTGATCGAGCCCACGTACTGCGGCTGTGCGACGTATCCGGCGACGCCGTTCGATCCGGACTGCGCCTTGAAGCCCGCCAGAGCCGGAAAGTTCGATGTGATTCCGCAGTTGGCGGGACGACTGGCCCGCTGGCACAGACCGTTCCAAATGTCGGGGAACTGACTGCGCATCCACGCCGACAATTGGGCCGAGGTGCCCGAGCCATCGGAGCGCACCACCGGAACGATCGGGATGGCAGGCAGTGCCAGGGCCGGGTTGTCGGCCGCGATCGCCGGATCGTTCCATTTGGTGATCGCGCCCGCGAAAATCTTCGAGACCGATGCGCCGCTGAGGCGGAGGTTCGTGACGCGCTTGCCACCGATGACCAGGTTGTACATGAACGACGTTCCACCGGCCACGATCGGCATGTAAGCGAACTTGCGCGCAGGCACCGGGTCGACGCTGTCGCTGTTCTTCAGCGCGTAGGGAATCCGGGATCCCGGAAAGTCAGCCCCGCCGTTGGGAAGGGCGAATGCTTGGCGACCCGCCGAAGATCCAGCGTCGGAGTAGTTGACCTTCCAGTGGTAGTTGCTGAGCACGTTGCGCGCCCACTGCTGCAACGCGTTGGCGGACCAGGTGGATCCGATGCCCGAGATCGTCGCGTAGTTCGTGCCGATGTCCGCTGGCTTCGCCTCGGCCGGTGCGGCGCCCAGTCCGCTGCCGACGAGTCCCACGATGGCGAGCGCCATCAGCGCTACGACGGCGATGCGCAGCTTGCTCACGATGATCCCCCGGTGGTACGACGACGTCGGAGTCTGGGCGCGGAAGCCGTTCTCGACGACGACGGCGGCGTTGATGCGGGACCAGCCGGGCGCGCATCCGTACTTCCCGAGGCCCGGAAGCCCAACTCGCGGGCGCGGAATCGGTAGTCATCCAGACGGGACTGCTGCAGGCGTCGACGCAGCTGCGCGGCCGTCAGCACGCCGGGACCACGTCCTCCGATCAGACGGGCAATGACGAACAGCACGAGCACGAGCAGCATCAGGACCGCGGCGCTTCCGAACCCGCGGGCGATGAAGTTGTCTTCAGGCGATTTGACGAAGGTGTACGTCGCGAGCGGCAGCGAGATCATCGGCCCCGAGAAGGGGTTGAAATTGAAGAAGGTCGTGATCCCAGCCGTCAACAGCACGGGCGATGTCTCTCCAACACCCCGCGCCGTCCCGAGGATGATGGCGGTGGTGAGCCCGGAACGTGCCGTCGGCAGAACCACGTGCCAGACGGTGCGCCAGCGACTCGATCCGAGGGCCTGCGACGCCTCTTTGAGCCCGGACGGCACCAGCCGGAGCACGACATCCGAGGACCGGATGATGATCGGCAGCATCATCACCGTGATCGCGAGCGATGCCGCGAACCCGGAACGCGGGAACCCGAGGATCAGGATCACGGTCGCATAGATGAACAAGCCGGCGACGATCGACGGCAACGCGGTCATCGCCTCGACCACCGTACGCACGATCCGCGAATACCGGCCGGGGAACTCGCTGAGGTAGACCGCGGTGGCCACCCCCAACGGGATGCTGATGGCCAAGGCGATGGTGATCATGATCAGCGTGCCCGCGATCGCGTGCAGGATGCCGCCTCGCGTCAGCGGGTCCAGCGGGCCTGCCGCACTCATGTCCGACGTGAAGAAGTTGAGGTGCAGCAGCGGCAGAAACCCGGAGATGAAGGTGAACCCCACCACCCACACGAGCGCGAGCATCAGGACCAGGGCCAAGGAGTGGACGAGCACGGCCACGAGTCGGTCGCGGACCGCCATCCCGGACTCGTCGAAGCGCGTGACGACGCCGTAGATCACCACGAAGAACAGGTAGGCGAAGCCCACGAACGGCAGGAAGCCCTGAAAGATCAGCAATTGCGTCATCAACCAGGCCGAGAGCGAGATGGCCGCGACCGCGGCTCCGAGGATGCCGAAGACATCCGATCGGCGGATCGCGCCAGTGCTCCGGCGCTCCTCCTCAGGCTCGCCCGGGAAGGCAGAAGCAGGCTGCGCCGGAGCCGACGGCGCGGGCATGGTGGTCGTCATCAGTCGCTCGACGCCCCCGATCGCGATCTGGCGATGATGAGCGAGGCGCCGAAGTTGACGATCAGAGTCAGGATGAACAGCGCGAGCCCTGCTGCCATGAGGGCGGAGATCTCGAACGGCGACGACTCGCTGTACCGCAAGGCGATCAGCGCCGAAATGGAGCTGGTGCCGCTCTTGAGGATCTGCGGCTGGATCTGGTAGATCGGGCTCACGATCAGGGCGACGGCGATCGTCTCGCCGAGCGCACGCCCGAGGCCGAGCATCGTTCCGCCGATCATGCCGCCTCGGCCGAAGGGGAGCACGACGCGACGGATCATGCCCCACTTGGTGGCCCCCAGAGCGAGAGCGCCCTCGCGCTCGCCGATCGGCGCCTGCGTGAAGACTTCGCGCATGATCGAGCAGGTGATGGGGGCGACCATCATTCCGACGACGATTCCGATGATGAAGGTCGACGACGTGAAGACGGTCGGGCTGGAAAGCGGGTCGGATGGGTCGAAGTGATCGACGTGGAAGACGGGGATCCAGCCGAACCAGGTCGCGATGAACTGCGAGACGTTCAGGATGTTCGGCTGAAGGGCTTTCAGGCCCCACAGGCCGTACACCACGCTCGGCACCGCGGCCATCAGATCCACGAGCGTGACGAGGCCCTGCTTGATCTGCCGCGGCGCGTACTCGCTGATGTACAGCGCCGTGCCGGTCGCAAGTGGCACCGCGAAGAAGATGGCCGTCAGAGCGATGAAGATCGAGCCGAGGATCACCGCGGCGATCCCGAAGACGCCCGAGTTCGGATCCCAGGACTGAGTGGTGAGGAACTTGATCGGCCCGGCGGCGGCAAGAGCCTGCCCGCCTTGGATGAGCAGGAAGATCCCGACCAGCAGCATGATCCCGAGAACGCCGCTGGCGGCAGTCCGCGTGCCGATCCGGAACGGCAGGTCGCTCCGATCGGACTTCGCCTTCAGCACCCGCGGCTTGTCGTCCTCAGCGGGCGGGGTCGGCTGCGGCGCATCCAGCAGCGCGGTAGGTGCGTCAGTCATCGAACGCCGATCGCTCGCCGGCCATGAGCGAGGGGTGGTTGAACCGCGCCCCCGCGCGCAGGGAGGCCGCGCGCAGGGCGGTCATGGCGATCACGATCGAGTGCTGGCGGTCCCGATCCGTCTGGTACCAGCGTGAGCAGACGAGTTCCGTGATGCCCTCGTACGCCGCCTTCCAGCCGTAGACGCCGTCGCGATCGCCGCTCACCGGCACGACATCGAGCCGCTCCGCGATGATGCGCTGGGCGCTCAGCACGGCTTCGTCGAAGCGCTGGAAGATCTGGGCACCGCGGCCGAGCTCGCGGTTGTTGGCGGAGACCAGGTTCCACACGATGACCGACGACGACTCGTCTTCGAGGCCGACGAGTTCGGGGGACGAGCCAGTGACCCGTCGCACATGCTCACGCCAAGGGCGCAGCTTCGGGCTCGTGCTCGACGCGAAGCGCGTGAACACGATGCGGGGACCGACCGTCATTGCGCCGCATCCTCTTCAAGGTTCTAGGGGGCAGAGAAAAAGCAGTGGGAATACCGAAAATCCAGGGGGTTGCCAACCGCTCGGGATAACGGGGCGAACTGAGTGAAGAATCGGGCGCTGAACGCCGGTGCTCAGCGACGTTTACGGCCACAACCTAGGAAGTGAACAGGAGGCGTCGAGAATTTGCATAAGGTAACGAATCGGTCACGGTAGACAGCTCGTGCGCGCGTGCCTCCTCGCTCGCGGCTCGTGCCCCTCACGGGATAATGGACGGATGCCCGCCTCCGACGAAGTCGACCGCATCGTCGACGACTGGTCGCGCGAGCGTCCCGACGTGGACTTCTCGCCGATGCAGGTGCTGTCGCGGGTGGCGCGGCTGAGCAAGCATCTCGATCGAGCGCGGCGCACGGCGTTCGAGGCATCAGACCTCGAGCCGTGGGAGTTCGACGTGCTGGCCGCACTGCGCCGAGCCGGCGCGCCGTACCAGCTCAGCCCGAAGGCGCTGCTGCAGCAGACCCTGGTCTCGAGCGGCACGATGACCAACCGCATCGACCGCCTGGTCGAGCGCCGACTGGTCGAGCGGCACACCGATCCGCACGACGGGCGCGGCGTGCTCGTCGTGATGACCGGCCGGGGCCGGCGGGCCGTGGATGACGCGATCAGTGAGCTGCTCGCCGACGAGGCGCGCCTGCTGCAGACCCTGTCGTCCGCCGACCAGGAACGGCTCAGTTCCCTGCTGCGCAAGCTCAGCCTCGACTACGACTAGCAACTCGCTGCAGAGGATCTGTCGTCAAGGTGTCGCCCTGGGGGAAGGATCATTCTTGGACTTGCAGTAGCCCTCGATCGATGTCCAGACCCGCTCGGCCTGAGCCGGCGTGGGAGTCACGGTCCTTCCAAGGATCGTGAAGCCTTTTTCGAACTCACCGGTGAACTTATCCTTCGCCCCCGCTGTTTGGAACCCGTCGGGGAGCTTGGTCACCTCGGTGCAGGCCAAGTCGGCGATGCCGGTCTCCACCGTGGCCAACTGCTGCAGCTGCGTGTCCGTCATCCCGCCAGCCACCAGCTTGTCGATGGAGCTGCCGGAGACGTCGAGTTCGGCATTGAGCAGGTCGACTTCCGCCGTGGTCAGCCCAGCCGGGTTCGACGCCGTGGGCGTCGGGGTGCTCCGGGCCGACGCGGAATGGTTGTCGCCGGCGACGGCGATCCCGCTGGAAGGGTGCGGGACGACAAGGGCGACGACAGCGATCGCCACGCAGACCGCGATCAGTCCGCCGACGATGAGCGCCGGGCCGACGCGGGGACCCCGTGACTGCTCGGCGGCCGAGGTCGTCGCCGTGGGAAAGAGGGCGATCCACTGCGCGTAGTAGTCCCGCATCCACGTATCGTCGGACAGCAGTCTGGTGGCGTCCTCATCGCTGATCACCAGTCGGATGGAAGGCCGAAGAGCTGGTGTCCTCAGTGCCTCGACGAACTGCGCGAAGGTCGGGTGCATGCCGTCTCTCGTCTCTCGGGCCGATCCCGACCGAGGCGACGCTCGGCCGACCAAGCATCTCTGAGGCGACGAACGCGTGAACGCCCGCTTGCATCCGACCGAAGCCGAGGATCATCACCGCTGCGGAACGCCTCACAGTTCGTCCGACTCGAGGGCGTGCGTCGGTGATTTCGATATGCCGCTTCGCGGCTACTCAATCACCAGGTCTCGGCACCCACCAGGTTCGTCGGCGCTGGCCGGTAGTCGAGCTTCTCGCGAGCGGCGGTCAGGTCGAGGGTGCGCTCGAGCCCGAGCTGGCTCACCGCGTAGCGCGTCAGGCGGGGCCGGCGACGGCTCACGCGCGCCGTGCGCTCGAGTGCGGCGGCCAGCGCGAACGCCGTGCGGTACGGCACGGACACGAGGCGGGCGGGCACGCCGCGTCGCTCAAGGAACTCCCGGAGCACGACCGAGAGCAGCACCGGGGTGTCGTCCGCGATGTTGTAGGTGCCGGCCGGGCTGCTCGGATCGAGCGCGCGCCGCACCGCCAGCACCAGGTTGTCAATGTGCGTCAAGCTGTGCCGCACCTCGGCTCCTTCGGGGAGCACCAGGCGTCCGCGGCGCACCGCCGCCAGCAGGCGCGGCAGCAGGGTGGTGTCGCCGGGGCCGTAGACGGCGTGCGGCCTGAGGATCGCGGCATCCACCCCCGCCAGTTCGAGTTCGGCCACGGTCTTCGACGCCGAGTAGCTGCTGAGGAACCGTCGGGCGGGCGGCACGCTCTCGCTCGCCTCGATCGTCGGCGTGAACGCGTCGTAGACGCTCGAGGTCGACAGATGCACCAGCCGCGCGCCGGGAAAACTGCGCACCACGTTGCGCGTTCCGTCGCGGTTGACCCGCAGCGCCTCGGCGATCGGCGCCCAGTCGTCGGCCAGCGCGGCAGCGTGAACCACCGCATCGAAGTCGCGGTCGCCGCGCAGGGGCCCGCTCGTGACGTCCCAGAGCCGATAGCCGGCGGCCGGATGCGACCAGCCGTCCGCCCGCCGACCGAACCCCACCACCTCGTGATCGGCGTCGGCGAGGGCGGTGGCCACCGCTCCCCCGATGAAGCCGGACGCGCCGGTCACCGCGATCCTCACCGGGCTTGCTCCATCGCCGCGCGCACGACCGCGGTCAGCGCGGCCCGGTCGAGCTTGCGGCTGCGGCCGGCCCGTGGCAGTTCGGCGACCGCGAGCACGGCGTCGGGCAGCACGCCCGCGTCGATCAGGCCGGGCAGCGCGCGGGCCACCGAGCGGGCAACCGGATGCTCGGCGCTCGGACTCGCCGGCGGCACGTTCTGCGGCACCACGACCACGACGACGCGGTCGTCGCCGATCTCATCCGGGACGCCCACCATCGCGGCGTCGCTCACCCCGGGCAGCCCGGCGATGATCGGCTCGTAAAGACCCGGGTACACGTTCTGCGTTCCGCGGATGAACATGTCTTTCGCACGACCGAGCAGGGTAAGACGGTCGCCATCCAGGCTGGCGAGGTCTCCGGTCGCGAGCTCGGTGAGCGGATGCTCGGGCAGATCGGCGAGGTACCCCCGGGCCAGACCCGGCCCGCTGAGCACGAGCTCGCCGGCGCCGTTCTCACCGCGGACGAGACGCGCGCTCACGCTCGGGACGAGGGTGCCGACGGGATCACCGTCCGACGCGGGCTCGAGCAACTTGGCCCGTCCATCGGCGATCGCGACCGGGAGGATCTCGGTCATGCCGTAGATGGCACGGATGGCGGCATCCGGAAACCGGGTGGCGATGCGCTGCAGCAGCGGGCGCAGCACGGGCGCACCGCCCAGGATGATCGTCTGCAGCCTCTTCGGGGCGAGTTCCGGGCGCGCGTCGAGTGCGCGCAGCATCGCATCGAGCGCCGCCGGAACCGCGAACAGCACCTCGGCATCCGGCAGCAGCGCGAGGTATTGCTCGGGTCGCGCGCCCGGGTTCGCGCCGGTCGGCGGCATGGTCCAGTGCGCGCCGGCGATGAGCGCTGGGACGCCGACCATCAACTGGTCGGTCAGCACGCGCTGACCCTCGCGCAGGCCGACGCCCGCCGCGAAGTCGGCGAGCCCGGCCCCCAGCGAGAGGCGCGAGTGCACGACGGCTTTCGGGGCGTCGGTGGTGCCGCTCGTGAAGATGATGAGGGCGTCCTGCTCGCCTTGCGGTGGTCGAGTAGTCGCCGCAGGCGGCGTATCGAGACCGGACGAGTTACTCGGCTCGGTTTTGATACGGCCGCGCAGCGGCCTACTCAACCACCTCAACGACACGGCAGCACGCGGCACCCCCGGCAACCACCGCCCCGCGCGCAGGTGCCGCGCCTCGGGCACCAGCCGCGCGTAGGGCACCAACTCGAGCCCCCGGCGCCGGGCCAACCCGCGGAACGGGCGGCTCGATGCCAGGTACAGCAGCGACTCGGCGGCGACCCAGCGCGGGGCGGCCAGCGCAGCGCGTGCGCGGAACAGCGCCTCTCCCGCCCCCGGATCCGCGAACACCACGGTGCCGCCCGCCTCGACGATGCCGAGCGCGAGCACCACGGCATCCGGGCCCGGCCGCACCGAGAACAGCACGCGGTCGCCCTGCCGCATCCCCTCGCGCGCGAGCGACGCGGCTGTGGCGCGGATGCGACGGCCCAGCTCGCCGTACGTGAGCGTGCGGCGCCCGAACGTGAGCGCCGGGGCATCCGGATGCGTGTCGCAGCTCGCCAGCACCGCCGCGAGCAGGTCGGTCTGTTCAGGCATGGCTCGCCGTGGGTTCGGATGCGGAATCCGGGCTGACGTCCACGGCTCGTGGACGTGCCCCCGTCTGGCGCAACGCGAGCGACGCGTACGACGGGATGAGCACGCCGCGCGCTGCACGCCGCTCCACGATCCCGACCGAGGGTCGAGCCAGCAGCGCGTCGAGCGTGATGCGGATCTGCGCCATCGCCAGCGGGGCGCCCAGGCAGTAGTGCACGCCCGCGCCGAACCAGAGCTGCTTGAGCTGCGCGGCCGGGTTGGTCTCGGGATCGAACTCCCCGAGCGCGCGATTCGCCGCGAAAGTCGCGAGCACGATGCGGTCGCCCGGGCGCACCGCCACCCGGCCGATCGCCCCGCGCAGCACCGTCGAACGCAGCATCACGGGCGATGGGGTCGTGACGCGCAAGGCCTCGGCGATCGCGGCATCCACCAGAGCACGGTCGGACGCCAGCCGGGGCAGCCAGCCGCTGTCGATCAGGATCGCCGCGAGCCGCGGCACGAACGACACGATCGTCTCGGTGCCGGTCAGAACGAACGCGCCGACGGCACCCATCGCCTCGCGCTCATCGAGGCCGAGCGAGCGCATCCGGCCCGGCACCGTCGACTCGTCGCCGTGGTACGCGCGGACCGCGTGCTCGCCGAGCTCCGCGAGGATGCCGCGCGCGGCATGCAGTTGCGGCCGGGTCAGGCGCGGCCGCGCGAGCGAGACGAAGCCGGTGATCGCCGAGACGCGGGCGAAGAGCTCATCGTCGACGACATCCGCGTTCAGTCCCACCAACCGACTGATCACGGAGCTGGCCGAGCGGCGCGCGTGCGCCACCAGGTCGACCGTCTCGCCGCGATCGATCGCCTCGCCGAGCGACACGGTCGCCGGCCCGAGGGATGCCGCGACCAGCCCATCGACGAACGCCGGCGCGAACAGCGGGCCGAGCTTGCGCCGCAGCGCTGCGTGGTCGGCCCCCTCCATGTTGAGCAGCACGCTCGGACCCAGAACCGGAGTCCACAGGTCGCTCGGCGCACCCGGGCCGTTCTTGCTGAAGCCGGACGTGTCCATCAGGGTCGCGCGCAGCAGAGCTGCATCCTTCACGACCACGCCGAGGCCCGGGACGCGCCGCACCGGGCCGGGCAGAGCGCGCAGGGCCGGGTAGGCGAGCGGGTGGGCCGCGCGGAGAACGCGTTCTTCCCAGCGGCGGGCGGTCGCGAGCGTCATCTGATGTCCACGTGGTCGGGGCGGTAGGCGTGGTCCTTGTACCAGAGCAAGGTGTTCTTGAGGCCCCAGGCCTGCACGCGCCTGCTGGACCCCTGCACCACGACATCCCGGCGGCGCGCGTAGTCGCGGGTCAGGCGGCGCACCGCGTTCACCAGCGCGCGGTCCTCGTGCAAGTCCTCGATGCGCGTGCGCGGAAAGCCGCCGGCCGCCAGGTACAGCTCCGCGGTGATGGCCACGTTGCAGCCGGCTGCCATCATGTACGGCCCGAGGTATACAGGATCACGATTGCCCGACCGCACCCGCCCGAACGCCTCCGCGAGCTCGACCGCACCGCGCAGCGCGACCCGGGTCGGCCAGCCGAGCCCCTCATCGTGCCGCGGCACGAGCTCGCCCCCGACGAAACGCAGCCCGAGTCCGCCGCCGGTGCGCGGGGTGAGGGCGCGCCGTACCGAGGCGATCCAGTCGGCGCGCGGCAGGCAATCGGCGTCGGTGCGCGCCAGTAGCCCGGCACCCGCCGAGATCGCCGCGCGCATCCCGGTGTCGGCGGCTGCGCCGGTGCCCTTCTCCGGTTCGTCGACCAGGTGCCAACGGCTCAGCCCGTGTGACGACGCATACGACCGGATGACGCCGGCCGAGCCGTCGCTCGAGTTGTTGTCGACGAACCAGGCGTCGAAGTCCGGGTCGGTCTGGGCGGCGAGCGCCTCAAGTGTCGGAGTGATGCCGGCGGCCTCGTTGAAGACCGGGACGATGACGGCGAGCTTCACGGGCGCACCACCGCCAGGCCCAGGCTGATGCCGCCGGCGAGGCCGATCAGCAGGGCGAGACCGCCCGGCTCGATCATCCCGGCGTCGCGCGCGAGCTTCAGTTGCAGGGGCAGGGTCGCCGACGCCAGGTTGCCGTGGTCGCCGACCGTGACGATGGTGCGGTCCATCGGCACGCCGAGCCGCTCGAAGATCGGCGGCAGGTACGGCACCGCCACCTGGTGGATCGCCACCAGCGAGAAGTCCCGCCAGTTCAGCCCGCGCGCGGCCAGCAGTTCGAGCACGGGTTCGGGGCCGAGCTCGAGAAATGCCCGCTGCAGGCCGCGGCCGTCCATGTCGAAGAAGGCGGCATCCAGATCGTGCGGACGCATCGTGCCGCCGCCCGGGAGGGTGCCGATGGCCCAGTGCCGAGACACGGCGCGGAAGCGGGTCTCGAGGATGCCCGCCTCGGCATCCGGGCACGCCTCCAGGATGACGGCCGCTCCCCCGTCGCTCATGGTGTAGCCCGGGAACGAGTTGATGAACTGAGCGTGATCGCGCAGCTCCCAGCGCACCGCAACGCTCGGCCCCTCGCCGCTCGCGATCAGCACGCGCCGGTACTGCCCGGTCCGGATCAGCGCGTCGCCCACCTGCATCGCGTTCAGCACCGAGTTGCAGGCGTTCTTCACGTCCATGACGGGAGCATCGATCCCGAGCTTGGCCGCGACGATATGGCTGGTGGCCGGCTCGACCAGATCCTGGCTGGCGCTCGCGAACACGACGAGGTCGACCGGGCCGGGCGACTCCGCGATGGCCTCGCGCGCGGCCGCCACCGCGAGGTCGGAGGCCTGCCAGTCGTCGGGCTTGACATGCACGGTCTCGACCCCGGTCATCCGCGCGATCAGGCCGGTGGCCAGCTTCAGCTTCGGGTTGCGCGCCCGCAGCTCGCGTTCCGTTTCGCGGGTGCTCCGGGTTCGCTCGGGCAGGTGGACGCCCAGCGCGGCGACTCGGCTGGACGGGGTCACGCTCGGAGCCTAGCGGGCGTCGAAATCCGCCCCCCGCGGTGCCACGGCCGCCACTATGCTCGCCACGATGCTTACGATCCGACCGTTGCGCGCGGCGCTCGCCGTGCTCGCGCTCTCGGCCGCGATCGTGGGCGCGCCCGCGGTCGCGAACGCGCACCCCTCGGCGCCCTCTGACTCGTCGCGGTCGCCCGGCTCGGTCG
>FSXQ01003334.1_pt1 | contig 16239 bp, 13 predicted proteins | sample 1638011 | NCBI WGS metagenome assembly FSXQ01 (sample SAMEA3914789, study PRJEB12502) | metagenome | biome: forest; material: soil | place: Canada | collected 2011-07-03 | depth 0.3 m | reverse complement strand
TTCGGCCCGGGCACCGACACCACGCCGTTCCGCGACGGCCGCTTCATCACGCTGCGGCTCACGTCGGCCATGTACCACCGCTTCCACGCGCCGCACGACTGCGACGTGAGCCACGTCAGCTACATCAGCGGCGACACGTGGAACGTGAACCCGATCGCGTTGAAGCGCGTCGAGCGGCTGTTCTGCCGCAACGAGCGCGCGGTGTTGAGCGCGCGCCTGCGCCGCGGCAATCATCCGATCGCCATCGTGCCGGTGGCGGCGATCCTCGTCGCCAGCATCCGCCTGAAGTTCACCGACGTGCTGCTGCACCTGAAGTACCGCGGCCCCAACGAGATCCCGGTCGAGGCGCGCTTCGGCAAGGGCGAGGAAATGGGCGGGTTCCAGCACGGCTCCACCATCATCGTGTTCGTGCCGCCGGGCTTCGAGTTCGTGGACGGCATCGCGACGGGCGCGCGCATCCGCATGGGGCAGCCGTTGATGCACCTGCCGCCGGTGCCGAACGAGCACGCGGATGCCGAGGCCGAGCGCGCGCTGGAGCAGGCGCCCGCGTGACGCGCGCGGGGTCGCCGTCGCTCGCGCGCGAGACTCAGAGCCGCAGCGGCGCGTAGCGGTTGAGGTTGGGCGCCTGCGTGCAGGCCGAGGCCTCGTGGCGGCGCAGCAGGTCGGTGGCCAGCGTGGCCGCGGCCGGCGACAGCAGGAACGTGAAGCGCGACGCCGAGCCGCGGTTGATGAACGCGGTGGCGTCGGCCGGCTCGCCCGCGCTGCGCCACGCATGGCGCAGCGACCTCACGAATTCGACCGCGCGGGCTTCGCGCGGCTCGCCGTCGTCGATGATCACGCAGTACCAGGCCATCGCACGATCTTGAGAGCGCTCGGTGACGGACGCGTGACGCAACGGCTTGCCCGCGCCAGAATGGGGCCATGACCTTTCTCGCCGCATCGCACAAGTGGATCCTGGGTGGCCTGCTGGGCCTACTGGCGTCCGTCGTCTGCGCCGCTCCGCCGGGACCGGGCGACGTGGCGCCGCCGATGCTGGGGGTGACGCGCGGCGGCGACCGGGTGCAGGTGACCGACTTCGCCGGCAAGGTGGTCGTCGTCACGTTCTGGGCCACCTGGTGCCCGTACTGCCTCAAGGAGCTGCCGATCCTGGAGAACGTGCAGAACCAGGCGGGCAAGGATCGCATCGAGGTGCTCGCCGTCAACACCGAGAGCCGCGAGGTCTACCGCACGGCGTGGCGCACGATGAGCCCCACGACGCACATGGCGCTGCTGCACGACCTCGGCGGCGCGGCGCAGGCGGCCTATGGCGTGAAGTCGCTGCCGCACATGGTGATCATCGGGCGCGACGGGCGCATCGTGAAGGTGTGGCACGGCTACGACGTGGAATCGGTGCCGGCGATCGTCGACGACCTGAACCGGGCGATGGCCGCGTCGCCCTGACGCTGCAGCGCGATGCGCCTCGCCAAAAAAAGCGGCCCCGCGAACGGGGCCGAACAGGACTTACGGAAAATTCGAGAGGCGTCAGGCGCGCGCGAGACGATGGCCGACGATGGTGACGTGCTGCACGGCCAGGGAGCTCGCGACGACCGTGGCACTTTCCTGAGCGGCCACGGACACGCGGTACTGGTGGCTGGCCAGGGCGTTGGTGCTGACCAGCATCGCGGCCGACAACAGCGCGGCGAGGGCGATGGGGGCGGTGCGGGCGGCGAGGGTCTTGGTCATGGCGGGCTCCTGGGTTCTTGCGGGTGGCTTGTCGATGGGTGGACTTTAGGCAGCCCGTCCGCGGGCCGCGAGCGGCTTGCGACGAGGCGCCTGCGGCGGCGGACGAACTGCAATCCGGAGCGACGAGCCGCGCCTTTTCCGGCATTTCGCCGGGAAATGCCAGCGGCTGACTTCGCCTGGTGGCCCTGGCTGCTCGACCGCTGCAGAATGGCCTCATGACTGAAACCACCCCTGTTCCCGCCGGCCTGTTCCGCCACGAAGACGACGGCGTGCTGCGCTGCCAGTGGTGCCGCGCCAGCCCCGAGTACCGCCGCTACCACGACGAGGAATGGGGCTTCCCGGTCACCGACGAGCGCCGCCTGTTCGAGAAGATCTGCCTCGAGGGCTTCCAGGCCGGCCTCAGCTGGCTCACCATCCTCAACAAGCGCGAGGGCTTCCGCAAGGCGTTCGCCAACTTCGAGGCCGAGAAGATCGTCCGCTTCGGTGACGCCGACATCGAGCGCCTGGTCGCCGACGCGGCCATCGTGCGGCACCGCGGCAAGATCGTCTCCACCCTCAACAACGCGCAGCGCGTGCTGGAACTGCGGCAGGAATTCGGCTCGCTGGCGGCGTATGCGTGGGGCTACGAGCCCGCGGTCGACACCCGCCCGCACGTGCCGCAGACGGGCGTGGTGCTGGGGCCGTCGTCCGAGGCGGTGGCGATGTCCAAGGACTTGAAGAAGCGCGGCTGGACGTTCGTGGGGCCGACGACGGTGTATGCGTTCATGCAGGCGATGGGACTGGTGAACGACCACTACGAGCATTGCCATGCAAGGGAGTTGGCGTTGAAGGCGCGCAAGAAGCTGAAGAAGCCGATCTGACCGCCAGGTGCGAACCCGCCGGCATCGCTCCAATCCACTCAACTCCACGACACGGAGATTCGAAACGCATGATCGGCCTCGGCTTCGTCATCGGCGCGGTGGGCATCGGCCTCGTGCTCTACCTCCCTTTTTTCCTGTGGTTCAGATCTCGCGAGGCCAAGGTCAAGGTCAAGTCCACGGACACGATCGCGCAGGACCTCGAAGTCAGCCTGCACATGGCCTTCGTCACGGCGGGCCGGCAGCGTCACGCATCGGTCTCCCTGGCGCAGTTGCTGCTGGCGCTGCTGGACAACCCGCGTTGCGCGGACGTGCTTCGCGCCTGCGAGGTCGACATCGACGCGTTGCGCACCGATGTCGCGACGATCGTTCGCGACACCACGCCTGTCGTGCCGGGCACCGACCCGGTCGCGCCCGTGCCGACGCCCGAATTCGAGCGTGTCCTCCAGCGCGCCATCGTCCGCATCATGGCCATCAGGCCATCGCTCGATCCGCGCTTCGACTCGACGATTGCGCGCGCCAGCCTGCGCGAGCCGGTCAAGCAGCCTGCGGTCGATGGCGGAGACCTCCTGGTGGCATTCCTGGACGAACCCGACGGCGCAGTGGCAGACGCGCTGCGACGTCACGGCGTGTCGCGTTTCGACGTGACCGGTGTGATCGCGCACGGCATCACTGGAGCCGATCCCGTTGCGGCACCTCAGCTCGAGACAGGTGGGCTGTCGTTGACGGCCGTCGTCCTCGAGAACGACGATTTCACGCCGATGGAATTCGTCGTCGAGGCGTTGCGTGAGCATCTGGGCCTGGACCTCGAGGCGGCCATGCGGGTCATGCTCCAGGTGCATCGCGAAGGTCGTGCGATCGCCGGCCGCTTCCCCCAGGACGTTTCGATCGCCAAGGTCGAGGGCCTGCGCGAGGCGGCGAAGCGGGCCGGGCATCCGTTGCGGTGTGTCGTGGAGGCGGACGCTGCGCCTGGCTGAAGGCATGTGCGCTGCATCGTCGTGAGTCGGCATGTCGCAATGTCGGCGAATGGCGCGTTGCGCCTGCGGCCAACCGCCCTACGAATCCCGCTTCGAGGCATCCGATTCGCTCGCGTCGGTGTCCGAATCGGGTCGACAGAGACCTCCTGCGCCGGCCTCGGATGCCCGCACGCCCCGAGCAGCCGAAGGCGTCCTGCCGCTTCAGATCCAACGAGCGACCAACGCAAAACTGCCCGCCGCATACACGATGTAGCACCCCAGGCCGACGAGCACGAACGGCACCACGCGGTGGCCGTATCGGCGAATGGGCGCGCCCAGCGTCCGGTGGCTCGTCAACCAGAAGGCGCCGGCCAGCCAGGCGAGCGTCATCGCCGCGAAGACGCCGCCGATGACGGCGATCTCGGCAGCGGTGCGGGTCGCGAAGACCGGGATGTAGACGCTCAGGTTGTCGCCGCCGTCGGCGATGGTGACGGCTGCCACCGCCAGGGCGTTCCACCGTCCGCCCTGTGTGTGCGGCTCGTCTTCCTCGGCCGCGTCGTCCTGCCGCAGTTCCCAGATCTTCTTGAGCCCGATCAGGATGGGCAGCACGCCGAGGAAGCCGACATACGCCGGCGCGACGACCAAGGCCAGCCGGGATGCCGCGACGCTCACGGCATAGAGCGCCGCGATGCCAAGCAACTGACCGACGGCCACTTGCCTGGGCTTGAACTTCGGGTCGGAGAAGAACCCGAGCAGGACGAAGAGGTCGTCGAGGTTGGTCGACACGAAGAGGCCCATCGCCAGGGCCACCAGGGCAGCGATGCTCGCCAGGATCATGGTCGCACCCCGCGACGGCGGACGGCGAGGCTCGTGGGGTCGGCGACGGTGGTTGCGTTCATGCAGGCGATGGGGCTGGTGAATGGCGACGACGCGAGCTGGCGGTCCGGTGCGCAATCAATTGAAGAAGCGGCGCAGGTGCCGCCATGCCAGCGACGGAAATTCGCAGTCGGTTCGTCCATGTGCATCCTTGAACGACGGAGCGGACAGTCCGTTGTGGCTGACGCCTCATTCTTGCCGAGATCGCGATGGCCAGCCCCGGCAGGTCAGCCGCAGGCGTTGGCGGCGAGGTCGCCATGACCGGTGGCGCCTGCGGTGCGAGGCATGGCTCCGCGCGCCATCGATCTTCGCGTGTCTCCACCGAGCGTCCGGCGGACATGCAGCGCACACGGCCACCATGCAACTCTTGGGATTGTCCGCACGCGACCAGCGTGACACGCTTCGCGTGTCGGTGCCCACGGTGCCGTCATTCGAGCGCACGTCGAGGCGATCTCGACAGGTCTCTCGCGGACCCGCGCCAATCACTCCAACAAATCAGGAAAGAGGAGTCCCCCGATGATTCGTATCTTGCGTGCCGTTGCCGCCTTGGCCATGGCGTTCATCGCGTTGTCCGCCTACTCGCAGGTCTGCACGCTACCGCCCCTGGCGGCCGGCACCACGGGCATCGGCGATGGTTGCAGCACCATGAACCTCGAGTACGTGATGCCCGAGATCGGCGCGTTCAAAGGCACGTTCACGCCGGCTTGCCAACACCACGACACCTGCTACACGTCCCTGGGCACGAGCTATGACGAGTGCGACTCGGCGTTCCTGTCCGACATGCGGTCGGCCTGCAAGAGCAGCTTCAACCCGTTTCTCGATCCCACCTATGTGCCGTGCATGGGCGTCGCGCAGGAGTACTACGACGGCGTGCGCGCCTACGGTGCCACGGTGAACCCGCTGCCCAATTTCCAGAGGGACGCTCTGAACCGCAGCATCGCGCTGGGCAACTCGGTCAATTCCGACAGCTGCGGCACCACGTCCACGATGATCGGCCTGTATGGCGCCGCGCTCGTCGCGCAGGTCAATGCGGCGTTCCAGAGCTCGGCGCACCGCCTGCCCACGATCTACGAGTTCCTCAAGGTCGTGAACACCGGTGACCTGACGACGGACCGCGCGACGTGGAACAACGTCACGCTGCCCCTGCAGGCCGCGGCGGCCGCGGGCATCACGCCGCCGACGATCTCGGTCACCTTCTGGGAAGACTACGCCTCGATGGCCACGCTCACGGTCGCGACCACCAATGCCCAGTCGACCCTGTGGAAGTTGAATGGCGTGGCCTCCACGAACCCGCAGTGGAGCCTGAGCTGGAATGCGCCCAAGTACGACCGCACCATCACCGAGAAGGGCTTCGTGAAGGTCATCAACTCGGCGAACGTGCCGAACATGACGGTCATCCAGCAGAGCATCTCCGAACCCGGCATCTGTGCGCCGGTGATCCCGGGCCGGGCTTACCTGCAATCCTGCTGACGTGATGACCTGACGACGTGACGACGGGGCGGACTTCGGTCCGTCCCTCAGCCGTCGCGTCCCCCGCGCAGGCGCGCCCGCGTCGGCGCCCGCGTCCGCGCCCGCCTGTTGCTGAACCGCTCCCGGCCAGCGCGGTTGAACGAGCTCTGCTCGCAATACCCGAGCATGAACGCCACGTCCGTGAGGTTCAGCAGCCTGCCCACGAAGGTGAGGGTGCCGGCGAGCTACCGAGAGCCCTCGAGCTTGCTCGCGACGCCAATGCCCTCGCTCGTTCGTCTGCACACACGAACCGCGCCGTGAAGCGCAAGGCTCGCACCTGAGCGACCGGACTCGACTGCAAACTAGGGGTGCACTTCCTCGAGCCTCGAACGCGGCACGCGCGCTTTCCCCTGGAGAAATCGCGATTCGCCCACACGCGGACCTTGCCAGCGATGGCGCCTCGACGTCGCCCCAGCAACCTCTTCTTCACACGGTGCTGCCCAAATCGCGGCGGCGCCAGGCATCGCCTCGCCGATCGGTCTTCACGTCGTGGCAAACCTCATGGGGTATGTCCTGATTCTTCGCCGATCGGCTGGATCGACGTCCGTGCGCCGAGCAGAAAAACCAACCGTGTCCCCAAGGAGAAGCCATTTGAATTTCCGTTTCACGACGATCGCCGCAGCCGCACTGCTGGCAGGCGCCACGCTGTCGACATCGCAAGCAGCCGTTCCCGCCGCCGGTCAATCGCGCCTGGTCAGGGCAGCGCTCACCGATCTCGGCGTCGCCCCCCTCAACACGGTCAAGACGATCGCCTTGTCCCTGCCGCCGCGCAACAAGGACGCGCTCACCGCCTTCGTCGCGAGCGCCGTCGATCCGAAGAGCGCGAACTTCCGCAAGTTCATCACGCCGGCGCAATTCAACGCCACCTACGGCGCAGCCCCCGAGTCCATCGCGCAGGTGACGGCCTATCTGGCCGCCAACGGCATCGCGGTGTCGCGCGTGTCCAGCAACGGCCTGCTGGTCATCGCCAAGGCCTCCAATGCGCAGCTGACGAGCCTGTTCGGCACCGCCATCCACACCTACAGCAGCGGCGGCCAGACGTTCGAACGCCCGGTGGGCGCCGTCGTCCTGCCGCAGGGCCTGGTCGGCCTCGCGCAGGCGGTCACCGGCCTGAGCACGCAGCCGCTCGCGCATTCGTACCGCAAGACCTCGCCGCGCAACGGTGCGCTCGCCGCGGAGCCGGACGTCGCACCGCGTCCGCTGGCAGTCGCTCACGCGCTGGCGGGCGGCACGCCGGGCCAGCTGACGACGTTCGACGTGCTGGCCAACTACAACGGCACGGCGCTGCCGGCGCGCGGCCTCGACGGCAGCGGCGTGACGCTGGGCATCCTCACGTACGCCGGCTTCACGCAGTCCGATGCCTACGCCTACTGGGACGCGATCGGCCAGCCGGTGCTGCCGAACCGCATCACCGAGATCAACGTCGCCGACAACGTGGCCACGCCGTTCGACAGCGACTACCAGGAGACCAGCATCGACGTCGAGCAGGCGGGCGGCCTGGCGCCGCAGGCCAGGATCATCGTGTACGAGGCGGCCAACACCGACATCGGCTCGCTCGAGCTCTGGGACCAGGCGATCAGCGAGAACAAGTGCGACACGCTGTCGATCAGCTGGGGACTGGCGGAGATCTACAAGGACAGCGCGTACCTCGCGGCCTTTGACGGCATCCTCCTGGAAGCCGCCGCGCTGGGCATCCCGATCTCGGCGTCGGCCGGCGACAACGGCGCCTACGAGATCAACGGCGACGATCCCTATCCGGCCTTCACGCCGCTCCTCACGGTGGACTTCCCTGCCAGCCATCCGCTGGTGCTGGCCGCCGGCGGCACCACGCTGGCGGGCTCGATCCAACGCAAGTACGCCACGTTGACCGTGCCCGCGGAGCGCCCGTGGGCCTGGGACTACATGCGGGGCTACTACCTCCAGTACTACAACCAGGCGCTGTACTACGGCGACGCCTGGCCCGTGGGCGGCGGCGGCGGCGTCAGCGTGGACTATGCCGTTCCCGCCTACCAGAGCGGCCTCGCCGGCCTGAAGGTCTCGTCGGCTGGCCAGTCGATGTTCGGCCCGGAGTTCTACGACCGGACGACCGGCACGTCGTACGGCCCGCTCATGGACTACGTCGACCTGCCCGCGAACTTCGCCGGCCGCAACCTGCCCGACGTGTCGCTCGACGCCGACCCGTACACCGGCTACCTGCTCGTCTATGGCGGCAACGTGTACTCGGAATGGGGCGGCACCAGTTTCGTCGCCCCGCAGCTGAACGGGATCACGGCGCTGATCACGCAGCAGAACGGCGGCCACCGACTCGGCCAGCTCCATCCGCAGTTGTACGGCGCGTTCCGCACCTACGGCTACGGCGCGGGATCGCCGTTCAAGGCGGTCGGCGCTGGCACCAACGAGTACTACCCGGCGACCGCCGGCTACAACCCGGCCGTCGGCCTGGGCGTGCTCGACATCGACAACCTGTCCAGGGTGCTGGCACCCACCGCGCCGAAATGATCGCCGCCGCAGCCAGCCTCTTCCCCCATCTAGCAGAAAGACCCTCCATGATCCACAAGACGCTTACCACCCTCGGCGCCGCCCTGGCGCTGACGTTCGGCCTGGCCACCACGGCCGGCGCCACCGTCGTGAACCCGGATTTCGTCGACAACGTCTTCATGAACTTCGGTGCCGGCCTGAGCACCGTCGGATTCTTCGGCGACAACGGCTACGACAGGGAGTTCGGCGCCGCCTACGCGGTCGGAACGCGGGTCGACGACTACTTCCTGTTCGCGTCCCCGCCCGTGTCGTCGCAGACCGATTTCGTGGCGCTCGCCACGACCGACGGCAACTTCGAGCAGACGTTCAAGCTGACCGGCTTCGGCTTCGGCGTCTTCGGCGGGGCGGCGTTCGACTCGAACGGGTTCTTCGCCGGCTACGACTTCGACCCGCTGCCAACGGACCAGACGTTCCTGGCCAGGTCGGGCGCCACGCTCGGCGGCGAGTCCCTGAATTTCCTCGACAGCGGGATCTACTACATCGAGATCCAGGGCACGGTCACGGTGGCGGGTGGCGGGTTCTCGGGCGAGGTCAACACCACGCCGATCCCCGAGCCGAGCAACGCGCTGCTGCTGCTGGCGGGCCTCGGCGTCATGGGCACGCTGGCTCGTCGCCGCATGACGCTCGGCTGAAGCGGCCGCTGCCGATACGGGGTGGGGCATCGGCCCCGCCTCACTTCACTTCACTCGTCGGCGCTCGCCCGCAAGCGCTCCCGCGTCCGCGCCGGCGTGTTCCCGAACCATTCCCGGCAAGCGCGGTTGAACGAGCTCTGCTCGCGATACCCCAGCATGTATGCCACGTCGGTGAGGTTCAACCGCGAGTCGCGCAGCAGTTCCTCGGCCAATGCCTGCCGCGCCGCATCGTGCACGGCCTGGAAGTTGGTGCCGGCTTCCGCCAGCTTGCGCTGCAGCGTGCGGGTGCTCACTGAAAGCGCGGCAGCGACGTCGTCGACGCGCGCGCGGTCGTTGGCCAGTTGCGCGGCCACCTCGCGCCGCACGTCGGTGACGATGCGCGGCTCCGCTGTCTCGCGCAGCCGCGCGGCCAGCAGTTCGTCGGCGTGGCGCTGCAGCACCTTCAGCATGCTGCCGTCGGCGTTGGGCACGGGCCGGTCCAGCAGCGCGGCGTCGAATCGCCCGTACGCCGCCGGCACGCCGTAGACCACCGACGGCCCGAACACCTGCGCATGCGCGGCGCGCACGTCGTCGGAGGGCTCCGGGTACGGCAACCCGATCTCTCGCACCGGCAAGCGCTCGTGCGCGAGCCAGCTCACGAAGGTGAGGATCCCGGCGAGCACGCTGTCGCACAGGTGCCGCGCCTCGGCGGGCGTGCAAGTGTCCAGCCACGGCGAGTCCCAGTAGTACGTCGCGACGCCGGCGCGCTCCTCCAGACGCGAGCGCCCGAGGTCGTGCGCGAGGCCTTCGTAGCGACGCGTCTGCTCGAACGCGCCGCGCAGCGTCGTGCACGCGCACACCACCAGGCCATAGAACGGATACGTCGACAGCCGCGCCTGCAGCCCCGAATGCAGCCCGAACACCGGATCGCTCGCGAGGCGATCGCCGGCGCCCAGCAGCGCGATGTACTCCGCCACTGTCAGGCTGTCGCGAGATGGATCGAGCTGTTCCGGAGGCCAGCCCAGCTCGGCGCACAGCGCGGCGGGCGTGACGCCGGTGGCTTGGGCGGCCGCGACGGCGGTCTGCGCGTAGGCCATGGCGACGCGGGCGTCGGCTGCCGGCGGAATGGGGCAGGGCGCTTCGTCTGGACGCAAGGGGGCCGGCTGCACTGGCATGTGATGGCAACTCGCCTGTCGGCGAAAGACAAGCCTCGGCGGCGCGCGCGGCGCACCATGGCGGGGTCGCGGCATGGGGGCAGGTGCGCCCGTTGAAAGCCTGTCGACCTGGAAAAACGAGTATAGCCACGATGACCGCAGAACGACGCTGGAACGGCTGGGGCGACGCCCGGGTGCAGGAGACGCTCAAGCCCGAGGCGCTGGCCTTCCTCGCCCAGGCCATCGGCCCCGGCGCGCCGCTGCCCGACGCCGAGTTCGCCGCCGCGCTGGCGCAGGTCGAGGCCCAAGCGTCGCGCCTGCCGGCGCATCCGCTGGTCGACACGTCCGCCGAGACGCGCCTGCGCGCCAGCTTCGGCCAGTCGATGCACGACTGGCTGCGGCTGCGCTTTGGCGTGCTGGGCCGCGTGACCGATGGCGTCGCGTCGCCCACCACCGCGGCCGAGGTGCGCACGCTGCTCGCCTGGGCGCGCGACCACGGCGTGCAGGTGCTGCCGCTGGGCGGCGCCACCAGCGTCGCCGGCCACCTCACGCCGGTGGGCGCGGCGCCGGTGCTGACGCTGCACCTGGGTCGCATGATGCGGCTGCTGGACATCGACCCCGTCGCCCAACTCGCGCGCTTCGAGGCCGGCGTCGCCGGCCCGGACGTCGAGGCCCAGCTGCGCGCCCACGGCTTCACGCTCGGCCATTTCCCCCAGAGCTTCGAGCTGTCGACGCTGGGCGGCTGGATCGTCACGCGTTCGTCGGGCCAGCAGTCGGCGCGCTACGGCCGCATCGAGCAGCTGTTCGCCGGCGGCACGCTGCAGACGCCCGAACGCGAATGGACGCTGCCCACCTTCCCGGCCTCGGCGGCGGGCCCCGACCTTCGCGAGTGGGTGCTGGGCTCGGAAGGGCGCATCGGCGTGCTGACCGAGGCCACCGTGCGCGTCACGCGCGCGCCGGCCGCCGAGCGTTTCGTGGGCGTGTTCTTCCCGGATTGGGCCAGCGCCGTGCAGGCCGTCCGCAAGATCGCGCAGGCCAGGCTGGGCCTGTCGATGCTGCGCCTGGCCAATTCGGCCGAGACGTTCACGACGCTGCAGATGGCCGGCCACGCCAACGCCATCGGCTGGCTGGAGCGCTACCTCGCGCTGCGCGGCGCGGGCGAGGGCAAGTGCCTGCTGTTCGCGGGCTTCACCGGCAACAGCGCTTCGGCGGTGCGTGCGATGCAGCGCGCCGCGTCGGCGCTCTGGGCCGAGCACGGCGGCGTGTCGACCGGCACGGTGCTGGGCAAGAAGTGGGCGGAGCGCCGCTTCGCGGGCGTGTACCTGCGCAATGCGTTGTGGGACGCCGGCTACGCGGTCGACACGATGGAGACCGCGTGCGACTGGCCGCGCGTCGACGCGATGGTCAACGCGCTGGAGACCGCCGGCCGCCAGGCGCTGGGCCAGCACGGCGAGCGCACGCATTGCTACACGCACCTGTCGCACGTCTACGCGCAGGGTTCGAGCGTGTACGCCACGTTCGTCTACCGCATCGGGCCCGACTACGACACCGCGCTGGCGCGCTGGCAGTCGCTCAAGACGGCAGTGGGCGACGCGATCGTGGCGCACGGCGGCACCATCACGCACCAGCACGGCGTCGGCAAGGACCACGCGCGCTGGCTCGCGGCCGAGAAGGGCGCGACGGGCATGTCGGCCATCGCCGCGATGGTGCGCGAGTTCGACCCGCACGGCGTCATGGCGCGCGGCAACCTGCTGGGGGACGTCGAGTGAGCGTCGCCCGCCGACTCCGTTTCGCGCGTGCGCGCTGGCCCGTCGCGGTGGCGATGCGCGTGGTCGCGGCCGCGCGCGAGGCCGTCGCCTGCAAGGCGCCGTCGACAATGCGTCGCAGCGTCTTCACCGCGCCGCGCAACGTGCGCCGCGCGCCGTTGCGAGATACCTCAGGCCGTATCGCGATGCCGCCGCGCGGCTGCGAGGATCTTCACTGATGCTCGACGTCGACCTGCTCGTCATCGGCGGTGGCATCGCCGGCGCGGGCGTCGCGCTGGAGGCCGCGCGGCGCGGGCTGTCCGTGATGCTCGTGGAGGCGCGCGACTTCGCGTGGGGCAGCTCGTCGCGCTCGTCCAAGCTCGTGCACGGCGGCCTGCGCTACCTGCGCGAGGGCGCGTTCGGGCTCACGCGCGAGTCGGTGCGCGAGCGCGGCCGTCTGCTGCAGGACGCGCCGGGGCTCGTCGAGCCGCAGCGCTTCCTGCTGGGCCACTACGAAGGCCGCTCGCCCAGCCGTCGCACGATGGCCGCGGGCCTCGCGATCTACGACGCGATGGCCGGCCAGCGCACGCGCGCCTTCCATTCGCCGGACGAGGCGCGCGTGCTGTCGCCGCACATCGCGACCGACGGCTTGCTCGGCGCGTCCAGCTATCTCGACGCCAAGACCGACGATGCGCGCCTGGTCATGCGCGTGCTGCAGGAGGCGCAGGCGCACGGCGCGCGCGTGGTCAACCGTGCGGCCGTGAAGTCGCTGCTGCGTGCCGGCGACGTCGACATGCCGCTGTCCGCGCTCGCCGACGAGGGCGCGGCCACCGTCAAGCCGGGCACCGTGGTGGGCGCGCGCATCGAGGGCGCGGGCTTCACGGGCCACGTGCGCGCGCGCTGCGTCGTCAACGCCACCGGCTTCTGGGCGGACGGCCTGCGCCAGGGCCTGGGCGCGCCGATGCTGCGCCCGCTGCGCGGCAGCCACCTCGTGTTCCCGCTGTGGAAGCTGCCGGTCGCGCAATCGGTGAGCCTCCTGCATCCGCGCGACGGCCGCCCCGTGTTCGCGACGCCGTGGGAAGGCGTCGCGCTGGTGGGCACCACCGACCTCGACCACGCCGATGACCCCGATGTCGAGCCGCGCATCACGCGCGACGAGACGGCGTACCTGCTCGAGGCGGTGCGCGCGATGTTCCCGCGCCTCGACCTGCGCGCGTCCGACGCCATCTGCAGTTATGCGGGCGTGCGTCCCGTCGTCGACGATCGCACGCAAGGCGGCGACCCGTCGAAGGCGCCGCGCGAGCACGTGGTGCGCGACGAGCAGGGCCTCGTCACCGTCACCGGCGGCAAGCTCACCACCTTCCGCGTCAACGCGCTCGACGCGCTGCGCCACGCCGCGCCGCACCTGGCCGCCACGCAGCAGCGCAACGGCTTTTCGCCCACCGTGGTGGCGGGCGACGAGCCCGGCACCGACGCCTGGGCCGCGATGAGCGCGAGCGAGTTCGACTACCGCGTGGCCGACACGATCTTCTCCGCGCCATCGCTGCCGCCCGAGGCCGCCGCGCTGCCGCTGGGCCTGCGCACGCGCCTGCTCGGACGCTACGGCGCGCAGGCGCAGGGGCTGATCCGCGAGGCCGACCCGCGCGACCTCGACGCCGTGCCCGGCACCACCACGCCGTGGGCCGAGTTGCACTGGGCGCTGCGCCACGAGCAGGTGCGCTTCCTCGACGACCTGCTGCTGCGCCGCACGCGCCTCGGCCTGCTGCTGCCCGACGGCGCCGCCGCGCTGCTGCCGCGCCTCGAGCCGGTGGCGCGCGAGGCGCTCGGCTGGTCGGCCGGAGAATGGCGCGAGCATTGCGACCACTACGTCCGCCTCATCGACCAGTGCTACACGGTGCCCACGCCATGATCGACGACCTGCTGCTCTCCATCGACTGCGGCACGCAGAGCGCCCGCGCGCTGCTGTTCGACGCGCGCGGCCACCTCGTCGCGAAATCGCAGGTGGCGCTCGACGACTACATCATCGAGCAGCCGGGCTGGATGGCGCACGACGTCGACGGCTTCTGGGCGGCCTGCGCGCGGGCGTGCCGCCAGCTGTGGCTCGATCGTCCGGAACTCGCGGCGGCGGTGCGCGGCGTGTCGGTGACCACGCAGCGCGGCACCATCATGCCGATCGATGCGCAAGGCCAGGCCGTGCTGCCCGCGCTGATCTGGCTGGACCAGCGCCGCGCCACGCAGGTGCCGCCCATCAACGCGATGTGGCGCACGATCTTCCGCACCATCGGCCTGTCGGACACCGTGCGCTACTTCCAGCGCGAGGCCGAGGTCAACTGGTGGGCCGAGCACGAGCCCGCGGCTTGGGCGCGCACGCACAAGCTGCTGCTGGTGTCAGGCCTGCTGAACTGGAAGCTCACGGGCGAGTTCGTCGACTCGGTCGGCTCGCAGGTGGGCTACCTGCCGTTCGACTTCAAGACGCACGACTGGGCCAAGCCGTCCGACTGGAAGTGGCAGGCGCTGGCCGCACGCCGCGAGCAGCTGCCCGAGCTGATGCCGGTGGGCTCGCTGCTGGGCCGCGTGACGGCCGCGGCGAGTACGGCCACGGGTATCCCGCTCGGCACGCCCGTCATCGCCGCGGCGGCCGACAAGGCGTGCGAGGTGCTGGGCTCGGGCTGCCTCGAGCCGCACGTGGGCGGCGTGTCGTACGGCACCACGGCCACCATCAACGTCTGCACGAAGAAGTACGCCGAGGCCCTGGCCTTCGTGCCGCCGTACCCGGCCGCGCTGCCGGGCCACTACGACAGCGAGGTGCAGATCTTCCGCGGCTACTGGATGGTGCGCTGGTTCAAGGAGCAGTTCGGCGATCGCGAGCAGACGGCCGCGGCGCAGCGCGGCGTCGCGCCCGAGGCCTTGCTCGACGAGCTGGTGGCCGCGGTGCCGCCCGGCTCGCTGGGCCTGGTGCTGCAGCCGTACTGGACGCCCGGCATCCGCCATCCGGGGCCGAACGCGAAGGGCGCCATCATCGGCTTCGGCGACGCCCACACGCGGGCCCACGTGTACCGCGCGATCCTCGAGGGCCTGGGCTACGCGCTGCGCGATGGGCGCGAGCGCATCGAGAAGAAGACGGGCGTGCCGCTGACCGAGCTGCGCGTGTCCGGCGGGGGCTCGCAGTCCGATGCCGCGCTGCAGCTCACCGCCGACATCTTCCGGCTGCCGGCCAGCCGGCCGCACGTCTACGAGACCAGTGGCCTCGGTGCGGCCATCGACTGCGCTGTCGGCCTGGGCCTGCACGCGAACTTCCCGACGGCGGTGCGCGAGATGACGCGCGTGGAGCGCACGTTCGAGCCCGACGCGACGAACGCCGCGCTGTACGACGAGCTGTACGAGCAGGTCTACCAGAAGATGTACCCGCGGCTGGCGCCGCTGTACGAGCGCATCCGGGCGATCACGGGGTATCCGTCTCGGGACTGAGAGCGGCCGATACCCGAGGCGCCAGGCCTTCGCCTCGTCTGCGCGACCAGCCTCGCCGCTGCGATCGGCGTCTCGACGCGAAATCGAGGAGAGTCCTGACCCCTCGGCAGCGGCCCGATGCTCAGAACGCCAGTCCCAACCCCAGGTCGACACGCGTCAGATCCGCATTCGTCGAGAACCGCTGGTAGTCCGCCTTCACCACGACGTTCGGGTTCAGGTAGTAGTTCGCCCCCAGCGTCCACACGCGGTCGCGCGGCTGCGGCCACGGCTTGCCGTCGGAGGCCGGGCCGGTGGGCGTGGCGGTGAAGCCCGGGGCGAGGCCCGCGTAGCTGGCGCCCATGTCGTAGTGCTCCCAGCGCACGAACGGCGTCAGCTTGCGGCCGCCGTCTTCCCACACCTTGTACGCACCCTGCACGTAGTAGCCGAGGAAGGACGACGGGATCGGGTTGGACACGCCCGCGTTGTCCTCGTTGTACGTGGCCGTCTTCGAGATCGTGCCGCGCGCGTACACCGCCGTGATGTCGGCGTTGCCCGGCGTCCAGCGCGCGTGCGTCTCCCACAGCGTCAGGCGCGACTGCGGCAGGTTGGCCGGCACGACGGGCAGCGCGAGGTTGCCGGTGAACGCGAACGCGCCCAGCTGCAGGCCCGGCACGCCGTTGTAGTTGAGGCCGGCATACGTGGCCAGGTGTTGCGCGTTCGCGAGCTGCAGCTCCTGGTGCATGGCCTGCATCGGCGCGATGTCGTTGTCTTCCATGTCCAGCGCCGTGCGGTACTGCGGATCCTCGGGGCTGTTGTTCCAGCCG
>FSXQ01002195.1_pt1 | contig 16314 bp, 13 predicted proteins | sample 1638011 | NCBI WGS metagenome assembly FSXQ01 (sample SAMEA3914789, study PRJEB12502) | metagenome | biome: forest; material: soil | place: Canada | collected 2011-07-03 | depth 0.3 m | reverse complement strand
GCGCTGCCAGCCGCAGGTCGTCGGCGCCTGCCTCGACCAGCTGCGCCACGCCGCGCTGATCCTCGTGCGCGAGGCCAACGCCGTCACCGACAACCCGCTCGTGTTCGCCGAGGACGGCGTGCTGGTGTCCGGCGGCAACTTCCACGCCGAGCCGGTGGCGCTGGCCGCCGACGCGATGGCCGTGGCGATCGCCGAAGTGGGCGCCATCGCCGAGCGCCGCATCGCGATGCTGATCGACGCGGGCGTCTCGCAATTGCCGCCGTTCCTGTCGGCCGATGCGGGGCTGAACTCGGGCTTCATGATCGCGCACGTCACGGCGGCGTCGCTGGCCAGCGAGAACAAGTCGCTCGCGCATCCCGCCAGCGTCGACTCGCTGCCGACCTCGGCCAACCAGGAAGACCACGTCTCGATGGCCACGTTCGCGGCGCGCCGCCTGCAGGCCATGATCTCCAACGTGTCGGTGATCCTGGGCATCGAGTGGCTGGCGTCGGCGCAGGGCGTCGAGTTCCTGCGGCCGCTGCGCAGTTCGGCGGCGCTGGAGCAGGCGCACGCGCTGCTGCGCGCGGAGTGCGCTGCGATGCCGACGGATCGCTACCTGGCGCCGGACATCGAGAAGGCGACGGCGCTGGTGGCGCAGGGCGCTTTGTCGTCGGTGTTCCGCAATATCGACGGGCTGCCGACGCTCTGGAAGGCGGTCTGACCCCTCCGGTTCAGGCAATGCAATGCTGCGAGATCGGATGATCCATCAACGTCGCCAGCAGCGGCGTCAGCACGGTGAGGCCGGTCGACCACGCCAGCACGACCTTCGCCTGGCGATCCAGGCGCGACGTGAACCACAGCCTGGCCGCGGGCAGCACCACGCCCACGAGCCACACCACGGGCACCAGCAGCCACAAGAACATGCCCATGAGCCCGGCGCAATCGTCGATGAACAACGCCGCCGCGGCGGCGACGTCGCCCATCATCACCAGCACGCCGACGGCGACGATGACGAACTCGAGCTTCGATCCCTTCTGTGGTTGCAAGCGACGTCCTGGTGTCGGTGACGAGAGGCCGTCAGCGTAGCACCTGCGTCATGCCGATCGACTTCGGCGTGGTCGACTCGAACCCGAACTGCGCATGCAGCCGATGCGCCTCGCCGTCCGCGATCAGGCTCACGTAGGCGCCCGGCAGCGCGGACGCGCGCAGCTGCGCCATCAGCGACGCCATGATCGCCTTGCCCAGCCCGCGGCCGTGGTGCGCGGGCTGCACGGCGATGTCGGTCACCTGGTAGAACACGCCGCCGTCGCCGATGACGCGGCCGATGCCGATGACCTCGCCCAGGTGGTGCACCTGCACCGCGTGGATAGCCGTGTCGACGCTCACGGCGTGAGCCAGCAAGCGGGCTTGCTCAGGAGAGGGCCAGCCGCTCGAAATGACGACGGTAGAAATTGATGTAGTGGCTGTCGACCCGGCAGCAGGTGATGTCGGTCCAGTCGATCTCGGCGAGCGCCGTCTCCCAGTTCGCGGCGCCGCTGAAGTGTTCGAATTCGACGCCCTGCGGACTCGCCGCGTGCACGCGGCCGAGGACGAAGTCGGGGTCGTCCAGCGCCTCGCACTCCAGGATCATCAGCGGGAAGTCGCGTGCGAGCTGGCCGATGGCGGCGTGCCAGTCGGCGAGTTCGAACGACTTGCCGAAAGGCACCTGCGACACGAAGCCCTCGCGCTCCAGCAGTTCGCGCTGGAACCGATCCGTGCGTGAGCAGTTGACGTCCGTGATGTCGCCGATCCTCAGCACCATCAGGCCATCGAGGTGGAAATCCGAGACGTACTGGAGCACGACCAGAGTCGGTGCGAGCGACAGGACGAAGCCCTGGATCGCGGCCTCGTCGAAGTCGTCGCGCCGCACCGTGACGAGTGCGCGCTCGTGCTGGTGCTGCGCCAGAAGCGCCGGAATGTCCTTGGCCATCCAGGCAGTCTAGCGCTTCCACGCGAGCGCTTGACGCAGTCGATTACGCGTGTAATCATGCGTCATCGTTTACGCACGTAATCAATGCCATGACCATCTCGGACGCCGAAGCCCAGGTGATGGAGGTGCTCTGGAAACAGAGTCCCCTCGGCACCGACGACATCGCCGCGCAGCTCGAAGGCCAGCAGGACTGGCAGCTCGCCACGATCAAGACCTTGCTCAACCGCCTGCTCACCAAGGGCGCGATCGGCGCCGAGAAGGACGGGCGGCGCTATCTCTACTCGCCGGTGCTCCAGCGCGACGCGTGGTTGAAGGAGCAGAGCGTGGGTCTCGTCGACCGCCTGTTCGACGGCCGGCTCGCGCCGCTGGTGGCGCATTTCTCCAGCCATCGCAAGCTGAAGAAGGCGGACCTCGAGGCGTTGCGGCAGCTGCTGAAGGAGCACGATCGTGGTTGAACACGCGCTTCATGTCCTGTGGGTGCAGACGCTGGTGCTGTCGGCGGCGGTGATCGTCATCGGAAGCGCGCGCCGCGCCATCGCGCGGCGCTTCGGCGCGGAGGCCGCGTACCTGGGGTGGGCGCTTGTTCCGGTGGCCGCGCTCGCCGCGGCCCTGCCGCACCGTGCGCAAGAGACGTCGCTGTTGCCGGCGGCGGTCGTCCAGCACTTGCCGGCGTGGACGGCGGCCGTGCCGACTGTGCAGCCCGCGGGCGGCGTCCCCACGACGACGTTGCTGTTCGCCGGTTGGGCGGCGGTCGTCGTGCTGCTGGTGGCGGTGGTCGCGTGGCGCCAGGGCCGATTCCATGCGCAGCTCGCGTACTCGGGCCGCTTGCCCAGCGGCAGCGGGCCGGCCGTGCTGGGCATCGTGCGGCCGCGCGTCGTGCTGCCGGCGGATTTCGAGTCGCGATTCGACACGACCGAGCGCGCGCTGATGCTGGCCCACGAGGCCGTGCACCTGCGCCGCCGCGACAACGCGTGGAGCCTGCTGGCCTGCGCGTTCGTGGTGGCGCACTGGTTCAACCCGCTCGCCTGGCTGGCGTGGCGCTGGATGCGCTTCGACCAGGAACTCTCGTGCGACGCCGCCGTGCTGGGCGACGCACCGCCGCCGCGCGTGCGGGCGTATGCCGGCGCGCTGCTCAAGGTGCAGGGCATCGCGCTGCGCCCGATCCTCGCCACGTCGTGGCAGTCCACCCATCCTCTCGTCGAAAGGGTCAGCATGTTGAAACGTCATGCCTTGTCTTCCGCCAGCACGCGCACGGGCCGTGGCCTGGTCGCGCTCGCGATCGTGTTCGCGGGCGCCGTGTCGTATGCGTCGCAGCCGCCGGCGCCACCGCCGGTGGGGCGGTACACGACGCTCGTCGATGACGGCCACATCAGCACCCAGGTGTCGCTCGAGGTCGACGGCGAGCCGCCGCACTTCGTCACGCGGCCCGGGTGGCCCGACCAGAGCTACATCCGGCTCAAGGCGCAGGACAACGTCGGGCTGGACGACTGGCTGGGCGTGCGCGTCGTCGCGAAGTCGGTCGATGGCGGGCGCGTGGCGATATCGTCGGTGCTGCGCGACGAGACGGCGGCGCGGGATCTGGGCAAGCCGGTCGTCCTCGTGCGGATGAACGAGCCTGCGCGCGTCCAGGTGACCACGCCGGACGGCAAGCACGTGGTGGCGCTGACCTACGTCGCACGCGCCACCGGCTACGAGTTCCCCGGTGCGGATCATCCTGCGCAGGCGCCGTCGGCCAGGCCGGCACCGGGTGCGATGCCGGCCCTGCCTGCACCGCCCGCGCCGCCCACGCACGCCGCGATGCCCCCGCTGCCCGCGCCGCCGGCCCCGGCCGCGCTGCCGGCGATGCCCGGCGTGCCGGCCCTCGGCGACCTGCCCGCGCCTCCCGCGCCGCCTCAGCGAGCGCCCTGAGCGAGCGCGTCGGACGCGGCGAGTCGGCCCACGACGCGCCCGTTCCAATTCGTGAGCGTGACGTCGCGCAGCGGCGCCACGAACGCGCGATCCGCGTCGTCCAGCGACAGCAGCGATTCGATCAGCGCCACGATGGCGACTTCCGCGGCGCGCGCGGTGTTGCCGTCGTCCATCTTCAACGCGATGCCCAGCCCGAGTTCGGGCAGCGTCGCGCAGTAGACGCCCTCGGCGCCGACCTTGCAGAACACGCGCGCGCCGAAGTGAGACATCAGGCGCGTGTCGAGGCGTCCCGTGCCGGCCACCATCAGCGGCGCCGCGGCCACGGCCTCGCGCAGGCGCGCGGCGGCGCGGGCGCGCTCGGGCGTGAGGCCCGCGCCCGTGCCGAAGCGCGCGAACGCGTGCGCGAGCGCGCGCAGCGGGATGCCGAACGTGGGGATGCTGCAGCCGTCGGTGGCGCGCGGCGCGTCGGCCAGCCGCACGTCCGTCGCCGATTCGAGCGACGCGCTGATCTCGCGCATCACCGGATGCCCGGGCTCGACGTAGCCGCGCAGCAGGCCGCGCGCCTTGTCGGCATCGCCGGCCATCAGCGCGCCCAGGCACGCGAAGCCCGAGTGCTTGCCGGAGCAGTTGTTGTGCAGCGGGAAGGGCGCCTCGCCCGCGGCCGCGAGCGCGCGCGTGGCCTGCTCGTTGGACGGCCAATGCGTGCCGCACTCGAGCACGCCGACGTCGAGTCCGGCCTTGGCCAGCATCCTTGCGGCCGTGGACACGTGCTCGGGCTGGCCGCCGTGCGACGCGCAGGCCAGCGCGAGTTCGGCGTCGACGAGCCCGAAGCGGTCGGCCGCGCCGGAGGCGACGAGCGGCAGCGCCTGCAGGCCCTTGACGGCCGAGCGCGCATAGACAGGGCGGTCGACGTCGCCGCCTTCGCGCAGCACGCGTCCGTCGGCATCGACGACCGCGAACGCGCCGCGATGGAAGGACTCGACGATGTCGCCGCGCCAGAGTTCGACGAGCACGGGTTGCGTCATGGCGTGCCGTTCCGGCCGTGCTGCAGGAAGCCGGGCCGCATGGCGAGGCGGTCATAGTAGGCCTTCACGGCGGGCAGTTCGGTGCGCTCGATGGGCGTCATGAACCAGCGGTTCACCGACACGCCCAGCACGATGTCGGCCAGCGTGAACGTGGCGCCGGCCGCGTACTCGCCGGTGGTCTCCAGCTGTCGCTCAAGGATGGCCATGTAGCGGTTCCACGTGGCGGCGCTGGCGGCGACGGCTTGCGCGTCCTGGTGCGCGGGGCTGTGGCGCACGAGGCCCATGAACGCGTAGCGCCACGCGTTGTTGAGGTCGCCGGCCTGCCAGTCCATCCACTGCTCCACGCGGGCGCGGGCGAGCGGGTCGCGCGGCAGCAGGTCGTCGCGGCCCTGCCTGCCGGCGAGGTAGCGGCAGATGGTGTTCGATTCCCACAGCACGGCATCGCCGTCCACCAGCACCGGCACGAGGCCGTTCGGGTTCAGCGCGAGGAATTCGGGCACGTGGGTGTTGCGGTAGCCGGCGCCCCAGGGCTCCAGCTCGTAGGGCAGCGCGAGCTCCTCGCACAGCCACAGCACCTTGCGCACGTTGATCGAGATGGGCTTGCCCAGGATCCGCAGCATCGTGTTCTCCTCGTTGCGTCGAGGTCGATTCTAGAATCGCGGCATGCCCTTGTCCGCCCTCGCGATGGTGATCGTCGCCGCCATGCTGCACGCCGCGTGGAACATCGTCGCGAAGAAGACCGGTGGCAACCGCCACTTCGTGCTCATGGGCGGCATCGCGGTGGCGCTGATGTGGGCGCCCGCGGGCCTGTGGCTGGGCTGGACGGAGGTGCCGCGCTGGGGCGGGCGCGAGTGGGCCTTCGTGGCCGCCAGCGGGCTGCTGCACCTGGCGTACTTCAACGTGCTGCTGAAGGGCTATCGCGTGTCCGACCTCACCGTGGTGTATCCGGTGGCGCGCGGCACCGGGCCGCTGGTGAGCTCGCTGCTGGCCATCGTCGTGCTGGGCGAGGCGATGACGCTGCATGCGGCCGTCGGCGTGCTGTGCGTGTGCGGCGGCGTGTTCATCATCGCCGGCGGCACGGCGTTGTGGCGCGCCGCGCATGAGCCCGCGCGGCGCGCGCGCGTGCTCGCGGGCCTGCGCTGGGGCGCGGCGACGGGCCTGCTCATCGCGGCCTACACGGTGCTGGATGGCTACTCGGTCAAGCGCCTGCTGATCGTGCCGATCATCCTCGACTACGTCGGCAACCTGGTGCGGCTGCCGTTCATGCTGGGCCCGCTCGTGCGCGACCGCGAAGGCTTCGCCGACGCGTGGCGGCGCTACAAGTGGCATGCCGCGATGATGGGGGCGGTGAGTCCGCTGGCCTATGTGCTGGTGCTGTACGCGGTGCGCGTCGCGCCGCTGTCGCATGTGGCGCCGGCGCGCGAAGTGTCGATGTTGTTCGCGGCGTTGCTGGGTGGGCGGTTGCTGGGCGAGGGGGATCGTGGGCAACGCATGCTGGGCGCGTTGTTGATGGGGTTGGGTGTCGTCCTGCTGGCCGTGTGATCGGCGAAGCGCGCAGTCGCAGGATCCACCCCTGCCGAAGCGTCTCGAAGCGAACAGCCTAGCCGTGCGACCTCGGCGCGAGCCGCGGCAACGTCATCGTCACTGTCGTGCCCGCCTCCTCCGGCGACACGATCTCGATGCGCCCGCCCAGGATCCCGTTGACGCGGTTGCGCGAGATCGTCAGCCCCAGCCCGCTGCCGCCCTGCGCCAGCCGCGTCGTGAAGAACGGATTGAACACCTGCGGAAGGTCGTCGGCCGGAATGCCGCTGCCGTTGTCGTGCACGGTGATGCGCACCGCGTCGTAGCCCGACGGCCACACGCGCACGGAGATCGTGCCCTCGCCGCTGCGCGCGAAGCCGTGCACGATCGCGTTCTCGATCAGCTGGTTGAGCACCTGGCCGATGGCGCCGGGGTAGCTGTCCAACATCAGGTCGGGCTCGCCGGTGACGATGATCTCGATCGGGTCGTGGCGATGCGCCAGCCGCGTGAGGTCGCAGATCTCGCGCACGCCGGCGAGCAGGTCGAAGGTGCGGCGCTGGTCGCTGGTCTGGTCGACGGCCAGTTGCTGGAAGACGCCGACGACGCGCTGCGCCTGGTCCAGCGACAGCCCGAGCTGCTTGTGGCTCTCGTTCAACGCGTTCACGTGGCCGGCGACCTGGCTGCGGCGGCGCTCGTCGTCCTGCCCCGGTTGCAGCCGGCCCAGCGACTCCACCTGCGCGGGCAGCGTCATCGCCACCATGTCGGCGTTGGCGAGCGCGGCGGAGATCTCGGCGGCCACGCCGGTGACCAGCGAGCCCAGGCCCGCAAGCTTCTCGGCGCGCACCAGCTCGTGCTGCGCCATCGACAGCTGCTCCAGCGCCGTCGACAGCTCCGCGTTGCGCTGGTCGACCTCGCGGGTGCGTTCCAGCACGCGCTGCTCGAGGTGCTGGTTCAGCTCGCTCAACTGGGTCTCGTGGTCGCGCAGCCGGTTCTGCGCCTCGATCAGCTGGTCGCGATCGCGCACCTGCAGCGTCTGACGCACGGCCGCGAGCACCAGCACGACCACGGCCGCGGCGTCGCACGTGAAGCGCGCCGACGGCGACAGGTGCGCCATCGAGTCCTGCAGCGTCACGGCGAACGTGACGCCCACCACCACGACCAGCGGCAGCACGCGCAGCGCGGCCTCGTAGAAGCGGTCGACGCGCGGACGCGCCGCGGTCTCGACGCGCCAGCAGCTCACGGCGAGCCCGCCCGCCAGCGTGAACACCGAGAACATCGCGTTGACCACGCCGCCGTCGACGAGCGCGTGCTTCAGCGTCAGCGCATTCCACTCCATCCACAGGCCGCCGTGCGCCGCGAGCATCGCGGTCAGCATCCACACGCTCCAGCCGCTGACCACGCGCAGCAGCGCGATGAGCATCAGTCCCACGCACGCGCCGGCCAGCAGCAGCGTCGGGTACGTGACCATCACGCCCAGCGCGAGCGCGCTCATGTCGCCGCGCGCGGGCAGGTACATCACCAGCGCCAGCGCGACGACGGCGATGGCGAGCGACAGCGTGTCCAGCATCGCGGCGAGCCGCTGCGAGTCGCTCACGCGGCCGCGCAGGTAGCCCATCATGCCCAGCGCGCAGCACGGCGCCATCATCACGTAGAACGGGTCGGACGGCGCGGGGAACGGCTGCCACGCGAGGAAGATCTGCAGGTCCCACAACGCCTGCCCGATGGCGTACGACGTGAAGCCCAGCGCGAACCAGCGGCGCGCCGCATGCTCGGCGGCCAGGCCGCGCTGGCGCGCCTCGCGCACGCCGATCCAGGCGAGCCAGGCGGCGCCGATGTCGGCCACCGTCCAGTACACGTTGTCGAAGAAGCGCAGCCACGAGACGGGCGCGCCGAGATGCGCGCCGCCGACGGACAGCGCGATGGCGACGAGCACGATGATCGCCGTGGTCTCGAAGACGGACGACGCGCCGGCCGGCAGGCCCAGCCGCGACGGGCGCGCGGTCTCGGCGAGCAGCGCCTCCAGCAGCGGAGCGCCCTGGGATTGGTCGTCGTCGTCGAAGTCGCGCGCCGTCGCGGGCACGCGCGCGGGAGCGGACGGTTCGGACTCGACGAACGAAGCTGGCGTGGGTGCGACCATGGTCAACAGGCAGGCGCCCGGCGATACCCGGGCAGGGATGGTCAGCAACGGAAGCGAGACTACCTCAACGCCCGCGGCGTGACGCACGGCCGACGCGCGCTTGTGAGCAAAAATGCCGGTCATGAACCTTGCCGAACCCGCAGCGCCCGGCGCTCCCGTCGAGTCCGAAGGACGCTCGCTCGCCGGCGTCGACTTCACCAGCGCGCCGCGGCGCGGCAAGCCCGTCGTGTGGGCCTGGGGCCGCTGGAACCGCCCCGGCCTGCTGCGGCTGGAGCGCTTCGAGGAGAACGTCACCGCCGACGAGTTCGCGCACGCGCTGCAGCGCCCGGGCCCGTGGCTCGCCGCGTTCGACCTGCCGTTCGGCCTGCCGCGCGAACTCGTGGCGACGCTCGCGTGGCCCGACGACTGGGCCGCCTGCATGACGCACTACGCCGGCCTCACGCGCGCGCGCATCGCCGAGACCTTCGCCGCGTTCTGCGACGCGCGACCCGAAGGCGGCAAGTTCGCGCACCGCGCGTGCGACGGCCCGGCGGGCAGCAGCCCGTCGATGAAGTGGGTCAACCCGCCGGTGGCGTTCATGCTGCACGCCGGCGTGCCCGCGTTGCGCGCGGCGGGCGTTCACATGCCGGGGCTCGCGGACGGCGACGTGTCGCGCGTGGCGCTGGAAGGCTACCCCGGCATGGTGGCGCGCGCGTTGATCGGCCGCCGCTCGTACAAGAGCGACACCAAGGCGCAGCAGACGCCCGACCGCTTCATCGCACGCAAGGATCTCGTCGACGCGCTGGAGCAGGGACGATGGCGCGGGCTGCGCCTGAAGCTCACGCACGCGCAGCGCGACGAGCTGGTGGCGGATCCGCAGGGCGACAAGCTGGACGCCGCGCTGTGCCTGCTGCTGGCCGGCTGGGCCGATACCCGGCCCGGGTATGGCATGCCGAAGGACGTCGATGCGCTGGAGGGCTGGATCGTGGCGGCCGACGGGCATGGCGCCGAGGTGCCGGCCCCTGCGAAGAAGCGCGCGCCGACGAAGACGAAGGCGCGCGCAGGCTGAAGCGCCTCAGCGCGTCGGGTGCTTCACCGTCGCGCCGGCCTGGCAGGCGCTGGCGTCGAACGTGGTGCTGCCCGGCGCGCCCGCGCCGCCGCCGAACGCGTCGGACGGCACCCAGCGGTTGACCAGCGGCGCGCTCGGCGTGCCCAGGCTGGCCGCGGTGATCGCGACGAGGCCCACCTGCCACTTCGAGCCGAACGGCGTGCTGTAGACGGCCACGCCGGCCAGGCCGCCATGGCCCGTGGGCACGTTGACGGCGTAGGTGCCGAGGTTGTCGCCATCGAGCACGTTCTGCGCCGTCGCGCGGTAGCCGTTGTCGGTGTACACCGGGTAGCCGAAGCGGTGGTAGCCGACGGGCAGCAGCACGCGCTGCACGGTGCCGTCGGTGTACGTCGCGACCAGCGTGTAGTCGCAGCCGCCGCCCAGGCAGTAGTAGCCGTTCCAGCCGCCGGGCTGCGTGCCGTTCAGCAGGTCGAGGTCGGCCTGCACGGTGGGATCGATCTGCTTGGGCAGGTTGCCCGTCCACGCGGGCGTGACGACGATCTGGCTGGCGCTGGGCGACAGGTTGAAGTGCGAGATCGAGCCGATCACCGTCTGCACGGGCTGGTCGAGCTTGAGCACGTCTGTGCCGATGCGCGCGCGGGTCTCGGCCGACAGCGTCGTCCACGCGTTGGTGGCGCGGCTCCACGAGCGATAGCCGCCGGCGCTGGCGGCGTCGGGGAAGGCCTTGTCCAGCAGGCCCTCCTGGATCTGCGCGGCCTGGTAGTCGGAGAAGGTCGTCCAGCGGTAGGTGGTGGCGTCGAGGTCGGTGTCGCCGCCCGACATGGGCGTGCGTTGCCAGCAGATGCCGTCCACCGTGCGGTCGCTGCCGCACGACTGGCCCGCGATCTGCTGCGTGGCGAGCAGTTGGTTCTTCACCGCGTCGTAGCCCCAGGTCGAGCCGCTCTTGGTGCCCAGCGCGTACGGGTAGTCGCCGGTGAGGGCGGCCGAGTCGGCGTGCGGCAGGCCGTAGGCGTGGCCCATCTCGTGGTTGAAGATGGCGGAGTAGACGAGCTCGGGCCGGTAGTCGCCGCCCGACACGCCGCTGCCGCCGCCGCCCAGGCCGCCGCCGGTGTTGGCGGGCACCTGCTTGCCGCCGTCGATGGCCTGCACGTAGCCGTAGTAGCCGGCGGCCAGCGCGCCGTCGCGGTCGGCCGTGGGGCCGTGGAGGTCGCCCACCACGCCCAGCATGCGCGCGTTCATGTCGCCGCCGGCGGCCACGAAGTCGGCCCAGGTCGACACGGTCATCGCCGGATGGCACAGCGTGGCGTCGTTGCGCGCGGGGATGGCCAGCGTGTCGAACGTGATGGCGCCGGCGATCGTCTGGCGCAGCGCGGCCACGGGCAGCTTCTGCTGGTATTCCTGGTCGAGCGTGTAGCCGGCGGTGGCGCGCGCGCTCATCGCGAAGTCGGGCACCACAGAGTTGGCGGCGCGCGCGCCGAACACGTACAGCGGCATCGTGTAGGCGTGCAGCGCGATGCCGGGCGTGGCGGCCACGGCGATGCTCACGGGCGCCGCGAAGCCGGCGCGATCCACCTCCAGCGTGGTGCCGATGGCGAGCCACTCCTTGGGGATCAGCACGCTGAACTTGACGGTGGAATACGCGGCGCGGCCGGCGTCCGTCTTCGGCAGGTCGGCCGGCGCCTGCATCGCCACGGGCCCCAGCACCTGGCCGCCGGCGGTGCGCGCGCGCACCTGCAGCGCGGTCTCGGCGGACGAGGGCTGCACCATCAGCAGCGCCGCGCGGCCCGCGATGGGCATCAGCCAGTGCGTGACCTTGTTGGTGACGTCGTTGGGCGCCTGCAGGCCACGGCCCGCAGGCGCGATCACGTGGGTCTGGGCGAGCTCGCTGCTGGTGAGCGCGAGCGGCGCCACGGGCGGCGGCGCCGGCGGCGTGGGCGTGGGAGCAGGCGCGGGCGCGGGTGCCGGTGCCGGTGCCGGTGCCGGTGTCGGCGGCGTCGGGGACGGCGTGGGCGACGGCGCGGGGGCCGGCGGCGCGGGCGCGGTGACGGGGGTGTCGCCGCCGCCGCCTCCTCCGCACGCAGCCATCAGGGCGGACAGGGTCAGGGCGGTGAGGGCGGAGAGTTGGCGCATCAGGGACGTGGACAGGCGTTCCGATGCGACGGTGCATGGAATCGGTTCCATTGTGCTCGACCGCAGCACACCGCAGGGGGTATCCGTAACCAGCGCTCGCCGATGAGGCCGCTGGTTACAGCTTCAGGCGTCGAGCGTCGGCGGGAGCGCGCCGCGCGCGGTCGCGCGCGAGGAGTCGATCGCGGCATCGATCGCATCGGTGAGGTCGACCAGGTCGTACGGCTTCACCAGGTAGCGGAAGTAGCCCAGCTCCAGGCCCGACGACACCATGTTGGGCATCGCCGCGGCGCTCACCGCGATCACCGGGATGCCGGCGGTCGACGGGTCGGCGCGCAGCACGCGCATGGCCTCGCGGCCGCTCATGATGGGCATGTTGTTGTCCATCAGGATCACGTCGGGGCTGTGGCTGCGCGCCATGTCGACCCCGGCCTGGCCGTCGGTGGCAGTCAGCACCAGGCAGTCGGTGCGCAGCGACAGTGCCTCGGTCAGCAGCGCGAGGTTGGCGCGGTTGTCGTCCACGCACAGGATGGTGGCCAGCTGCGGCTCGCCGCCCATCAGCTCGGTGGCGGTGGGCAGGCGCGGCGCGACGCTCGCGAGGTCGACCTTGGACGGCTCGGCGCTGCGCAGGTCGATCCAGAACGTGCTGCCGGTGCCGGGCGCGCTGTGCACGCCGATCGTGCCGCCCATCAGCTCCACCAGCCGTCGCGTCAGCACGAGGCCGATGCCGCTGCCTTCGATGCTCGCGTCGCGGCCGAGGCGGTTGAACGGCTGGAACAGCGAGCGCAGCTGGTCGGGCGTGAGGCCGGCGCCGGTGTCCTGCACCGCGACGCGGATGCGGCCTTCGTCGCCGGGCGTGCATTCCACCAGCACGGCGCCGTGCTCGCGGTTGTACTTCACGGCGTTGGACAACAGGTTCAGCAGCACCTGCTTCAGGCGCGTGCGGTCGGCGCTCACGATGTGCGAGGTCTCGGGGAACACGAGCCGGATGCCGCGCTGCGCCGAGGCCGTGCGGGTGAGCGCGTGGCATTCGTCGAGCACCTCGCGCAGGTCGACGGGCTCGAGGCTGATCGACACCTTGCCGGCCTCGATCTGCGCGAGGTTCAGGATCTCGTTGATCAGCGTCAGCAGGTGGTTGCCGGCGTCGACGATGTGCTGCACGAAGCCGCGGTCGCGTTCGGGGCTCGCGCCGCCCGCGCCGTGCTGCAGCAATTGGCCGAAGCCGATGATGGCGTTGAGCGGCGTGCGCAGCTCGTGGCTCATGTTGGACAGGAACTCGGACTTCGCGCGGTTCGCGTTCTCGGCCTCGCGCGTGGCGGCGGTCAGGTCGCGGTTGGACTCCTCCAGCTGCGCGGTGCGCTCCTGCACGCGGTGCTCCAGTTCCTGGTTCAGCCGCATCACCTCGCCCTGCATGTGGCGGCGTTCGGCGACCTCGCGATCCTTGTCGGCGGCCGCGCCCTCGAGCGCGGCCTTGCGGCGCTCGATCTCGGCCAGCAGGCCGTTGAACGCGTCGACCAGGTCGCCCACTTCGTCGTCGCCCAGCTTCTGCGCGCGGCGCGACGACACGCCGTTCTCGCGTGCGTCGCGGGCGATGTCGGCCATCGCGGCCAGCGGGCGCGTGACGATGGCTTGCACCCACGCCGACACCGCCCACGTGGCCAGGCCCGCCAGCGCGAGGAGGGCCAGCGCGACCAGGCCGTAGCCGGCGATGCGGGCGTCGAGTTCGTCGGTCGCGCGCACGGTGACGGTGCCCAGCGCGCGGCCCTGGTCGGCGATGGGCGCGCGCACCACCAGGTCGTGCAACGCGGGCGCCTCGGCGTCCGCGGGGGCGACGGGCTGCAGCGTGGCCGGCGGCGGCGCCGCGCCTTCGTTGCGCCAGCTGGCGAACAGGTTGCCCTTCGCGTCGTAGACGGCGGCGTTGCGCATGCGCGATTGCAGCCGCAGCATCGCGAGCGCCTGCTGCGCGCCGCGCGCGTCGCCGGCGGCCAGGTCGTCGGCGCTCGCGTGTCCCACGAGGTCGGCCTCGGCCTGCACCTCGGCCACCCAGCCGTGATGCCAGGTGCGCAGGTCGTAGACGATCATCGCGCCCAGGGCGAGCGCCAGCGCCGCCAGCGTCGAGCCGAGGATGGCGATGCGCAACCGGGTGCTGAGCGAACGACGGTGCAGGGCGGCGGTCATGGGCCTTTGTGGATCGCGGGAGGTTCCCACGGTCCAGCAGGAAGGGCACACGGCATACCCGAACCGGGCATTCGTACCGGGCGTCACAACTGCGTGCGGAATCCGTCACGCTTCCTCGGCCTAACCGCGCAACGAAGCGTTTCCTGGCCTAGTGAACGTTCACCCAGCGCACGGGCAGCGTGTCGTCCGGCTGCATCACGACGTGCACTTTTTTCTGCATCACCCAGCTGAGCGTGCGGCGGTACAGCGGTACGTAGGCGATGTCGTCGGTGGCCAGCCGCAGCGCGCTCGCGACCTGCACGCGGCGATTGACAGCGTTGCGCTCGGTGCGCAGCGCGTCGATCAGCTGGTCGAGCCGCGGGTTGGAATAGCGGCCGCCGTTGAAGGTGCCGCCGCCGTCCTTGTCCCAGGTGTGCAGCAGGCCGTTGAGGCCTTGCCAGCCGTCCTCGGTGGTGCCGGTGAAGCCGAATTCGGCGAGGCTCACCTTGCCCTCGGTGATCATGGGGAAGAACTGCGTGCTGGGTGACGTGTGCAGCGTGGTCCGGATGCCCACCTGCGTCAGCATCGCGGCGATGGCCTGGCACACGTGCTCGCGGAAGGCCACGTTGACGCAGTCCATCGTCAGGTCGAAGCCCTGCGGATAGCCGGCCTCGCGCAGCAGCGCGCGCGCGTGGACGGCGTCGTAGCGCGGGCGCGTGGCCACCGGCGTGGCGTCCCCGCCCGCCTCGGGCGCGAGGAGGTCGCCGGTGGGCGTGGCCAGGCCCTTGAGCACCTTCTGGATGACGAGGTCGATGTTGACCGCCTCGTACACGGCGCGCCGCACGCGGATGTCCTTGAACGGGTTGCTGGCCAGGCCGGGCAGATGCGCGCTGGCCTGGTCGAAGGTGAGGTAGTCGGTGGAGATGTCGCCCAGTTGCGTGACCGCGATGGCGGCGTCGTGGCGCAGCTCGTCGACGTCCTGGTAGGGCGGATCGAGCACGAGGTCGACCTCGCCGGAGTGCAGCGCGGCCAGCCGCGTGGCGTCGGAGCGGATGGTGACGAAGCTCGCGCTGTCGACGTTGCCGTTGTCGGCGCTGGCGCGGTTCCACCACTGCGGGAACGACTTCAGCGAGGTGCGGATGTCGGGCTCGTAGCGATCGAGCTGGTACGCGCCGGTGCCGTTGGCGTTGCGCACGGCGAAGGTCTCCTGGCGCGCGTTGAAGTCTTGCGCGCGCTCGACGTGGTGCGCCTGCGACCAGCGCTTGCTCATCATCGCCACCAGCACGAGCTTCTGCGGCAGCACGGCGTCGGGCGCGACGAGTTCGACGTCGATGGTGAGCGGGTCGACCATGCGCACGCGCTTGAGGCCCTTCAGCACGAACTGGCGCTGCGACGGCGGCGCCATGGCGCGCTCGAACGAGAACACCGCGTCCTCGGCGGTGAACGGACTGCCGTCGTGGAAGCGCACCCCGGGTCGCAGCTTGAAGCGCCAGGTGAGCGGGTCGACCTGCGACCACGCGGTGGCCAGCACCGGCACGAGCCGGTACTGCTGGTCGCGGCCGACGAGCGGCTCGTAGATCTGGAACACCACCCGCGTGTGGTACTGCAGCGCGAGGCTGTGCGGATCCATGGTCTGCGGGTCGAACGCGGTGGCGACGTTCAGCGACGCGGCGTGCGCGCCGGGCGCGACGAGGAGAGCGGCCAGCGCGAGCAAGCCGGCCGTTCGCACGGCCATCGCCTTGAACCCCCGCAGCAACGTCATCCCGAACTCTCCGGCAACCTGTCGAGCCAGTATGCGCCATGATGTGCACGAGACCCGTGGCACAAAGGGCTGGTTTCGGCCACTATTTGCGGCGGAAAGGCGCCGGGGCCGCAGGCCCGCGCCTTCGGCCGCCGAGGTCTTGCCCCGCCACCCGCCCCGCACACACGCTTCGCAGCGACGCGAAGCGAGCGCATGTCTCCGCCACTCGCGGCGTCATGGTTGGGGTGGATCCTGCGACTGCGCGCAGGATGACAGCTGGGCGCGCAGGATGACGCGCCGCCGCCTTACTTGCGCCGCATCAGCGTGCTCTTGCCGAACAGGCTCTCGATGAGGTCGACCGCCAGCAACGCCGTCTGGTTGCGGACATCCAGCGCCGGATTCAGCTCCATGACGTCCAACGACGCCAGCCGCCCCGTGTCGGCGATCATCTCCATGCACAGCTGCGCCTCGCGATACGTCGGCCCGCCGGGAATGACGGTGCCGACGCCCGGAGCAATCTGCGGATCCAGGAAGTCGACGTCGAAGCTCACGTGCAGGTGCGTGTTGTCGTCCATCGTGGCCAGCGCCAGCTCCATCGCGTGCCGCATGCCCATCTCGTCGATGTAGCGCATGTCGAACACCTCGAGGCCCATCTCGTGGACGAACTTCTTCTCGCCCGCGTCGACGCTGCGGATGCCGATC
>FSXQ01003445.1_pt1 | contig 16444 bp, 14 predicted proteins | sample 1638011 | NCBI WGS metagenome assembly FSXQ01 (sample SAMEA3914789, study PRJEB12502) | metagenome | biome: forest; material: soil | place: Canada | collected 2011-07-03 | depth 0.3 m | reverse complement strand
GGTAGCTGAGGCTCGAGTAGCCGGTGCCGAAGTCGTCGATCGACAGCAGCACGCCGATGTGCGCGAGGCCGCTGAACGCGGTCTGCGTGGCCTTGACGTCGCCCATCGCCACCGACTCGGTGATCTCGCACAGCAGCTGGTCGGCGTCGATGTCGTGGCGCAGCAGCGCCTGCTCGATGCGCTCGACGAGATCCTTCTCGCGCAGCTGGTGCACCGACAGGTTGATCGCCACGTTCATGCGCACGCCCGCGGCCTGCCACTGCTCCACCTGGCGGCACGCGTCGTCGATCACCCAGTCGCCCAGCTTGCAGATGAGGCCGTAGCGCTCGGCCAGCGGGATGAACACGGCCGGGCTCACCATGCCGTGCTCGGGATGCTTCCAGCGCAGCAGCGCTTCGACGCCGTGCGTCTCGCCAGTGCGGCCGTCCACCTTCGGCTGGTAGTGCAGCTCGAGCTGCTGGTGCTCGATGGCGAAGCGCAGGTCGTTCTGCAGGCCCAGCATCTCGGGGCGCGGGCCTTCGAGGCGCTCCTCGAAGTGCGCCCACGTGTTGCCGCCGGCGCGCTTGGCCTCGCACATCGCCGCGTCGGCGTGCGCCACCAGGCGCTCGCGCGGGCCGTGCTCCGGATACGTGGCCAGGCCCACCGAGCACGACACCTGCACGCTGCGCCCCGGCGTCGCGATCGGCTGGCCGATGGCCTCGACGATGCGGCGCGCCGCGATCACCGGGTCGACGAGCGCGGTCTCGCATGCCATCAGCATCACGAACTCGTCGCCGCCCAGCCGCGCGACGGTGTCGCCCGCGCGCACGCTGGCGCGCAGGCGCGTGGCCACTTCCTTGAGCACCAGGTCGCCGACGGCGTGGCCCAGCGCGTCATTGACGGGCTTGAAGCCGTCGAGGTCGATGAACAGCACCACCACCTTGGCGCCCTCGCGGCCTTCGGCGACGGACGTGGCGACGCGCTTGAGCGCCTTCGACAGCAGCTTCTCGAACAGCAGCCGGTTGGGCAGGCTCGTGAGCGTGTCGCGCAGCGCGCGCTGGCGCAGGCGCTCGTTGGCGCTGCGCAGCCGCGCGGCCAGGCCGGTGCTGTGCGCGCGCAGACGCGTCTCGACCTTGCCCACCAGCAGCGTCGCGAGCACCAGGCCGGCGGCGCAGGCGACCAGCAGCTCGCCCCAGTTGTGGCCCGACAGGCCGCCCTCGCTGAGGCAGAACGCGTCCGCCGCGAAGCTCGCGCCGGCCATGCCGACCACGTGGATCATGCAGATCAGGAAGCCCGCGACGGCCGCGCTGGCCACCTGGAAGCCCTTGCCGCGGCGCGCGCCGCGCACCAGGAAGAACGCTTCCATCAGCGTGGCCGACGCGCAGATCGCGACGACGAGGGTGCCGATGACGATCTGCCGGTTCCAGTCGATCGCCGGCGCCATGTCGAGCGCGGCCACGCCCAGGAAATGCATCGCCGCGAAGCCCGCGCCCACCACCAGCGCGACGGCCCACAGGCGTTGCCACGAGAGCTTGTCGCGGCTCACCGCGAACAGCGCGACCGCCGACGCGGCCACGGCCGCGAGCCACGACGCGGCGGTCAGGCCGACGCCGTAGCCGAGCGGCGTCGGCAGCGACATCGACAGCAGCGCCGTGAAGTTCGCGCCCCACAGACCGCTGCCCATCGCCAGCGACCCGGCGATCCACCAGCGCGCGGCCAGCCGCTTGTCGGCCCCGCGCAGTCGAGCGCCGGCGTCGAGCGCGGCAAAGCACGCGAACCCGGCGATGAGCAGGGCGCAGGCGAGCAGCGGCGTGTCGTGGGTGAGGGGCAGGGTGGGCAAGGCGAGCGTCTCCGGGGCCCACGACAGCGTGGGCTCCCAGGGAACGTCATCGGCACTTGGGTGTCAGGTCTTGAATTGGTACGGTGTCGGGAATTGCCCACGCGCCCATTCGCTGTCATTCTGCGCGGAGCGAAGCGGAGTCGCAGAACCCACGCCAGGGGCAACGTCGCCCCGGCGCGTGGGCCCTGCGACTGCGCGCAGGGTGACAGCTCATGTTGGCAACGCGATGCGCGGCAGCGGCTCGTTGCGCGCCGCATCACGACCAAATCCTTCGTTAGGCGCGGCCTCATGAGCGCACGTACGCATACCCCGCATGCTCCCGCCGGATCAGCTCGACCACGCCCGCCGGCACCGGCGTCACGCCGGGCACCAGGTCGGCCTGCTCGATCTTGAAGCCGCGCATCGAGTTCTGGCACGCCGCCACGCGCACGCCGCGGCCGAGCAGCGCGGCGAGCCTGTCGGCCACCGGCGAGTCCTTCTTCAGCATCGCGATGGCCGGGCCGTAGACCACCAGCTCGATGTCCGCGTGATCCGCGCCCAGCCCGTCGAGCGCGTTGCCGATGTTGCCCAGCGTGAAGGCCCATTTCTGCGGATCGGCGTCGGTCACCGCGAAGATGGCGCGCTCCTTCGTCGAAGCGGCGGGGGCGGCGGTCGAGGCGGCGGCATCGGCGGCGAACGCGGTCGCGTCCGGCAGGGCACAGGCGACCAGGGCGGCGGCGAGCAGGCGGGCGGCGTGGACAGTGGCGGTCATCGAAAGCTCCGGTGTCGGGATGGGCGGATATACCCTGACTTTTGGGCGCAGCAAGGTTCGGTCATCGGGCACCCCCTAACTTGGTTGTACCATCGCGCTCAGTGAAAAGGGCACACCCGCGCGAGAGCCGGGGTCGCAAAGCCACCGACCCTCCGCCAGCCAGGAGGGCAGCGGGGCTGCCGGCAGGCGCGTCGCTCGACGCGTGCAAGCCTGGGGAAAAACGGCAAGCCGTCGAAGCACGGACGTTTCCTCCGGGCCGCGATCCCACCCGCGCCCGTGGCCCGCCTGGGGAGAGGATTTGGCGGCACTGCAAGACATCCGGATCGGCTTTGCCGCGCCCGCACACGGGGCGCGGCCATGACGCTGCTCGGCCGCCTGAAACGCGCGCTGGGCCTGGCGCCGCCGTTGCCGCCGGCCGAGCCGCGCCGCGCGTACGCCGACGACCTCACCGACCTGTCCAACCGCGCGGTCATGCACGACACGCTGGTGGCCGCGCTGCGCTCGGGCGTCCACGGCGTGGTGGTGCTGGTCGACCTGGACAACTTCAAGTACTTCAACGACCGCCACGGCTACCAGGCCGGCGACGAGCTGCTGCGCGCGACCGCCGCGCGCCTGCGCGAGGCGTTCCCGATGGCGAGCTGCCTCGCGCGCGTGGGCGGCGACCAGTTCATGGCGTTCCTGCCCGAGCTGGCGCTGCCGGCCGCGCTGCGGCTGGCCCAGGCCTGCGTCGAGACGATGCGCGAGCCGGTGACGCTCGCCAGCGGCGCGGAGATCGTCACGGCGTCGGCCGGCGTCGCCACGCTCGATGCCCAGGCCGGCCGCCCCGTCGACGCCGTCTGGCGCGCCTGCGACGCCTCGCTGCACGCCGCCAAGGCGCGCGGCCGCGACCGCGCCGTCGCGTTCGACGACGACACGCGCCAGGCCGTGTCCTCGCGCCGGGACCTCTCGTCCACCGTGCTCGAGCTGCAGGAGCGCAACCGCGCGTTGCGCGAGGAGGCGCGCACCGACGCGCTCACCGGCCTGCGCAACCGCCTCGCGCTCGACGAGCTGCTGCACGCCGCCGCCGGCGACGGCGACCGCCGCGTGCAGCGCGCGGCCCTCGCGTTCATCGACGTCGACCACTTCGGCAACTACAACCACGTGCATGGCGACGCGGCCGGCGACGACGCGCTGCGCGCCGTCGCCCACGCCATCCAGGCCAGCGCGCGCGAGGCCGATTTCGTGTTCCGCAAGGGCGGCGAGGAGTTCGTCGTCGTGCTGCCCGACGTGCGCGATTCGGCCGACAACGCCGACGCCATCGCCGCCTGCGAACGTATCCGCCACGCGGTGCTGGACCTCGCGCTGTCGCACGCGGCGTCCAGCGTGGCGGACGTCGTCACCGTGACCATCGGCGTGGCCAGCGGGCCGCCGGACTGCACGCTGCGGCAGCTGCTGAACGCGGCGGCAGAGAAGGCGATGGTGGGCAAGGTGAACCAGCAGCGCAACCGGGTGCATGCGGTGCGGTTGCGGGATTTCGGCGCGGCGGGGGGAGGCGCTCTAAGCCTACGCGGCTTGTGCGATGCGGCGCTTCCGAAGCCGGGAAAACAGCGCCCTGAAGGCGATCGCGAGAGCGGCGGAGGTCGGGACGGCGAGCAGCCTGTCGACCACGCCGAAGCTCATCTGCGACACGGGCAGGACGCGCCGACCCAGCACGAGGTAGCGACTGGTGAGCGCGTCGTCGCCGTCGCGCTTGACGGTCTCCATCAGCACGCCAGCCTTCTTCACGCGGATGAAGCGCACGCTCAGCGGGAACTCGGGGTGCTGCGGCGTGCCGGGCGTGTCCGCGGAGCCGAGATAGGCGTCGGTCTGCAGCATGAGCGGCACTCCCAACCAGTCGAAATCCAGGCCATCGTCACCGACCCTGACGGCGATGGGCATGCGCGTGCCCTCGCTGCCGCTGAAGTGCCGCGTCGCCAACGCGGCGATCGGCCGGGGCAACACGAGGCTGCCCACCACGAAGATCGCCGCCGCCGGTAGCCACGGGCTGGCGCTCAGGCGGCGGAAGATGGCGCGAGCGGCCACCCTCTCTCAGGCCGCAGGCAGGCGCTCGATCGCCGCCATCACCGCATCGAGATCGGCCGGCGCGATGTCCAGCCCGAAGCCGTCGGCCAGCACGTCGGCGAACTCCGCGCGCGATTGCAGGTCGCGTTCCGTCGGCGCCGCGCATTCCGGGCGGAACGTCGACAGTCGGCGATTGAACAGCCGCAGCCGCCCGCCGGCGATCGCGCGGCCCACCAGCAGGTTCTTGCCCAGCATCGAGCCGGGATGCGTGGCGACGAACCAGTTGCCCATCTCGCAGTCGATCGCGTGCGGGTGGCTGGGCAGCAGCTGGTAGCAGTCCTTCCAGCCCGCGGGCTCGCGTTGCTGCAGCAGCAGTTCGTCGCCGACGTCGACGAAGCGGTAGAAGCCGGTGCCGGCGGCCTGCTCGTCGCGGCGCGCAAGATCGATCGAGGTGGCCGGCGCGATGGTGCCGCAGCCGACGTCGACGAGCAGCGCCACGCCGTCGAGTGTCACGCGCGTGGCCAGGTGCGTGCGGGCGGTGACCACGTCGGCCGGCACGCCCGAGCGGATGCGCGCCTCCATCGGCGCGGCGTCGAAACCGGCGGCCTGCAGCACCGCGCGGAACAGCGTGTTCTGCTCGAAGCAGTAGCCGCCGCGGCGCTGGCGCACGAGCTTGTGCTGCAGGCCGTCGAGGTCGAGCTTGGGCACGCGCCTCGCGAGCACCTCGATGTTCTCGAACGGGATCGTGCTGGCGTGGCGGTCGACCAGCCCATCGAGGCAGGCGCGCGTGGGCGCGAGCGTGTCGGGGAAGTCGATGCGGCGCAGGTAGGCGTCGAGATCGAGCGTGCCGGTCATCGGGCTACCCTCCGCCTGACGGCTGCGGTGCGAGCGCCTTCGGGCGGCCGGGCGCCGCTCATGCCGCGTCCACCCGCCAGCCGTGCGCGGGCAGGCTGCGCTCGGCGCCGTCCAGCGTGAGCGTCTGCGCGGTGCCGGTGATGTTGACGACCACCGTGACGCTGTCGCCCGACAGCCGGCGGCGGAACGCGAACAGCGCGTCGTTGCCGACGTCCAGCACCGCGAGCGTGCCGCCGTACTGGCCGTTGCCGAGGCACGGATGCGCGTGCTTCAGCTTGACGAGGTTCGCGTAGAAATCCTGCAGCTCGTGCGTCTTCCAGGCGATCGGGTCCTTCTCGAAGAACTCGAGCCGCTTGGTGAGGCGCGACTCCTGGCCGTTGTAGATCAGCGGCATGCCGGGCAGCGTGAACGTGAGGACGGCGAACGCCTGATGGTTGTCGCCGTAGAGCTCGGCGTCGGTGCCCGTCCACGAGTTGATGTCGTGGTTCTGCGTGAAGCGCATGCGGTACGCCGACGTCGGGTAGCCGTGCGGCTCGGCGCGTGCCCAGTCGCGCAGTTCGGCGGCGCCGGCCTTGCCCTTGCCGATGTCCTGCAGCAGCGTGCTGAGATCCCAGCCGTAGGTCATGTCGAACGCGGCGTGGTGCAGGTCGCGCGCGTCGGACTCGGCGAGCATGAACATCGGCTTCGTCGCATCGAGCTCGCGTCGCGCGCGTTCCCAGAACGGCGTGGGAACGAGGCTGGCGACGTCGCAGCGGAAGCCGTCGAGGTCGACCTCGTGCACCCAGAACTGCATCGCCGCGATCATCGCGTCGCGCAGCGCGGGCTGGTCGTAGTTGAGCGCGGTGACGTCCGACCAGTGCTCCTCGTTCGGATGCCCCGCGTTGAACGTGACGGGGAAGATCTCGCCGTGGGCGTCGAGCTTGTACCAGTCCTTGTGCTCGTGCGTCCACGCGTGGTCGAACGCGGTGTGGTTGGCCACCCAGTCGAGGATCACCTTCAGGCCCAGCGCGTGCGCGGCCTGCACGAACGCGCGCGCGTCGGCGAGCGTGCCGAACTCGGGGTTCACGGCGGTGTAGTCGCGGATCGAGTAGTAGCTGCCCAGCGTGCCCTTGCGCTCCTTCACGCCGATGGGCTGGATGGGCATGAGCCACAGCACGTCGACGCCCAGCGCCTTCAGCCGCGGCAGGTCGGCCTGCGCGGCCTTGAACGTGCCGTCGGCGCTGAACTGGCGGACGTTGACCTGGTAGAGGGCGGCGTGGCGCGACCAGGGCACGTGGGGCAGGTCGGCGGACGCGTCGGCGGCTTGGGCGTTCATGGCGAGGACGGGTGTGGCGGCGATCGCGGTGAGGAACTGGCGGCGTTGCACGGGCATCGGGGGCTCCTGGGAGCGGGCCAGTCTAGGGTGTGTTGGCGCGAAAGGCGAGCGGTGTGGGACGAGACCTCGGCGGAGGTGGATCCTGCGACTTCGCGCAGGATGACAACCCTCTCGACAAAGGGAAGCGTCATCCTGCGCGAAGTCGCAGGATCCACCCCCGCCTGGTCCTACCCGGTCGACTCGCCGCGGTCCATCGCGACCACCAACCGCACCAGCGCCTCCTCGATCGCCATCCGCTGCGCCCCATCGAGCTTCTCCGGCGCCGCCAGCATCGCGCGGATCACGCCGCCGATGGCATGGATCATCACGAACGCCTCCGCCGGCGGCAGCGTGCGCGCGCGCTGGTCGAAGGCGACGATGCCGCCCTGGCTCATCATCTGCACGATGGCCTCGCGCATGCCCGGCAGCGGCGTCGCGCCGGCGCGCGCGAGCAGGTGGTCGACCAGCAAGCGGTGCACGCCCGTGCGCCCGCCGTACGCCGCCAGCACCGCTCGAACCAACGCACGAATGCGCCCGCCGGGCTCCGTCGGCGCCGGCCCGGTGAGCGCCGCGAGCACCGCCTTCGTGAGCGCCTGCAGCTCGCGCTCGGCCAGCGCGTCGAGCAGCTCGGTCTTGTCGTTGAAGTACTGGTAGACGGTGCCGATGCTCACGCCCGCGACCTCGGCCACGCGGTTGGTGGTGAGGCCGGCGAGGCCCTGCCTGTCGAGGATGCGCGTGGCCGCCTCCAACATGAGCCCGACCTTTTCCAGCGCCCGATCCTGCTTCGGCTTGCGACGCGTAACTTCCTGATTTCTAACGGGTTTTTTGGCCACGGGCCACCTGCCGGAACGTGAGTTTCAAAACATGAGCTTTACTCATATGATTTCACCACTCACTCGTTGTTGCAAGAGGAAGTCATGCAAGCCACCACCCCCAAACCCGCCCAACGTCTCGCCATGAAGTACCGCTTCGACGACGAGGACATGGACCTGTTCTTCGTCGCCGCGCTCGGCTGGGGCCCGACGGGCGGCCTCGACGTCGGCCAGGCCTTCCACATCGCGTCGCGCATCACCGACGGCGACGGCGACAGCTGGGTGCGCGCCTTCGGCGAGTTCGGCGACCAGCTCGATGCGCAGGCCGACGACTGGAAGTCCCGCGGATGGCGCCGAGCCGCCGGCGAGACGCGCCTGAAGGCCTTCGCGGCGTACCGCTCTTCGTGGCAGTTCGCGTCGCCGCGCGGCCCCGCGTTCGCCGCGAACTATGCGAAGCACCAGCGCGCGTTCGTCGCCGCGATGGACGAGCTGCAGCTGCCCGCCACGTTCTTCCAGCTGCCCTGGAACGGCGCCGCGCTGCCCGGCGTGTTCCTGCAGAACGTCGACGCCCACGCGCCCGTGGTGCTGGTGATCGGCGGCGCCGACACCTGCTTCGAAGACCTGTTCCTCACCGCCGGCCGCGGCCTGTTCGAGCGCGGCTACTCGGTGGCGCTGGTCGACCTGCCGGGCCAGGGCAACACCGCCGCCGCCGGCCTGCACTGGGCCGTCGAGGCCGAGAAGCCGATCGCCGCCGTCACCGACCTGCTCGTCGACCGCTTCGGCGCCACGCCCGGCCGCATGGCGCTGGTGGGCCTGAGCCTGGGTGGCTACTTCGTCACGCGCGCGGCCGGCCACGACACCCGCTTCGCCACCGTGATCGCCAGCACGCCGTTCCCCGACCCGGCGCAGCTGTTCGCGCTGTCGATCCAGGCCGGCATGACCGCGACCACCCAGCCGACCGCCGCGCAGCGGCGCAGCCGCGAGACGATGTTCTGGAAGGTCGGCGCGCGCGACGCCGCCGACATGCTCGAACGCACCGCCGCCATGCGCGCCGACGCGTCGTGCGTGACGGTGCCGTTCCTGTCCCTCCTGGGCGGCGGCGACTCGCCGGTGTTCGCCGCGCAGGCGCATGCATGGCACGAGGCCATCCGCTCGACCCGCAAGCGCTTCGTGCTGCTGGACGCCGCCAGCGGCGCCGACGGCCACGTGCAGGTGAACAACCGCCTGCGCCTGGTGCAGGAGTGCACGGGCTGGATGGACGACGTCTTCGCCGCGGGCCGCTGATCATGCAACTGCTCATCGCCTTCTCGCCGTTCCTCGCGTTCCTGGTGGGCCAGCATCTGCTGGGGATCGTGCCCGCGCTGTGCGCCGGCGCTGTCGTTGCGGGCGCGCTCGTCGTGCGCGGACGCGTGCGCGGCGCGCGCGAGGTCAACGCGCTGGAACTCGGCACTGCGCTGCTGTTCGCGGGCCTCGCACTCGCGGCGACGTTCTTCACCGACGTCACGTGGTCGGTGGGCCTGGTGCGGCTCGTGGTCGACATCGGCCTCCTGTTGCTGGTGCTGGTCGGCATCGTCGTGGGTCGGCCGTTCACGCTGGCGCTCGCGCGTGAGCGCGTCACGCCCGAGGTGGCCGCGTCGCCGCGCTTCCTGCACCGCATGCGGCTGATCGCCGCGGCGTGGGCGGGCGCGTTCGCGGTGCTGGCGGTCGCGGACGTCGTGCTGATGCTGCGGCCGGCGTGGCCGTTGGCGGTGCCGCTCGCGATCAGCGCGTTGGGCCTCGTCGGCGCGTTCAAGGCGACGCGCACGCTGTCTCAGCCGCCGCGTCGCTTGGCCGAATAGGATGCGAAACCACGGCGTCTTCCCATCAATCCTCCGGTTCGCCCGCTCGTGGTGTGGCGAGTCGGCCACGGACGTGGCCGCGCGCTCGGGCTGGGAGCGCTACGAACGAGAATTCGGCACGCGGCAGTTCAAAGGCGCGATCGAGCCTTGGCGGCTGCTGGGCGGCGGCAACGAGACGATGCCGTGGGAGCTGCCGGACTGAGTCGCACGCGGCGGAGGGCATGGTCGACTGCAAGGCGCGTGCATGTGTTCACGCTGTCGGGCGAACGGCAGGGTGGCGGGCGAACCGAGACCGCAGCAGCCGGACCGCCACCAGCGCAGCAACCCCCAGCAAGAGGGAAGTCGCAACGGCCGCCGCTGCCTAGAATCCTCGAGGATCGGCCGTCTTTGCGGCCGACGCAGTCCGTTGCTCAGCAACGGGCGACTCGTCACCCGACCCGCGCGGCGGGTGCACGACGCACTCAAGGCAGACATGGCAGAGACGGTACTGGACAAGAAATTCGCCGACTGGTGCGCGGGGCTGGCCAAGGCGGTCGACGATCCCAAGTGGGGCTTCTGGGACTGCGAGACGCAGGTGGCGGTGGGCGAGTACAACAAGCACCTCGCGGCCACGCCCGGCTTCGTGGCGCTCGACTGGCAGCTGGTGAAGTCCATGCTCTGGACGGAGACGGGCGCGAACAGCCCGCAGTGGCGCACGAAGCCGCTGCAGATCGGCGTGCCCGGCGACCCGGGCCTCAGCTCCCTGCTGGGCGGCAAGGAAGGCGGCGAGCTGATCCTGCTGCCCGAGTGGCAGAGCCGCCTCACGGCCAACGCGGTCAAGACGATTCCCGAGTACAACCTGCGCGCCGGCATCGGCTACCTGCTGATGCGCCTGTCCAATTCGGAGTACCGCACGGTGGTGGCGGACGGCGCGACGATCACCAAGGTCACGGTCAAGAGCGGCGACAGCCTGGACAGGATCGCCCGCGCGCAAGGCAGCACCACCGACCTGTTGAAGAGGCTCAACCCGGCGGCGGCGGTGCTGCGTCCCGGCCAGGTGCTGCAGGTGCAGAAGGCGTCGGTGCAGCGCATGATCACCGGATGGAAGCCCATCACCACCGACAACATCGCCGACCTCTACAACGGCGGCGGCGATTCGAACTACGCCCGCAAGCTCGACTACGCGTTGAGCCTGGTCAAGACAGGCAAGGTGGCCGTATGCACGCCCTGACCGCGTTCTCGCTCGCCGCGTGTCTGGCGTTGGCCACCGTCGGCACCGCCGGCGCCGTCGAGGTGCAATCGGAGAAGGCCGCGCGCGACGACTGCAGCGGCAACTCGCAGGCCGAGATGACGCAGTGCCTGACCACCAAGGCCGCGGCGTCCGTCGAGGCCTTGAACGCCGCTCGCGCGCACGCGCGGGCCGCCATCGACCAGTGGTACGAGGACGCGAAATACGTGCACCTGGCCACGCAGAAGCTGGACAGCGCCGACCAGGCGTTCCAGCGCTACCGCACCGCCGAATGCGCGTTCAACCGCTCGCTGGGCGGCGGTGCCATCGGCAACGCGCTGGACATGCGCACGCTGGCCTGCGAGGTCGAGATGAACCTGACGCGCGCCGACCAGCTCGAGCAGCTCGCGAGCCGAATCCGGGCGAAGTAGCCGGGCCGTCGGGCCGGCTCGCGGGCGCCCTGCCTCGCGCGGATGCCGTGCGAGCCCCGGTCGGGCCGTCGGCGTAAAGTGGGTCATGCGTCGCGAAGATCTCACGCGCGGTTCGGCACTGTCGCGGAACAGGCCATGACTCGCGCCGCGCCTCCGAAGGGGCTGAAGTTGCGTCTGCCCAGCAAGCCGTGCATGGCCTGCGGCCGCCCTATGAGCTGGCGGCGTGCGTGGGCGAAGAACTGGGCGGAGGTGCGCTACTGTTGCGACGCGTGCCGGCGGCGCAAGCAGGGCGCGACGGGATGACCCGGCACCTCGTCATCGTGCTGGGCGACCAGTTGGATCTCGACGCCGCGGCCTTCGACGATTTCGACGCGGCCAGCGACAGCGTGTGGATGGCCGAGGTCGTGGAGGAATCGACCCATGTCTGGTCGAGCAAGCCGCGCACGGCGCTGTTCCTCGCCGCGATGCGCCACTTCGCCGACGCGGCCCGAACGCGGGGGCGCACGGTGCACTACACGCGCCTTGACGACCCAGGCAACATCGGCACGCTCGACGGCGAGCTGGCGGCGGCCATCGATCGTCTCGCACCGCAGGCCCTCGTCATGACCGCGCCCGGCGACGCCCGCGTGCTGCGTGCGCTGCGCGAGGTCGCGGCAGCGCGCGGACTGCCGCTCGACCTCCGCGTGGATCGGCACTTCTTCGGCACGGTGCGCGAGTTCGCCGCCCACGCGCGCGGGCGGCCACGGCTGCTGATGGAAGGCTTCTACCGCGAGATGCGCCAACGCCATCGCGTGCTGATGGACGGCGACGAGCCGGCCGGAGGCCGCTGGAATTTCGACGCCGAGAACCGGCGCGCCTTCGGAAAGGCCGGCCCCCGGCTGCTGCCGGAGCCGCCCCGGTTCGCGCCCGACGCCGTGACGCGCGAGGTGCTGGCGCTCGTGGAAGACCGCTTCGCGCAGCATCCCGGCAGCCTCGCCTCGTTCGCGTGGCCGGTGACGCGCGCGCAGGCCCTCGACTGCCTGCGCCGCTTCGTGGCCGAGCGACTGCCCGAGTTCGGCCCCTGGCAGGACGCCCTGTGGCCGCGCGAGCCGTGGCTGTGGCATTCGCAGTTGTCGGCGGCGCTCAACCTCAAGCTGCTCGATCCCCACGAAGTGGTGGCCGCCGCCGAGGCCGCGTGGCGGGCGGGACACGTGCCGCTCGCGAGCGCCGAGGGGTTCATCCGCCAGGTCCTGGGCTGGCGCGAATACGTGCGCGGCATCTACTGGACGCGGATGCCGGCCTACCTCGACCTCAACGCGCTCGACGCGCACGCGGCCTTGCCGGCGTTCTACTGGCACGGGCGAACGCCGATGGCGTGTCTTGCCGACGCGGTCGGGCAGACGCTCGAGCATGGCTACGCGCACCACATCCAGCGCCTGATGGTGACGGGGCTCTACGCGCTGCTGCTCGGCGTCGAGCCGCGCGCGGTGCACGAGTGGTACCTGGCGGTGTATGTCGATGCCGTGGAATGGGTGGAGCTGCCCAACACCGTGGGCATGAGCCAGTTCGCGGACGGCGGCCAGATGACCACCAAGCCGTATGTCGCCAGCGGCCGCTACATCGAGAAGATGAGCGCGGGCAGCCTGTGCGGCCGATGCCGCTTCCGGCCCGGCGAACGCGTCGGCGAGCGCGCGTGTCCGTTCACGACCCTGTACTGGGACTTCCTGATGCACCACGAACCCCTGCTCGCCGCGCACGCGCGCACGCGCCTGCAGGTGCGCGGACTCGACCGCGTCGGCCCGGAGGAGCGCGCGCTGATCCGCCAGCGCGCGCAGGCGATTCGCGACGGCGCGCTGGAGACTTGACGCACCTGTTCTTGCCCGACTTGGCGTCCGCAGACATCGCCTCCCGGAAGACGATCTTGAGTGCCGAAGAGCCTTGCGAGCGCGACTGCGCCGCGGGAGGCTCGCGGCTTGCCGTAGCAATCGTCCAGCAGCACCCAGCCAGTCCGTGCCGCCATCTTGTTTCGTAGCGGGCGCGTTGCTCGGCTCCCCAACCAACGCCAACGCCTCATGAAAACCATCCTCGTGGTCGACGACGTGCACGACCTCGCCGATTCGACGGCCACGCTCTTCAGCCTGATGGGCTACACCACCCGCACAGCCTACAACGGTCGCGAGGCGGTGGATTCCGCCATGGCGCACCGACCGGACGTGGTGCTGCTCGACCTGAACATGCCTGTGATGGACGGCTTCGAAGCCGCCCGCGCCATCCGCAAGCGCTACTCGTCGCCGCCACCGCTCATCGTCGCCGTGAGTGCCCTGGCGGGGCCGGCCTTCGAGCTGAAGCTGCGCGAATGCGGCTTCGACCACTACGTGACGAAGCCTGCGGACATCACGAAGCTGCTGGCCCTGGTCGAACAGCCGCACGCCTAGCCGCCGCGGCCGGTTCAGGCGATGGGCAGTGTCGCTGGGAAACTGAACTCGAAGGTCGTGCCGCCCTCGGTCGACGAGGTCACCTTGACGTCCCCGCCATGCGCCTCCGCGATCGCGCGCACGATGAACAGGCCGAGGCCGACGCTGCGCGTCGTCGTGTCCTGCGGCACGCCGCGCACCATGGGCTCGAAGATCGACGCCAGCAGGCCGGGCGGGATCGGCTCGCCCTCGTTGTGCACGGTGATGCTGGCGGTGCTGCCCACCAGCCAGCTCGTGACGATGACGGGCTGGCCGACGTCACCGTAGGCCATCGCGTTCGCCACGAGATTGCCCACCAGCTGGGCGATCCGGTCGCCGTCCGCGGTGCAGTCGCCGGCGCCCACCGAGGTGAGTCTCAGCACGCGACCGGGGAACGCGGGCGCCAGCTCGTCGACGATCCGCCCGATCAGGCCATGCAGGTCGACGGGGATCCGGGTGACGGCGAGGCCGCGCCCGACCCGCGCCATCGTGAAGTCCAGCAGCTCGTCGATGAGCCGTCGCGCGCGCTGGGCCGAGTTCACGACGCGACCCAGCGCCTTCGATTTCTGCGCGGGCAAGTCGCCGCCGAGGCCGATGACCTGCGCGCTCATGACGATGGCCGAGAGCGGGTTGCGCAGGTCGTGGCTGACGATGGCCATCATCTGCTCCGCGAACAGCGCGCGGTCCTGCGCCCGCGACCGCTCGCGAACGGACTCGGTCACGTCGCTCAACACGCCGACGAACTGGAACAGCGAGCCGTCGTCGTTCAGGAGAGCCTGCCCGGAGACGTTGACCACGCGCTGGATGCCGTCGGCGCCGTTGAGGCGATGACTCCAGCTGTGGACCTGGTTGGGCCCCGCCAGCGCGGCGCGGAACAGGTGCTCTTCCTGCTCCGCGTCCTCGGGCGCGATCGCTGCCCTGAACACGTCCTCGTCGACCTGGGTCGGCAAGGGATGGCCGAGCAGCAGCGCGACCTCCGGCTGGTAGCGGCGCCGCCCGGTCTCGAGGTCGATGTCCCAGAGGAACAGGGCGCCGACGCGCACGGCCTGCGCGAGGCGCGACTGGGTGGCCTCGACGACGCGGCGCGCGGCGCGTTGCTCTTGCAGCAGGTCGTCGGCGCGTTTGCGCGCGAGCAGCAGCTCGGTCTCGTACTTGTTGCGCTCCTCGGAGATCGCCAGCGTCACCAGGTGCAGTTCGCCCGCGCCGGGATGCTTGCGGACGGCGGTCAGCAGCATCGGGAGCAAGGTGCCATCCTTGCGGACGACCTCGAACTTCACTTCGGAGATCGAGCCCTGCATCTGCAGCATCGGCAACCAGTGGGTCTGGTGGAACATGCGGCCGCCCACCGTGAACAAATCCTGGAGCTTCTTGCGCTCGACGAGCTCCTCGCGCGTGAAACCCAGCCAGTTGCACAGGGTCTGGTTGACCTTGAGCAGCGTGCCGCGCGCCGAGGTCACCGCGATGCCGCACGGCACGGCCTCGAAGAGTTCCTCGACGCCCGGGACGTCCGGCAGCTTTTCGGGCACGTCAGCGTCCCAGCGTCGCGAGGAACTCGTCCATCGCGGCGGCGCTGGCGCCGGGCGCGCTCAGGTGCGGGCAGTGGCCGACGTTCTCCACGATGCGCAGCATGCTGTGCGGGATGCGGTCGTGCATGTACTCGCCGACGGCGAGCGGCGCGATGATGTCCTCTTCGGACTGGATGATGAGGCTGGGCGTCGACACGCGGGGCAGGTCGGCGCGGTTGTCCGACAGGAACGTCACCCGGGCGAACTGCTTGGCGATGTCGGGGTCGGTGCGGCAGAAGCTGTTCGTCAATTCGACGCCCAGCTGCGGCTGGTCGGGCGCGCCCATGATGGCGGGCGCCATCGTGCTCGACCAACCCAGGTAGTTCGATTCGAGCATCGTCAGCAGGCCGTCGATGTCCTGGCGCGTGAAGCCGCCGTGATAGTCGCCGTCGTCGATGTAGCAGGGCGACGGGCCCACCATGACGTGGCCGGCGAACAGCGCGGGCTCCTTCAGGCCGGCCAGCAGGCCGACCATCGCACCCACCGAGTGGCCGACGAAGATGGCGGGCTCGGTGGCGAACTCGCGAAGGATCTCGATGACGTCGGCGGCGTAGCCCTGCAGCGAGTCGTACTTGACCGGGTCGTACGCGCCCAGGTCGGACAGGCCGCTGCCGACCTGGTCGAACGTGATCGTGGTGAACCGCGACGCATACCGCGGCGCCAGCAGCCGCCACATGTTCTGGTCGCAGCCGAAGCCGTGGGCGAACACCATGGGCGGCCCGGAACCTTCGACATGGACGTTGTTGCGCCGTGCAACGGACATAGGTGCCTCGCTCGAGTCGGGCCACCGTTCAGCGCACGGTCAACGCTGACGAGCCACGCTCGCCTTCCACACGGCTCCCGCCGAGCAATCAGCGTACCACGCAGGCCGAGGGGTTCACAGCGTGAAGTCGTAGTCGATCGTCAGCGGCGCATGGTCGCTGAAGCGCGGGTCGAGGTGGATGTGCTCCTGGCGCGCCAGCGCGGCCACGCCGGGCGTCGCGAGGTGGTAGTCCAGCCGCCAGCCCACGTTCTTCGCCCACGCCTGGCCGCGGTTGCTCCACCACGTGTACTGCTCTTCCTTGTCGTTGAGCTTGCGGAACACGTCCACCAGGCCGCCGTCGGTGAGCAGCTTGGTCATCCAGCCGCGCTCCTCGGGCAGGAAGCCGGAGTTCTTCTGGTTGCCCTTCCAGTTCTTCAGGTCGATGTTGTTGTGGGCGATGTTGATGTCGCCGACCAGGATGAACTCGCGCTCGGCCTTCAGCGCCATCAGGTGCGGGTAGATCAGGTCGAGGAAGCGGAACTTGGCGGCCTGGCGCTCCTCGCCAGACGAGCCGCTGGGGAAGTAGCAGCTGATGATG
>FSXQ01003478.1_pt1 | contig 16490 bp, 18 predicted proteins | sample 1638011 | NCBI WGS metagenome assembly FSXQ01 (sample SAMEA3914789, study PRJEB12502) | metagenome | biome: forest; material: soil | place: Canada | collected 2011-07-03 | depth 0.3 m | reverse complement strand
CCCGCCAAGGTCGTGGCTGTCCTCGTAGGCTCCGGTGGCGGTCAAGGTGAGTTGTGCCGACGGGCGCCCCTCGATTTCAAGTCGCCCACCCTTCGTCCGATTGCCGTTGACGTTGCTGCGGCCCGTGCGAATGTCGTCCACCCAGCCGCCTTCGTCGTAGTCGTAGCCAACGGCGCGCACGGCCAGTTTGCCGGGGACGATGGGGGCGTTCACGACGACGTTGCCCGAGGTCGTCGCCGCGCCGCCGGCCGTCGTGGCTTCGGTGACCTCGCCCGACGCGCTGAAATAGCGCATGTCGGGCTTGTTGGTGATGAACCGCACGGCGCCGCTCAGCGAACCTGACCCGAACAATGTCCCCTGCGGTCCGCGCAGCACCTCCACACGCTCGATGTCCACCGTCCGCAGGTTGGTCGCGGACTGGCTGAAGAATGACGGATCGACCGGGATGTCGTCGAACAGCAGCGCCACCGTCGATTGCTTGAGCCCCAGGCCACCGGTGGTGACGCCGCGGATCGTCAGGTCCGTCGAGTTGCCGCCTCCGGCGCCCGCATTGGTCAGTCCGGCCGTGGTCTGGATGATGTCCGCGAGTTGCGTGGCGCCCCGGTGCTCAAGCGTCGCGCCCGTCTCGGCCGTGATGCTCGCCGGGACGTCCTGCAGGCGCTGGTCGCGCTTGTTGGCAGTCACGACGACTTGCTGTACCTGGTCATCGGCAGGCGCCGGAGTGACGGACGACTGCCCGCCCGCGCTGGCCGGTCTCGCCTCCCGCTGCAGCACGAGGACCCCCGCGGGCGTGGTCTGGACGCTCAGCCCGCTGCCGCTCAGCAAGGCATCAATGGCGTCGCCGGCTCCGAAGCGGCCCTTCAACGCCGGAGCCATGTGCCCCTGCGTCATCTCCTCGGTGTACAGGATCTGGCGCTGCGTGATCTGACAGTATTCCTGCAGCGCCTTCGAGAGCGGCTCGGGGGGAATCGCGAACTCATAGAGCGCGCCGTCCCCATCGGCGGCCGCGACATTCGATCCGATACCGGTCGCGACGCACGCAGCCAGCACCAGGACTCTCAAGCGAGTGGTGATCATCTTCCGTCCTCCTCAGCCGTGGATGGCCTATAGAAGAGTAAGACGCCAGTCGCGTGAGAATCCTCCACGCTTTTTTCAAAAAACTTTCACGCCGCCGAAATATGCGGCGCGCGTGGGCCAGCGGCTCACGACCCAGGACTGTCCTTGTGCTGGAGATGGATCACGCCGTCTGCACTCGTGCTGGCCGCGATCGGCAGCAGCCGCTGCACCGCGTCGACGAAGCTGCCCGCATCGCCGACGTCGAACACCCCGGACAGCTTCAGCGAGCGCGCCGTGCCATCGACGGCGATCTGGCGCACGCTGTAGCGGCTGACGCGCGCGGCGACGAGGCTCAGCGGCTCGTCGGAGAAGATCAGCTTGCCGCCCTGCCACGCCGTCATCTGGTCGACGGACACCCCACGCGCGACGGCCGCGGGAGGCATCGCGCCGTCCGCGGGGGCCGGTACGCTCGTGAGCCGTTCGCCCGGTTCGAGCTTGGCCACCAGGCGCGTCGCCGCCTGAGGCAGCGCCAACAGGCCGCGGCGCTCCTCGAACACCGAGACGTGTCCCTGGATCAGCGTCACGAAAACCGTCTTGTCCAACAAGTCCACATCGAAGCTCGTGCCAGTAGCGACCACCGTCTGGTCACGGACGTGCACCGAGAACGGACGTGAAGCGTCGTGAGCGACGTCGAACCGGGCCTGCCCTCTGACCAGTTCGAGATCGCGTGCATCGCTGCGCAGCGAGACCTTGAGCACGCTGTTGCTGTCCATCGTGACGGTGGAGCCGTCCTCCAGCTTGAGGACGCGTCGCTCGCCGAGCGCCGTCGTGTAGTCCTGCGGGCGGGTCCAGCCCCAGGCTCCGATTGCCAGCGCGATGACTGCAGCCGCCGCGCCCAAGCCCATCGCCCAGCGCCGGTCGACCCGCGAACGCAGCTCGGCTACCCGCGTTCTGTTCGCATGCGCCTGGCTGGCGCGATCGAGTGCCTGGCGCCGGACGTTCATGATTTCGGGCGCAATGGCGTGCTCGGAAAAGAGATCCCAGGATTCGCCAACCTGTCGCCACGCCTGTTCATGCAGGTGCGAGGCGACTATCCATGCCTCGAACTCCTCGCTCGTGTCACAGCCCGCCTCCGTCAGGCGCACCCGCCAGGCGGCCGCCTCGACGACGGCGCGCGACAGGCCGTCAGGCGCCTCGACATCGTCCACGCCGCGCGTCATCGGCTGCCTCCTCGTCGGAGCGCCAGGTGCGCAGTCGCGCGCATGACGTGCTTTTCGACGGTGCTCTGGCTGATCCCGAAAAGCGAGGCGATCTGCGCCTGCCTCATATTTTCGAGGCGGAACAAGATGAAGATGTCGCGCGTGCGCTCGCCCAATTCGTCGAGCGCCCTCAGCACATCGGCCAGGGCTTCCTTGCCCAGCAGTACCCGTTCCGGCGAACGCTCCTCGACCAACGTCGCCAGCAGCTCATCGACGAGCTCATCCTCCGGCGGAGGAACCGCTTCGCCGCCGCGTCGCAGTGTCGCGCGGCCACGGTCCTTCAGCAGATTGGAGGCCACCGTGAAGATGTAGGCCTGCGGATTCTCGAGTTCCGCCATGTCGCCAGCAAGCACGCGCACGAACACCTGCTGCGTCAGATCCTCGGCCTCGCTCCGGTTGCCCAGCCGACGCAGGAAATAGCTCATGAGCGGACGACGGAATCTCGCGTCCAGCTGCAGTCGCGAATCTGAGAGAAGTTGCTTCAAGATGGATCCGTCCGCAAAGCGTTTCGTGCAGCGATGCGCGAAACGCTGCAGTTTCCCAGATTTTTCAGGACAACGCGCGGGCTTGGTCACCACAAGATGGACCTCCGGCTTTGCGTTTGGCGTGGAACCAACCTCCGATTTCGAGCGCTAAAACTCCACGCGTGAGCCCGGTCAATCGGGGATGGCGGACTCGCTCTTCAGATCGGGATATTCCTGCGCCTGCCAAGTGTCGTTCGTCGAACTGCCCTGGACGCTCCACGATCTATCGCCTCGTTACCGAGATCAAGTTTCCTGCAACCGTACCGTTGAGCGCGCGAGCCGTCGGATTGCGTCGCTTGGATATCGAACGGTGAAGGGAGATCGTCGCACTACGAGGCCCCTATCGGAGACCCGAGGTGTCACCAGGACGCCAATCGAGCCTGCGCCGAGTTGTCGTTGAGCCTTGAGGCGGTCCGCGTCGACTCCGACTGACCGCCGTTGGCAAGCGGATGTATGCTGAATCGATGCGCGGGGTCTGCAACCGCGGCAAAGTTGCCGATGTGGCGCCGAAGTGAGCATGTCGCCGTGCAATGGCAGTCGCAATGCGGGGTGTCAGGTGGCCTGCGGGGATGCCGCAGCATCAATCTTGCCAACGAAGTCCAGCATCACTTTTGCCAACGCCTCCGGCGCTTCCATCGCGACGTAGTGGCCGACACCTTCGAGCAGCACTGACGTGATGTCGGTCGTCGTTGCACGCGTCATGGTGTCGGCCGTGAAGGCTCCGCCGCCGCCGCCCACAGTGAGCACCGGCACGGCCAGACCGGGTTTCCGCGCCAGCACCTGGATTTCGGCGCCCTCCCGCAACATCGATCGATAGAGACCACTCGCGCCGCGCCATCCGCCGACGCGGCCATATGAACGGCAGAACTCGGTGATGTCAGCGTCGGATACAGCGTCCGGCTTGGCGCAAAGTGCTGGAAACAGGTGCTGCCGCAGGAGCTCCCGCTCGCGACCGGTGAAGAGCATCTCCGGAATGCCCGGCGCTGCCAGCGCGCCGATGTGCCACGCGCCACCATGCGTCACATCGGCGAACGCTTCAAGGCCGAAACCCGGCAGGCCCATCTCAATCGCAGTGAAGCTGAGCACATCGGCTGGGTGCAGGCAGGCGAGTCGGAAGATCGTCGCACCACTGATGTCCTGCCCGACGAGGTGCACCGGACCGAGCTCCAACCGGGCGATCAGTGCATGCAGATCATCTGCCGCTGTAGCGCTGTCGTGGTCTTCGCTCGCCGGTGCGGAGTCGCCGAAGCCTCGGAGATCGACCGCGACAACGCAGTGCGATGCAGCCAGGATCGGTATCAACTGGCGGAAGGCCGACCAAGTCTCGGGAAAGCCGTGGACGAGGAGGATGGGAGAGCCAGTATTGCCGGCGGTGACGTAGTGCAGATGGGTGCCGTTGACGTCGACGACGTGGTGTTGAAGGTCGGCGGCGGAAAGAGGCGAGGTGGGTGACATTCAGACTCCTTTTAATAGACAACCAAGTTGTCGACATGACTTTAGTCAACCAGGTTGTCGTTGTCCAGGACTTTCGACAACCCGGTTGTCACAGCGGGTATCATCCTGAACATGTCACGCCGCGGCGCCAACCTCGCACTCTTGCTCCTCGGCGGCTTTCGCTCGCTGGTCGATGCCGCCATCGTCGAGCTCGAAAAGCGCGGCCATCCCGACGTTCGGCCGGTTCACGAATTCGCGATGCGGGCGATCGTCGCGGGCGCGCAAAGCGCATCCGAACTCGGGCGTCGGCTCTCGGTCTCGAAGCAAGCTGCGGCAAAAACGCTTGCGATCCTGCAAGAGCGTGGCTACGTGGCCAGCACGCCCGACCCGCTCGACGCACGTCGCAAGCATCTCGAGGTCACGGCCCTGGGTTTCGAGGTGATGCGACAGGGCGAAGCGATCTTCGACCGGCTACGCGCGCAGTGGGCGAAGAAGATTGGCCAGGCGGAATTGGAGCGTCTCGAAGGCCATCTGTCCACGCTGGTCGGCCCAGCGCCGGAACGCTTAGACGCGCCGGGCTGGATGGCACGCGACAGCGAGACCAGCTGATTGGGCCCTGGAAAGGGCAATTCACGGAAGTCGGCTACGCAGCGGAAGCAGCGGCTGGCCAGAGTGCGACGACAGGCTGCTCCCTGCAAAGTTGACGTCTCGGTAGACGCGCCGTTCGAAGCGTGGAGATGCATCGGATCGCTGGCGCATGGCCCCTATCAATCGTGCGCGCCAGGCGGAAGAAGCTCGCCAAGCCTGTCTTGCGTCCCATCGGCATGCTCCAAATGCGGACAGCGGTCTCCAGCGCGTCGAGGTAGCGCTGAATGCTCTCCTCAATCTGTTTCTTGCGCGCCTTGATTTTGGCCGGCGTGAAGTTGCGGTAGCGGCTGTTGACCGCCTTGAACTTGCTGCCGTCGATAGCCACCGCGGCTTGTGAGAACGGCTTCAGGTCACTGCACAGCTCGACGAAGCGCCTGCACACGCCGCGCATGCCCGAGCCGTTGTCGCGGCGGAAATCGGCGATGGCCTTGAAGTCCGGCGCCAGTCGGCCCGTCAACCACATGAGCTCGACGTTGCGCTGCCTGGCGCATGCAAGACGCAGGCTCGATGAACTACTCAAGGCTGGCGCGAGTTCGGTTGCGGCGCCGGCGTTGCAGCGCATCGCCGCGCTGTACCGCATCGAGCAGGAGGTCGCCGGACTTGCGCCCAACGAGCGGCTCGCGGCGCGCCGCGAGCGTAGCCAGCCGCTGTGGAACGTGTTGCATGCCTGGATGGTCGTCGAGCGGCGCCACGTTCCGGACGGCGGCGTTGCCGCCGGTGCGCTCGACTACAGCGTCAACCGTTAGCAGGCGCTCGGTCGCTTCCTCGACGACGGCGAAGTCAGCATCGACAACAACCACTGCGAGAACCGGATCCGTCCTTGGGCGATGGGCAAGGCTGTTCGGCGGAAGCGAACTTGCTGGTCAGCGCGCGGCGATCGTCATGAGCCTCGTGCACTCGGCCAAGCTGCATGGGCGCGACCCGTGGGTCTACCTCAAGGACGTGCTTGAGCGGCTCCCAACCCAGCGCAACTCGAGGATCGAGAACCTGCCACATCATCGGTGGTCGCAAATATGACGCACGCCCTACCCGACTGCGCCGTTTCCCGTATGGCGGCCGATAGCCACTGCGCGGCGGCCAATAAGTCACAGCGCACGCCCATGCCTAGCATGTCGGCAGAAGATATCTGATAACGTAGAGCCCGACGCCAAAAGTCACTGCCCGGTAGGTAGTCCGGGTGACGCGGAATGCGTTCGTGCGAGCGTCCTTCTTTCGAAGGGCCACCGGTGCGTCTCTTGCCTATCCTCCTCTGCAAGGGACGAGCATGCCTGCTCTCAAAATTATCATCATCGGTGCCGGTCTCGGCGGCCTCACGCTTGCTCAGTCGCTTCGGCGCTCTGACATAAGCGTCCAAATCTTCGAACGAGACAACGGCCCGTTCGATCGGCCTCAGGGCTACCGCCTCCACCTCGATACGGATGCCGTAAATGCTGCCCGGGAAGTACTTGTCGACAAACGCCAGCGCGTAGGCGCCGACAAACAGAAGCCCCAGCAAGGCCATTGATAGCGTTAGGACGACAGCTCGCGTGGGCCTTCCGATCACCGCGCTCTATACGCCGTAGCGGTGGATGACCTGCGGTCTTCACAAATCGCGTGCCGAGCGGCGTTGGCTCAGCTGTTGGAACTGGATAGGTCGCTGCCAGAGGTACGCGGCTTGACAGCACAGTGTTCGTCGCAGGTGAAGGAATTCTTGGGATTGGACCGAGAGGCACACGTCGGCTCGCTCAGTGAACTGAATGCCGAGCACTCGTCCAAATTGGCGCGACTTTCAGCGCTCAATCTCAGCAACCAGAGCAAACTTCCGACTGCGAGGCGGACGATCAAGACGCTTCAGGAGTGTATTGCCCAGATCGATGATGGGCGACCGCAGTTTGCTGAAATCAACCTGGTATCCGGCAGCATCGTCAAAACATCGATAAGTTCTCAGCGGCCTTGTCTGCTGCTCAGGAAATGCTCGGCACCGAGCTGGAAGCCATCTTCGAACTGGCTGTCAAGTACGACACCTCACCGGAACGGATCCTGGTCGCCAAGGATCTCATCAACCGTTCGAAGCAGTAAAGCCGGCGACGCTCGAGGGTTGGCCGAGATTCAGGGCCACGCATGCTGCAGCCCGAGAGCGCCTCGGCGGAAGGCGTCACGCGCGAGGTTGGCATCAGGGTGGACACGCTCAAGCGATGGTGCGGTGAGGCGTTGGCGAAGCCCGCTCGCGAACGGGCCCGGTCGGCGGACGCGCGGTAGTAGAACCCGTTATTGAACCGCGCCATGTTAGCGAGTATTCCGCAAAACTCAGCATTTCGCTCCGAGTTTGCATCGCATTGTGCTCAACAGTATGAGTATTCCGACGATAAGTCGTTCACGCGCAGCATGACGAAGGTGCCGCGTCGCCCGGCTGTGAATGTCTGGCGCCCAGAGATTCAACTCGCCTGGAGAACGAATGTTCGCGAACCTAAAGATTGGAGTCCGGCTGTCGCTGGCCTTCGGCCTATTGTTGGCCTTGATCGTCCTGATGGGCGGCGGCGCCGCCTGGCAGATGCAAAGCCTTTCGGCCAATACCACGTACTTCGTGGAAAACATCGTGCCCTCACTCGAGGCGCAACATCAGCTGGGAATGGCGATTGGTGACATCCGTCGCCTGCAGTACAAACATGTCGCGTCCAATACGGATGCCGAGATGACCCAGATCGAGACTGGCATTGCAGCCGCGCGCAAGACTGCCGATGCGATCTTCGATCGCTACGCCAAGGATCTCATCTCAGACGACGAGGACAAGCGCGACATGGTCGCGACCCGTGACGCCTTGCTCATCCTCGACAAGGACTGGGCCGAATTGCGACCCGTCTCGCGTCTGACCTCGACAGATCCATCCCAGAGCGAGGTGGCGAACAAGATGCTCCAAGGCAGTTCGGCGCACGACTATGACACCGTGCAAGCGGCGATCACCAAGTGGTGGGACTACAACGTCAAACTGAGCGCCCAGCAGGCGTCCGAATCCGAGACCACCTACAAGAGCGCCAAGCGCCTGGTCGCCACCCTGGTCGCGGTCGCGCTCCTGCTCGGTGTGGGTGCAGCATGGTCGATCACCCGCTCCATTGCGGTTCCGCTGCGCGGCGCACTCGGAATGGCGGAGGCCGTCGCTGAGGGGGACCTCACGGCTCAGTTTGCCGCGCCCGGCAAGGATGAGACGGCGCAGTTGCTGAATGCACTCGGCCGGATGAAAAACAACCTCGGGAGCATCGTCGGCGGTGTTCGCCGCAACGCCGAAGCCGTGGCGACCGCCAGTGCGCAAATTGCCTCGGGCAACCAGGATCTGAGTCAGCGCACGGAGGAACAGGCCTCCGCCTTGGAGGAAACGGCTGCGTCCATGGAGCAACTGAGTTCGACCGTCAAGCAGAACGCCGACAACGCCCAGCAGGCCAACCAACTCGCGCTCGGCGCATCGACCGTGGCGCAGAAGGGTGGCGACGTGGTGGCGCAGGTCGTCGAGACGATGAAGGGCATCAACGACAGCAGCAGGAAGATCGCCGACATCATCGGCGTCATCGACGGCATCGCCTTCCAGACCAATATTCTGGCGCTCAATGCCGCGGTGGAGGCGGCGCGCGCTGGGGAGCAGGGGCGCGGCTTTGCGGTGGTAGCGACCGAGGTACGCAACCTAGCCGGGCGCTCAGCGGATGCCGCCAAAGAGATCAAGAGCCTGATCACGGCAAGCGTCCAACGGGTCGAGCGGGGCACGCAGCTGGCCGATCAGGCCGGCGACACGATGACCGAAGTGGTCAACTCGATCCGGCTTGTCACCGACATCATGGGCGAGATCAGTGCCGCCAGCTCAGAGCAAAGCGCCGGTGTCGCGCAGGTCGGCCAGGCCGTGAGCCAGATGGATCAGGCCACGCAGCAGAACGCTGCCCTGGTCGAGGAAGGCGCTGCAGCAGCGGAGAGCCTGAAGGTGCAGGCTCGGCAACTCGTCGATGCGGTTGCGGTGTTCAAGCTCGCATCCGGTACGGAGGCGATCGCACCGTCTTCGTATGCGACATCGACCCCGCCCGTGCGTACGATCGAACGTCGCGGCCCCAATCGCGCGACGAACATAGCTCCTCCGAATTTCGGCAAACGCGCGGCTCCGGCCACTGCCGCGACAACCATGCCAGCATACTCCTCGCCCGAGGCTGCGATGCGCACAGGCACGGAAAGCTGGGAAGCCTTCTGACTGCGCGCAGGGTGCGGCGAAGCGGAATACCTCGGTCGGATTGACGCCTTGCGCCAAGTCCAGCAGCTCAAACGAGACCGGCACGGGGTCGTTGAACGGCTCGAGGTGCGACCTAACCCGCCATTCCTCAAAAAATACTGATCACCACGCTGAGGGTTGGCCGGGATTCGCGATCTTTTCGCAAACACTAGCGCAATCCGTTTTTTTGAGTACCCATCGGATGGCTGAACGCAAGAAACGGCACTGAAACTTCCGCGGGAGAAAAGCCTTTCTGCTCAAGCAGTTAGGCTCCAATCTGACGGAAACATCACGAATCCCGGCCAACCCTCAACTGCTTTGTCGTGGGCCGCCCGAGCCGCATCAGCACGTGGCTAGCCGATGGCCGAACTCCGCGAGAGCGATGTGCCGACTGGGAGCTTGCCGCTAGACTCGGCGTGGGATTCGCGAACCGACCATTTCGGTACTTCTGGCGGCGTACTCCGTCAGAAGCGAGCAGTAGAGCATGACGAGAGAACAGCGCAGCGCACAGGATATTCAGACGGAGGTGGCCCTTCGGGTCCATCAGCTCCCAGGGGTACGCGCGGCCAGCGCACGGATCGCGGTGCCGTTGCCTGAGTCGAGGCCTATGGATGGAACGGGCTTGAATTGGTGGATGTCGGGCTTCGGCAACGCGCTCGGTTTTGAAGAAGATATCCGCATGGTCGTTACCGAAGTCGCCGAACATTGGAACCTCGCCGGGTGATGCATCCTCGATCATCCTCGGCGAAGCAAGCGGGCACCAGGTTCATATGCCGTCTTCGAATCGCAGTCGACTCGCCGGCCGAGCCGTCTTCCTCCGCGGCAGGTTGATACGCCACACCGCTGGATGCTACTGCCCGGCTCCCGCCCCTCTCTAGATCAACGCTCCGGGATGGTCGAGCGCGTGACGTTTCACAACGCCGACTCGAGCTTCTATTTTCTGCGCCTGCAAGTTCGTCGCGAGCGAGACCCCTTCACGCTCATCGGACATTCCCCAGAACACGGGGTCTTTCGGCATCGAATACATTGGAGGGGTCGGCGGCCAAATCCTCACTTCCTCCCTGCCGCCGACTCTGAGCCCGGCCTTCGCGTCGGGCGTTTTTTTTGTCCGCGCGGAATGTGGGCGCTCCCGGGCTGCGGACTCAGCGTGCTTCGTCGATCGCGCGCAGCGCCCGCGCGCCCTCGGGCGTCAACGCATAAACCCCGGCCCGGAGCTCGATCAACCGCATGGCCGCGAGGATCTCGCAATCGCGGATCGGGGCCGAGGCGCGTCGGCCCGGCGCGGGGCGGTGTCCGCCCCGGGCGACTTGCAGGATCGAGATCTGGGCATCGGTGAGGCGGTGGTGCATGGGCGTTGTCAGGCGCTTGACCCTCCCATGATCGTTCAGCGCGGAGATAGACTGTTCGACGCGGCCCGTGGTGGGCGACGAGGAGTCCGCGATGGAGCGTTTGAGGGCCGAACTCGAAAGCCGGCTGGCATTGCTGGGAGGCCATCGCGACTTCGCGACCCTCGCCGCGCTCGTGCATTGGGCCGACTCCCGCGACGCGTTCGCCGACTGGGCGCTTTGGGGTGGCATTTGCGACTTCGCCGAGGAGCGTTTCCGCACCATGGGCCCCTGCGAGCCCTTCGCCACGAGGTATCGACAGGCGCTCGATGCAGGAGGGGAGGCGGCCCTCGCGCGGCTGGCGCTCGACGACATGCGCGAGGGTCGCGTGTTGGCGGCCCTCGCGCTGCGGCGGATGAGGGTCTCGCGCGAGCTCCCCTTGGTGGCGGCGACCGCCTTCGGCCGCCATGCCTACGCCGGTCTTGGCGACGGCTTCGCGCTCGTCCGGCTCCTCGCGTGGTCGAGGTTCGACTTGAACGCGACCGAGGACGAAGGCGGGATGACCGCCCTGCACCTCTTCGCATGCTGCCGCTCCGCTGGCGGGAGCAACCCCCGCGCGGTCGGCCGGCTGGTCGCGCGAGGGGCGGACGCGCGCCGTGAGAATCACAGGGGCGACAGTCCGATGACCTTTCTCTGCGCGTCGCGCCCGTGGTCGTTGGCGCACACCCGCAGCTTCGCCGCGCTCTTGCAGGGCGGCGCCGACCCGTTTAAGCCCTCTCGCGACGGGGAGACGCCGATGTCGCTACTCGCGGCGCGGGACATCCGGGAGCCGCAGTCGGATCGCTCCGCCCTCGTGGCCGCGATGGCCGAGTGGCATGGCGTGCGCGACGCCGTGCCACCGTCGCATTCGTGAGCCCGGGCAGCGGCTCGCGCGGCAGCCTGTTGAACGGCGAGGCGTCTTGGTGGCGAGCGAAGAGGTGGTGCGCGCGCGACAGCGACGATTGCGAAAGTTGAAAGGATGCCCGAGCCATCCGTAGACTTCGACAGCGCGCTTTCCATCGAGCGAGCCCGCGAAAACTGCCCACGCCATGCCCAAGATCGTCGTTTTCGTCTGTTCCGCGCTGAGCGCCGCCTTCGTGCTTTGGATCGGCGCGGGCATGCCAGAGTGGGTCGCGTCGCATTTCGGGCCGCCGGGCAACCCCGATGGCCACATGTCGCGCGCGAGCTTCGTCCCGACGATGGCGGTCATGGCTGCGGGGCTCCCTTTGGCGGTCTGGTTCCTCCTGCGCGCCCAGCCCTCGGGCCGTCCCACGATCCCGATCGCGGGGCCATGGCGGCTGCCTGTGGTCCCTTCACGGCGCGCGGTGAGCGACGCGCGCGCCGCTGCCCTCTGCATTGCACTTGGAGCGCTGCTGGATTTCGTGACTTGGCGGGTCGGCACCGCGAACCAGCAGCACGGCGCTGACCACCTTTCCAATGCGCCCATGTGGACAGGCTTGGCCGCCTTTCTGGTTTTCTTCACCGCTTGGTCGTTCGACCATCTTCGCGTCCGACGGCGCGGTTGAGGCCGGGCGACCCCGCGGCGGCTACCGCGGCGCGAGCGCCCCTGGCGCGAACACCGAATTCGGCGGAGCGCTTTTCATCTCGAAGGTGGCTCCGGCCGCCAAAGCGCGCAAACGCAATGTCGGCTCGACGCCGCCGCCGCGGGCGAGATGGGCCTCGGCCAGCGAGGCGAGCGAGACCGAGTCCAGATACCCGATCATCTTCTCAGCCAGCGCGACCCAAAGTTCGTCGGTCGAGCATCGATTGGCGCCGGGCTTCGCCAGCCGCGCCGCCTCGCCTTCGTCCCCGTCTATCGCGCAGACGATGTCGCCCACGGAGATCGCTTCGGCACTCCGGCCCAGCGAGTAGCCGCCTCCGGGCCCGCGCGAAGCCTTCACAAGCTTATGGCGCCGCAGCTTGCAGAGCATCTTCTCCATGTAGGTCCGCGAGATCCCCTGCCGCCTCGCGACGTCCGCCATGGCGACCGGGCCGCCGTTCGATCGCGAGGCCAAGTCGGTCATGGCTGAGACCGCGAGGCGTCCTATGTTGCTCAGGCGCACGCGTGTCTCGGGAAGATGGCGGCTGCCGGCGCCGCGGAGCGAGCGCTCATCGCGCGCCTTGGTACGGAGCTTGGCCGGAAACGGCTTTAGCATGTCGGCGACCCGCCTCCGTCAAAGCGTGGGAGCCGTGCTCGACGCGCATCAGACCCACGCGTTCGAGGATGCCGAGCTCATAGGCCTCCTGATCGCTCGATGGCGCTACGCTCCGGGCGTCGGCCAGACGCAGCAGACGCGAAGGGCTCAGACTCAATAGCAATGTCATGCGTTTTATTGTGGCCAGTCGAGCTGGACTTGCCAAGGGTCGGCAGTGCGTGTTACAGACGGCATGGTCCGCGTCGTCGCGTGGCGGCTGCAAGGCGTCGGAGCCGCCGAACTCGCCGCCGCTACTGGGCGCCAACTTGGCCGCGCGCGGCGACCGGCTCGAACTCGTCTCCGGCCAGCCTCAGGCGCCCGGGGCGGCTATCGGAGCGATCACCGACCTCACGCGGGCGATCGGATGTCGCGGGTCTGGACGCGACTCCGACGCACGCTGCCGCCAGAAGCGGTCGGCGCTGGGGAGACAAGCCTGCGGCCGCCCTCGCCGGGCTCCCGTTCGATCGCAGGCGCCGTGACTATCGCGGCGGTGGGCACTCCTGTTGTCGCAGCCCGTTGGCTGAGTAGCCAAGCGGCGTTGATCTGCGTGTTCTCCATCAACTGCACGGCCGCCGTCACCAAGCCGGTGACCAGCGCCAAGCCTTGGTGGACGAGAGTCAGTTCGTGGTCGACATACTTCGACATCGTGTTCGCCTTGCTGCTGTCGCTCACGTCGCGGGCCAATTTCGTAGCGTCTTCAAGCCACTGGGCCTGCACTCTGGCCCACTGCTGTGCTGCGGCGCCGCCGAGCGCCATGACCTGCTGCGCCCCGTCAACATCGAATGCAAGCGCCGGCAGCGCCGCTGCCATTTGCCAAGCCTGACCGGCCTGGCTCGGTACGCTAGACCTGAGCTGAGACTGCCCCGCTAGAAGACGCCCCACCGGCGCCAACGCCAGCGGCAGACGCAGCGGGTGCCCTGGTTCCGGCACCATGGCCTCCAGCCAGTGGTGCCAGGCTTGCGCAAGGTCGTCCGGATGGGCGCCGGTAGCGTCCATCATCGAGCTGTGTCGAGTCCGCATGGAGGGCCTTTCTTGAACGGAATCAGCGACCACCGAGCCGCTGCAGCATCCCGTGGATGGCGCGGATCTGGATCGCCTGCTGGGAGTAGAAGTCGGGTTGGGCGGCATCGGTGCTGCTGTAGCCCCACCAGTCCCAGCAGCCGTCGGGGTTCTGCGCCTCCTCGTCGTCGACGCCCTCGACCTGCGGGTACAGGACGACGATGTTGTTGGTGTCGGCGATCTCGTTGTAGCCGGTGCTGGTGATGTAGCGATCGTCGAAGGGCGGCTCGTTGGCGTGGTCGGGTCGCCCGTCAACGACATTGACGTAGTTATAGCCTGGGGCGGGATCCAAAAGGGAACCGAACCCGCGCCAATGCTCGCTTTCTCACCGTGAACGACTTCTTGGGTACACCTTTGGGTACACCAGACCAGATCAGGCATCGTCAACCAGCAGGTTCCGGGGAACTAGATGGCTTGCTTCGCCGCGTGAAATTATCGCATCCGCATCCGCAGCCGCCGGGCGTCGTTCGGCGGAACTGCAGGCGCGATCCCTGACTGAGGTCAAATTTCTCGGCGTCGCCTCATCGATGCAGTCCAGACGGATCGGCTGGTCTGCAGCGGTTGCAGCCTTCGCACAACCGGCCTTGGCAGTCCGCTCGTTGCCGCGAAAGCGGGCGTCGAGTCTCGACGTCACGGATGGAAGCCGAAAGCCGACTGCGTGCCTCGAGCGGCCGCCAGTTCTTGGGCATCTGCGGTCACGAACCGGTCAACACGTCGAGACGCCTTGGAGAGGCGCGCCACACCGGGGTACTAGACAGCCCGCTCTCGGGCGAATCGCGCCATCCCGCGCCCGCGCAGTCGTCCCAGCAGCGCCATGCCGAGGCCGTACGCGATGCTGCCGATCAGCAGCGCATTTAGCGCGGGAATGCCGACGTCGGGCAACAGCAGCGCGCTCATGGAGGCCAGCAGCCAGGCCACCAGCGCGACCGGGTTGAGTCGCTCGGAATCCATCGGCAGCGCGCCGGTCGTCTGCGCGCGTGCCAATTCGGTGCGATCGCGTCTTAGCAAGTAGTAGTCGACCAGCATAATGCCGGCGATCGGCGGGATTGCGACGCCCAGGAGCACCAGGAAGCCGATGAAATGATTGAGGATCCCCAGCATCGACAGTGCCGTGCTGACGATTCCGATCCACCACGTCAGCCGGACTCGATCGATGGCCGTGCCGCGTTTCAGGCGCAGCGCGTGCACCAGCGTGCTGAAGCCCAGCGACGACGAGTACAGGTTAAGGTTGTTGAGCTTGACCGTCGAGACCACCGCGATCGTCGCGCCGATGCCGCCGGCGAGCGTCGACATCAGCGTGACGATGTCCGACGTGCGCAGCAGCAAGGCCATCGCCACAGCGAGCAGGTTGATGGTCAGTTCGCCGACGAAGGTGGCGATCAGCGTCATCCAGAACACGTCGCGGCCGCTGCGCATGAAGCGCGTCACGTCGGGCGTGACGATGGCGCCGATGACGAAGCTGCCCGTCACCGCGGTGATGGCGGCGGGCAGGGCCAGCCGCGGGCCGGCCGGTACGGCGGTGAGTAGCTCGGCCAGCGAATGCCCGGCCAGAAGACGATACGCCGCCCAGGCCACCGCGAGCAGGAACAGCGGCAGCGCGACGCGGGCGATCAGCGACATCAGCCGATACCCCTTGACCGTGATCCAGGTCACCGCGAGCCCCGTGACGACGGACCACAGCGGCACGTTCATCCACCCCGTCGCATGGAACAACCCGTTCGCAAAGACGCCGTTCTGAACGCCGAACCAGCCCATCAACGCGACGGCGATGACCGCGCCAACCAGGGCCGAGCCGATGCGCCCGAAGCCAGCCCAGGCGGCCAGCAGCGTGGTCGACAGCCCTTCGGCGCAGGCGGCCGCGCCGAGCGCCAGGCTCAGCAACTGCAGGATCACCGAGCCGAGCAGCGTCGCCCAGACGGCATCCCGGAAGCTCAGGCCGTAGCCGAGCGCGGAGCCGAGCAGCAACTGGGGCACGCAGGCGAACGCGCCGAGGCGGATCACGAGTACTTCCCACATCGGGCGCCGCGCGCCGGGCGGCACCGAGCGGGTGGCGTAGTCGTCGTCGGCGGCTTCGAGGGCTGCGCTCATTTCAGGCCTCGGCCGGGATGGCGTCGATCGCAACGTAGTCCACCTCGTAGCCGAAGTAGCGCGGGCCGGCCAGATCGAGGCCGCCGGGGCTGCGCCACTGCGGGTGGCAGGCGAAGCCGATGACTGTGACGCGCAAGCCATAGCGCAGCAGTTCCGCGGTGACCGGTTCGCCGGTCTCGGCGTCCAGGATGGCGATCAGGTCGGGCGTGGTCGCCACCGGGCTGCCATCGACCTCGGCCATCAGGTATTCGTTCTGGAAGCGTACCTGGCAGCGGCGTCGGGTCTCGCCCTGGAATCCGGCCAGCGTGGCGGTGCCGCGGTTCCAGCCTCCGGCAGTGGCGCGCTGCACGTCGATCACCTTGCCATCGAACAGCCGATGCGCGCCCAGCAGGCCCACCAGCGCCGCCACCGGGTCGCGCTTGTCGCGACGGGCCGCGATCAGCACGTCGCCCGCTTTGCGCAGCATGGTCAGCGAGCCTGGGATGGTGGCGAGCCGGGCCTGCGCACCGGTCATCGGGTAGAGCACCGTGCAGGCGGATCCCCCCATGTCGCTCGCCAGCGAGCGCACGAAGCGCTCGGTGTACTGGTTGGTGACGGTGTCCATCACCACCGAGTTGCCCTTGTCGTCGCACAGCGCCATG